>WBZL01000132.1_pt1 | contig 76806 bp, 63 predicted proteins | sample 5204291 | NCBI WGS metagenome assembly WBZL01 (sample SAMN12344345, study PRJNA552823) | activated sludge metagenome | biome: Activated sludge suspended growth; feature: Nitrification reactor; material: Wastewater; isolation source: activated sludge from nitrification reactor of wastewater...
CGGTGATGGCGGCGACATGGGCCTTGATCCCGGCAAAATCGGCCAGCTCGTCGATGCATTCCTGCCCGATCATGGTCGAGTCCATGTCGGCCAGGATCATCTTCTTGCGGCGACCCCCGGCAGGCTGGACGACGAGGTCGACGCCGAGGCCCTGAAGCCCGGCCCACGCCTCCCAGCGATTCGCCGGTAGCGCCGGCAGTGGAAACTCCGCCGCGACGCCGCGGCTCAGCCAGCGCGCCTCGCCGCCGCCCCAGGCATTGCGCAGCGCCTCCACCGTCGCCCCGTCGAGATCGGCGCGGTCGGGGCTGGCGAGAAGGGTCACGATGAACATGGCAAAGTTTCCGATAGTGAACGCGTTGCGTCGGTTTCGGTCGGTCAAGCGGCGCTTTAGAGCACATTTCCGGCTTGTGCCAGCCTCCGGCGCCGTCTATCTCCGGCGGCGGGACACCCCTCCCCAACGAGGGGCGTATATCTGGAAGGATACCAGCAATGGTCAAGACGACTCCGGCCGCGCGGCCGGTAAATCCGCGCTTCTCTTCGGGCCCGTGCACGAAGATTCCCGGCTTTTCCCTCGCCATGCTCTCGGACGCGCCGCTCGGACGGTCGCACCGTGCCGCCGTCGGCAAGGCCAAGCTGAGGGAGGCGATCGACCGCACCCGCGAAGTTCTGGGCGTGCCGGCGGACTACCGCATCGGCATCGTGCCCGCGTCGGATACCGGCGCGGTCGAGATGGCGCTCTGGTCGCTTCTCGGTGCGCGCCCCGTGGAGATGCTGGCCTGGGAAAGCTTCGGCGAGGGCTGGGTGACCGATGTCGTCAAGCAGCTCAAGCTGGATGCCACGGTGAGGAAGGCCCCCTATGGCGCGATCGTGGATTTCGCGACGGTGGATTTCGACCGCGACGTTGTCTTCACCTGGAACGGCACGACCTCGGGCGTGCGGGTGCCGAACGGCGATGCGATCCCGGCGAAGCGGCAAGGTCTGACGATCTGCGACGCGACCAGCGCCGCCTTCGCGATGGACCTGCCCTGGGCCAAGCTCGATGTCGTCACCTTTTCGTGGCAGAAGGCGTTGGGCGGCGAGGGCGGCCATGGCGTCCTGATTCTTTCGCCGCGCGCGGTGAAGCGGCTGGAAAGCCACACGCCCGCATGGCCTCTGCCGAAGATCTTCCGCCTGACCAAGGGCGGCAAGCTGATCGAGGGCATCTTCGAAGGCGAGACGATCAACACGCCCTCGATGCTTTGCGTCGAGGACTACCTCGTCGCCTTGAAGTGGGCGAAGTCGGTCGGCGGGCTGACGGCCCTGATCGCGCGGGCGGATGCGAATGCGAAGGCCATCGCAGATTTCGTCGCGAAGAGGGACTGGATCGCCAATCTGGCCGCCGATCCGGCGACGGCCTCCACGACGAGCGTGTGCCTGAAGTTCACCGATCCGCGCATCCGGGACGGCGCGGCCTTCGCGAAGGCGGTCGCAAAGCGGCTGGAGAAGGAAGGCGTGGCGCTTGATGCCGGGGCCTACCGTGACGCCCCTCCGGGCCTGCGCATCTGGTGCGGCTCGACCGTCGAGGCATCCGACGTCGCGCGGCTCATGCCCTGGATCGAATGGGCGTTCGAGGCCGAGATAGAGGCGCAGGCCAAGGCCGCCTGACCCCCGAAATATCATTCCCGCGCAAGCGGGAACCTTCAACCGATACCCGCTTTCGCGGGCATGACAGGACAACGAATGATGACACCCAAGGTTCTCGTATCCGACAAACTCAGTGAAACCGCCGTCCAGATATTCCGCGACCGGGGGGTCGAGGTCGACTACCTGCCCGATCTCGGCAAGGACAAGGACCGGCTCCTCGCCGTCATCGGTGACTACGACGGCCTTGCCATCCGCTCGGCGACCAAGGTCTCCGACAAGGTGCTGGAGGCCGCGACCAGGCTCAAGGTCATCGGCCGCGCCGGGATCGGGGTCGACAATGTCGACATTCCCGCCGCATCGAAGCGCGGCGTGATCGTGATGAACACGCCCTTCGGCAATTCCGTCACCACCGCCGAACACGCCATCGCGATGATGTTCGCGGTCGCCCGGCAACTGCCGGAAGCGTCGGAATCGACCCATGCCGGGAAGTGGGAGAAGAACCGCTTCATGGGGGTGGAACTTTTCAACAAGACGCTGGGCGTGATCGGTGCGGGCAATATCGGCGGCATCGTCTGCGACCGGGCGCTTGGGCTCCACATGAAGGTCATCGCCTATGACCCCTATCTCAGCGAGGAGCGGGCGAAGTCGATGGGCGTGACTAAGGTGGACCTCGACGAGCTGCTCCACCGCGCCGATTTCATCACGCTGCACGTGCCCCTGACCGACAAGACCCGCAACATCCTGTCGAGGGAGAACATCGCCAGGACGAAGAAGGGCGTGCGCATCATAAACTGCGCCCGCGGCGGCCTTGTCGACGAGGCGGCGCTGGCCGAGGCGCTGAAATCCGGTCATGTCGCGGGGGCTGCCTTCGACGTGTTCGAGAAGGAGCCGGCGACGGATTCGCCGCTGTTCCACCTGCCGAACGTCGTCGTCACCCCGCATCTCGGCGCCGCGACGACCGAAGCGCAGGAGAATGTGGCACTTCAGGTGGCCGAGCAGATGTCGGACTACCTGCTGACCGGGGCGGTGCAGAACGCGCTCAACATGCCCTCGGTCACCGCCGAGGAAGCCGCCGTCATGGGGCCATGGCAGAAGCTCGCCCAGCATCTCGGCGCCTTCGCCGGCCAGATGACGGACGAGCCGATCAAGGCGATCAACATCCTCTATGACGGCGCCGTCGCACGGATGAACCTGCAGGCGCTGAACTGCGGCGCGATTGCCGGGATCATGAAGGCGACCAACCCGGATGTGAACATGGTTTCGGCCCCCGTCGTCGCCAAGGAGCGCGGGATACAGATCTCGACCACGCAACAGGAAAAGAGTGGCGTCTTCGACGGCTACATGAAGCTGACCGTGGTGACGGAGAAGCGCGAAAGGTCGATCGCCGGGACGGTCTTCTCGGACGGCAAGCCGCGTTTCATCCAGATCAAGGGCATCAATATCGACGCCGAGATCGGGGCGCACATGCTCTACACCACCAACGAGGACGTGCCGGGCATCATCGGGACGCTTGGCCAGACGCTTGGGAACGCAGGCGTGAACATCGCCAACTTCACGCTCGGCCGATCGGGCGTCGGCCGCGACGCGATCGCGCTTCTCTATCTCGACGAGGCGCCGAAGGCAGAGGTCATCCGCGCGCTGGAGGCGACGGGCATGTTCCGGCAGGTCAAGCCGCTGGTCTTCGACATCGGGTGAGCAGAAGAGCCTGCCCGCCGGTTGCCGCGAACCGGCGGGCAGGGTAGCGTCCGCCCCGAACGGGCAGGGATCGGGAATGAGAACCTACGCCATAGGCGACATCCACGGCGCACGCGACAAGCTGGAAGATGTGCACGACCGGATTGCGATGGACCGGGGGCGGGTGGGCGATCACGGGGCGCCGGTCGTCCACATCGGCGACCTTGTGGACCGTGGGCCGGACAGTCGCGGCGTGATCGACTTCCTTCTGGCCGGTGTCGGCCGGGGTGAGCCGTGGATCGTGCTGAAGGGCAACCATGACCGGATGTTCACGGGGTTTCTCGCCGATCCCGACAGCCAGGATCCCGGGCTCCGCGAGGGCATGCACTGGATCGAGCCGCGTCTCGGCGGGGATACCACGCTCGCGTCCTACGGCGTTGCCGGCGCCGGGGAACGGATGCTGTTCGACCTCCATGCCGATGCGTTGGCGGCCGTGCCCGCTGCGCATGTGCGGTTCCTGTCGGGCCTTCACGCCAGCTATCGCCGGGGGCCCGCGGTTTTCGTCCATGCCGGCATCCGCCCCGGTGTGCCGCTGGACGCGCAGGCCGAGGACGACCTCTTGTGGATCCGGCGGCCGTTCCTGGATGATCCGCGCGACCACGGTGCGCTGGTCGTGCACGGCCACACGCCGGTCGATCGTGTCACCCACTATGGCAACCGGCTCAACATAGATACGGGTGCGGGATACGGCCGCACCCTTTCGGCCGTGGTGATCGAGGGCGACCGGGTCTGGCTGCTCGGCCCCGGTGGGCGGCAGCCCGTGCTGCCCGGCGGATAGCCATGGCGGAGAAGGCGCACTTCCGACCGCTGACCATGTTCAGCCGCCCCCTGATCGTGCGGCACGAGATCGCTGATCATCGCTGGACGCTGCCCGACCTGACGATCGCTGTTCTCGCCGATCTTCATGTCTGCATACCCTGGACGCCGCTTTCCGCCATCGCGCGCATCGTAGCGGCGACGAATGCGCTCCGGCCCGATCTCGTTCTCATCCCTGGCGACTTCATCGCGGACCGCAACCTTCCCGCCCGCAGCATCCCCGCCACGGCCATCGTCGAGACCCTTGCACCGCTTGCCGCGCCGCTCGGCGTTGCGGCCGTGATGGGCAATCACGACTGGTGGGACTGCCGGCTGTCGCGCGCGACGCGATTTGCCCGCAATTCGGTCGTCGAGGCGCTGGAGGGAGGCCCGATCCGGCTTCTGACGAACCGGGCGGAACGCCTCCCGCACGGGGCCGGCTTCTGGCTCGTGGGCATGGACAGTCAGCGGGCGCTCAGGCGGCTCGGCCATTCGGGTCTGCACGATCCCGATGCGGCCTTCGCTTCGGTGCCGCCGGGCGCGCCTGCGGTCCTTATGGCGCATGAGCCCGACTATTTCGCCGAAGGCGATGCCCGCGCCTTCCTGCAGATATCCGGCCACACCCATGGCGGGCAGGTGAACCTTGCCGGCTGGCGGCCTCTGACGCCCTCGCGCTATCGCTCTCGCTATGGCTGGGGCCATGTCCGCGAGGGCGGGCGGCACCTGATCGTCTCGGGCGGGATCGGCTATTCGGGCGTGCCGCTCCGTGTCTTCCAGCCGCCCGAAATCACGCTGGTTTCGCTGCGGCGCAGCAGCTAGAGTTCCAGCGTCTCATTCCACAGGAGGTCCGCATGAGCGACGATATCGTGATCCTGTCCGGCGCGCGCACCGCGATCGGCACTTTCGGCGGGGCGCTTGCCGGAATGGCGCCAATCGACACCGCGACGGTCGCCGCGAAGGCGGCGCTGGAGCGGGCCGGCGTGGCCGGCGATCAGATCGGCCACGTCGTCTTCGGCCACGTGATCAACACCGAGCCCCGCGACATGTACCTGAGCCGGGTCGCGGCGGTCCAGGCGGGTATTCCGAACGGCACGCCGGCCATGAACGTGAACCGCCTCTGCGGCTCGGGTGCCCAGGCCATCGTCTCGGCGGCGCAGAGCCTGATGCTGGGCGACGCCGATTTCGCGCTCGCCGGCGGGGCCGAAAGCATGAGCCGGGCGCCCTACGTGCTGCAGGCCGCGCGCTTTGGCCAGAAGATGGGGGACACGAAGGCGCTCGACATGATGACCGGGGCGCTCACCTGTCCGTTCGGAACGGGCCACATGGGCGTGACGGCGGAAAATGTCGCCAGGGAGCATGGCGTGAGCCGCGCCGATCAGGACGCCTTCGCCATGGAGAGCCAGACCCGCGCCGCCCGCGCGATTGCCGAGGGCCGGTTCAAGGACCAGATTGTTCCGGTTGAGATCGTCGGCCGCAAGGGGACCGTCGTGTTCGACACCGATGAACATCCGAAGGCCACCAGCCTTGAGGCGCTCGCGGGGCTGAAGGCCGTGTTCCAGAAGGACGGCAGCGTCACGGCCGGCAATGCGAGCGGGATCAACGACGGCGCGGCGGCGCTTGTGCTCGCCACTGCCGGGGCGGCGTCGAAGTCCGGTCTGAAGGCCCGCGCGCGTCTTCTCGGCTACACCCATGCCGGCGTGCGGCCCGAGGTCATGGGGATCGGCCCGGTGCCCGCCGTGACCGAGCTTCTGAAGCGCACCGGGCTTTCGGCGGGCGACTTCGACGTGATCGAATCCAACGAGGCCTTCGCGGCGCAGGCCCTCGCGGTGTCGAGGGAACTCGGGTTCGATCCGCCGAAGGTGAACCCCAACGGCGGCGCCATCGCGCTCGGCCATCCGGTGGGCGCCACGGGTGCGATCCTGACCGTGAAGGCGCTCCATGAACTGGAGCGCACCGGTGGCCGCTACGCGCTCGTCACCATGTGCATCGGCGGCGGTCAGGGCATCGCGCTCGCCATCGAGCGGATCTGACGGGCAGCCTGCTCAGAGTGGATCAAGCCCTCCGTCGGGAGGCGGGGGGCCTGGCAGCCAAGTGGCTCAGGGCCCAAGCGTGACTGTCGCGCTCGCGCTGGCGCCCAGGCCGTCGATTACCGAGAGCCTGAGATAGCCCGGGCCCGGAACGGGCAACGCCGATTCGCGGCTCCGCTCGGAGAGGACGGCCGGAGCCCCGTTCGCGAGCCAGGTGAAGGGTGGCGTTCCGCCCCGGACCTTGAGCGCGAGCGACGCACCCGCTTCGACCCGCGCGCCATCGGGCGGGAAGGCGATCTCCGGCATGTCGTCCCCTGGGGCGAGGATCGATCCTCTCGGGCGAAAACGCTGCAGCGGCTGGGGAAGGCGGGCGTTCGGCAGGATCAGGGTCGATGGCGGCGGGGGCGGCAGCGGTGTGCGCTCGGGGCCGATCCGCGCGAATGTGTCGAAGAGGATGGGGGCCGCAAGTTCTCCGCCGAAGGCGCCGGGGAGTGACGCTCCGTCGGGCCGCCCCAGCCAGACGCCGACCACATGTGCGCCGTCGAATCCGACGGCCCAGACATCGCGGTGGCCATAGCTCGTGCCGGTCTTGTAGGCGATCTGGTGCGTAGGCGCGTTGGCAGGGGGCGGGAGACCGGCGAGGATGTCGGCGGCGAGCCAGGCGGCCTCGGGCGAGGTGAGGCGCGGGCCTTCGGGCTGCGTTGCGCCCGGCCTCGCGGAAAGCCGGACCGGCGCACCGAGCCGGGCGAGCGCGGCATAGGCCCCGACCAGGTCTTCGAGGGTGAGCCCGACGCCGCCGAGCGCGACGGCAAGGCCGGGGTCGCCGCCCGGCAGCACGGGGTCGGCCCCGGTCCGGCGCAGGGCGGCCAGGAGCCGTGCGGGCCCGATCGCTTCGGTCAGGCTCACGACAGGGATATTGAGCGAAAGCTGCAGCGCCTCGCGCGCCGTCACGGTGCCACGGAAGGCGCGGTCGAAGTTCTGCGGCGCGTAAGGGCCGAAGGATACCGGCCGATCCTCGATCAGCGTTTCAGGGTGGGCGAGGCCCTCGTCGAAGGCGAGCGCGTAGACGAAGGGTTTCAGGGTCGAGCCGGGTGAACGCAGCGCCCGCGTCATGTCGATGAATCCGGCGCGGCTCGCATCGGTCCAGTCGGGCGATCCGACGGAGGCGAGGATATCCCCTGTCCGGTGATCGGCGACGAGGATGGCCAGCGAGGCGCGGGCGGGAGAGCTGCGGGATACCCGCGCGGCGAGTGCCTCGAGGCTTCGCTGGAGCGCAGGGTCGATGGTTGTGGCGATCCGGCGCGCGGTCGGGTCTTCGCGGCGGAGGCGGTCGGCGAGGTGTGGGGCGAGCGCGGGGAAGGAGCGACGGGTCGTCGGCACCGGTTCGGTGCGGACGCCTCGGTCGACAGGCAGGGCGCCCGCGGCAGTCAGGCGCGCAAGGACGCGGTCGCGGGCGGGTTCCGCCGTCGCCGGCGCGCGGTCGGGGCGGCGGGTCTCTGGCGATTGGGGAAGCGCCACCAGCAGTGCGCTTTCGGCGCGGGTCAGTCGGCGCGGCTCCTTGCCGAAGTACGCCAGGCTCGCCGCGCGCACGCCTTCGAGGTTGCCGCCGTATGGCGCGAGGCGGAGGTAGAGGTCGAGGATTTCGTCCTTGGTCAGCCGCCGTTCCAGCGCCAGTGCCACACGGATCTGGCGGAGCTTGCCGGAGAGCCGCCCAGTGCCGCTTTCCTCCAGAAGCCGCGCGACCTGCATCGTCAGGGTGGAACCGCCCGAAACCACGCGCCCGTTCGCCGCTACCTGCCAGACGGCGCGGAGGAGGGCGAGCGGGTCCAACCCATTGTGCTGGTAGAACCGCTTGTCCTCGTAGGCCACGAGCATGGCGAGGAAGTCTCGGTCCACCGCGCCGGGATCGAGCCGCCAGCGCCCGTCTGCGACTGTGAAGGCTCTGAGCAGAGTGCCGTCGCGCGCCGTGACCTCGACGCCGGTCTCGACCGTCAGCGGCGGCAGGACCGTCCCGTCGATCCACAGATCGGCCCCGTCCCGTAGGAGGCCGCCTGCAAAAAGCAGGGCGGCGAGCGCAAGGGCGACCCGCGCCTTCACTCCGTCACCGTGACCCGGCCGACCTCCGTCCGCGCGCGGTAGTCGGGGCGGTACATGTCCTCGACGCTCGCTGCGGGGTGACGGAAGGTGCCGGGGGATATGGCGCGGACGATATAGGCCAGCTGGAACGGTTCGCGCGAGGTCCAGTCCACCGCGGCGAGGAACCGCTCCTGCCGGAACTCGCTCATGCGGGTCTCGGCGGTGTCGAGCCAGTCGAGCGCCACGATGTCGCCGGCGCGGATCAGCGCGGGATTGTCGATCTCGAAGCCGGCGGGAAGGGGGTCATTGACGATCAGCCGCGCCTCGCCCGCGGCGGTCGGCGTGACCTCGATCACGGCGACGAGCCGGGTGCCTTGCGGCACGCTGGCGATGTCGGCGGGATCGCCTTCCATCGTGTAGTAGCTGCGGGCGATGGCATAACCCTTGCCGCCCGCCGGTTCCGGCTCGGTCGGAACGCCGAAGGTCGTCAGCGTCAAGGTCGCATCGCGCCCGGTGCCGTTGGTGATGACCTGCGGGTCGCGCGCCTGCTCGTCAAGCACACGGACAAGAGGGCCGGTCACTGGGGCGCCGTTCACCGTGAAGCCCTCGGCCCCCGGCCGGTCGATGAGCGCATGGGTAGCAAGCAGCGCCCACATCGCCTCTTGCGTCGAAAGCCGCTGGCCGGCCATCGCCGAGGCGACGGAGTTGCCGAGCGTGTCGTGGTCGATCACGGCCGATCCCGCCTCGGTGGCGAGCGCGAGGAGGGCGGTTGCGTCGCGCAGGGCCGTGCCATAGTCCGCGCGCCACACCTGCGCCTCCTGCATCCCGCGCTGGGCGACGATCCGGGCCGCCTGAGCGAACATCGCATCCGCCCGCCGCTGGTCGCCGTAGGCAGCGAGAGCCGCGCCGAGCTGGGCGGCGGCGATGGGCGTGTCGAAGGCCTCGGCCTTGACGTCGGCGTAGTAGCGCAGATCGCCGATGGCAGCCGCGCCTTCGCGCGCAAGGACCATGAGCGCATAGGCATAGGGCCCGCCGCCTTCGTCGAAGTCGGGTGCGTAGTTGACCTGGTTCCTGAGGTTGTCGAGCGCGTTGCGGAAGGCCGTGTCGGGCACCGCGAAGCCCTGCCCCTTCGCGCGGCTGAGGAAGTCGGTCACATAGGCGTCGAGCCAGAGGTCGCCCGCCTCGGGATACCAGAGCCCGAAGGCGCCGTTCGGCGACTGGTTGAGGAGGATTTGGGAGATTGCCTCCTCGACCCGCTTATGCACGTCGCTTCCGCCGGCAGCCCCCATCGCGGTTGCCACCTGATCGAAGTAGAGAAGCGGCAGGGCCTTCGACGTGAGCTGTTCCGTGCAGCCGTAAGGATACGCGTCAAGGCTGGCCAGCAGCCCGGGCGCGTCAAACCGCGCGAGCGGACCGGCGGCGAGCGTGGCGCGACCCGAGCCGGGCAGGAGGCCGGAGAAGGCGTTCTCGTCGAGTGTGAAGCTGGCGCCGGCGGCGAGCTCGAACCGGTTCTGGCGGGCGATCTCGGGGTCGTTGGCCTGGACCGGAATCGTCAGTGTCTTCACGAGTTGCCTGCCGTCAGGCGTAGTCAGCGCCACGCGAACCTTGGCCGTGCCCTCGGCGGCCGCAGTGACTATCGGCACGCTGATCTCGGCCTTCGCCCCCTCGGCAAGGTCGAGCCCGGAAGGAATTTCCCCGAGCGTCAGGCCGTCGGCGGTCACGTCGAGGCCCATGCGGCCCGCAGGCCCCGTGGCATGGACGATCTCCAGAAGCACGCGCGACGCGTCGCCGGGGGCGAGGAAGCGCGGCACCGAGGCGGTGACGACGACAGGATCACGGACGAGCACATCGGCCTCCGCCTGTCCGATCCCGGTCTTCGACCAGACCACGGCCATCAGCCGAACGGTGCCGTTGAACCCGGGCAGTCGGAATTCGGTGCGGGCATAGCCGTCGGAACCGACCGTCAGCGGGCCGGAGAAGAAGGCGACGAGTTCCTCGGTGGGCGGCGGAGCCTGCATCTTCAGTCCCGTGCCCGCATCGCCGCCCGAGCGCACGGTTCCGGGCGCGCCGTTGCGGCCGTCGATCAGCCGTCCGTAGATGTCGCGGATCGCCACGCCCAGCTTGCGCTGGCCGAAGTAATGGTCCTCCGGGTCGGGGGACGTGAACGCGGTCAGGTTCAGGATGCCCAGATCGACGGCGGCAATGGTGACGATCACCTCCTCGCCCGTGGCGGCACCCTCGACCTTGAGTGCGACAGGCAGCGGGGCGCGGGGCTCGGCCACGGCCACGGCCTCGAACGCGGCGGCGAGCTTCCGGGCGCCGGGATCGACCGCTGCGTAGGAGAGGCCGAGCGCGCGGGCGGGCGCGCGGCCGGCTTGCGCGGCAAGCGGCCGGATGACCGAGGCCGTGACATAGGCGCCGGCGCCCCAGTCGTCGGTCACGGGCAGATCCACGACGTTCTCCCCCGCCGTCACCGGCACCGCCTTCATGTCGATGAGCCGGTTCGACAGCACCGTGACCAGCGCCACGCCGTCCGTGCGCGGTTCGATCCTGACCTTTGCCGTGTCTCCGGGGCGATAGGCTTCCTTGTCCAGGGCGACGGTGAGCGTGTCAGGCGTTTCGGAGGCGTCGGCGGGCACATACCAGCCGGCGTAGAATTCCACCGAGGAGGCCGCGTAGGCGCCGTCCGCCGCCTCTACCACGATCTCGTGGTTGCCCCAGTCCACCGGGGCGGAGACGGTGACCGGCCCCTCTGCGGTCAGCGTCGCATCGCCCTCGGCCACGCGGCTGCGGGTTGTGGTCACTTCCCAGTTCCACTGCCCGTAAAGCGAATACCACTGATAGTTCGTCTCGATGCGGTTGATCGTCCAGTGCACTTTCCGCGCGGCCGGCTTCTCGTCCGGGCCGACGGCGATCAGCGCGAATTCGGCCTGCGCGCCCTGCGGGACGGTGGCGTCCGCGAAGGCGGGCCTAATGCCGATTACCGGACTGTCGGGCAGAATTCGGCGGGTGACGTCGCGCTCCACAGGGCGGCCGGAGCCCTCCTTCAGACGCAGCGTGACGCGCGCCTCGAGCGGGCGGCTGGCCGCCTCGCCGAGGTCAGGGAAGGTCACGGGCACGTCGGCATGGCCGGCCGCGTCGGTTTCGGTCAGGTCGTAGAGGCTGTCCCTGAAGGGCGAGAAGGGTTCGTCGTATCTGCCGAACACGTATCCCGGATAGGCATCCAGCGCGGTGAGCGCCGATATCCGCAGGTCGCCCTCCATCGCCAGCCCCGCGCCCGGTGCGCCGAAGAGGTAGCGCGCATCGACGGAAAGCGTCGGTGTGTCGCTGAGGCGCAGCGCGCCTTCCGGCAGCGAAAGCGCGAAGTCGATGCGTTCGGGCAGGAAGTCCTCGACGAGGAAACTCTGCGCCGCGAGGATCGTGCCGTCCTCGACGAAGCTCTCGATCCGCCAGGTACCGCGAGGGGCATTGCCGGCGAGGGGCAGCGCGGCGGTGAAGCCGCCCGCGCCCGCGGGCGCGAGGAGCATGCGGGAGTACTCCACCCCGTCGGGCCGGATCAGGCGTGCCGTCATCGGCAGCCCGTCGAGCGCTTTCATCTCTGCGTCGCGGGCAAGGATCGTCGCGTTCACCGTCTCGCCCGCGCGGTAGGCGCCTCGCTCGGTCGAAAGGAAGACGTCGATCGGCGGCGCCGCCTCGCGTCCCGCCACGCCACGGTCCGAAAGGTCGAACTCCGCCTCGGAAAGCGAAAGGAAGGCCATGTCCTCGCCCTTCTCGACCGTCACCAGCGCCGGTTCGGCCGCGCCCGTTCCGGCGGTGAGGCCGGCCGGGAAGACGGCATGGCCGTCCACGTCGGTCGTGGCGGTGCCGATGACCGCATTCGCGCGGTTCACCAGCGTGGCCGTCACACCCTCCACCGCGAGGGCGTCCGCGAGACCGCGCACGAAGACATGGAGCCCGTCCGTCCCGGCCATCGCCGTCAACCCGAGGTCGGAGATCACGAACCACTGTGTCGCCGGCGGGTTGTCGTAGGGGTCGCGGCCGGGGACGGCTGCCTGAAGCGCGTAGATGCCCGGGCCCGCCTCCTTGATCGCGTCGCCGAGCGGCAGGAGTGTGGTGATGTCACGGTTGACTTCCATGCCCACCTCGCCGGTGCCGGTCCAGACCTGCTCGGCGACATCCGTGCGAAGCGCCTCCGACGACCAGTAGTCGAGCGGACGCCCGAAGTAGTCGCCCTGCATGGCGCGGATCAGGTTCCGGTCCGAGAGGCGAAGGAGCGTCAGGTCGAGCGCGGCAGCATTCACGGTCACGACCGGAATGCCGGCGGAGCCCACGCGCGGCAGCACGTAGGCGCGGCCCGGGAAGCTGACGGCCGGTGAGCGGTCGCGGACATACTGGGTGACGGTCACATCCTTGCCCAGCTCCTCGCCCGAGGCAGAGGGAAGGCCCTCGCGAAAGGTGATGGCATAGCGGGTGCCGTGTTTCAGGCCGCCCACGCATATCTGGTTCGACTGCGGTTCCACCGTGAGGCCCGCCTCGGGCAGTTTCACGAAGGAGGAATAGTCGGTGCCGGCCTTCACCAGTTCCTCGGTGAAGGTCGCGCAGATGCGGGGCGACGCGCTGTCGCTTTCTACCCGTGCCTCCGCGATGCGAAAACCGTACTTGCCGATGGCGTCGTCGAGCATCGCCGCCGTGTCGTCGCGCGGCTGAAGCGACTGGGCGAGCCGCAGCGCAGGGATCATGTCACGGCCGCGGCCTGCCACCTCGAAGCTCCGCGCGAGGGTGACGAGTGCATTGGTCCGCAAGGCTGCGGCACCGGCGCGCAGGTAGGCGTTGATCGCGCCGGCCGCGGCGCGCCGGGCGTAGCCTTCCCGCAGCGCACCGTCCTGCACCGGGATGTCGAGAAGTGCCGTCGCATAGTCGAGCCACGGGCCGGCGCCATCAGACAGCGTGACCGCGGCGCCGGTCAGGCGCATGGCGCCTTCCGGATCGCCTGTGGCCCGCGCCGCTGCGGCGGCGGCGAGTAGATCGTCTTCGGCCGCGTCGCCCGCGATGTGTTCCGCGCCAAGCCCGCGCGCCTGGGCGAGCGCCGCGTCGAAATCCTCCGGCCGCAGGAACGAAAGCTCTGCCGCGCGCGGACCCGCACCCGCCAGCGCCGCCGGATCCGTGGCGACGATCCGGCCGGAGATTGCACCCTGATACGGTGTCGACGTGCCGGCGGCCGATTTCGGGAAGCAGGCGCTGGAGCGGCGGTTGTAGGTGAAGGCCCGGCAGGCGGTGTCGGCAAGGCAGGTCGCCTCGCACGTCTCGAAGCCGACGTCGAAGAGCGGCGCGAGATCGCCGCCCGGGAAATCCACGCCTTCGGTCATGACGGCACGGCGCTCGGGCAGGTAGTCGCGCTCCTGCGCTTGGGCGGCGGCGGAAAGGAAAACACCCGCCACGAGGGCGGCCAGGGTCAAGCGGCACATCGAAATCTCCCCCGAAATCGCCCCGGGCTGGCAATGGCCGGATGCTGACACGGGCGGGCTCGGCTTGGCAAGCCGGAGCGGTATGGAAGGGCGGGCTTAAGCCTTCATTCACAACGATCCCGCATCGTTCCGCATGTACGCGAGGGAGAGGGCGGACGTGGCGGAGCCGATCGTGAGCATTTCCGAAAAGCTGGCGCGGGAGCGGCGTGCGCGGCTCGCGGCGGAACGTCTGCTGGAGCAGAAGAAGCGCGAGCTCTACGCCGCGAACACGCAGCTTTCGCGCCATGCCCGCGCGCTCTCGGACCAGATCGTCGTCCAGCGGCAGGAGGCCGAATCGCTCAAGGGCCGGACCGTGCAGGTCCTGCACGATCTGGAGCGGGTCACATCGCAAGCGGAGCTGGCAGAGCGCCGGCTGTGGGAGGCGATCGAGACGATCGAAGACGGGTTCGCCGTCTTCGACGGCGAGGCGCGGCTGGTCAGCGCCAACCAGGCGTATCTGGCGCTTTTCGGCGCAGGTGGCGTCCGGCTCGGCGACAGCTATTTCCGGGTGCTGGAGGTGCTCTCGCAGGGCATCGCCGATCTGGCGCGCGAGGATGCGCAAGACTGGCAGCACGAGATGACGACGCGGCTCGGACGCGACGTGATCGAGCCGAAGGTGGTCCGCCTCGCCGACGGGCGTCATATCCGGTTCCATGATCGGCGGGGGGAGGTCGGCGATCTGGTTTCCATGGCGCAGGACATCACCGCGGCGATGGAGCGCGAGGCCGAGTTGGAGGAGGCGCGGGCGAAGGCCGAAGCCGCCAGCCGCGCCAAGTCGGCCTTCCTCGCCAACATGAGCCACGAGATACGCACGCCGATGAACGGCGTCGTCGGCATGGCGGAACTGCTGTGCGAAACCGCGCTGACCGAGGAGCAGAGGCTCTTCGCCGAGACGATCCGCTCCTCGGGGGAGGCGCTTCTGGTCATCATCAACGACGTGCTCGACTACTCCAAGATCGAGGCGGAGAAGATGCGGCTCTACCCCGAGCCCTTCGATCTGGAGCGTTGCCTGCACGAGGTGATGCTGCTCCTCCAGCCGCTCGCGCGGGAGAAGGGGCTGAGGCTCGTGGTCGACTTCGATATCTTCCTGCCGACGCGCTTCATCGCCGACCCCGGCCGGATGCGGCAGATTCTGACGAACCTGATCGGCAACGCGGTGAAGTTCACGCCGGCGGGCCATGTGCTTGCCCGCGTCGTGGGTCTGGAGCTGGCAGGCGGCGACTACGAGCTTCACGTCACGGTGGAAGACACCGGCATCGGCATCGCCCCCGATCAGATCGAGCACATCTTCGGCGAGTTCAATCAGGTCGAGGACCAGTCGAACCGGAAATTCGAGGGCACGGGCCTCGGCCTCGCGATCACCAGGCAGCTCGTCGGCCTTATGGGCGGCGCCATCTGGGTGGAGAGCGAGGTCGGACATGGCTCGTGCTTCGGCTTCAGGCTCGTGCTCTCACCGGCCGAGCACACGGCGGCAGGGACGGGGCCGGAACGGCCGGTCCTCCTGAAGAATGCGCTCATCGTCGACGAGATCCTGATCAACCGGGTGATCCTGCAACGCCAGCTTGAAACCTACGGGCTCGCGGTCTCGAGTTGCCGCAACGCGACCGAGGCGCTGGCCGCGCTTCCGGTGCAGGGGCCTTTCGACGTGATCCTTGTCGATCAGGACATGCCTGCGACCGACGGCCCCGACCTTGCCGCCGCGCTGCGGATGGTCGGGGACGCCGCGCCGATCCTTTTCCTGTCGTCGGAACCGGATTCGCTGGCCGACAGGCGCTGCGACGCCACTTCCGTGCTGGCGAAACCGATCCTGCGCAGCCAGCTTCTGCGGGTGCTGCAGGACCTTTCCTACCCCAAGAGCCGGCTGCCGGCGCCGGCGGAGCCATCCGCGCCCGAGGCCGCTGCGGGTCGGCCGATGCGCGTCCTTGCCGCAGAGGACAACCGGACGAACCAGCTCGTCTTCCGCAAGATGGTGGCCGACTGCGACATGGAGCTTCAGTTCGCCGGCAACGGGCGCGAGGCGGTGGAGCTGTGGCGCAGCTTTCGGCCCGACCTCGTCTTCATGGATATCTCGATGCCCGAAATGGATGGGCGCGAGGCGGCGCGGGCGATCCGGGCGGCTGAGGCGTCCAGCGGCCTGTCACGGGTGCCGATCGTCGCGCTGACCGCCCATGCGATGGACGCCGACCGCGTGTCGATCCTGGAGGCCGGGATCGACCACTATCTGACGAAGCCACTGAAGAAGGCCGAGATCGTGGCGAAGATCGCGGCGTTCTGCCCGGGGGACGCACGCACCGCCGTCCCGCCAGCTGCTGGCACCGTTCCCGCCTGACCGGGCCTCTCAGCCCTCGGCGAGGACGGCGAGGAACGCACTGCCGAATCGGTCGAGCTTCTGGCTCCCGAGGCCGGCGATCCGCTCAAGGTCCGCGATGGTCGCGGGCCGCGCCTCGGCGATGCGCCGCAGCGTCGCATGGGTGCAACTGAGGTGCTTTCCCGTACCGTCCTCGCCCCGGGCCAGTTCCGCCTGCGTCGCCATCAGCCGGTCGAAGAGGGCACCTGCCGCGCGGCCTGCAAGCTTCACCCGTGCCGGATGAATCCGCGCGGCCTCACCCGCGATGACGGCGAGAAAGGCCGGACCGTAGCTTTCCAGTTTCTTCGCCCCCACGCCAGAAACCTGCGCCATCTCGTCCAGCGTCCGGGGCCGGCGCTCGGCCATGTCGATCAGCGTCCGGTCGGGAAAGATCACATAGGCGGGCACCCTTGCCGCCTCGGCCAGCGCGCGGCGCTTGGCCTTGAGGGCGGACAGCAGAGGTGCGTCTTCCTCGGCCACCAGCGTCTTGACCACCGGCTTGAGCGCGGCGCCCCGGATCGTGTCGCGGCGGAGCGTGACGCGTGCCTCGCCGCGCAGGATCGGCCGCGCCGCCTCGGTCATCCGGAAGGCGCCATGGCGTTCGGGGTCGGGGCGGATGAGGTCATGGCCCATCATCTGCCGGAACACGGCCTGCCACTCCGCCTTCGGCAGGTCACGGCCGACGCCGAACGTCGGCAGCCCGTCGTGGCCGCGATCGCGCACCTTCTCGGTTGCGGAACCCGTCAGGATGTCGATGAGGTGTGCCGCGCCGAAGCTTTCGCCGGTACGCAGGATCGCCGAAAGCGCCTTCCGGACCGCTTCCGTTCCGTCGAAAAGCTCGGGTGGCCGGTCGCAGAGGTCGCAGTTGCCGCAGGGCTCCGCCACCTCGCCGAAATAGGACAGAAGCCGCTGGCGCCGGCAGCCGGTCGCCTCGGCGAGGCCGAGGAGCGCGTTCAGCCGGGCATGGTCGGCCGCCTTGCGGTCGGCAGGCGCCAGCCCCTCATCGATCTGCGTGCGGCGGAAGCGGATGTCGTCGGGGCCGTAGAGCGCCAGCGTTTCGGCCGCCGCACCGTCGCGGCCGGCGCGGCCGATCTCCTGATAATAGGCCTCGATCGACTTCGGCAGGTCGGCATGGGCGACCCAGCGGATATCCGGCTTGTCGATGCCCATGCCGAATGCGACCGTCGCCACGACGATGAGCCCGTCCTCGCGCTGGAACCGTGACTCGACGTCGCGCCGGGCCTCGGCCTCCATGCCGCCGTGGTAGGCGCAGGCGAGGTGACCGGCCTCGATCAGCGCCCGCGCGAGCGTCTCCGTCTTGGCCCGGGTGCCGCAATAGACGATGCCGGACTGGCCCTTGCGCACCGCAGCGAAGCCGAGGATCTGGCGGCGCGGCTGGTCCTTCACCTGAAAGGCGAGGTGGATGTTCGGCCGATCGAAGCCCCTCAGGAAGGTCTCGGGCGCACGCCCGTCGAAAAGCCGCGTGACGATCTCGGCCCGCGTCTCCTCGTCCGCGGTTGCGGTAAAGGCGGCGAGCGGTACGTTCAGCGCGCGCTTCAGCGCGCCGATCCGGAGGTAGTCGGGGCGGAAGTCGTGGCCCCACTGGCTGACGCAATGCGCTTCGTCCACGGCGATCAGGCTCGTGCGGATGCGCCTGAGGAGCGCCAGTGTTGCGCCCGAGGCGAGCCGTTCGGGCGCCATGTAAAGGAGCTTCAGCCGGCCTTCGTCGAGGCCTGCGAAGACGGCCTCCGTTTCCTCCTCGGTGTTGCCGGAAGTCAGCGCGCCGGCCTCGACCCCGGCTTCGCGCAGGCTGCGGACCTGGTCGCGCATGAGCGCGATGAGGGGGGAGATCACGACGGTCACGCCGCGCCCCATGAGCGCGGGCAACTGGAAGCAGAGCGATTTGCCGCCGCCGGTCGGCATGATGGCCAGCGTGTCGCGCCCCGCCGCCACGGCGGCCACGATTTCGGCCTGGCCCGGCCGGAAGGCGTCGAATCCGAAGATGGAGGAAAGAAGCTCCTCGGCGCGTGTCATCATTGGGTGGGCTGCTCGTTTTGCGCCACCCTGTCACAGCGCCCCGGCGGGGACAAGGTTCAGTAGCCGTAGAAGAAGCCGGCGTTGTTGATCAGCACGCGCTGAAGGATGATGAGGGCGACGAACGCAACCAGCGGCGCGAGGTCAAGCCCCGGCGTCTGCGGCAGGATGCGCCGGACGGGGGCATAGAGCGGCTCCAGAAGCCGGTTCAGCCCGTCCCAGATTTGCCGGACCAGCGGCTGCCGGATGTTCAGGACCTGGAAGTTCAGGAGCCACGACATGATGATATGCGCGATCATGATGAACCAGACCACGTTCAGTATGATCATGAGGGCCTGAAAGAGCGAAGTCATCAAATTCCCCGGCTGTTCCGTCCGCCCAGAGGTAAGGCGCTGGCGGTGCGGGTTCAATGGCGTAACGCAACGTTCCATGTTGACCGGGCGTACTCGCGCCGCCACGTCTCGGGCGCGGCCGAACGAGAGGTTGGCGATGTATCCTTTTCTGCGCATGTGCAAGGAAATCTGGGCGAACCGCCACGCGCCGCCGCTCGGGCTGACCGAGGCGCATGTCTCGCACCACATCTGCTGGCCCTGGGACCTCGACTTCTGGTTCGAGCTGAACAACGGCCGCACGCTCACGCTCTACGACCTCGGCCGGGTGCCGATGGCGATCCGGACCGGGCTTCTGCGGCACATGAAGGCCAATCGGTGGGGCATCACGGTCGCCGGCAACACGCTGCGTTACCGGCGCAGGGTGCGGGCCTTCGACCGGCTGGAGATGTTGAGCCGCTGCATCGGCTGGGACGCGCGCTTCTTCTACATGGAGCAGAGCATGTGGCGAGCGGGCGAATGCACCAGCCACATGCTGCTTCGCTCCGCCGTGACGTCAAGTGAAGGGATCGTGCCGCCGGCAGAGGTGCTGGCCGCGATGGGGCACCCGGCCGCAAGCCCGCCGCTGCCCGGCTGGGTCACGGCCTGGATCGCGGCAGACGGCGAACGACCCTGGCCGCCCGACCGCTGAGCGGCGCCTCTGCAACCCTTGCGCGACACTTCCTTTTCGGGCTTGATCGCCCGCAACGCGAGGGGCAGGCCAAATGACGGTATCGGCGAGGAAGCGCATCTGGGGCTGGTGGTTCTTCGACTGGGCGAGCCAGCCCTACAACACGCTGCTTCTCACCTTCAGCTTCGGTCCCTACTTCGCCGAGGTCGCGCGGGCGCATTTCGCCGCCCAGGGCCTCGACGCCGAGGCCGCGAAGGCTGCGTCCCAGGCGTACTGGACCGCAACCCAGACCGTGACCGGCATTTTCATCTCCGTTCTCGCGCCCATCCTTGGCGTCATCGCGGACGGGCGCGGCCGGAAGATGCCCTGGATCTGGGCGTTCTCGGCCATGTATGTCTTCGGCGCCTTCGTCCTCTGGTGGACCGTGCCTGGCATGTCCACGCTCTTCTGGGCGGCCTTCTGGTTCGGCTTCGGCTTCATAGGGATGGAGCTTGCAACGAACTTCACCAACGCATTGATGCCCACCCTGGCGCCGCGGGAGGACATCGGCAAGGTGTCCGGCACGGGTTTCGCCTTCGGCTATCTCGGAGGGGTTCTGGCGCTCTTCGCCTTTCTGCTGTTCTTCGCCGAGAACGCCGAGACCGGGAAGACGCTGATCGGTCTCTCGCCCGCCTTCGGGCTCGATCCGGCGACGCGCGAAGGCACGCGGTCGGTCGGGCCGTTCACCGCCCTCTGGTATGTCGTCTTCATGGTGCCATTCTTCCTCTGGGTCCGGGAGCCGGCCGCCGCCGGCAAGAGCTTCGGCGCGGCGCTGTCGGGACTCGGTCGTGCAGTCGCCGGTCTGAAGGACCGGCCGAGCCTTCTCGTCTTCCTCGTCGCCTCGATGTTCTACCGCGACGCGCTGAACGCGACATACGCTCTGGGCGGCGCCTTCGCCTCCAACGTGATGGGATGGACGGTGATCCAGAGCGGTGTCTTCGGCATCGTCGCGGCAATCGCCGCGACCTTCGCCTCCTGGACAGGCGGCAAGCTCGATTCCTCGGTCGGGCCGAAGCCGGTGATCCTGTTCGCCATCGTCGTCCTCACCGCCACCATCGTCGTGATGATGAACCTGACGCCGACGAGCTTTTTCGGCCACGTCCTCGGCGAGGGCTCCCCGCTGCCGAACATGATCTTCTACGGCTGCGGCGTGATGATCGGCGCGGCCGGCGGTATCGCGCAGGCGGCAAGCCGGACGCTCATGGTCTTCCATACAAGCGCGCAGGATGCGGCGGGTGATTTCGGCTTCTACGGCCTTTCCGGCAAGGCGACGGCATTCCTCGCGCCGGCGCTCATCACCTTCGCCACCCTCGGCACCGGCAGCGCGCGGCTCGGCATTGCGCCGCTCGTGGGGCTTTTCCTGATCGGTCTTGTCCTTATGATGTGGGTGAAGCCCCAGGGTGAACGTCCCGCCAGATGACAGGTCCGCACATGATTGCGCGTTTGATTCTTCTCCTCGTTCTTGCCGTGCCGTGCGCCGCTTCGGCATCGCCGCTGGCCAAGGATCTCTTCGGGGCGCAGAGGACAGGCTCGCAGCAGAAACCGCAAGCCATCGGCGACTACGCGAGAGGCTGCGGCGCCGGGATGGTGCAGCTGCCGGAAAGCGGACCGACCTGGCAGGCGATGCGGCTGTCGCGCGGCCGCAACTGGGGGCAACCCGAACTCGTCCGGTTCCTGATCGACCTCTCCTCCGCCGCGCGGCAGATGGGCTGGGCCGGGCTCTACATCGGCGACATGAGCCAGCCACGCGGCGGACCGATGACGAGCGGTCACGCGAGCCACCAGATCGGGCTGGATGCCGACATCTGGATGCTGCCGCCCGCACGGCTGGACCTGTCGCGCGCCGAACGGGAGAGCCTGAGCTCGGTCTCGGTCCGGACCGAGGACCAGAAGCGTGTCAACGGCAACTGGACGCGCGTGCATCACCTCCTGCTGCAGGCCGCTGCCTCGGACCCGAGGGTGGACCGGATATTCGTCGCGGCCGCGGCGAAGATCGAGATGTGCAAGACGGCGAAACCCTCCGACAAGGCGTGGCTTCAGAAGATCCGCCCCCTTTACGGGCACAACACGCATTTCCATGTCCGTCTGAAATGCCCTGGCGGGTCGCAGCACTGTCGGCGGCAGACCCCCTCGGTGGCGGAATTGTCGAAAGGCGGCGACGGGTGCGACGAGACATTGACATGGTGGGTCACGACCTATCTCGAGGAACTGAGGAACCCGCCGAAGAAACCGAACGGCCCGCGCAAGAAGGGACCGCGCGAGTTCACCATGGCGGACCTGCCGCGGCAGTGCACAGGGGTCTTGGCGGCGGATTGACGCTTGCCGTCATCGCCGTCCTGCTGGCGTCGCCCTCGCCAGCGCCAATGAGGGCCGAAGAGGTAGGAGCCTTCGTCTGGCACCACGACGATCCCCATTTCGGTGGCCTGTCAGCGATTGACCTTCGACCCAACGGGCTCGGTTTCATCGTCGTCTCGGATTCGGCGGCCTTCTTCTCCGGCCGGTTCACCCGAGGCGCGGGTGGCGCAGTCACCGGCGCGACCGTCGGGGAACCCGTGCTGCCGGTGTCCTGGCACGGGACGCGGCTTCAGGACTGGATGGACGACGCCGAAGGCGTGGCGTTCGCGCCAGACGGCGGGATCTATGTCTCCTACGAGTCGTGGGACCGTATCGTGCACTACGGACCCGGCGGAAAGAAGTGGATCGCCGAGGCGGGTCCCGATGCCTTCGCGGCCTTCCCGATGAACCAGGGAATCGAGGCGCTGGCCATCGACCGCGCCGGGCGGATCTTCGCGATTCCGGAAGTGCCGCCGCAGGGCGGCGATACGCCCGTCTATCTTGTGAAGGGAAAGAACGCGCGCGCGATCTTCACGCTCCGCCACGACCGGGTCTGGTCATCGACGGGCGCGGACTTCGGCCCGGACGGGCGGCTCTATCTTCTTGAACGCGGTTTCTGGCCGCTCCTCGGTTTCGCGTCCCGGGTGCGCCAGATCACGCTCGACCACGACCGGGTAGCGGCGGATGTGGTGATCTGGCAGAGTGAGCCGGGCCATCATGACAACCTCGAAGGGATTGCCGCCTGGGAGGACGCCGAAGGAGGCGTCAGGCTCACGATGGTTTCCGACGACAACTTCCTGCCGGTGCAAAAGTCCGAGATCGTCGATCTGCGCGTGACGGAGTGACTTGACCGGCGGAAGCCTGGCGCGTAGAGGCCCCGGGTCCCTGTGTTATGACCGGGGCCAAGTCTCCGCCACCTTGTCAAAACGGAACCGACATGACCCGCAGCCTGATCCCCGGCATTCTTGCCATGGCCGCCATCGTTGTGGCCTCGAACATCCTTGTGCAGTTCCTCTTTGGCCAGTGGCTGACCTGGGGGGCATTCACCTACCCCTTCGCCTTCCTCGTGACCGACCTCACGAACCGCTTCCAGGGCCCTTCCGCCGCGCGCAAGGTGGTGGTCGCGGGGTTCCTCGTGGGGGTCACCTGTTCGCTCATCGGCACCCGGATCGTGGGCGAGTTCGGTCCGCTCGTCACGCTGCGCATCGCGGCGGGATCGGGGGCCGCCTTCCTCGTCGCCCAGCTCATGGACGTGCACGTGTTCAACCGCCTGCGCGCGGGCAGCTGGTGGCGTGCGCCGCTCGTTTCAACGCTGGCTGGCTCCACACTCGACACCGCGATCTTCTTCACCATGGCCTTTTCGGCGTCGCTCGCCTTCCTCGAACCTGGCAATGACGTGTCCTGGGCCGGGGAGATTCTGCCGCTACTGGGCTGGGGCCCCGCGGCCCCTCTCTGGCTCTCGCTCGCGGTCGCCGACTGGCTCGTCAAGCTGTCGCTCGCAATCGTGGCACTGGTGCCGTTCCGCGTGATTGTTACAAGGCTGACGGAAAAAGTTGCGTGAAAATGTTTGACAGACACAAAATCTGTGGCAGCCTGTGGATAACGGCAACCCAGAGAAAGGAGGTGATCCAGTGTCTAGAGTGATATTGGAGAGAGGTGTCGGGACAGTCAGGGGGGCCGTGGCCTGAGGGCAACCCCGAGGGTTAAGAACCCTGACTGGGCCTAGTCGATCTTCGACACCCTAACTGGCCCATCTCCGTAGATCTCGGAGGGCCGTTCCAACCCGGAACGGCCCTTTCCATTTCGCTGCCCTGATCAGCCGAGGCTGCGCAGCAGCGCGAGCGACGGCTCCCCGGTGACGGGCAGGCCGCGGCTCGCCTGCCAGGCGCCGATGGCGTCGCGGGTCTTTGTGCCGATCACCCCGTCGGCGCCGCCGGTGTCATAACCGAGCGCGGTCAACCGTCGTTGCAGCATGATGCGATCAGCCTTGGTCAGCCCGTTGGCGTCGGGCGGGAAGGTGGCGCGCAAGGGGCCCGCCCCGCCGATCCGGTCGGCAAGAAGCCCGACGCCCAGCGCGTAGGAATCGGAGTTGTTGTAGCGCTTGATGGCGCCGAAGTTGCCGGTGACGGAGAAACTCGGGCCCCCGGCCTGCGGCTGGATCACGCTGCCCGCAGGCGCGCCGGCCCCGGTCTCTCCGCCCCAGCGCTGGCCGCGACGCCAGCCGCTTTCGGCCAGGTAGTTCGCGGTTGAGGCGAGCGCGTCGGTCGGATCGTCGGACCAGATGTCGCGCCGCCCGTCGCCGGTGAAATCGACCGCATGGGCGAGGTACGTGGTGGGGATGAACTGTGTATGCCCCATCGCCCCGGCCCAGCTGCCGGTCATGTTGGCGGGCGTGGTGTCGCCGTTCTGCAGGATCTTCAGGGCCGCGACGAGCTGGCTTTCGAAGAACGCGCCACGCCGCCCGTCATAGGCGAGTGTCGATGTGGCGGAAACCACCGGCACATCGCCGCGCCGTTCGCCGTAGAAGCTCTCGAGGCCCCAGATCGCCGCGATGATCGTGGCGTCCACGCCGTAGCGCGCCTCCAGCGCCGACAGGGTCGGGCGGTGCGCGGCGAAGGCGGCGCGGCCCTTGGCCACCCGCTCGTCCGACACCGCGATGGAAAGGTAATCCTCGAGGCTGCGCTTGAACTCGGTCTGGTTGCGGTCACGGGTGACGACGCCGGGCAGGTAGCCCGCGCTGCGGAAGGCCGAGGCGACGGTCGCCTCGCTCAGTCCGTAGTGCCCTGCCCGGTCGCGAAACGCTGCGACCCAGGCGTCATAGCCCGCATTGGCGACCGGGCGCAGGTCCTCCGCAAGCGTCGCGGGGCCTCTGGTGGCAAGGCGCGTGGCGCCGGGTGTGCCGCAGGCGGCAAGGCCCGTGAGGGCAAGCCCAAGTCCGAAGGTTCGTCTGGAAATCATCATGATGCTGCCCGCGCCCTTGCCTCGTTCTTCTGCGCGCCATGGTACCCCATCGGCGACGCGGCGCAATTCGTGCCGGCCAGCTCCCCGCTTGCGGGCACGGGGCCGCCGATCACTTTCCTTGCGCTCGTCGGGCGCGCTTCCGATCTTGCGGCGCCGGGCCGAAACCCCCAACCTGCGCAGGTTCCCACCGCCAGGCCGCGCCATGCTCAGGATCACCGACGCCATCGCCATCGCCGACTGGGAGATCACCGAGACCTTCTCGCGCGCCTCGGGGCCCGGCGGGCAGAACGTGAACAAGGTCTCGACCGCGGTGGAACTCCGGTTTGAGGCGGAACGCAGCCCGCACCTTTCGCCCGCAGTCAAGGCACGGTTGAAGCGGCTCGCGGGGCGACGCTGGACCCTCGACGGCGCCATCGTCATCCGCGCCGAGGAAACGCGCAGTCAGGCACGCAACCGCGAGATCGCGCGCGAACGCCTGGCCGAGATCATTCGTGCCGCGCTGGTGGCGCCAAAGCGGCGGATCGCCACGAAGCCGACGGCCGGCAGCGAACGGCGGCGCCTGCAGGCGAAGGCGCAGCGCGGAGAGGTGAAGAGCCTTCGCGGCAAGATCGGAGAGGAAGAGTAGCGGGCGAGGCCTGGGCGACCCGTCACGGTCCCGAATCCAGAAACGGTCGCGCCAATGGAAGCGCCAGTGTTGATGCTTCTGCCTGCAGCCTTGCCCGTTTACAGCGCCGACCACGCGATTCACACGCGCAAATGTCGCAATTCGCCGCCACCGCCGCACCGCCCCTGAAGTCAAGGCTTGCGCAACGGACGGAACCGCCCGAAAAGACCTCGCGGGCAGTTGCGGTCGAGACGGGCATCCATGCTGAGAAACGCCTTCATGCTCGTGTCGGGCAACGCCTTCGGTTCGGCGCTGCTCCTGGTCCGAAACCTCATCATCGCGCGGCTCGTCAGCCCCGAGGACTACGGCATCGCGTCCACCTTCGCGGTCGCCATGTCGATTGTCGAGATGCTGTCGTATCTCGGGCTGAACCAGATGATCGTCGTGGATCGCGACGGCGACGATCCCGCGGTGCAGAAGGCGATGCAGGGCTTCCAGGTCTTGCGCGGGGTGCTGTCGAGCCTCATCCTCTTCGCCATCGCCGTGCCCTACGCCCGTTTTCTCGGCGTCGAGCATGTGGCATGGGCCTACCAGGTGATCGCGTTCATCCCGCTCGTGAACGGCTTGCAGCATTTCGACATGCATCGGCTGAAGCGGCAAATGAACTTCCGGCCCTGGATCGTGACCCAGGCCATCCCGCCGCTCGTTTCGGTGCTGGCGGTCTGGCCGCTGGCCTACCTCTACGGCGACTACCGGATCATGCTTGTGTGCCTGTTCATCCAGGCCGGGTCCATGGTCGCGCTGTCGCATGTCATGGCCGAGCGTCGCTATGCGCTCGGCTTCGACTTCGCCCTGATCCGCCGCGCCACGGTCTTCGGCTGGCCGCTACTTCTCAACGGAGTCCTTCTCTTTGGCGTCTTCAACGGCGAGCGTCTGATCGTCGGCCGCGAACTCGGAATGAGCCAGCTTGCCGTCTTCTCGATGGCGATCACGCTCACGCTCACGCCCACGCTGGTGCTCGCCGGGGCGACGCAGTCGCTGTTCCTGCCGGCGCTGTCGGGCGCACGCGACCGCGTCGAGTCCTTCCGATGGCTCGGGACGGCGGCGGTCGAGGCCGGGCTTGCGATCGGGGTCGCGCTCATCCTCGGCATCGTGCTTCTGGGCGGTCCGGTGATCCATCTGCTGCTCGGGGCGAAGTATGCCGCGATCCTGGACATCCTCGTGCCGATGACGGTGATGCAGGCGGTCCGGGTGGCCAAGACCGGAGGTTCCACCGTGGCCCTGGCGAAGGAAAGGTCGGGCAATGCCGCGGCGGCGAACCTGATCCGGGTCCTGTCGCTGCCGCTCTCCTGGTATGCCGTGACCCACACCGGCGACGTGCTGACGGTGATCTACATCGCCATGGGGGCCGAGGTGGTCGGCTATCTGGTGTCGATCAGGCTGGCGGCGAAGCGGACGGGGCTCCTGCTCGGCCCGCTCGTCCTGCCGTCGCTTCTCTCGACGCTTGCCGGGGCGGCGGCGCTGATGGATGCGCATTATTTTCCCCCGAGACCGGGGCTCGTGGATCACCTCGACTGGACGCGCTGGTTCGTGGCCTTCTTCTGCCTTGCCGCGCTCTTCTCCATGTCGGCGCTGAGGGGCTATCTCTGGCGCCGTTTCCTGCGGCGCTGAGCTCAGCTGCGCATCTTCAAGACGCGGGCCGGAACGCCCACGGCAATCGCACCGGCAGGCACGTCGCGGGTAACGACCGAGCCTGCGCCGATGACCGCGCCGTCGCCGACGGTCACGCCCGCCGTCAGGATCGCCCGCGCGCCGATCCAGCAGTCCGCGCCTATGGTGATGTCGCGCTCCACCATCTCCTGATCGGTGATGCGCGCTCCGGCGGCCAGACCGTAGTCGGCCGCAGTCACGAAGCATTCCGGCCCGAAGGTCGTGCGCTCCCCGACCCGGATGCGGCTTTTCGACTTGCCGGCCCAGAGCGAACACCGCGCCCCGACCTGCACCTGATCGCCCAGTTCGATCCGCTCGGCATGAGCGAAGGAAACGTTGGGCGCGATCCGCACATCACGCCCGAGGCTGAGTTTGCGGCGCTCCTTCACATGACTGTAGCCATAGTAGTGCATGAGCCGGAACGGATGGATGAAGACGCCAGGATCGAGGAAAGATCGCGCGGCCCGCAAGAGGCGCGACAGGAGCGAGCGTTTTGCGACGGCCATCGGGCTCTCCTAACCGGTCTTGCACGAAGATTAGGCAGCGGCGCGCTCCAAGGCAATTCGCGGCGGCGCGGCATCGGGCAGCTTCTGGCGCGAACTCCGCCCAATTGCTACCACAGTCGGGCGTTATCCACGCGCAAGAAACAGTAAGATCGAGCATTGATGACTACGAAGTCCCCCCCGATCGGCGTCGTCGTCGTGGCCTTCAACTCGGCCGGGGTTATCCTCGGCTGTGTCGAAAGCCTTCTGGCGCAGGAAGGCGGGGCACCGGCAGTGATCGTGGTAGACAATGCCTCCACCGACGACACGGTCGCGGTGCTGCGGGACTGGGCGTCGCGGAAGGGCACAGAGGTGCGGGAGTTCGCGGCCGCCGACCGTCCGTCGCGCGACGCGGCTGGTGCGGTAACGCTCGTCCACTCCGGCGCGAATCGCGGTTTTGCCGGGGGCGTGAACGTCGGCCTAGCCCTGCTGGCGGCCATGCCGGAGACTGCCCATTTCTGGGTGCTGAACCCTGACGCCTATGCCGATCCGGGTGCTTGCCGCGCGATCCTCAGGCAGGCGGCGAAGACGCCGGGCTATGCGCTGATGGGGGGGCGGGTCTGCTATGCCGAGCCGCCCCACCGGGTGCAGATCGACGGCGGCCTCGTCAGCCTCTGGACCGGGGTTTCCGGCAACGTCAATCTCGGCCGTCCGGCGGCCGAGGCGTCTTTGCCGAAGGGCGAGGACCTCGACTTCATCACCGGCGCCAGCATGGTCGCCTCGCGCGGATTCTACGAAGCCGTCGGACCCATGCGGGAGGATTACTTTCTGTATTACGAGGAGGCCGACTGGGCGCTCAGGCGCGGGGCGATGCCGCTTGTCGTCGCCGAGGGACTCGTCGTCTATCATCATGCTGGCACCTCGATAGGCTCGCCCACACTCGAACGGCTCGCCTCGCCCTTCTCGTTCTGGTTCAAGTACCACAGCAGGATGCTCTTCGTCCGCCGCTTCAACCCGATCGGGCTGCCGGTGGCGACGGCCTATGCGACGGTAAAGGCGCTGCAGCTTCTTCTGAAGGGTGCGGTGCCGCAGGCAGGCGCGCTTATCAGGGCCGTCTGGGGGCTCGGCCCGCCGAAGTCGGTGCGGGAAAGACTTTCCCCAGAGGCGCAAAGGATCGCCTTCGGCCGTGCGCATCGCTGAGAGCATTCTCCGCGCTGCCTCGCTGGTCGCGGGGCTTGCAACCGGCAATGCCGGCGCCGGAGAGCTCGTGCCGATCGGCCAGTACACCTGGCGCAAAAGCGACGACAGCTTCGGTGGCTTCTCGGGCCTTGTCATGGCGTCGGGCGGCAGCACGTTCTACGCGGTGACCGATCAGGGAGAGCTTTACCACGCAGCCATAGCAAGGGATTCCAGCCGGCGGATTGCCGAGATCCGCACCCTCTGGCACGGTCGGCTTCTCGACAACCACGGGCGGCCGGTAGAGGGTTTCACCGCCGATGCCGAGGCGCTGGCCCCGGCGAGGGACGGCGGCCTCTATGTCGCCTACGAAAGCTACGCGCGCGTGACCGGCGTCCACCCTCCCGATCTCCATCCAACGCCGCTCCATGACTTCGAGCGGTTCCACGAACTCTGGAACAATGAAAGCTTCGAAGGTCTCGCCGAACGGCCCGAGGGCGGGCTCATCGTCGTCGTTGAAACGGCCCAGGCGCAGACGGGCGGGTATCCGACCTTCCTTGGCGACGGCGCAGGGCATGACATGTCATGGCGCCCCGGTCCGGCGGTGCCGGCCGGGGATGGCGGGTTCGACGTTTCGGACGCGGCCTTCGGTCCAGACGGCCGGTTCTACCTTCTGGAGCGGCGGGTCTCGCTTGGCGGTTTCGCAACCCGCGTCCGCCGCTTCGACTACCGTGACGGCGTCTTCGGCTCGGCCGACACGCTGCTCGAAACCGCGCCCGGCACGCTCGACAACATGGAAGGGATGAGCCTTTGGACCGACGACCAGGGGCGGATCGTTATCAGCATGATCTCGGACGACAATTTCCTGTTTCTACAGAACACCGTCGTCGCCGAATATGAACTGAGGGAAGGACCATGATTGTTTCGGCGTTGGCCTGTTTCTGCTGCGCCGCAGAAGATTGGTTTTGCTCCGGCAGAGGCACTCGGCTAGGTCTGGCGCTGCATCCGGCGGGCACAGGGCCGACCCGACATGCGGAAATTCCGCCCTGTCGGCACACCGCCGGATGGATGACAGATACGCGAGGTTTCCAGTGAGGATCGCAGTTTTCGGCATGGGTTATGTCGGCGTTGTTTCGGCCGCCTGTCTGGCCCGCGACGGCCACGAGGTCACGGGCGTGGATCCGCAGCCCGCGAAGGTCGAGATCGTCAATTCCGGCAAGGCCCCAATCGTCGAGACGAATGTGAGCGAGTTGATCGCGGAGACGGTCGCTGCGGGCCGCCTCCGCGCCACCACTTCCGCCGAAGAGGCGGTCATGGCGACGGACCTCAGCCTCGTCTGTGTCGGTACGCCCTCGCGCCGGAACGGCAGCCTCGACACCTCCGCGGTGGAGCGTGTCTGCGAGGAGATCGGCGCGGCGATCGCGGCGAAGGGACGCCCGCACACGGTCGTCATTCGCTCAACCATCCTGCCGGGAACGATGCGCGGCATCGTCGTTCCGGCCTTGGAGAGGGAACTGGGCGACAGGACGGGCGCGCTCTTGCGGCTCGCCAACAATCCCGAGTTCCTGCGCGAGTCCACTGCCGTCTACGATTACGACAACCCGCCGAAGACCGTCGTCGGCTCTGACGATCCTGCCGTGGCGCAGGGAGTGCTCGACCTGTACTCGGCCTTGCCGGGGCCGAAGTTCGCCACAAGGCTCGAAGTCGCCGAGATGGTGAAATACGCCGACAATTCGTGGCACGCGACCAAGGTCGCCTTCGCCAACGAGATCGGCAACATCGCCCAGGCGGTCGGCGTCGACAGCTGGGAGGTGATGGACATCTTCTGCCAGGACACCAAGCTCAACATCTCGCCCTACTACATGAAACCCGGGTTCGCCTTCGGCGGCTCCTGCCTGCCCAAGGACGTGCGCGCGCTGACCTTCAAGGGCCGCGACCTCGACCTCGACCTGCCGCTTCTCAACGCGCTCATCCCGACGAACGAGGCGCAGGTGGGCCGTGCTGTCGAGATGGTCGCTGACTTCGGCATCCGCAACGTCGCCTTCCTCGGCATAAGCTTCAAGTCCGGCACCGACGACCTGCGCGAAAGTCCGCAGGTGACTCTCGTCGAACGGCTCATCGGCAAGGGCTTCAATCTGCGCATCTACGACAAGAACGTGCATCTCGCCCGCCTTCTCGGCGCCAACCGCGCCTATATCGAGGGCGTCATCCCCCATATCGGCGACATCCTGTCCGACGACATGGACGCGGTGCTGGCGCATGGCGAGTTGGTGATCGTCGGCAACCCAGCGCCGGAGTTCCGGCTTCTGGCCGACCGTCTCGGGCCGCAGCACAGGGTGCTGGACCTCGCGCGCATCCCGGGCCTGTCGGCCCACCTCGGAGATCGTTATCGTGGCATCAACTGGTGAGACGTTGCGCGGTGCGGGCCGCCGCGTCCTGATCGTGGTCGAAAACCTGCCCGTGCCCTTTGACCGCCGCGTCTGGGCGGAGGCGACGACGCTGGCCCAGCACGGCTACACCGTCTCGGTCATCTCGCCCAAGGGCAAGGGGTTCGAGGCGGAATACGAGTATCTCGACGGTGTCCACGTCTACAGGCACGACCTGCCGCCCGAAGGGAATTCCGCCGGCGGCTACCTGCGAGAGTACGGTTCGGCGCTCTGGAGCGAGCTGCGGCTCGCAATGAGGGTCCGGCGCGAGCGGGGGATCGACGTGCTGCACGGCTGCAACCCGCCGGACCTCATCTTCCTCGTCGCCTGGGCGATGCGGCTTTTCGGTGCGCGCTACCTCTTCGACCATCACGATATCTGCCCCGAGCTTTACGAGGCGAAATTCGACAGGAAGGGCCTTCTCTGGAAGGCGATGGTCCTCTTCGAGTGGCTGACGTTCAAGACGGCCTCCGTCTCCATCGCCACCAACGAAAGCTATGCCGAGATCGCCCGGCGGCGCGGCGGCATGAAGGCGGAGGACGTTTTCGTCGTCCGCTCCGGCCCGAAGATCGAAAAGCTCGTGATCCGACCGCCGCGGGACGAGCTGAAGAAGGGTGCGAAGCATCTTATCGGCTATGTCGGCGTGATCGGCCAGCAGGAGGGGCTTGACCTTCTGGTGGCGGCGGCCGACCACATGATCCGCCGGATGGGGCGGACAGACGTGCACTTCGGCATCGTCGGCGGCGGCCCGGCGCTGGAGGAGATCCGGGCCGACGTGAACGCGCGGGGCCTCGGCGACTACTTCACCTTTACCGGCCGCGCGCCTGACGATCTGCTGCTGGACATGCTGAACACCGCCGATGTCTGCGTGAACCCCGACCGGGTGAGCCCGATGAACGACCTTTCGACGATGAACAAGATCATGGAATACATGACGCTCGCCAAGCCGATCGTGCAGTTCGAGCTGAAGGAGGGGCGCGCCTCGGCGGCCGAAGCCTCGCTTTATGCGCGCGCCAACGACACGGTGGATTTCGCCGAAAAGATCGTCGGCCTGCTCGACGATCCGGGCAAGCGCGCCGAGATGGGCCGGATCGGGCGGGAGCGGGTGCAGGCGGCGCTCAGCTGGGCCCATTCGGTGCCGAATCTCCTGGCAGCCTACGACCGGATCTTTGCCAAGATCGGGCGCTGATCAGGTTGCCCGTCGCAGCGTCGCCGCGGTTGCGTAGAGCCAGCCGGCGACGAAACCGCCGAGATGCGCCTGCCAGGCGAGAGCGCTACCCGAGGTCCAGGCAAGGACTGCGTTCCCCGCAGCAAGGCCGAACACCATGGCGAGCACATTGCGCACAGGCAGGCCACGGGCGATGTGCCGGTCGAACTCCAGCGCCAGCAACGCGCCGGCAAGGCCGAAGAGCGCGCCCGAGGCGCCGACCATCGGCGTGGGCCCTGTCGTCAGGGCGGCAAATCCGACCGCTCCGCCGACGAGCGACACCGCATAGGTCCGGAGAAATCCGCGCGCGCCGATTCGCGCCGTAACCGGACCCGCGAGGAGGAAGAGCGTCGTCATGTTCACGGCGAGGTGCCACAGGCCGGCGTGAAGAAAGCCGTAGCTTGCGAACATCGTCCAGGGCTGGCCGACGTAGTTCGGACGCCAGTCGCCAAGAAGCCCGGGCCAGAAGCCCGCATACTGATAGGTCACCATCCGCCACCACGGCTTGCCCCAGAGACCGGGGTCCGCCCCTGCCAGCACGAGTTCGGGCAGGACGCAGGTGCCGGCGATGACCCAGACCGGCCAGGAGATCGGGCCACCGAGATACCCGGGGTCAGGGGGCGTGCGGTCCGCGTCATTCATGCGCGCATCCTGCCGATGCCCGGCCGATCCGCAAGTGGGGCCGAAGGGCGCGGATCAGAACGGCACGAACTGCGGCAGACGCGCAAGACTGAGGCGCATGAAGCGCATCAGGCGTGCCTCGGCATCCGCCTCCGTCTCGCCGGGTTCGATCGGCGTCACGTATCGGACAAGCGCGCCGTCTGTCCGCCCCATCGTCAGACTGTCGCTCAACACCGAGAGCTTCGCACGGAAGTCGTTGGCGACCCGCTTGCCGCGCCCCTCGAACCAGTAGATGACAAGCTGCTTCGACAGCCCCTTCTGGATGACCGCGCGGTTGGCATTGAACCGCCCGTATCCGACGTCCGAAAGGTCGAGCGGCACTTCCTGGAGGGTGAACACCTCCCACCCGCCGGTGGGCAGGCAGACCTCCGGCGAGTGGATGCCCTGGCCCTCCGTCTGCTTGGCATAGAAGGCGACGAAGAAGCTCACCACGCCCGCTTCGTCGGGCTTCTCGTAGAAAGCGTTGAGGTAGTCGTCGGCCGCGAGAACACGCTCGATGTCCGGCTCCAGATCGACAGTGTAGCTCTGCCAGTTCTCGACCTGCCGCGGGAACAGCAGGAGCGGGTCGCGGTTGGGGGCAGTGACCTCGGGCGCGGGGAGGGTCTGCCAGGCGGTGGAGGCGGCGCCGGTGATCAGCACGGCGGCGAGGAGCGCAGCCGAGGCGCGGATGGCGAAGACGCGGGTGAAGATCGTGCCGAATCCTTCGAAATCGAGGTCGATCGCCTCGGAGAGCGTCAAGGGATTGGGTGCGAAGCGCTGAAGCACCATGGCGAGCCCGAAGAGGATCGCCACGCAGATGAGGAAGATCACCCAGCCCTCGAAGAAATGGAGGAAGCCTTCCGCCTGCTCGATCCCGTAGCTGTTAACCAGAACACCGATCACGGCGATGCGAACCGAGTTCATCAAAACCGTCAGCGGCGCGGCCGACACGAGCAGCACCACCTTGTGCCACAACGGCCCGCGATAGAGGATGGCGAAAAGGTATGAGAAGCTGAGGATCGGGAAGAGGTAGCGCAAGCCGGAACATGCCTCGGCCACCTGAAGCTTGTAGACCCCGAGGTCGATCACGTTACCTTCGAGAAAGACGGCCACGCCGCCGAGACTCAGGAACCAGACGCCCAGCGCCGAGGAGACCCACTGCAGGAAGATCGTCAGCTTCCAGTAGAGCACCTGCGGCAGCGGAAGCATGAAGATCAGGTGAAAGACCGGCAACATGTGGAGCCGACCGCGACTCCAGCCGAACATCGTCAGGACCACGCCGGCGACCCAGAGGATGAAGGCATAGGTGACGATGTCCGGCACCCGCATGAGATTGCCGAGGCCGGCGAGTGCCAGCGCACCGGCCACGACGACAAGTCCCGGCCAGCGGAGCCGCACCTCGGGCGCCGGCGGCGGCATCCGCCGCAACTCGCGCAGGAAGAGGTAGAGCGAGATGAGCGGGATGAGCGGCCCGTGGCTGTATTCCGCGGTGGACCAGGCAAGGGCCAACGAGACATGCCCGATCCAGAAGATGGGCAGCGAGACGAGGATCAGGAGCACGAAGAGCACGAAGCCCGCCGGCTTCACGGCGCTGAACCTCAGGGCGTCGGACCCGCCGGGGCTGGTGGACTGGCTCATCTGAAGGCTACTCACGCGGATCGAACGGGCGCAAATCTAGGGGAAGAACGTCAGCGTGGCGACCGGTTTCGGCGCCTGCCTGGTCACAAGTCCGCGGAAAGGCACACGTGTTTCGCGGACGGAACCGAAAAGGCCAGGCCGCCGCCACCGTTTCACGGGCGGAAACTGAACGTGCGGCCGAGCGTGACGAAGACCGAGTTCGACTGCGCGTCGCCCGGCGCCGAGGAATCCGAACGGTGGCGCAGAAGAACCCCTCCGGTCAGCGCCCAGTCCTGGGTCAGGTCATGGGTGTAGGCCGCCCTCAGGGTCGTCCGCTCGATCGTCGGCGCGGCGCCGATCCCGGCGCTTTCCGAGCGACCCCAGTTCACCGAGAAATTGAGCCGAGAATTGTTGTTGATGTCGTAGCCGTAGGCGACCGTCAGACGGGTATCGAGAACGTCCTCGCTGGAATTGTTCGTGTTGACCGCGCGGTTCAGCGACACCGAGACGTTCGATGACTTGAGCTGCCGGCTGTAGGCGAGTGCTGCCACGGCATAGGTGTTTCCGCTCGGGGCGTGGGTGGCGCCGAGCGAACCCGAGAAGGTGCCGAGCGGAAGCTGGAGATTGCGGCCGAAACGGAACGTCTCGCGCGCGCCGTTCTGGTTGACCGTCGAGTCGACAGCAAGGAACGCCGTGCCGTTCGCGAGCGTCTGGGTCAGGGTGACGGCCCCCGTCACGCCGTCGCGCTGGGTTGTGCCCGTCAGCGTGTCGGTTTCAACCTCGGTGACACCGAGGCGAGCGTCGAGGAGGAGCACAGGGTTGATGTCCTGGACCACGCCGATCGAATAGTCGGTCGTCGTGCGGTCCGTCTGCGGCGTGTCTTCGGCGGTGTAGTGCGCGTAACCCGCGTTGAACCGGAGGCTGGTGACCGGCGACACCTTCAGCGCGACGGTTGCGTTCACATCATCGTTCTTGGTGTCGAAAAGCCGGGCGTTCGCGGCAAGCGCCGCGGCGTCATAATCCTTCTCGTCGTGGCTGAGGCTCAGCGTGAAGGTCAAGGGATCGTTGAGGCCGGTGACATAGGACATGCCTGCGTTGCGGATCGTCATCGTGCCGCCGCCGGAATAGAAGGCACCGGCGTTCGTTTCTTCCTGTTCGATCTGGAACGGGTCGAGGAATTCCCGATCGACATGGCGGTAGCGACCGGTAAGGGTCAACTGGCTGTTCACCCCGTCGAGCCTGTAGCGGAAGCGCAGGTTGGGGTCTTCGAACCCCGAAAGCGAGCGGCCTGGAATGTCGCCGTACCGAAACACGCCCGAGCCGTTCACGGTCAGATCCTGCACTCCCGTCACGTTCGAGAGGCCGAAGGTCAGCGTGTTGTCCCAGATGGTAGAGGTACCGGCGCTGCTCGGCTGGAGCTGGAAATTGTCATCGACGGTGAGCTTTGAGCTGACCCCGATGTCCACCTGCAGGCCACCCTGGGTCGGCGTGGCCGGCTGGGCCGCGGTCCCGGCTGTGGTGCCCGCCGTCGTGGTTGCCGTCGTGCCCGGAGGTGTATAGCCCGTCACAGATGTGCCGGCGCTCCCCTGGGGGAGCGCCATACCGGGCCAGATTGTCGAAAGCGTCGCGATTGTCGCGATCGTTGTTCTGCTCGTCCCCACCGTATCCGCCTTTATTCGAAGAGTTTGCGCTCCGGCGCCACGATCACGTCACCGTCCCGCAACACGATCACCGGGGCCTTGGCTCCGGCCTGAATGGCCTTGTAGTTGAAGTTGTAAACGGTTTCCAAACCCGTCTTCTTGTCCGGACGGTGCAATTGGATCCGCTTGGTCGCGGCGAACCGGGTCAGACCGCCGGTTTCAGCCAGGAACTGCAGGAGCGTCGTACCCGACTGGATGTCGAGCCGGCCCTGGGTATTGAACTCGCCGACCGCGTAGACCGCTACCGTGCCGTAGGGCCGCACATTCGCGGCCACCGCCTGTGCCTGGGCTGCGTTCACGGCCGAGGTCACGGGGTTGAGCTGGCCCACCGAGAGGAAGACCGTCGGGGGCGAGGCGAAGTTCGACGCCAGCGCGGCCGAGATCGCGTTGCGCATCGATTCCACGCTCTTGCCCGTGGCCTGCACGGTGCCCACGAGCGGCAGGCTGACGCTTCCGTCGGGCAGGACGAGAAGGCTGCGGTTGAGGCTCGGGTCTTCCAGGACCTCCATCTGCAACACGTCGCCGGGCTGGATGCGATAACCGCTTTGCGCCCAGGCCGCCGGCACAAGCAGCACGGCGAGGAGGAGACCAGCGAGAGCTCTGAACATTTCAGTTCCTCAGTCATATTCGAATCGTAGGAAGCCTAAGCCCGGGGCGCGGGAAATCAAAATGTTAGTTTCCGAACCTCTCTGCACAACGCGGGCCGGGCACCATTTCGTGCCCCTTGGGCAACAGCCACCGGGGTCAGTTTCCAACCTCGACACCATTCGCCTCCAGTGAGGCTTTTTCCTGCCGCGCCGCAGCCACAAACGGCCGCGAATCGGTCTCCTCCACCCGGGCGAGCGCCTCGTTGAACTGTTTGAGCGCCTCGGCCTCGCGGCCCAGCTTCAGGTAGGTCATGGCAAGGTGGAAGCGCACCTGAGGGTCCTCGCCAAGCCCCTGAACGGCCTTTTCCAGTTCCTTCACCGCGTCGTCGTAGTTGCCGCGCTGATAGGCGATCCAGCCGTAGGTGTCCTGATACGGCGGCATATCGCTGCCACGCAGGCGACGCGCGATCACCTCGGCGCGGGCAAGGCTGTCGGGGTCCGTCCGGTGCGAGGCCAGCAGGCTCGCCAGGTTGTTCGCGATCACCGGATTGGCGCTGTTCTCGCGGTAGAGTTCCTCATAAATGGCGATCGCTCCATCGAGGTCCCCCTTGCGCTCAAGGAAACCGGCCTTGGCCCATTTCAGTTCACCCGACTGCGGTACCGCAGCCAACGCCTCGTCAATGACTGCATGGGCATCGTCGAAGCGGTCGGGGTCGCTCAGGATCGCGCGCGACAGCGCCATCCACGCCGCCACCCGGGTCTTGTCCTCTGCGAGAAGCCCCCGATAGCGCTCTTCCGCGCCGGCGATGTCGCCGGTGAGCGCCCGCACCGAACCATCGACGAAGCGCAGGTCGGGGTCGTCGGGGTTCTCGGCCACGAGACTCGCGGCATAGGCGAGCGCCTTGGCGTTCTGCCCGTTCGCGAGGTGGGTACGCAGGATCGCGATCTTCGCGTCCAGTCCGCCCTTGCCCTCGGTGACGAGCCCTTGCAGATAGCCGATCGCACGATCGGTGTTCTCCTGACCCGCAAGGATTGCGGCCCGCAGGGTTTGGGCCGCCGGTCGCGCCGCGGGATCGGCCTGCACCTCAAGCTCGGCCGCAACAGTTTCGGCTCGCGGCCAGTCTTGCATCTCGACATAGATCTGGCCAAGCGGCATCAGCAGCGAGACGTTGCCGGGCGCGATGCGCAACGCCTCGATAAGGACGCTCTCGGCCGGGATCAGCTTGCGTTCCGAGGCGAGAAGCTGCGCATACCGCAGAGTTTCCTCAGGCGCCCGGTTGGACGCCTGCACCGCGAGCGACAGCGACTCGCGCATCAGATCGCGGTTTCCGTCACGCTCGTAGGCCTGTGCCATCAGCGTCAGGATGCCGGCGTCCTGCGGGTTGTTGTCGTAGGCGCGGCGCAGGATGGCGATCGCCTCGCCGACCTGATCGTCGAGGATGAGCCAGTTCGCCTTCAGCTTCAGAGCCTCGGCGTCGCCTCCGTCATCTTTCAGAACCTCCTCCACGAGTGAACGGGCGCCGACCGCATTGCCCGTGGCCGCAAGCATCCGCGCGAGCCCGACCTTCGTTCGCCGGGTTTCCTGCGAGGGTTCGGCGGTCTCCAGGATCGCCTGCATCTCGGCGATCGCCTCGTCCCGGCGGCCAAGGTCAAAGATGAAACCGGCGCGCGCGGCGCGATAGACGGGCGAAGTCGCGCCTTCGGCCATCACGCGGTCGAGCTCGGCAACGGCGGCCTCGGCGCCACGCGTCTCGGAGAGGAAGCGGACCAGCTGCAGCGCCGGCTCCTGATCCGGCGCACCGGGGGCGACGCGGCTTCTGAGGAAGGCCTCTGCCTTGTCGATCTGGCCCTTGGATTCGTACCAGCGGACCAAGGCCTGCCCCATCTCGGGTGCGTCGTCGAAGCGTGCGACCATGTCGATCAGGCCGGCCTCGACCGCCGCGTCATCGCCTAGCGCGGCGTGGATCGACAGGCGCTGGGCATAGAGGGCGCGGTCCTTGGGCGCAAGCTTGAGCGCGGTATCGATTGCGGCAAGCGCCTGGTCATGATCCTGCGCGCGGATGAGATCGTCGATGACAACCCGGTGCAGGAGTAGGCTGGTCGGCAACTCCTTGAGGAGTTCCCGCGCCCGCCGCGAGGACTCCACGATGGCGCCGGCATCATTGGCTTCCGCCGCGATCGCGTAGTCGGCCGCAGTCCGGATCGCTTCCAGAGCGAGATCGCCCGGGCTCCGCTTCAGGGCTTCGCCGGCATAGCGCTGCGCAGTCTTCCAGTCGCCGGCTTCGGCGCCGATTTCCGCCAGCGCGATCTGCCCGCCGTGATCGTCGGGATATTGCTCGACCAGTCGGAGGTACTGCGCGAAGGCCTCGCGCAGTCGGCCGCGGCCGCGCTCGGCCTCCGCATAGGCGCGGCGCGCCTCGCGGTGGGTGCTGTCAAGCTGGAATACGTTGCGGAACTCCACCAGGGCACGATCGACATCGCCCGCCTGAATATATTCCAGACCTGCCTCGAAATGTTTTTCGGCGCGCTCCTTTGCCGAATCGCACGCCACAAGCAGCCCAAGCGCGGCGGCGAGCGTGACCGTCGTCAGGAACCTGCGTAGAGCCATCCGTCTTCCTCGATGCCCCCGGCCATGCGCCCGCTTGCGTCGCGGGTCTCTGGCCGGCGAACGCCCCCACGTCAACTTGCCGATGCGTTGTGCCCGACAACGCAGGCTACGTCAAATTAATAGCCCGTTCCCCTGATCACCACGCGGACGGTCGCAACAAGCAACCTCAGGTCGTTCATCAGCGAGATCGTGGCCTCGTACTCCCTGTCGAAATCGGCACGTTTCGAAAACTCGACCTCGTTGCGGTCGGACACCTGCCATGGGCCGGTGATCCCCGGCCGCAGTGCGTAATAGGCCAGACCACTATAGAGCGTCCGCTGCGACGGCATCATGGGCCTTGGTCCGACCAGTGACATGTCGCCGATGAAGACGTTCCACAACTGCGGCAGTTCATCGAGCGAGGTCTTACGCAGGAAACGTCCGATTCCGGTGATGCGCGGGTCGGACTTCAGCTTCTGAGTGCTGTTCCATTCGAGCCGCGCCTCGGGGTTCCGGTCAAGATACCGTTCCAGCATCGTGTCGGCGTTCGGCACCATGGTCCTGAGCTTCAACATCCGGAAGGTCCGCCCACCGCGCCCCACGCGGTCGTTCCAGTAGAACGGAGACGAACCGTCCAGAGCGACGGCGACGGCAAGCAGCAGGATCAGCGGAATAACGATGATGCTGGCGAAGAGGACCGCCGACAAGTCCAGCAAGCGCTTCCCGAAATTGCGGTAGATCCCGCGCCGTCTTGGGAAGTCTACGGGGCCCATGGGAGCGCTGGCCATGCCAAAGTCTTCGGAAGGGTCATGGAGCTGAAGAGTCATACCCTTGTTCCGGTCACGACCGCGATCACTGACACTCAACCCGGCGAAACTGGCGCCGCTGTCCGGCGCACGACGAAAACTGCGATTCCGCGAATGCACCCACATCCGCCCGAGGTTCTTAGCATCTTATGGGATACGGAGGAACGAACATTTGGAAATTGTGCCCTTTTTGCTGCGGCGTCACGAAACCGAGGTTCGTTTGTGTGCAAGAAACCGCCCAATTCCGGAGGGCGTCGGTGTCGTCCGTTTCTTGCCAAGCAACAGTGGCCCTGAAGTCCGCTTTTGTGCCGCAGAGGCGCCGGCGCGGACGATCTGGCGAGACAACGATTCGACTCCCATGTAAGAACTGCCGTGGGTTTGAGGTTGCCGGCTGGGGCGGACGCCATCAAGTTGCCGAAGTTATGTGACCATTTGGCCTGCGAGATTCCGGGCTGACCGGGGTAGATTGATCCGTGGCGGACGGGTGTCGGGAAGGTGTCCCGCCGCGTGAGAAGTGGATTGTGGATGAACAAGGCCGTGGAGCCAGCAACGGACGACCAGAGCAGCGTCGGCTTCTACATGGACTTCTTCGGGTTCCGCGAGCGTCCTTTCACGCTCGTGCCGGATCCGGATTTCCTGTTCTGGTCGCCGCAGCACCGGCGCGCCTATTCGGTGTTGGAGTTCGGCATCCTCAGCCGCGCACCGATCACGCTTGTCACCGGGGGCGTCGGTTGCGGGAAGACCACGCTCCTCCGGGAACTTCTGCGCCAGTTTGGAAACAAGGTCACAGTCGGGCTCATTTCCAACGCCCAGGGCGGGCGGGGCGAACTGATCCAGTGGGTCCTGAACTCGCTCGGCGTCAGTTTCGACCCGAACGTGGGCTACGTGCAGCTCTTCCAGAAGCTGCAGGACTATCTGATCGACGAATACGCCTCGGGCCGGCGCGTCGTGCTGATCTTCGACGAGGCGCAGAACCTGTCGCCCGAGAGCCTCGAAGAACTGCGCATGCTTACCAACATCAACTCCGGCAAGGACGAGGTGATACAACTCGTCCTTGTCGGCCAGCCCGAGCTTCGGGAAATGGTGCTTGACCCGGCGCTGCGCCAGCTTGCGCAGCGGATCGCCGCGAGTTTTCATCTCCTCCCGCTTGACGAGAACGCGGTGGTGGATCTGATCGGCCACCGGCTCAGGGCCGCCGGCGGCACAGGCGAGGAAATCACCGAAGGCGCCGCGCGGATGATCTATCGCTCCACCCACGGGGTGCCGCGTCTGGTCAACCAGCTCTGCGACATGGCATTGCTCTATGCCTGGAGCATGGATAACCACCATGTTGACGAACACGTGGTTCAATCCGTGCTCGATGATGGGGTATTCTTTGCCGCACAGATCGCGGCCGAGGAAGAGAAGCGCAAATGAACCTGGACCTGTCTTTCTACTTCGCGGTGTTCCTGCGGCGGCTGCCCTATTTCATCATCATCTTCGCGCTGGTCTCGGCCGCGGCGATCGCGGCGGCGTTCCTGCTGCCGCCGGTCTATCGGGCGAATTCGGTCCTTCTCGTCGAGAGCTCGCAAATCCCCGGGGCGCTGGCCGCGCCGACCGTTCAGGCGCAGGCGCTGGAAAAGCTGCAGACCATCGAAAACCGCCTGATGACCCGGACCAACCTTCTGGACATCGCGCAGCGGCTCAAAGTCTTCAAGGATATGGCGAAAATGACCCCGGACGACATCGTCGGGGCGATGCGCAAGAACACCAGGATCACGAAGAGCGCAGGTCGCGGTCAGGCCACCATCATGACCGTCGAGTTCGAGGGGGAAAGCGGGCCGGTCGTCGCCGGCGTGGTTAACGAATACGTGACGCTCATCCTGAACGAGGACGTCGCGACGCGCACGGAACGCGCCGAAACGACGGTGGATTTCTTCGACCAGGAAGTGAAGCGCCTTTCAGGCGAGCTCGATGCAATGAGCGCCAAGATCCTCGACTTCCAGAACCAGAACGCCGACGCGCTGCCGAACACGCTGCAATACCGGCTCGGCCAGCAGACGCTCCTGCAGAACACTTTGGCCACGGCCGAGCGTGACATTTCCCTTCTGAAGGATCAGAAGCAGCAGATGATCGCGCTCTTCAACGCGACGGGCCAGATCACCGGCTCCACGGCAAACCAGACGCCCGAGGCGCAGCAACTCGCGCAGCTTCGCCAGCAGATGAACACCTTCACGGCGACCTATTCGCCGACGAACCCCAAGGTCAGGCAACTCCAGGCCCAGATCGACCAGCTCGAGGAGATCGTGAAGGCCCAGCAGCTTCCCGCCGGGGTCGCAAGCACGCAGATGTCCCCGCTCGACATCCAGCTTGCGAGCCTGGACACACAGATTGGTGCGCTCGAGGCGCAGCGCGAGCAACTGCTCGAGCAACTGGCCGTTCTGAAGGATTCGATCGACCGCACGCCGGCGAACCAGATCGCGCTTGATGCGTTGAACCGCGACTATACGAACGTCCAGCAGCAGTACAACACGGCGGTAGCGCGCCAGGCCCAGGCTTCCGCTGGCGAGCAGATCGAAATCCGGTCGAAGGGGGAACGCATCTCGGTCGTTGATGCCGCAACGGTGCCTGACCGCCCGGTGAAACCCGACCGCATGCTCATCGCGGGCGGCGGCGTCGTGGCCGGTGCCGGGCTTGGGATCGCGGTGATCGTTCTGATGGAGCTTCTCAACCGCGCCGTCAGGCGGCCCAAGGATCTGATCAATGCCTTTGGCATCACGCCGATCGCGACGATCCCCTACATGCGGACGCCGTCCGAGACGATGATGCGCCGGTCCGGCTTCGCCGCGATGCTGCTTGTTGCGGTAATAGGGATTCCGGCGATCGTCTATGCGGTGCATGCCTATTACCAGCCGCTCGACGTCCTCTTTGGCAAGGTCATGACAAAGCTGGGTATCCGGTTGTGACGGCTCAGGATCCGTCCATCACCGTCGTTCGCAAGGGGCAGGAGTAACTGAGAAGATGGAGAAACTCGAAGCAGCACTGGCGAAGGCGCGGGAGATGCGTCGCGCGGCGCTCGGGGTTCCGGAAGTCGTACGCGAGAAGGTGGCGCCCGCGGATGCACGCAGCGCCGGTGCCTGGACTTCCCTGCCCGAGGTGACGCTGTCGCCGGGCAAGGCGCTCCGCCACCGCATTACTGCCCTTGCCGGCAACAAGGACGCGACACCGTATGACATGCTTCGTTCCCGCACGATCCGGCTGATGAAGGAAAAGGGCTGGACTCGGCTCTCCGTCACCTCGCCGGGCGCCGCCTGCGGGAAGACCACTGTTGCGCTCAACCTCGCGCTCAGCCTGTCGCGGCAGAAGGACCTCAAGGTCATGCTGATCGACCTCGACCTCCGGCGACCCTCGCTGCACCGGACCGTCGGACATTCTCCCGGTAGGTCGATGCACGAAGTCCTCGACGGCTCCGCGGCCTTCGAGGATGCCGCTGTCCGGATGGGCGAGAACCTCGTGCTGGCGATGAACGCCACGCCTGCGCCCCATCCCGCGGAACTTCTGCAAAGCGTCGGAACGCGCGAGGCGCTGGACGCGATCGAGCGGCGCTGGCAACCGGACATCATGCTATTCGACATGTCGCCGATGCTGGCGACGGACGATAACGTCGGCTTTCTGGGCAACGTCGATTGTGCGCTTCTTATCGCAGCGGCCGAGAGCACGACCCTGTCGAACATCGACCTTTGCGAAAAGGAACTGGCCCAACTGACGAATGTGCTTGGGGTCGTGCTGAACAAATGCCGGTATCCGGACGATTCGGTGGGCTATTCCTACGGCAGCTACGCCTGACTCCATCCTGCAGGGCCGCGCTAGAAGCGCCGGCCGGACGTTCGGGTAACTGGCGCGAAGACAGACGCAAAAGCAAAGGCCGGGCACCCGCCCGGCCTTTCCAATTCCAGGTCTGCCAGATCAGGCCGCCTTGCGGCGGCGGCGCAGCGCGCCAAGTCCGGCAAGTCCGCCGAGCAGCATCACGCCCGCTGCGGGAACCGGAACCGGGGCGATTCCGATGCCTGCAAGAGCCCCATCGGCAACGCCATACCCATCGTTCGATGCCAGCACCGTGAACCGGATCACCGACGCGAAGACGGGCCCGAAGGTGGTGCCGACGAACCCGGATGCGCCCGTTCCGGCGGTATCCGTGGCAGCGAGGGTAATCAGCGGGTTGCCGCCGTTGATGGATGCCTTGCCCACTTCGAGCGACGACCCGTCTGCGGAGCGGAACAGGTCGAGGAAGTAGATCGCATCTATCAGCACCGGCGCGCTGAAGGTGATGTCAATCCACTCGTAGCGGTTCGGCCACGTCGAGATTTCGTCATCGTTGCGGCCGACACCGTAACCGTCGGTTTCGAAGGACAGCCCCGTGCCGGCTGGCGTCGGGTTGCCGTCGAAGGATTGAGAGTTGTTGAGGATGCCGCTCGACGAGAGGTGCCATGTCACGGCCCCCTGGAACAGCGACCCGGAATGACCCGTAGACGCCTTCGTGAAGTCGATCACATAGGCATTTGCCGCCGATGCGGCCGCCGTAAGCGCGACACCTGCCATCGCGGCTACGATCTTTGTCTTAGCAAGCATTTTTACCCCTTCACTTCCCGAATGTCGGCACACGAACACCTTCCCTCTTTTTTCTACCACAGCGCCGCCACACTGCGCCATCCCAATGCCATCTTTTTTCCATTTTTTCGTTGAATCGAAGGTCGAATCAACTTCCGATTGAAATCAACATTGCAACCTGAGGATGATCTTGGCCAATGCGGCTTTTTGTTGACTGATAGTCAACGGTCAGGGAAGCGAATTCAGGCAAAGGTAAGGCAGAAGGGCGAGGATCGTTGCGCTGTGGCGAAAGAGGGGTTCAGTTGAACGGCACTGCCATGGCAGGAGGATGCGTCAGGGGAGAATCGCATCGGTCATGAACGTCGGCTATGTCGTCATCATTCCGCACTACAACGATTCCGCGCGGCTGGGCCGGTGCCTCGATGCCTTGCGGGCACAGGACAGGGCGGGCGTCGATGTCGTCGTCGTCGACAACGGTTCAACCGAACCTCTGGACCAGGCGAAGGCCGCGAACCCCGATGTGCGTTTCGTGACGGAGCCCGGCAAGGGCGCGGCGCGCGCCCGCAACAGGGGGGTGGCGGAAAGCCGCGCGGAAGCGATCATCTTCCTCGACGCTGACTGCGTGCCTCAGCCCGACTGGCTCGCGGCAGCGCGGCGGGCAGCCGGAAGCGCCGACATCGTCGGCGGTGCCATCGACGTCTTCGACGAGACGCCGCCCCCGCGCTCGGGGGCGGAGGCATTCGAAACCGTGTTCGCCTTCAATTACAAGGACTACATCGAACGGAAGGGGTTTTCCGTCACCGCCAATCTCGTAACCACGCGGACGGTGTTCGAGGCCGTGGGACCGTTCACCAACGGCCTGTCCGAGGATGCGGAATGGTGCTTCAGGGCGCGGGCGATGGGATACCGGCTGGCGCTTGACGAAGGCATGCGGGTCGCCCATCCCACGCGGTCCAACTGGCCCGCGCTCGTGCGGAAATGGCGGCGCATCGTCCGCGAGATGTATGCGTTGCACAGACAGGCCCATCCCGGGCCGACGGGTCGGCTGCTCTGGTTCGCCCGCGCCCTGGCAATGGCGGCGAGCTGGCTGCCGCATCTGCCGAAAATCCTCTTCAGTCCGCGCCTGAACGGGGCGGGGGAGCGTCTGCGCGGTGCCGCGACCCTGATCCGGCTCCGGCTGGTCAGAAGCTGGTGGATGCTCCGCCAGGTGGCTGGGTCCGAAATCTGACACGGCATGGCAAAGGCCCCGCCGGTTTGTCCGGCGGGGCCGATCGTCGCGCAACCCGTGCGGGATCAGAAGTTCTCGTAGGCCCCTGCGTCCGGCGCCTTGCCCTTCGGCCGCGCCGCACCGACGATGTCATCCTTCGGGGCCAAGGCCGGTATGCCAGCGTCAACGCCCTTCGAACCCGACCTCAGGTTGAAATCCTGCTTGCTCACCCCGGCGAACTCGTTCGAGGCATTGGTCACGACCACGTTGTTGGTCGCGACGATGGCCTTGGTCGCGTCTTGGTTCACCTTCAACGACGTGGTCATGTTGTTTGCCACCGTCACGTTGAGCGATGGCCTGCCGTCGCGGTTCGCCGAGACACGGATCCAGGGATAGACACCCGCCGTGCCGAAGGCGTGGACAACGGTGTTGTTGACGATCTGGCTGTTCTGACCGCCGGCGATCGTGATGCCGTGGTAGGCCGTCGTCGAGATCACGTTGTTGCGGATCACGAAGTTGTCGTACACGCCGGCAAACAGGCTGATACCCTGCAGCTTGCAAGCAATTGGACTGCGCGTTCCGACGAACTCGAAGATCTTGTTGTCCTCGATCGTGACGTTCCTAAGCGTCCCTGTACCGACCTTGCCGGTCGGGCCGTTGGTCCAGGCCTGGAAGGCATCCGTGTGGCTACCGTTCACCTGATGGCAGTTCTGCACCTTGTTGCCGCGCACGACGGAGTTGTCGCCCAGGGCCCGCATCCCGTCGCCGGAGAAGCCATCGACGATGTTCGCTTCCAGCAGCGCGTTCTTTCCCAGCATGATGATGCCGTTGAAGATCCCCGTGACCCGGTTGCGCGCCACCGTGATGTTGGGTCCGTCGACCTGGAAGCCGGTACGCTGGTAGTTGTTCCAGTCGGTCGCGGTCCAGCTCGAATAGTTTCCGGCTGTCGCGATGCCGCGCACGTCAAGGCCGGTGAACGCGATGTTGCTGGCGCTCGAGTAGGTGCGGACAAGCGCGCCGTTCCCGGCGTTGGATGACCGCGGCCAAACCTTGAGTCCCTGGATGTGGACGTTCGACGAGTTCATCACCAGGACCGAATCGGCATGGGCCACCGCGCCCGCGGCCGGAGCTATCGTCACGGTCGAGGTGAACTTCTTGTCCCGCACGAGGATCTGGCCGTGATAGCCGTCGAGCAGGAAAATCCGGTCCCCGCCGGTGACTTTGCCCGATGTCATCAGCGAGTCGAAGTTCTTCCAGATCTGGGCGCCCGGCGGCACGGCAACGCCGGACGTGCTGGCCGGGGCGACGAGGTTCGTGGTCGGCGCGGTGGGCACTGGCGCAGTGGTAGTGGTCGTCGGCGTGGTTGCCGGTGCCGTGGTCACCGGCGCAGTCGTCGTGGTGGTGGGCGTGGGAGCCGGGGTATCGGCCGTCGTGTCGGCCGCCGCGGTCGCGGATTCGCCAAGTGCCGTGGATCCCTCGGTCGTCCCCTCCGAGTCGATCAGTGCTCCGCCCTCGCTCAGGCCGGCGTCGCCCGACGACGCCACTTCGGCGTTGCCGTCGCTCCCGCTCATGTCGGAGGCCTCGGGTGCGGCCGTTTCATCGGTCGTGACGATTTCGGGCGACGTCTCCTCGCTGCCCTTCTCCTTCCGTACCTTGACCCACTTGCCGATCCGCTCCGACTGCTTGGCAACGACCCGTACGGGCGGAACCCCGGTCGAGGGCGCGCTTTCGCCGCCCGACTGGAGCGTGATGACGGCAAGCGGTGTTCCCGAGACCGCGCCGGGTGTGATCGCCTGGACGAAGTAGTCGGCTGCAAGGGCCTGCGATCCCGCAAGCGCAGTGCTCAGCCCCAACAACGCGAGTGAGCGCGCAAGTTTCATTAGCGTGTTCCCTTGATCGAGAGTGTATCGATGCTCTCAACAATGCGGGACAACGTGGCGAAGATGCGGCGCAATTGGCGTCGTCATGTGTCAAAGGCACCGAATTGGCGGGTTTCCGTTAAGTAAGTTTTGACCAAAACGGCGCGAATCCGCCGAAAACGGAATCATCCGAAACTTGGAGAGAAACAATGCTCACCGTACGGTTGTGTGCGGCAATGTTAACCGGCCTGACGTCATTGTTGCGCGGTTGGAAGGTGGCCCCATCGGCCGCCTTTCCGCCTTGGCGACAGAGACGATGACTCCGGCCGGCCGGGCAGGAAGCACGCCTGCGACGTCTCGGCCGCACAGGGCAGAGGCTCGAACAGGAGACAGAGATGGACAAGTTTTCCGACTATCCCACCAGCCTGACGGCGCCGGCGCGCGATGCCGCAGCCGTGGTTCCCAGCGACGCGACAGACCTTGCGGTCCTTCCGCGTGCGCTCTTCATCGGCCAGACCGGCGACGTCGCGGCGCGTTTGGCGGGCGGGCAGACCGTCGTTTTCCGCAATGTCCAGGCGGGCAGCGTCCTGCCCGTTCGCACGGCGCGGGTCAACGCCACGGGGACGACGGCGACAGATATCGTCGCGCTCTGGTGATCCGGCGATCGTGCCGCTCCGCCGCGAGGAACGGAAAACAGGGGCCCGGCGGGCCCCTGCTGCATTTCACTCTTACGGCTTCATGTCGCGTTCGCGCCGAGTTTCCACGGATCGGCGTTGGCAAGGGACGCAGGCCCCGCGATGCTCTTGTGGGGCGTCGTCGCCGGCGCGTCCCCCGCAGCAGTCGCAGTCAGCCAGGCGCGCAATGTTTCCGCAGCGCCGACATACTGCAGCGTCCCGTTGTTGCGCGCGAGGAAACTCAACGCTCGGCTGCTGGCGAAGAGACCCGTGCCGGCAACAGAGAAGGGTAACGTGGCAATGAGCGCGCCGTTCAGTTGCAACCGGCAGACTTTTGCCACGTGATCGGCCGAGCAGACGAGGTCGTACCAGATGCCGCCGCCCAGTCCGGCGGAGACGAGGGCATTGTTCAGGACCTTGACGGCGGCGCTGTCGCGGATGTTCACCCTCAGGCTGCCATTGTTGAGTATCTCCACGTCGAAGCTCCCGCCCGACTGCGCGAACAGGATGTAGCTGCCCGTCGGCGGCAGCGCCGCAAGCCGGAACCGCGCGGCGAAGGTGATCTGCGCCGTTCCCGCGGGCACGTTGGCAGGATCGAGGAAATAGGGTCCGGTCGCGCTGGTGGTGAAAGGCTGCGCGGCGGCCGGCAGCGTATTGGCAAGCGTCGCGGCGGCGGGAAGGGGTGCGACAGGGATTCCGTCAACCCCCGCCGCACCGACATTGACGATTGGCAGGTTCTTCCAGGTCGCGGCGACATGGTCCTCCGGGAAAGCGATCATGCCCGTCGCGCCACCCTCGCCGTATTGGATCGCATCGGCATAGGTGAAGGTGCCGGCATTGGGGAAGACCCGCACCCTTCCGGCGACGATCTGGGCATTGCGCGCCGGTGCGCCGTTGATCTGGAAGCCCATGACCTCGGTCCAGTGGGACAGGCCGGAGCCGAGTGCCGGCTCCCCCCGCGCGCGCCGCGTCGTCGTGACCGACCCGGAGGATGACCAGACTTCCACCCAGGCGCCTGTCGACTCCCAGAGCGATTGGTCGAAGGTTGGAACGGCCCAGGTTGAAAGCCCGGTCGAGCGCAGGATCGCGTGGGCCGTCAGCCGGGCCCAGGCCTGAATCCCGTCGAGCGTGTTTCCGGCGGGGTGCGAGAAGTCGGTCCAGCTGCCGGCACCGTCGTCGACGCCGTTGACGTAGGTCACGGGCTCCACGGCCGTGGGCAGGAACATGGTTGCCGCCGGCAGCGCCAGCATGGCCCGCCAGCTCTGCCGCGCTGCCTGCTTGTTGGCGAGGTTGCTCTGCACCGCGCCGCCCAGGACATGCGTGGCATCCTGCATGTCGGCATCGATGTCGAAGCGATGAGGCCCATAGGGCACCCAGCGCGTCCTCGTGTAGTCGTAGAGCTCTCCGAACCAGTGGTCGGCATGATAGCTCAGTCCTGCACCGTAGCTGATCGTCGCCGGGAAGGTGACCGGCACCCCCGCGATGGTCTTGCCCGCGAATAGCGGGAACATCGCCTCGCCATAGGCGGCGCCGAGGCTGCCCGGAGCGGCGAACCACGACATCGCTGCAAGGCCCACATGCTGGCCATCGGCGGTGGCGAAGTCATGCAGCGCCCTGTCGGCAGCCCAGGACCTGCCCGGGTTCGCGTCGTCCACCAGTTCGCGCGGATCGGTGCCTGGAACCGTGTGGAAGATCACGGCGAACTTCTCTCCCGGCCGTTCCGCGATCAGTGTTGCCGCCAGCGCCGCCGCACCTGCAGTGAGCGGTGCGGCGTTCGTCACGAAGTGCCGCGCAGGCGTCGCAGCCGCGCCATGGAGGATCTGGATCGCCTCCGGGTCGCTCACCGCAGGCGGTGTGGTGGTGTTGTGGAAGGCCGAGATGATGCGGTCCGGTTCCGATTGGCCCCAGATGGCGATGACGTGCCCCACCCCGAAGCGATGCGCGCCCTGCGCCGCCACCGCCGGATGCGCCTTGAGCCTGACCTCGGGTCGGAACCACGAGGCGCTGCGGGGTGCCGTGATCGTGCCTGACCAGAGCCCGCCCACGTCCGCTGTGGCGACATCCGCCCAGGCCGTGGTGGTCGCGCCGCCATCGTCGAGCGACAGGGCTCGCGCCTGCACCACCTCGCCCGCCGTGGCGGTGCCGGAGAGCTGTATCTCGGCCTCGGCGAGCCCGAAGCCCGCCCCGCTGTCGAAGATCACCCGGTCGGCACTGAAGCTGGCCAGCGTGACCGAGCCGAGGTTCGGCGCCGGGGCGTCGCCGCCAGCCTGTCTCTGGTCGATCGTGAGGGCGGAGAGTGTGATCATGGCCTTTTTCCCGTCTTGCGGGACGGCGCCACCCACATGCCGGTCGGCACCGGTCCGGGCCGCGCTCGTCCGGTGGCGTCTGAGCCGCCACGGGACCGGCCGCCCCGGCCGAGCGGCGGGGGCCCCGTCCACGTCCGTGCCGGCAGGTTGCCCCAAGGGGATACCATCCTCCGCCTGGGCGTTGCCGGGGAGGGGATCGGATCGCGCGGGGGCGAAGGCGGATGTTAGGGTGTGCAGCTCCGGCCGAAGATCCGCGCGACGGTCTCGGCCAGCGGCCGCGCGTAAAGCCGGGCCTCCAGCCCCGGCTCCGGATGCAGCCCGTCCACGAGGGCCTGGCCCCCCGATCCTTCGTCGAGCCACCGCGCGGTGCCGTCGAAAAGGCTGACGCCCTCCCCTGCCGCGAGTTGCACGTAGATATCGCCATAGGCCATGAGCTTCGGCCGCTTCAGCCGCTGTAGTCCGGCCACCGGATTTGTCGTCAGCAGCACGATGGCAATGTCAGGGTGGCGGCTCCTCAGCGCGCGGATGATCGCCCGATGGTTCTGCAGGCTCGCCGCCTGTGACACCCCGTCGATCAGGTCCGCATCGTTGATGGCGAACTCGATCAGCGCGACATTGAAGGGGCCCGGCCCCTCAGCCCCGACCAGATCCCTGCCTGCGGCAGAACCCGCACCCGGCTGCGCCCGGACGGTCACGCTGGCCGCGGCGAAGCCGCAACCGGCAAGCCTGGCCCCAAGCTCCGCCGGCCAGACCGCGCGCGCTGTGAGACTGGTGCCAAATGCCACGACGGACAGCTGTTCCGGCGCGGGACGGGTCGCAGGCACGATCCGGTCGCGCGGCGCCCCGGGCCCCGGCGCCTGCCGGAACACGGCCACCGCCGCAACGAGGATCACGAGGAGGCCGGTCAGGAAGGCCGCGCGGGCCATCGGCTCAGGTTAGCCCCTGTTCGGCCAGGGCGCTCTCTGTGGCGTCAGCGTCGAGGAAGCGGCCATAGGGCCCGACCTCGATCCCCGAGCGGATCACCTTTGCCGGATTGCCTGCAACGATCGAGCGGGGCGGCACCGATTTCGTGACGACGGAGCCCGCGCCCACCACGCAGTTGTCGCCGATCTCCACCCCTGGCAGGATCAGGCTGCATCCGCCGATGAAACAGTTGGCGCCGATCCGCGTGTGCAGGTAGAGCCCGCGCGTGCGATCATGCGTCAGAATGCGGGTATCGAAGGCAACGTAGCTCAGCGGTCCGATGTGGATACCGATCGGGAAGGTCCGGTCGAACTTCGCCGAAAGCGAGAATTGCGCCGTGGGATGGATGTCCATGCCCCAGACCCGGCGATACCAGAGCCGCTTTGCATCGACGATGAGGTTGCGCAGGCCGGAAAGCCTGTTCAGCCCGCGCCGCCGCGCCTTCTTCATCGGCTGTCCGCCCGTCGTTTCGTCCATCCCGTCATCCTTCCCGCCTCGCGCCCGTGACCAAGCATACCGGGGCAGCCCCCGCTCCAGAAGGGGGCGCTGCAGTCGCCGCACCGCGGGGCGGTCGCAGCGGCGCATCCTGTCGCCGTTTCGGCAACATTCAGGTCATGCCGATCGCATCGGCCCTCGCGCAGGCGGCGCGCACCTCCGGAAGGGCGAACGCACTTTGCAGCCGTTGTCATCAGGCGTAAGCCTATCGTGTGTTCACCTGAAGGTTGCCCGCCCGTGTCCGTGACTGCACCGCGCCAGTTCGTCCTGCCGGAAAAGCCGAAGGCGCCCCCCTCGGTCCGGGTTCATCCCGCCAGGCCGATTCGCGCGCTCATGAGCAATCCCTGCGAGACGGTGGGCGTGGGTCGCACCTGCCGGTCGATCCTCGCCGCCTCGATCGCAGCGGGCTACCGCGCCGATCTCGTCACCGCCCGCTTTCACGGTCAGATGCCGCCGGGGCTTCCCGTACGCGAGGGGGTGCCCCGCGTTGTCCGGCACTTTCCCTTCGGCCGGCGAATCGCGGACGGTTTGCTGCACCGGCGCTATCTCGACGCGGTTGGGGAAGGCGACATCGCCTATCTCTGGCCCTCGGTGCCGGTATCCGTCTACGAACGGCTCGCCCGGCGCGGTGTGACCATCGTCACCGAATCCGTCAACACCCGGATGGCGGTGGCAAAGCCGGTTCTGGATGCCGCCTACGATGCGCTCGGCCTGCCTCCCGGGCATGGCATCACCGATCTGAGGATCGCGATCCAGAACCTCCGCCAGGTGCTCTGCAGCGCGATCTTCGCGCCGAGTCCCGCGGCGGAACACGCATTCGCGGGAACGCCCGTTGCCAGCCGCGTCATCCCCTCGAGTTACGGCACCTCGGTGCCAGCCGTCCTTCCGGACCGCCCCGCGCGCGCGCCCGGCGCACCGGTGACTTTCGTCTTCGTGGGCTCCGTCTGCGTCCGCAAGGGAGCGCACCTCCTGCTGGAAGCCTGGCGCAGCCCGCCTCCCGGTGCGCGCCTGAGGCTCGTTGGCGAGGTGGAGCCGGCGATCCGTGCCCGCTTTTCCGACGTGCTCGATGCCGATACCGTTTCGGCGATCGGCTTCAGCGACGATGTCGCCGAAGAGCTGCTGCGGGCCGACATTGCGGTCCTGCCCTCGCTGGAGGAAGGCGATCCGATATCGACCTACGAGGCCGCGGCACACGGCCTCCCGGTCATCGCCTCCGTCGCCGGGGCGGGACGGATCGGTGCCGAGACCGGCGCGGTCGAGATCATCGATCCGCACGACATTGCGGCCTTCCGCGACCGCCTTTCGGCCTATGCCGCCGATGAGGATTTTCGCCGCGATCGCGGGGCCGTCGCCCGCGCCGCCTCGCTCGGCTACGACTGGTCGCGTGTCGGCCCGGACCGTTTCGACAAGCTCTTCGCCTTCCTCGGGCGCTGACCGGCCTCCGGCCCGAAATGCGGCGCACCCCGGGCGTCGGCCAGCGCGACCTGCCGCTGGCGCTCACGGAAACGCGCGCGGTCCGCTTCCGTGAAACGGTCGCGGCAAGCGGGGCAGGAGACGCCGTCCTCGAAATCCGGATGCGCTCGGTCCTGCGCCGTGAAGGGCCGCCGGCACGCGCGGCAGAGCCCGTGGCCGGTGATCGTCAGCCCGTGGCCCACGCTCACCCGCTCGTCGAATACGAAGCAGCCACCCTGCCAGAGGCTGTCAGCTTCCGGCACCTCCTCCAGATACTTCAGGATCCCGCCCTTCAGGTGGAAGACTTCCGCCACGCCCTCCTGCAGCAGGAAGCTCGTGGATTTCTCACATCTTATGCCGCCGGCGCAGAACATCGCCACGCGCCGGTTACCGAACCGGCTGGCGTTCGCACGCCACCACGACGGGAAGTCGCGGAAGCTCGCCGTGCCGGGATCGACCGCGCCCCGGAAACTGCCGATCGCAACCTCGTAGGCATTGCGCGTGTCAATGACGACGACATCCTCGTCCGTGATCAGCGCGTTCCAGTCGGCCGGCTCGACATGGCGTCCGACGGCGCGGGTCGGATCAACGTCCGCAACGCCCATCGTCACGATCTCGCGCTTCAGCCGCACCTTCATCCTGCCGAACGGCATGGCCGGGGCGGTGCTTTCCTTCCACGCGATCTCGGCGCAGCCCGGCAGGGCGCGGATATGGGCGAGCACCGCGTCGATCCCCTCCCGCGGGCCCGCGATCGTGCCGTTGATCCCTTCCCGTGCAAGTAGGATCGAGCCGCGCACCCCACCCGCATTGCAGGCGGCGAGCAGGGGCGCGCGTAGTTCGGCCGGATCGGGAAAGGGGGTGAAGCGGTACAGCGCGGCGACGGTCAGCATGGCCAACCTGATAGGGTCGCGACCGCCGCGCCGCAAGCCACGCGGCATCAGCGACGGCGGCGATGGCTTGGATGCGCCGAAATCGGCGCCGATCGCGGGGCTTTCAGGGGGACCGTCGGGAACGGCCGAACGGCGTGGCTCCAGCAGAGCCCGCGTGAGGCGGAAGGACTGCGGCCATTGACCTCGGGGCGGGTGCATCCTAGCAACGCAATGGCCCTTGCGGAGGAAACAATGCGCGACGCGACCCATGCCCTCATCGTCATCGACGTGCAGAACGACTTCTGCCCCGGCGGCGCGCTTGCGGTCGCGGGCGGGGACGAGATCATCCCGCGCGTCAACGCGCTCATGGCCGAGTTTCCGGTGAAGGTCCTGACGCAGGACTGGCACCCTTCGGACCACGCCTCCTTCGCGGCGAACCATCCCGGCGCCCAGCCCTTCACGCTGACCGAGATGCCCTACGGGCCGCAGGTCCTCTGGCCCACGCACTGCGTTCAGGGCACGACGGGTGCGGCCTTCCATCCCGCGCTTGCCACCGATCCGGCCGACCTCGTGATCCGCAAGGGCTTCCGCGCCGCCATCGACAGCTACTCGGCCTTCTTCGAGAACGACCATCGGACGCCCACCGGCCTTGAAGGTTACCTGCGCACGCGCGGCGCAACCCGTCTCACCCTTGTCGGACTCGCCACCGATTTCTGCGTTGCCTATTCCGCCGTCGACGCCGCACGGCTCGGCTTCGCGGTGACGGTTCTAGAAGGCGCCTGCCGCGCCATCGACCTCGACGGCTCTCTTGCAAGGGCCCGCGCCGAGATGCGCGCCGCCGGCGTGCGGCTGGAGGCGTGAATGGTCGATATCGCCACCCGCGTCTATAACCAGAACTGGAAGATCGACCCGATCGTCCGGTCGCTGATCGACACAGACTTCTACAAGCTCCTGATGTGCCAGTCGGTGCTGAGGAACCGACCCGACACGACGGTCGCCTTCAGCCTCATCAACCGCACGAAGACGATCCCCCTGGCGAAGCTCATCGACGAGGGGGAACTCAGGGAGCAGCTTGACCATGTCCGCTCGCTCTCGCTCACCCGCGGCGAGTCGACCTGGCTCAGGGGCAACACATTCTACGGCAAGCGGCAGATGTTCTCGTCGAGCTTCATGGAATGGTTCGAGGCGTTGCGCCTGCCGCCCTACCACCTCGAACGCCGTGGCGACCAGTTCGAGCTCACCTTCGAGGGCAAGTGGCCGGAAGTGATGCTCTGGGAAATTCCCGCGCTGGCCGTGCTGATGGAGCTTCGCTCGCGCGCTGTCCTCGCCACGATGGGCAAGTTCGAGCTTCAGGTGCTCTACGCCCGCGCGATGACGCGGCTTTGGGAAAAGATCGAGCGTCTGCGCCGGATCGAGGGGCTGAAGATCGCCGACTTCGGCACGCGGCGGCGGCATTCCTTCCTTTGGCAGGATTGGGCTGTCCAGGCGATGATCGAGGGTCTCGGCAATGCCTTCATCGGCACGTCGAACTGCCGCATTGCCATGCGGCGCGACATCGAGGCGATCGGGACGAATGCGCACGAACTGCCGATGGTCCTCGCCGCGCTCGCGGACACTGACGAGGAACTGCGCGAGGCGCCCTACAAGGTCCTCGCCGACTGGCATGAAGAGCACTCCGGCAACCTCCGCATCATCCTGCCCGACACCTACGGCACCGAAGGCTTCCTCCGGAACGCGCCCGACTGGCTCGCAGGCTGGACCGGGTTGCGGGTTGATTCCGGCGATCCCTTCGACGGCGCCGAAACCGCGATCCGCTGGTGGAAGGACCGCGGCGAGGATCCGACGAGGAAGCTCGTGATCTTCTCGGACGGGCTCGACGTAGAACTGATCGAGGCGCTGCACGCGCGTTTCGCCGGGCGGGTGAAGGTCTCCTTCGGCTGGGGGACGCTGCTGACCAACGATTTTCGCGGCTTCGCGCCGAACGACGGACTCGCGCCCTTCAGCCTCGTCTGCAAGGCCGTGAGCGCCAACGGCCGGCCGACCGTGAAGCTCTCGGACAATCCCAACAAGGCAACCGGCCCGGCCGACGAGATCGCGCGCTACAAGCGTGTCTTCGGCGTGGGCGAACAGCAAAGCATCGATGTGGTCGTCTGACTTCCGTCGCGACGCCAGGGAGGTCAGGCATGAACGATCCGCACCGCTCCACCCCGTCCGGCAGGACCCGCGCCCGCGGCCTCGGCCTTGCGGTCGAGGGCACTCCGGGCCCCTGGAACGCGATCACCGACGTGCCGGGCGTCGCGGTCGGCTACACCACGCTGATCGAAGGGTGCGGACCGCTCGTCGTCGGCAAGGGACCGGTGCGCACCGGCGTCACCGCGATTCTGCCCCGCCCGGTGGAGGAGGTGCAAACCCCCGTCTTCGCCGGTTTCCACAGCTTCAACGGCAATGGAGAGCTGACGGGCACCCACTACATCGCCGAGGCTGGCAAGTTCGCACTGCCGGTCACGCTCACCAACACCCACTCCTGCGGCCTTGCCCGCGACGCCACGATCCGCTGGGCAGTCCGCCACTTCAGCGGCCGTTTCGACGAGGATTTCGCACTGCCGGTCGCGGCCGAGACATATGACGGATTCCTGAACGACATCAACGGCTTCCATGTCCGGGAGGATCACGTTTTCGCCGCCATCGACGGCGCCGTCGCGGGGCCCGTCGAGGAAGGCAGTGTCGGCGGCGGGACGGGGATGAAGTGCTTCGGCTTCAAGGCCGGCTCCGGTACCGCATCCCGGCTGGTGACCCACGGCGGGCAAGGCTACACGGTGGGCGCTTTCGTACAGGCGAACTTCGGCGCGCGCGGCGACATGACCGTGCTCGGCCACCGGATCGGCGGGGCCTTCGACGACCTCCCGATGCGCCGCGAGACGCCGGAGAAGGACCTCTCCTCGATCATCGCCGTCCTCGCCACCGACGCCCCCTTCCTGCCGCACCAGCTCCGCCGGATCGCACAGCGGGCGACCGTGGGTGTAGCGCGGATGGGCGGGTTCGGCCGGCACGGCTCGGGCGACATCTTCCTCGCCTTCTCCACTGCGAACCGCGCCATCATGGGCGGCGCGGACGCGGCGCTTCTGGCGGCGACATGGGTGCCCGACGAACAGATCGACCCATTCTTCGAGGCCGCCGCGCAGGCGGTGGAGGAGGCGATCCTGAACGCCATCGTCGCCAACGCGGACATGGAGGGACGCGACGGCAACTTCGTCCCAGCCATCCCGCATGAGCGCTTGCGCAAGGTCGTCGGAGTGGCGGGCTAGCCCCGCGGCGGGATCGGCGGGCTCACCTCGGGCGGCAGGGGGCAGGAGTATGGCTCACGCGCAAGGTGCGCCGCATGCTCGGCCTTGGCCGCGGCCAGAAGGTCCTGCCGCGCGAAGAGATCTCGCCCCGTCGCCGCCATGACTTTCGCGGCATGGATCATGCCCTTGTGCGCCGCCGGCATCTTTCCCTGCGCCGTCAGCTGCCAGGAATGGAACGGCGTGCCGATCGCGCAGGTGGCGACCCAGGCCTGGACCGTCGGCACCGCCCAGCTCACGTCGCCCACATCGGTCGAGCCGAGCGAGGCGCCGGCGCCCGCTTCGAGCGGCACGACAAAATCGCAGAGCGGCAAGTCCCGCTCCACCGGCCTTCCGAGCTGGCGAAAGGTGTCGGCGATATGCTCCTCGGTCAGCGTCGCACGGATGGCCTCCGCGAAGGGCACATCCGCGACGTCGAAATCCACCGGACCCAGACGCTCCATGTTCGCCTGCATCGCCTCTTCCAGAACCCGGTTGCCCAGAAGGTCCGACACCGCGGAGACGACGCGCGCCTCGACCCGCGTCTCGGTCATCAGCGCCGCGCCCTCGGCGATCTTGCGCACCCGATCCACGAGCGCGTTCAGGTCCTTCAGCCGCCTCGTGCGGACAAGATGGCGCACCGTTGCCTTCGCCGGCACCACGTTCGGCGCGGGTCCGCCGGCGTCGAGATAGGCGTAGTGCACCCGCGCGCCCGGCGGCATGTGCTCGCGCAGGTAGTTCACGCCCACGTTCATCAGTTCCACCGCGTCGAGCGCCGAGCGGCCAAGCTCTGGCGCGCCGGCCGCATGCGCGGCCCTGCCGAGGAAGGTGAAGTCGATCCGCGTGTTGGCCAGAGAATTGGCGTGGAAGACGCCGGTATAGTCCGCCGGATGCCAGCTGATCGCCGCGTCCACATCGTCGAAAAGTCCTGCGCGCACCATGAAGGTCTTGGCCGCGCCACCTTCTTCGGCCGGGCAGCCGTAGTAGCGTACCCGCCCGGGCGTCCCTGTCTCGGCAAGCCAGTCGCGCAGCGCGACGGCGGCCATCAGCGCCGCGGAGCCGAGGAGGTTGTGACCGCAGCCATGGCCGAACCGCCCGAGCGCGCGCTCTTCCGCCACGCCCGGCTCCTGCCCGAGTTCCGGCAGCGCGTCGTATTCGCCGAGGATGGCGATCACCGGCCCGCCGGTCCCCCACTCTCCCATGACCGCAGTCGGGATGGCGGCGAGGTCCCGGGTGATCCGGGCGCCCATGGTGTCGAGCATCGCCGTGTGGGCCGCGCAGCTTTCGGTCTCGGTGTAGGCGACCTCGGGCGTGTCAAAGACCCGGTCGGCCAGCGCGGTGAAGTCCGCGCGGTGGCGCTCCGCGATCTCCCATATACGGTCGGTATTCTGCATCCCTGCCTCCGTCTCTCACATGCCAGATTGCCCGCACCGCGTGGCAGAGGCCAGAGCCGAAATCCCTTGCGGCCAGCGCCCGCCCATGAATAATACGCTCGTATAATTTATCGGAGCGCAAGCCGTCATGGCCGTCCCCCGCCGAAAGTTCACCCGCGAAGAGCCGCAGGCGCGGCGCGCCGACCTGATCGGTGCCGTCCTTGATCTGATGGCAGAGGCCGGGCCGGCAGAGACGACCGTGCGCGCCATCGCCGAGGCGGCAGGGCTTTCGCCAGGCATGATCCGCCATCACTTCACCTCGAAGGAGGACCTGGTGAACGCCGCCTACGAAGCGCACATGGCCCGCCAGATCGCGGATTCCGAACGGGCGCTCGGCCCCGGCAGCGCCCGAGACCGGCTCCGCCGCTTCGTTTCGGCCTCGGTCACGCCGCCCGTCGTCGATCCGCGCGCGGTGTCGCTCTGGGCCGCGTTCCTGCACATGGTCCGCCGCGACCCGGCGATGCGGGCGACGCACGAGGCGACCTACCTCGCCTACCGCGACCGGCTTCAGGGGCTGATCGCGGCGGCCCTCGCCGAGGCGGGGCGCATCGCCGGGCGGGCGGAGCTCCGCCGCCTCTCCATTGCCTGCAATGCCGTCATCGACGGGCTCTGGCTCGAAGCAGGGGTGCTGCCGGAAGCCTTCACTACCGGCGAAATCGAGGCCATCGGACTCGTCTCCGTGGGCGCCCTCCTCGGCCTCGATCTCGCGGAGGACCGCGCATGAAATACTCCCCCGTACTCGACCGTCTCGCCGCCCTCGGCTCGGCGAAATGGGCGGTGCACTACGCGGCCGTCGATCTCGCCGCGCGCGGCCGCGACGTCATCGACCTGACGATCGGCAATCCCGACGTGCCCGCGCCGGAGGAAATCCTGGAGGCCGCGGCCGCCGCCATGCGCGCAGGCCGCACCCAGTATTCCACCGGCCGCGGCGAGCCCAGCCTGCGCGCGGCCCTCTCCCGCCGCTACACCGCCCGGGCGGGCCGTGCGGTCTCGCCCGATCAGGTCCTCTGCTTCCCCGGCACCCAGACCGCGCTCTACGCCGTCCTCATGGGGCTGGCCGAGCCGGGGGCGGAAGTGCTTGTCGGCGACCCCATGTATGCGACCTACGAGGCCGTGATCCGCGCGGGCGGTGCCGTGCCGGTGCCGGTGCCGCTGCGCCCCGCGAACGGCTTCCGGCTTTCGGCCGATGACCTCGCCGCAAGGGTGACGCCGAAGGCGCGCGCGATCCTTCTCAACACGCCGCACAATCCCACGGGGGCGGTCCTCGGCCCCGCCGACCTCGCCGCCATCGGCGAGGTGGCCCGCGCGCATGGCCTCTGGATCGTCACGGACGAGGTCTATGAGGAACTCGTCTTCGACGGCGTTTCCTTCGCCTCGCCGTTCGACCGGTCAGAACTCGCAGACCGCGCCGTCGTCGTGTCCTCGATCTCCAAATCCCACGCCGCGCCCGGCTTCCGCTCCGGCTGGGCGGTGGCCTCGGCCGACTGCGCGGAACGGCTGCTGCCGCTCTCCGAGACGATGCTCTTCGGCAACCAGCCCTTCATCGCCGATGCGACCGCCGCTGCCGTCGCGCGGCCCTCTGCCGTCGCCGCCGGAATGCGGGCGCGCTTCGCCGCCCGTGCGCGCTACCTGGCCGACCGGCTCGCTCAGGAGACGCGACTGCGGGTGCACCGCCCCGAGGCCGGGATGTTCGCGCTCGTCGATGTCACGACCACCGGCATGGACGACACGGCCTATGCGATGGACCTGCTCGGCCTCACCGGTGTGGCGGTGATGCCGGGCACCTCCTTCGGCGCAACGCTCGTCGGTTGGGTCCGCGTCGCGCTGACCGTCGATGACACGCGCTTTCGCGACGCCTGCGACCGGATCGTCATGCATGCGGCGCCACGGAGGGCGCAGGCTCGCGTCTGACCCGGCCCGTCGGAAACCCGGCCCGTCAGCAGGCCGGCTCGAAGGCGTCGATGATCGCCGCCGCCTCCTCGGCCGTCTCGACATAGCGGAAGAGCGTCAGGTCCTCGGCCGAGATCGTGCCGGCGTCGGCGAGCGCCTGCCAGTTGATCACCCGCTCCCAGAAGTCGCGCCCGAAGAGCAGGAAGGGCACCGGTCGCATCCGCCCGGTCTGGATCAGCGTCAGGCTCTCGAACATCTCGTCGAAGGTGCCGAAGCCGCCGGGGAAGATGCAGATCGCCCGCGCGCGCATGAGGAAATGCATCTTGCGGATCGCGAAGTAGTGGAAGTTGAAGCAGAGGTCGGGCGTCACATATGCGTTCGGCGCCTGTTCATGCGGCAGCACGATGTTGAGGCCGATCGAATGGCCGCCGGCATCTGCCGCGCCGCGGTTGCCGGCCTCCATGATGCCGGGGCCGCCGCCGGTGACGATGACGTTCTCGCGGCCGTAGCTCTCAAGGCTCCGTTCGGTCATCAGACGCGCGAGCTTGCGCGCCTCCTCGTACCAGCGTGCCAGGCCCACCGCGCCGCGCGCGGCGTCGGTCTGCGCTCCTGCCGCGGTCTCGATCAGCGGCGGCTCGGTCTGCGCCGCGGTGCCACTCGGATCGGGGATGCGCGCGCTCCCCATCAGCACGATGGTCGATTCGATGCCCCGCTCGTCCATGATCATCTGCGGCTTCAGAAGTTCGAGCTGCAGCCGTACCGGCCTCAGCTCCTCGCGCATCATGAAATCGGCATCGGTGAAGGCCAGCCGGTAGGCCGGCGCGCGGGTCTGGGCCGTATCCGGGATGCGCGCGAAGGTCTCCACGTCGTCATGGCTGTCGCGGAACGGATGGCTCCTCGCGTCGTCTTTCATATGTCGTCCTGCTCTCTGCATGCCCCAGAAGTAGCGCGCCCGGGGCTTTTCGGCCAGCATCGCAGCGCGCAATGGCGAAACTGTGACGCGGGGACGCACGATTGCCTCCTGCGCCCCCGCGCCCTATAGGGCAGGGGTCGCAGGACCGTCAGGGGGGACCGCCGGATGCAGCACGCCGAACTCGAAGCCGCCATCGAATCCGCCTGGGAGGCGCGCGACACGATCACGCCCGCGACGAAGGGCGAGGCGCGCGAGGCAATCGGCGCGACGCTCGCGGCGCTCGACAGCGGCCGGCTGCGCGTGGCCGAGAGGCAGCCGGATGGCCGGTGGCACGTGAACCAGTGGGCGAAGAAGGCGGTCCTTCTCGGCTTCCGCCTGAAGGACATGGCCCAGCAGGCAGGCGGCCCGCAGGGCGGCTCGTGGTGGGACAAGGTGGATTCGAAGTTCGCCGGCTGGGGCGACGCCGAGTGGAAGGCCGCGGGATTCCGCGCCGTGCCGAACTGCATCGTGAGGAAATCGGCCTACATCGCGCCGGGCGTGGTGCTGATGCCCTCTTTCGTCAACCTCGGCGCCCATGTCGACTCGGGCACGATGGTCGATACCTGGGCCACCGTCGGTTCCTGCGCCCAGATCGGCAAGAACGTCCACCTTTCCGGCGGCGTCGGCATCGGCGGCGTTCTGGAGCCTATGCAGGCCGGCCCGACGATCATCGAGGACAACTGCTTCATCGGCGCTCGGTCGGAAGTCGTCGAGGGGTGCATCGTCCGCGAGGGCTCCGTTCTCGGCATGGGTGTCTTCATCGGCAAGTCCACCAAGATCGTGGACCGCGACTCCGGCGAGGTGATGTATGGCGAGGTTCCCGCGGGCTCGGTCGTGGTCGCGGGCTCCATGCCCTCGAAGAACGGCGTCCACCTCTACTGCGCCGTCATCGTGAAGCGGGTCGACGCGCAGACCCGTTCCAAGACCTCGATCAACGAACTTCTCAGGGACTGAGGGGGCAGGCCATGACCGCACTGACACTGGCGAAGGCACAGACCATCGCGACGGCCGCGCTTGGCCATGCGCGGACCAGCGGTTTCAAGGCACTCAGCATCGTCGTCCTTGACGCGCGCGGCGCCGTCGTCGCGGCGGCCAGCGAGGACGGCACCAGCCTGAAGCGCTTCGAAATCGCCCTCGGCAAGGCGAGGGGCGCGGTTGCGCTGGGCCTCGGCTCGCGCGCCATCGGCCAGATGGCGATCGAACGGCCGCATTTCTTCGCCGGCGCCGTCCATGCTGTGGGCGGAGAGATGGTCCCGGTCGCGGGCGGCGTGCTGATCCGCGCCGCCGATGGCGCGCTGATCGGCGCGGTGGGCGTCTCGGGCGACACCTCGGACAACGACGAGGCCGCCGCATCGGCCGGCATCGCTGCCGCCGGGCTCGTCGCGGACGGCGGTTGAGATCATGGCCGAACTGCCGAGGCGCCCGCAACGGGTCTACACCCTTCTCGTCGAGGTCGGGCGCAGTGCCGGCGACGGCCTTCCCGCCAAGGCCACCGGCGCCGCGCTCATGGTCTATGCCACCGGCGTGGACGAGGACGAGGCCGTGCGCGAGACTGTGGCGATTCTGAAGCAGGCCGACATGGCGCCGCTCGACGTCACCGGCTACGGCACCGCCGAGGAACGCGAGGCCGGGGGCCACGAGGTCGGGCCCGACGAGCGTGCGCTCATGGACCGGGCCCTGGCCGAGAACGCGGTGATCGTCGCCGACGTGACGCCGTTCTACGACTGAGCGGATCGCGCGCCTGGGCCGCACCCCCCCTTGGCCTTCGCGGTCATCGCGCGCATATAGGGGGCAACCAGCCACTCAAGGGGGCAGACATGCTCGAATTCGACCAGAAGACCGGCGCGACCGCCGGCGACCTCGTCCGCGACGTGACCGAAGCGGACTTCATGACGGAGGTGATCGAGGCGAGCCGCGAGGTTCCCGTCATCGTCGACTTCTGGGCGCCGTGGTGCGGCCCCTGCAAGACCCTCGGCCCCGCGCTCGAATCCGCAGTCCAGGCCGCGCGCGGCAAGGTCCGCATGGCCAAGGTCAACGTTGACGAGAACCAGACGATCGCGGCGCAACTCCGCATCCAGTCGATCCCGACGGTCTATGCCTTCTGGCAGGGCAAGCCCGTGGACGGCTTCCAGGGCGCGATTCCGCCGTCGCAGATCAAGACCTTCGTCGAGAAGCTCGCGGGCCTTGCCGGCGACGGCGGCCTCGGCGAGGCGCTCGACGCGGCCGAGGAGATGCTCGCCCAGGGTGCAGCCGTGGACGCCGCGGAGACCTTCGCCGCGATCCTCGGAGAAGAGCCTGAGAACGCCCGCGCCTACGGCGGGCTCGTGCGCGCCCATCTCGCTCTCGGCCAGACCGACCAGGCCGAAGGCCTGCTGGCCGCCGCGCCCGCCGCCATCGCCGGCTCGGCCGAGGTGGAAGCGGCCCGGGCCCAACTGGCGCTGTCCCGCCAGGCGGCCAGCGCCGGCCCCGTCGCGGAACTGCTCGACCGCGTTCTGGCGCACCCCGACGACCATCAGGCCCGCTTCGACCTCGCGCTCGCGCTCCATGCCGCGGGCAAGGTCGAGGGCGCCGTCGAGGAGCTTCTGGAACTCTTCCGCCGCGACCGCGACTGGAACGACGGTGCGGCCAGAAAGCAGCTCTTCACCATCTTCGACGCGCTGAAGCCCAACGACCCGATCGTGCTGAAGGGCCGGCGCAAGCTCTCCTCGCTTCTCTTCGCCTGATCCGGCCGCCTTGCGGACGGTGACGCGCAGATCAGGATCACGGTCATGAGGCTCAAGGGCGACCTGCCGGACAAGATCCCGCTCTTTCCCCTGCCGGGGGCGCTTCTCCTGCCGCGCGCGCGCCTGCCGCTGCAGATTTTCGAGCCGCGCTACCTCGCCATGCTCGAGGATGTGCTGAAGACGCCGCACCGGCTCATCGGCATGATCCAGCCGCGGCCGGGCCCGGACGGCCAGCCGCGCCTCGCCGCCATCGGCTCCGCCGGCCGCGTCACCGGGTTCTCGGAAACCGACGACGGTCGCTACATGATCACCCTCACCGGTGTCTCGCGCTTCCGCCTCATGCGCGAGATCTCGGGATTCGCGCCCTATCTCGCCGCCGAGGTCCGCTGGAACGGGTTCGAGCGTGACCGCGGCGGGCCGGAGGAAGACCCCGGCTTCGCCCGCGAGGGCTTCCTGAAGCTGCTGCGCCGCTACTTCGATGCCGAGCAACTCTCGACCGACTGGGAAAGCCTGCGCGAGGCGGGGGACGAGCTTCTCGTCAACTCGCTCGCCATGCTTTGCCCCTTCGAACCCGAGGACAAGCAGGCGCTTCTGGAGGCGCCCTCGCTCCAGACCCGGCGCGAAACGCTGGTGACGCTGATGGAATTCGCGCTGCGCTCCGGCGGCGAGGAGGTGGTGCAATGACGGAGGGAATCATGCCAGACCGGCGAATGCTTGAGGCACTCGTCTGCCCCCTGACCCAGGCGCCGCTCAGCTGCGACGCCGCGCGCCAGGAGCTCGTCTCGAGACCCGCGAAACTCGCCTATCCGATCCGGGACGGCATTCCGGTGATGCTGGTGGACGAGGCGCGCCGGCTGGAGTGAGGTGGCGAGGGCGGGAAGCGGAATTTCGGACCGCGCCGGGTTTGCCGGAGGCAGAGTTCGCTTGGCTACGCGGCCATGGCTGAACGCTTACTCTCGCATCGCGTTCCCCACCAAGCCTCTGGGAAGCTATCCTCTCTCCTCGCCCAGTCGGCGAAGCCGGGACAAAATCGTGGGTAGGCTGCGCCTGTAACGAGATTGGCACTTGTTTCCCCGAGACACCTCTGGCCCGGCACTGGCAGCTGGCGAGTCAGCTCACCCAGTCGACGAAGTCACGACACCCGCGCGCAACCCGAACCGCTGGCGTGACAGCGAGCGAATCCGGGAGACGACGCAAGTATTTGACAAAGGTGGTGAGCCCGACAGGATTCGAACCTGTGACCCACTGATTAAAAGTCAGTTGCTCTACCAACTGAGCTACGGGCCCATCACAGGGCGCCTCTTTATGAACCCGGCCGGGGCCGGTCAAGTGCAAAAGCAGGCGGCACTGGCAAAATCCCCGGCTCGCGCGTATAGGGCGCGGCATGAAGGATGCGCGCGCCTCAGCCGGCCTGCCGTTCATGAAGATGCATGGCGCAGGCAATGACTTCGTGGTCATCGATTCACGGGGGCGGCAATCTGTAGCCACCGCCCGGCTCGCCGCGGCGCTCGGGGACAGGCACCGGGGCGTAGGCTTTGACCAGCTCGCCGAAATCCGCGAGGCAGAGGGTGCCGACTACGCGCTCGACTTCTGGAACGCGGACGGCAGCCGGGCCGGGGCCTGTGGCAATGCCTCGCGCTGCGTCGCCGACTACATGATGGGCGTGCTGCAGCGCGGCGCCGTGACCTTCACGACCGAACGCGGGAGGCTCGCAGCAGTGCGGCGGCAGGACGGGCTCATCAGCGTCAACATGGGCGATCCGATCCTCGACTGGCAGGGCGTTCCGCTCGCCGCGGAAGCGGACCTGATGCACCTGCCCCTGTCCGGTGATCCCGTCGCGGTCGGCATGGGAAACCCCCATTGCGTCTTCTTCGTGCCGGACGCGGAGGCGGTCGATCTCGAGCGCGAGGGCGCGACGGTCGAGCATCACCCGCTCTTCCCGAAGGCAACGAACGTCGAGTACGCGACCGTTACGGCAGCCGACCGGCTGAGGATGCGCGTCTGGGAACGCGGCACGGGCGTCACGCTCGCCTGCGGGTCGGGGGCTTGTGCAACAGCCGTTGCCGCGCATCTGCGCGGGCTGACAAGCCGGCAGGTGACGCTTGACCTTGACGGCGGCACGCTCGAGATCGACTGGCGCGATGATGGCGTCTGGATGGCCGGCCCGACCGCCCATGTCTTCGACGGCGTGCTGACGCCCGCCTTTATCGCCCAGAACGCATGACCGCACCTGTCTTCTCAACCCTCGGCTGCCGGCTCAACGCCTACGAGACCGAGGCAATGAGGGAACTCGCCGCCGCCGCCGGGCTTGAAGGGGCGGTCGTGGTGAACACCTGCGCCGTCACGGCCGAGGCCGTCCGCAAGGCGAAGCAGGAGATCCGCCGCCTCCGGCGTGACCACCCCGAGGCGCCACTGATCGTCACCGGCTGCGCCGCGCAGGTGGAGCCCGGGACATTCGCCGCTATGCCCGAAGTGACACGCGTGATCGGTAACGCCGAGAAGATGAGGGCAGAGACCTGGGCAGCGCTGAAGGCGCCCGACCTCATCGGCGCCACCGAGCGCGTGATGGTCGATGACATCATGTCGGTGCGCGAAACGGCGGGGCACCTGATCGACGGATTCGGCCGCCACAGAGCCTATGTGCAGGTCCAGAACGGTTGCGATCACCGCTGCACCTTCTGCATCATTCCCTTCGGCCGGGGCAACTCCCGCTCCGTCCCGGCGGGGGTTGTGGTGGATCAGATCAAGCGGCTGGTGGACCGCGGCTTTCTCGAGGTCGTCCTGACGGGCGTGGACCTGACCTCCTGGGGGGCCGACCTGCCGGGCGCACCGCAGCTCGGCGATCTCGTCATGCGAATCCTGCGGCTGGTCCCCGACCTCGCGCGGCTGCGGATTTCGTCCATCGACTCGATCGAGGCGGATGAGAACCTCATGCGGGCCATCGCGACCGAGCCGAGGCTCATGCCGCATCTGCACCTGTCGCTCCAGCACGGCGACGACCTGATCCTGAAGCGGATGAAACGGCGGCATCTCAGGGTCGATGCGATCCGGTTCTGCGATGAGGCGCGGCGGCTCCGGCCTGGCATCGTCTTCGGCGCCGACATCATCGCCGGCTTCCCGACCGAGACCGAGGCGATGTTCGAGAACTCGCTCGGGCTGGTGGACGAATGCGGCCTGACGTTCCTGCACGTCTTTCCGTTCAGCCCCCGCAAGGGCACGCCGGCGGCGCGGATGCCGCAGGTGAGCGGCCCTGCCATCCGCGAGCGTGCGGCGCGGCTTCGGGCGGCGGGCGAAGCCGCGCTGACCCGGCATCTGGCGGCCGAGGTCGGCAGGGTGCACCGCGTCCTGACCGAGGGTCCCCGGATGGGGCGTACCGAGACCTTCACCGAAGTCGCCTTCGCAACCGACCAGGCCGAGGGCCGGATCGTCGACGCCGCCGTACGCGGACACGACGGCCGCATGCTTCTGGCCTGATCCCGCCGGGAGTGATCCGGATCAGTCCGGCCGGCACCGATGCACGCTACTCTTCTCTCGCGGAGACGCATTCATGGGAGGAAGGCAATGATGGACTTCACGAAAGCAATCGCCGCAGGTGCGGTCTTCGGACTTGCGGCAGCGGGCATCGCGTCGGCACAGGATGCCGACGTCGGCGCAGGACTCTACGCTGACTATTGTGCCGCCTGCCACGGCGCAAGCGGCAAGGGCGACGGCGACATGGCCAATCTGATGACCGTTCCCTCGCCGAACCTGACACTCCTGTCGCAGGGTAATGACGGTGAATTCCCGATGCTGAAAGTGATCCATGTCATCGACGGGCGCACGGGCGTCCGGGCCCATGGCGGCGCCATGCCCGTCTTCGGCCGCGTCTTCGCATCAACCGAGCCAGGCCCGAACAATCCCTACGGATCGGTGCTGGAGGTCCGCGGTCGCGTACTGTCGCTGGCGATGTACCTGGAATCGATTCAGCAATAGGCGCTTCGCGTCGAGGAAGCATGCGGGTCGCGAAAGTGCGGGCCGCCGTTTCCTTCAACGTCGGGTCTCTCGCGAAGGGCGCCCTGCAACGGGCGCCCCTTCCATGTGTCCTCCTCACGGATCATCACGAGACAAGGACATGCTTGTAATGCACTTGGCCGACCCCGCGCCTTCAGTGCACAAACGGCGGGCAGTCCGGCAGCCGGTTAGTACCGCGAATTCCTGCGGTTTCCGTGTCCGTCGGGCAGGAAGGAACGTGCCTGATGCGAAAGCCATTGCTCTTTGCCGGACTTGTGCTGGCCGTCGTGGCGCTCATCGCAGTCATCGGCCGCTATCCCTTGGACCTCGACTCGCTTGGTGCGCGGATGGAGGATCTGCACGCCTGGCACATGCAACGGCCCTTGGCCGTCGGCGCCGGATTCTTCGCGGCCTATGTCGTCGTGACGGCCCTGTCATTGCCGGTTGCGGTCTGGATGACGCTGGCTGCGGGGGCGCTCTTCGGGTTCGGCACGGCCCTAGTCCTGGTGTCATTCGCCTCGAGCCTCGGCGCGACGCTGGCGTTCCTGACGGCGCGGTACCTGCTTCGCGACTGGGTGCATGACCGGTTCGGCGACCGGCTCAGGGCGATCGACGACGGAATCGCACGCGACGGTGCCTTCTTTCTCTTCACCCTGCGGCTGATCCCCGTCGTGCCGTTCTTCGCCGTGAACCTGCTCATGGGGCTCACGCCGATCCGCACCCTCACCTTCTACCTCGTCAGCCAGGTCGGGATGCTCGCCGGCACGTCGGTCTACGTGAACGCCGGCACGCGGCTCGGCGAACTCGAAAGTCTTACGGGCATAGTTTCCGCGCCGATTCTGCTTTCCTTCGCGCTTCTGGGACTTTTTCCCTGGGTTGCGAAGCTCGTCGTGGGGATCATCCGGCGGCGCAGGTCCTATTCCGGCTACCGCCAGCCCGCCCGGTTCGACCGGAACCTCATAGTGATCGGCGCGGGATCGGCAGGGCTCGTCGCGACCTATATCGCGGCGGCGGTGAAGGCGAAGGTTACCATCGTGGAGGCAAACAGGATGGGCGGCGATTGCCTGAACTTTGGCTGCGTTCCGTCCAAGGCGCTGATCCGGTCGGCCAAGCTCGCCCATCAGATGCGACACGCGGACCGGTACGGGCTCGACCCTGTAGCGCCAGGCATTTCTTTCCCGCAGATATTCGCCCGCATTCGCGACGTCATTGGCGCCATCGAGCCCCATGATTCCGCGGAACGCTACGAGCGGCTCGGCGCCGAGGTCATCAAGGGTCACGCGCGGCTCGTCGATCCCTGGACGGTCGAGATTTCCCGCGATGACGGGCGGCAGGACCGCCTGACCACACGTGCCATCATTCTTGCCACGGGCGCCGCGCCCTTCGTGCCGGGGCTGCCCGGCCTCGAAACCGTGGGCTACCTGACCTCGGACACGCTCTGGGAGGAGATGGCCCGGCGTGAGCGCGCTCCGCGACGGCTCGTCGTTCTGGGCGGCGGGCCGATCGGCTGCGAACTGGCGCAGAGCTTTGCGCGGCTGGGCTCCGAGGTAACGCAAGTGGAGATGCTTCCCCGCCTGCTGATGCGTGAGGACGAAGACGTGGCGGAAACCGTCCGCGCGGCGCTGGCGTTCGACGGAGTGGCAATCCTCACCTCGCACCGCGCCCTTGCCTGCGGCGTGACCGGGGGCGAGAAGTGGATCGAAGTCGAGGCGAATGGAGAGCACCGCAGGATCGGCTTCGACGATCTCATCATTGCCGTGGGCCGCGCGGCACGGCTGACCGGCTACGGGCTCGAGGAGCTCGGCATTCCGGCCGGCAAGGTGATAGAAACGAACGAATGGCTCGAAACCCGCTTTCCGAACATCTATGCGGCGGGCGACGTGGCGGGCCCCTACCAATTCACCCACACCGCGGCGCATCAGGCCTGGTTCGCCTCCATCAATGCGCTTTTCGGCGCATTGCGCCGATTCAGGGTCGATTACCGGGTCATTCCATGGGCCACATTCACCGACCCCGAGGTCGCCCGCGTCGGGCTTTCGGAATCCGAGGCCAAGGAAAAGGGAATTGCTCACGAGGTAACGCGCTATGGGATCGACGACCTTGATCGCGCCATCGCCGACGGGTCGGCGACAGGCTTCGTCAAGCTCCTCACTCCGCCGGGTAAGGATACGATCCTCGGCGCGACCATCGTCGGCGCCCATGCCGGGGACCTGCTGGCCGAGTTCGTCTTCGCGATGAAGCACGGGAAGGGGCTGGGCGCGATCCTCTCCACCATTCACACCTACCCGACACTCGCCGAGGCGAACAAGTTCGCCGCCGGCGAATGGCGCAGGGCCCATGTGAACCCGAGGGCTCTTGCTGTTCTTGGCCGGTTCCATGCCTGGCGGAGGGGCTGAGTCGTGATCGATCGCCATCTCCTGCCCGCCCAGCGCGCGCTTCTTGACCCGCCCGGGCGGGTTCTGGCCAGGCGCGGAGTGACGGCGGACCAGGTGACGCTCGCGGGCTTCGCGCTTGGCCTCGGGGCATTCGCGGCATTGACGGCCGGGGCCTTCGGGGCGGCGCTCGTCCTCATCCTCGCCAACCGGCTTGCCGACGGGCTCGACGGCGCGATCGCGCGCGAGGTCGGGGGGACCGACCGGGGCGCATTCCTCGACATCGCGCTCGACTTCGCCTTCTACGCGCTGGTGCCCCTCGGCTTCGCACTTGTCGACCCCGCGGCGAACGCGTTGGCCGCCGCCGTGCTCATCGCCAGCTTCATCGGCACCGGGTCGAGCTTTCTCGCGTTCGCCTCGGTCGCCGCGCAGCGCGGTCTGCGGGCGTCGGACTACCCGGCCAAGGGAATCTACTACCTCGGGGGCCTGACCGAGGGGGCCGAGACGATCGGGCTCTTCGTTGCAATGTGTCTCTGGCCGGCCGCTTTCCCCGTACTCGCCTATCTTTTCGCCACGCTCTGCGCGCTCACCACGATCAGCCGCTGGCATCAGGGCTGGGTCGCCTTTTCCGACCGCTGACAGGAGGTTCCATGCGTCTGCCGATATTCGTTGCCCTCGGCCTCACCCTCGGCCTCGCCGGGCCAAGTCTTGCCGGATCGTGGGAAGATACGGTCGCGGCCGCAAGGGGGCAGACGGTCTACTGGAACGCCTGGGGCGGAGATGAACGCACGAATGACTTCATCGCCTGGGCCGGCAACGAGGTAGAGGGGCGGTATGGGGTCACGATAAACCACGTGAAGCTCTCGGACACGGCCGAGGCGGTGACCCGCGTCATCGCCGAAAAGGCGGCCGGGCGGACCGAAGGGGGGACCGTCGATCTCGTCTGGATCAATGGCGGCAACTTCCTGTCGATGAAGGAACAGGGGCTGCTGCATGGCCCCTTCCTGGCGGATCTGCCCAATGCACGCTATCTCGACCTTTCCGAAGGCTCGGCCGCCGTTACCGACTTCACCATTCCGACCGAGGGCTACGAATCGCCCTGGCGCCTTGCCCGCTTCGTGCTGACCTACGACAGTGCACGCGTCGAAGTGCCGCCGACCTCCATGAAGGAACTCCTGGCCTGGGCGCAGGCGCATCCCGGCCGGTTCACCCATCCCGCCGTGTCGAATTTCATGGGCTCGACCTTCCTGAAGCAGGCGCTGATCGAGCTCGCGCCGGACACATCGCTGCTCAAGGCGGAACCCACGGACGAGACGTTTTCGGCTGCGACAGAGCCGCTCTGGGCCTGGTACGACGCACTCCGCCCGGCACTCTGGCGCGGCGGCAGGGCGTTTCCCGAAAGCGAGAGCGTACAGAACCGGATGCTGAACGACGGCGAGGTCGATTTCACCATGGCTTTCGACCCCGCAGCAGCGGCGGCGGCGGTGGAGCGCGGGCTTCTGCCCGAGACGGTGCGCAGCTATGCGCCGAAGGGCGGTTCCATCGGCAACATCAGCTTCGTTGCCATTCCCTTCAACGCCGCCCACAAGGAAGGCGCGATGATCGTCGCCAACTTCCTCCTCGATCCCGCGGTTCAGGCCCGTGCGCAGGACATCCGTGTGCTCGGAAGCTATTCGGTGCTGGATCCCGAAAAGCTCGGCGAGACGGAAGCGAACGCCTTCGCGGCCCTGCCCGCCTCGCCCGCGCTTCCGTCGAACGCGGAACTCGGCCCGGTCCTGAACGAACCCCACCCCGGCTGGATGACGCGGATCACGGCCGAATGGGCGCGGCGCTACACCGAATGAAGACAACCGAGGGACGCGCACTGAGGCTCCTCGTCCTCGGCGTTGTTGCGGCCGGGCTCGCCCTTCCCATCATGGCAGGGCTCTGGGAGACCGGTCGTGCGGCCTTCGGCATCCTTCCGGCCATCGGGGCCGAGCAGCCCGCGCTCGTATCGTGGCGGCAGTTCATGGACTTGCCCGGCGTGAGGACGAGCATCGCGCTGACCCTCTGGACCGGTATCGCCTCCACGGCGCTGTCGCTCGCTCTCGCGCTGGGAATCGCGGGCGCCATCCACGGGTGTATGCGCGCCGGACGGGTGGCGCAGGTCCTGACGCCCTTCCTCGCCGCACCCCACGCCGCGATGGCAATCGGAACCGCGTTCCTGATCGCCCCCTCCGGCTGGATCGCGCGGATTCTGAGTCCCTGGGCCACCGGCTGGACGCTGCCCCCCGATCTGGCGACGGTTCAGGACCGGCTCGGGGTCGCGCTGATCCTCGGGCTGATGCTGAAGGAGGTGCCATTCCTGCTTCTCGTCACGCTGTCCGCGCTGACGCAACTTCCGGTCCGGGACCAGATCGCAGCAGGACGGGCGATGGGCTATGCGCCCGGCGCGGTATGGGCGCGGGTGATCGCGCCACAGGTCTACCCGATGATCCGGCTTCCCGTCTTCGTGACGCTGTCCTTCGCGCTCTCGGTGGTGGACATGGCGCTGATCCTCGGGCCGACAACGCCGCCGACGCTTGCGGTCGCCATGACCCGATGGTTTCTCTCGGCCGACTCCGGCCTGATCCTGCCTGCCTCGGCGGCCGCAATGGCGCTCGCGGCGCTCGCGGCGGGGTCGGTCGCACTCTGGATCGGCGCGGAAAGGGTCGTCGCCCGCGTCGGGAGCGCGCGGCTTCGACGCGGACACCGTGGCCTCTGCGCGAGCCCCGCCATACGCCTGGCCGGGCTGGGAGGGATTGTACTCCTGGCGCTCGGGGCGGGCGCGCTCCTCTCACTCGCACTCTGGTCGGTCGCCTGGCGCTGGAGTTTTCCTCGCGCGCTTCCCGATAGCTGGAGCCTTGCGGCATGGACGCGGCCAGGAACGGGCTGGCAGACTGCACTGGAACAGACCCTGATCCTCGCGGTTTCGACCACCGCGCTCTCGCTTGCGCTCGCGATCGCCTGGCTCGAAGGCGAGGATCGCGCCGGGATGCGCCGCGCGCGCTGGGCCGAAGCGCTCATCTACCTGCCGCTGCTCGTTCCACAAGCGGCGTTCCTGTTCGGGCTCTCCGTGGTCTTTCTGCGCGCAGGTCTTTCCGGCGGGATGATTGCGGTGATCTGGGGCCAGATGCTCTTCGTCTTTCCCTATGTGATGCTGTCGCTCTCCGACCCCTGGCGCGCGCTCGACCGGCGGATGGACCGGGCGGCAGCTGCCCTTGGTGCCGGGCCATGGCGGCGGCTTGTCGCCGTGAAGCTGCCGATCCTCCTGCGGCCGGTACTGACGGCGGCCGCGATCGGGTTTGCCGTCTCGGTCGCACAATACCTGCCTACGCTCTTCCTCGGCGCCGGGCGCGTCAGTACGCTGACGACCGAGGCCGTGACGCTGGCGTCCGGATCGGACCGGCGGGTAACCGCCGTGCATGCGACGCTGCAATCGGCGCTGCCACTCACCGCCTATCTCACCGCGATCGGGCTGCCCGCGATCCTCCACCGCCGACGGCGAGGACTTTCGGGGTTTTTCGCATGAACGCGCTGGAGCTTCGGAATGTTTCGGTTCGCGCCGCAGGTGGCAGTCCGTTGTTCCCCCCGGTGACACTCACCGTGCCTGCGGGCGCCGTGACGACGATCATGGGCGCGTCCGGCGTCGGCAAATCGACACTGATCGACCTCATCGGTGGGCATCTTTCGGCGGATTTCGAAGCCGAGGGCCGGGTCGTCCTGAACGGGCGCGACGTGACACGACTGCCTGCCGAACAGCGGCGCATCGGCATCCTGTTTCAGGACGCGCTGCTCTTTCCGCACCTGTCGGTGGGCGACAACCTTGCCTTCGGTCTGGCAGCAAATGTGCGCGGCCGGGTCGCTCGAAGGGCGGCGGTCGCGGCGGCGCTCGACCAGGCCGGGCTCGCTGGCTTCGCCGACCGCGATCCGGCGACCCTTTCGGGCGGACAGCGTGCGCGGGTGGCACTGATGCGGACACTTCTGGCCGACCCGCTCGCCCTGCTTCTCGACGAGCCCTTCGCGCGGCTCGATCCCGACCGGCGTGCCGACCTCCGCGCCTTCGTCTTCCGCCATGTCCGCGAACGCGGCGTTCCGGTGCTGATGGTCAGCCACGATCCGGATGACGCCAGCGCGACTGGCGGGCCGGTCGTGACGCTCTAGCCAACCCGCCGCCGCGCAAGGGTACCGGTCGCCGAGCCAAAGCGGGTCCGCACGATCTGCTGCAGCCGGCGGTGCGCCGAGCGGTGGCGGTTGCGGATGTGGAGTCCCGCGAAGATCGGCTGGGGGATCGGCGGGGCATCTGCAACGAGACGGCAAAGCCCGTCACGCATCAGTTCGTCGGCCGAGTTGCGCAGGACATAGGCGGTGCCGCCGAGCGATCGGAGAAGCGCCACCATCGCCGTGTTCTGCCCGATTGAAAGGCTCGCCGTGGCGAGACGCGGATGCAGCGCCGCATGGAGAGCCGGCATGGCATAGGAATAGTGCGGCATGATATAGGTTTCCTGCCGCACCTCGGCGAGCCTGTCGGCCTCGGTCGAGACCATCAGATAGGTGATCTCGCCCACCGTCTCGAAGTGCAGGTCGTCGTGGTAGCGCGGGCTGAAGATGATCGCGAAGTCCTCGGCCCCGGTCATCAGGTCTGCGCACATCTGCGCGGAATAGTCGGCCTCGAACAGGAACGCGGTGCCGGGTAGCGCTGCGCGGAAATCGCCGATGAGCTCGTTGAAGTGCATCGTCACGAGATCGCTCTGGATGCCGATGCGCATGGACAGGACGCCACCCGAATCCCCCACCGCGTGGCGCGCCTCCGTCCAGGCATGCAGCAGCGCGCGGGCATGGGGCGCGAAGCGTAGCCCTGCGGTCGTGAGTTCCGTTCCCGCGCGGGAGCGGCTGAAGAGCCGGTGACCGACCGCCCTCTCGAGCGCGTTGATGCGACCGGAGACCGTGGATTGGGTGACGGAGAGCCTTTCGGCCGTGCGATTGAAGCTCCGGGTCTCGGAGAGGTCCAGAAAGGTCTGGATCAGTTCGATCTGCATGGGCGCTCCTGATCGGATATTCCGATCAATAATCACACCTGCGACGAATTGAAAGCAAGCCCACTCGCGCCGATACTCCGGCACGCAAGGGCATGCGGGGGGATGCAGATGGCCGAGGTTCCGACGACAGCACGCGTGGTCATCATCGGCGGCGGCGCAGTGGGTGTCTCTGCGCTTTTCCATCTTGCGAAGGCTGGCTGGACCGACTGCGTCCTTCTGGAGAAGAATGAACTGACGGCCGGGTCCACCTGGCACGCGGCGGGCAACGTTCCGACCTTCTCCACCTCCTGGTCGCTGATGAACATGCAGCGCTATTCGACCGAACTTTATCGCGGTCTCGGCGCCGCGGTGGACTATCCGATGAACTACCATGTCACCGGATCGATCCGCCTTGGCCATTCGAAGGCACGGATGCAGGAATTCGCCCGCGCCAAGGGCATGGGTCGCTATCAGGGCATGGCGCTTGAAGTTCTGGGCGTGGACGAGATCCGGGACAAGTATCCGTTCCTCGAACTCCACGACCTGAAGGGCGCGCTCTACGACCCGGCCGACGGCGACATCGACCCGGCGCAACTGACCCAGGCGCTGGCCAAGGGTGCCCGCGACATGAGTGCCACGATCC
>WBZL01000133.1_pt1 | contig 76509 bp, 63 predicted proteins | sample 5204291 | NCBI WGS metagenome assembly WBZL01 (sample SAMN12344345, study PRJNA552823) | activated sludge metagenome | biome: Activated sludge suspended growth; feature: Nitrification reactor; material: Wastewater; isolation source: activated sludge from nitrification reactor of wastewater...
GGCTCGTTGGAGATTTTCGGTTGTGCTTATGAAAGTACTTCTTCGTAGGAAGATACTTCCGGGCAAGTACAGATCAGATTGCGGTCGCCGTACGCATTGTCGATACGTTTTACTGACGGCCAGAACTTATTGTGCGCAATCCACGGAGCGGGGAAGGCTGCATCTTTGCGACTGTACGGATAGTTCCATGCATCGGCAGTGACTTCAGCACAGGTATGCGGAGCATTTACCAGCATATTGTTATCACGATCGGCACGACCTTCTTCAATGGCGCGGATCTCTTCGCGGATGCTGATCATCGCGTCGCAGAAACGATCAAGTTCTTCCTTCGACTCACTTTCGGTAGGTTCTACCATTAACGTTCCTGCAACCGGGAATGCTACTGTTGGCGCATGGAAACCGTAATCCATCAAACGCTTCGCAATATCAGTTACTTCGATGCCGGCTGTTTGTTTGAAAGCGCGACAATCGAGAATCATTTCGTGTGCCACGAATCCGTTGGTGCCTTTGTACAGGATCGGATAATGTGTTTCAAGGCGCGACTTCATGTAGTTGGCATTGAAGATAGCGTACTCAGTTGATTGCTTCAAGCCATCGGGTCCAAGCATGCGGATATAACCGTAGCTAATGAGCAGAATGAGTGCGCTGCCCCATGGAGCTGCACTAACTGCAGTGCCTGTCCGCTCAGGATTTACATTCACAACCGGGTGATTGCTGAGGTACGGTGCAAGATGGGCGGCAACACCGATCGGACCCATGCCGGGACCACCACCACCGTGCGGAATTGCGAAGGTTTTGTGGAGATTGAGGTGACATACATCGGCGCCGATCATACCCGGACTCGTTAATCCAACCTGAGCATTCATGTTGGCACCGTCCATGTATACTTGTCCGCCGTTTTCATGAATAATATTTGTCAGCTCGCGGATACCTTCTTCATACACACCATGTGTACTCGGATAGGTCACCATTGCCGCAGCGAGTTTATCTTTATGTAGTTCAGCTTTAGCGCGGAGATCGGCGAGGTCGATGTTTCCATTTTCGTCGCATTTCACCACTACGATTTGCCAGCCGGCCATCACTGCCGAAGCCGGATTGGTACCGTGCGCACTCTGCGGAATCAGACAAACATTACGGTGACCCTCACCTTTTGCGATGAGATAACCGCGAATGGCCATGAGTCCTGCATATTCACCCTGTGCACCTGAATTCGGCTGGAGTGATACAGCTGAGAATCCTGTGATGTCACAGAGATAGGCTTCCAATTCACGGATGATTTGCTGGTAGCCCTGTGTCTGTGAAGAAGGCGCAAACGGATGAATCGAATTCCAGAGCGGCCAGCTCAATGGCATCATTTCGCTGGTGGCATTCAGCTTCATGGTGCAGGAACCAAGGGCGATCATGGAATGATTCAGCGCCAGATCTTTGTTCTCGAGATGTTTGATGTAACGCAGCATATCGGTTTCGCTGCGATACTTGTTGAAAACGATATTGGTGAGGAAATCACTCTTACGTGCGAGTGGCATTTTATCGTTGATGACCGTCTGTGCAGCGGCATCTATTCCATTCTGCTTATAATCGACACCGGCAGCTTTGGCGAAGATGCCAAGGATCTCAGCAGTATCTGATGACAATGTAGTTTCATCTACGTTGATCACGATGATGTCATTGGCTTCGTAGCGGAAATTCATTTTTGCTGCTTCTGCCATCTTGCGGATCTCATCGGATTTACCAGTAGCTATTATCGCCACAGCATCGAAGTAGTGCGCATGTGCCAGTGTATAGCCAAGTTTCGTTACTCCGTTACCGATAGTTGTGGCATGCTGATGGATTTGTCCGGCGATGGCACGGAGTCCGCGGGGACCATGATACACGGCATACATCGACGCCATCACAGCGAGCAACACCTGCGCAGTGCAGATATTGGAAGTAGCCTTATCGCGTTTGATATGCTGTTCGCGTGTCTGGAGGGCCATCCGGAGAGCAGGCTTACCCGCTGCGTCGATGCTCACTCCGATGATACGTCCGGGGATATCGCGTTTGTATTCTTCCTTTGTTGCGAAATAGGCTGCATGCGGACCACCGAAGCCCATAGGCACACCAAAACGTTGTGTAGAACCAACAACGACATCTGCGCCCCACTCACCCGGAGGCGTCAGCATCACCAGTGCCATGATATCAGCAGCGACAACAACGCGGATATTATTCGCTTTACAGGATGCAGTGAACGCAGCATAATCCTGCACGCCGCCATTCTTACCCGGATACTGGAGAATTGCGCCATAGAAATCTTTACCGAATGTAAACGCAGCCGCATCGCTGGTCACCAGTTCAATGCCTAGTGGTACAGCGCGGGTACGAAGTACGTCGATGGTTTGCGGGAACGTTTCATCAGAAACGAAGAACTTCACGCAGCCACCTTTCTCCTGCTCTTTCGTGCGGGTATGGAAGAGCATTGTCATGGCTTCAGCAGCAGCTGTTGCTTCATCCAGTAAGGAAGCGTTCGCCAGCTCCATGCCGGTAAGGTCGGTTACCATGGTCTGGAAATTCAACAATGCCTCCAGGCGACCCTGCGCGATTTCTGCCTGATACGGAGTATAAGCGGTATACCAACCTGGATTCTCGAAAATATTCCGCTGGATAACACCGGGGATGATCGTATTGTGATAACCTAACCCTATGTATGTACGAAAAATCTGGTTTTTGGCAGCTGCTGCCCGTAATTCGCGGAGATAAGTAGCCTCATCCTGTGCGGGAGGAATATTCAAGGGGTTCTTCAGACGAATATCTGCAGGGATAGTTTTGCTGATGAGTTCCTCTACGGAAGCTACTCCGACAGCTAACAACATCTCTTGCGTTTCACGGGTATCAGGACCGATATGACGGTCGTTGAATTGATAATTTGACATAGCTCTGTTAATGGAGTCCAAAGGTACAAAACACAATACTTGGTTGTATGTTCACTACCACTCACTAAAATATTATATATCAGAATATTGCAAAAATCATATGGAGATAAAGAGGTGCAATTCCGCACTTTGCGGGTGAGGGGCATCCCGCACTTCGTGCGGAAGGGGCAAGAGGGACAAGAGGGGCAAGAGGAGAAGTTTCTAAGTTCCGGAGTTACTGAGATGCGAAGTTGCAGTCCCGCCATTGCTTTGCAATGAGGGATGCAGAGGTGCAGAGGTGCAGAAGGGCAAGAGATGGTAGTGGCCGGTCGCGACCGGCTATGAACCGATGTTCAATCCGCGAGCCGCCTCCGCCGAACGGTGGACGGCGGATTTGCTTAATCGGCTTCATCCGCGTTCCTTCTATGTTTTCAAAGTATCTCGCAGAGGGACAAGGGCTGGGTTACAGATCGTGGACTGGGCTGAAAGAATATCTCCAGCCCTCGAAGTCAGGCCATTATCACATCGCAAACCTCTGATTTAACAATTAAAATTATTTTCTTAGCTTAGATACATTCCTTTATGATTGCGGTAACTTCTTATACAAACATCCCTTCGATACAATCAATAACACAAGCTTAATAAATTTACTTATATCGTTCACTGACGTCATAAAGCCTTTCAAATAAATCACTTAACATTGGTTCAAAAGAAAATCATCATACCATTGCATGGCTCAGATACATAGATTCTATTAAAAGAAAAACCAATGAATTATAAGGTCAATTCAATTCAGTGTTTTCTACCCATATTAATTTACTCAAACAATTTATATACATTTGAAAACTAATTAAGAAAGTAGGGACTACCAAATGTAATATGAAAAATAATCTAAAAATTAGCGTTCCATTATTTTTGCTCCTCTCAATACTTTTGGTGGGGATACTTCTCCCATCAAGAATCTTAGCTCAAATAATTGAGTCTAACCTTGAAAAATCGAAAAAGGCTATTGCCACTGTAATATTTGAACGCAATGGACAAATTGGTTATTGTAGTGGTGTTTTTATTAGTAAAGACGGATTTGTTGTTACTAACGCGCAATCTTTATGTGCTTCAAGTATAATTAGAATTAAAGATCATTCAGGAAATACTTTTGAGGCTGAAAATTCTGTTAGAGTAGATAGTAGCAGCGACCTTATTGTTTTTAAAATTAAAAATCCTTCAAATATATCCTTAACCTATTTATCAAACTTTATCAATGAAATAAAGAAGGGACAAACAGTATTTTGTCTTGGTTCAACTACTGTCGAAGATCATGAATTCTATTTAAACAAGTGCACAATAGTTAATATTTTTCCGAATGGAACCAATAATGTAAAATGTCCAATATTTCAAATTTCAAATCCCATTTCTCACAATCTTACAGGTTCAATTGTATTGGATGAATCTGGAAACTTTATTGGCATTGTGCATGGTGGCTTTGATTCCAAAGAAAAAAAAACATCCAAAAACAATTGGATAATCTCATCTGCAAATATTACTAACCTTCTAACTAAAGACAGTGAAAATCTTCTTAACTTGAACTCCACTCAATGCTACCCAACAACCTTTTCGGCTGAAAAAAATAAGACTTCGAATCAGATTTATTTTATTGATGGAGTGCGCTGGGAAACCAACAACTTTTGTAATACGAACAAAGTTTCAAATTGCAAATGTGAAACAGTACAAGATTTCAAACTCAGTGAAGGGCAACACACCATTCTGTTCTACAACTATCTAACGAAGGCCTCAACATACAAGCAGATCGAAATCACCTCTTCAAACTGTAACTTAATTGATATATCAAAAGAATTATCCTTGATAGACAATAGAAATTACATTCTACTAACAAGCGGAAAAGTAATCAGCGCTAATCAATATAATGTCGGCGATATTTTCGTGACCTACACCAAAACCGGAGATAAAAAAACCGGTTCGCGGGCAGTTGATCGTTTCGATGTGTTCTCTATTACCAATGCCAATGGAGAGGAAGAGGTCGTTTATGCTCCGGTTGATTCACTCGATTTTACTATTCCTGAAGCACGTGAATTCATCAAAGGTGAACAAGCTGCGAAAGAAGTGTATAAACCCAAAGGTACGAATGTGGGTTCGATGGTAATAGGTGCGGGCGCCAGTATTCTATCATTTTATGCTCTGCCGGTGCCCATGTTGTATAGTGTTATTACCGGTCGATTCAGTCCGAGAAACATCAAAGTACCTGAAAGCTACGATCCCGTGTTAAAAGATTCAGAGCCTTATAAACTGGGATACCAGAAGAGTGCCCGCAATATGAAGATTCAGAAGAGTCTGAAATGGGGGTATATCAGTCTTGGTGTTGGACTCACTGGACTGCTCATCTACGGAGCTACAAACTAATCTCCGCTGATTGCGCAACGTTGCGCTATTTTTAATGTAAACGGTACAGCAACACATGCAGTGGCCTTCCTTTATCTCCTCTCAACGTTTTTACTCTTTTCTGATGGGAGTATCTGCCATGTTGATGTTTCTCTCGCTACAGCCTGAACAAAATTTCGAAGGAAGCCGTCACCCCATTGCTGCTGCTATACTCCTGTTTTGCGGAGTATTTTCCGGTTATCGGCTGGCTGATCTGAAACCTCAGTTCCGCCTGCGTCCGCTCCGCCTCAACGTTTCAGGTATTCCTGCTGATTTTGTTCTGGTATCATCCGTTGCGCTCATCTTTCTGCTGATCGCGGCACCGGGATTAAAATTCCTCTTGCAGTTTGGCGCAGCAACACTAATCGCCATCTCCTATTATACCATCTCAGCCATCGGCAAGAGCCCATTTGGCGGACTCCGCAGCATCTTCCTGATTAAAAATCTGGCATTGGCATTGGCCTGGGCTCTGGCTACGGCCCCCCTGCATCCGGGCGAACTGACTTCGCTGTATCATTTTGCCGAACGCTTTCTGTATCTCCTTGCACTCAGCCTCCTCATCGATATCCGCGACCTGCAAACCGATCGCTCAAGTCTCATTCGAACCGTTGCCGGTCGCCTGGGTGTGAATTCAACACGGTTGATCGCAGTCCTGCTGCTCACCGGCTCAATGCTGCTGGCCTGGGATTATAGTCAGTGGTCGGGTGATATAACGCTGCTTCCGGCCAGCATGATATCTTATCTCCTGACGCTACTGGCCACGTTCTTTTTATCAGAGGACACCCCTCCCCTCACCTATCTCCTGCTCATTGACGGCAACTTATTGCTGCATGGCATACTTACCTTCGCTTTCAGTCGTTTATGATGGACCTCTTGGCAGAATGTCCGGAGCCATTAAATTTGCAGTCGATGAAAATCAAACTTCTGTGCTTTCTTTTATTGATTTCCGCCCCGGCGATAGCACAGTCGCGTAAAAACCTGCAGCCTTTTCTGGTTTTCGACAGCTACTATTCGTTTATCGGCAAAAAAAGCGCTGATGTCTGGGGCTTTAAAGCAGGAATCGAATGGAATGAAGAGTGGAGATTCGGAATCGGTTACAACAAACTAAGCTCTGACATCATCGAGTACAAAGCGTTGCCGGAGAAAGAATGGCCGCATGCGAAAAACGATACGGTTAAAGCGCAGTTATACCTGCGGTATTTTCCGATGATGGCCGAGTATATCGCTTACCGGAAGGATCCATGGCAGATCACCATTCCCCTGCAATTGGGTTATGGCACCAGTTATTTCCAGTACTTCGACAAGGATAACAACAATCGCCGCATCTTCGAACACGGTGTGCTGGTGTTTCAACCGGGGGTGAACGTGCAGTATAAAGTGTTGAAATGGGTGGGAGTTGGTGCCGGACTGGGCTACCGGTTTCTGCTTGTCAACAACCCTGAAATTGAAACCAAAATGAACTCTCCGGTGTTCTCTATTGGACTGAAAATCTTCATCGGAGAAATCGTAAAAAGCATCCGCAACGGAGATGAATAAAAACCTGATCCTGCAGGAATATTATCTTTGCAATTATGAGTAAGATTAGTTTCGATGAGTTATACATGGAGCTTGCGCAGAACCTGGCGAAGAAATCGCATTGCGTGAAGATGAAAGTAGGCGCAGTCATCTCGAAGGATACCCGTATTATTTCTCTCGGTTATAACGGTCCGCCCGCCGGTACCCACAACTGCGACGAAGAATGGCCGGAGACAGGTTGTCCCCGCGACCGTAAAGGCGGTTGTTCGCTGGCCCTCCACGCCGAAGCCAACGCTATACTCTACGCCGCAAAAAACCAGATGTCGCTCGACAAAGCTACGCTTTATGTTACGCTGGCTCCTTGTCTGGCCTGTGCCCGTATCATCTATACGACCGGCATCCGAAAGGTTATCTTCCTCGACAGCTATGCAAAATACAAAGGCATCGATGTTGAAGAAGGTGTTGATTTCCTTCAGCGCTTCGGTGTAGATGTGCAACAATATTCAACGATTCAACATTCATAAGCATGCAAAATCGCCCCGCGATAGGGATTTTAATCTATCCAGTGATTCTGGGACTGGTTCTCGGACTCGGCATTTATCTTGGCAGCAGACTTGCTCCTGCACCCGTTGTTACCGCTGACAATAAGATCAGCAACATCCTCGACTACATTCAGCAGGAATACGTTGACACCGTGAACCGCGGTGAACTGATGGATCATTCCATTGAAAAACTGCTCGAACAACTCGATCCACACTCGGCCTATATTCCGGCTGCTGATTTACAGGCTGCCAATGAACCACTCGAAGGCAATTTCGAAGGCATCGGTATCGAATTCCATATCCAGGAAGATTCGATCATGGTGGTGAGTGTATTGTCGGGTGGACCAAGTGAACGCGTCGGACTTATGCCCGGCGACCGGATTGTAAAAGTGAATGGAAAATCAGTTGCCGGTATTCACATCACCGGTGATCAGGTGCTCAAAACGCTCCGTGGTAAAGGCGGAAGTCTGGTAACGGTAGCGGTGTACCGAAGAGGGCAAAGCGGACTCATGGATTTCAAAATCACCCGCGGTAAAATTCCCATCAACAGCATTGAATTCTCGTATATGCCGGAACCGGGAATCGGATATATCAAAGTCAGCCGTTTCAGCGCCACCACCTACGATGAATTCAAAGAAGCGCTCAGTGGTCTGAAGAAACAAGGTTTGCGCAGTCTTATCCTCGATCTCCGCGGTAATCCCGGAGGATTTCTGGATGCAGCTACCAATATGGCTGATGAATTTTTAGGAGGAAGAAAACTCGTTGTTTATACGCAAGGGAAAGCACGTCCGAAAACCAGTTATTACACCGAACACGACGGGCTCTTCGAAGAAGGCAAGCTTGTGGTGCTGATTGACGAAGGATCCGCCAGTGCGGCGGAGATTGTTACCGGCGCTGTACAGGACTGGGATCGTGGAGTGGTGATCGGTCGTCGCTCCTTCGGCAAAGGACTGGTACAAGAGCAAACCACACTTCCCGACGGATCTGCCTTACGCCTCACCATTGCCCGTTACTATACGCCCACCGGACGCAGTATTCAAAAGCCTTATACACACGGAGTAGAAGCCTACGAAGATGAAGTAATCGAACGCTATCGTCATGGTGAATTCAACAACAAAGACAGTATTCACTTCGCCGATTCGCTCAAGTATAAAACACCGGCCGGCCGGATCGTATATGGCGGAGGTGGTATCATGCCGGATATTTTCGTCCCCATCGACACCACTTTTGAAACGATTTATCTCGATAAACTCTTCGCCAGTGGCAGTGTGAATCAGTTTGCCTACGACTATACCGATCAGCACCGTGCGGATTTCAGTAAATACACGGACGCAGCTTCGTATATCCGCGACTTCCGGATTACAGAAGGACTGATGAATGAATTCACTGCTTACGCAGAGAAGAAAGGTGTACCCCGTAACGAAAAAGAGCTGGCCCGTTCACGCGCCTACCTCGAAGTACAGCTGAAAGCCTACATTGGAAGATTATTATTCCAGAACAAAGGCCTCTATCCGGTGTTACACAGCATTGATCCGGCCTTTCGGAAAGCGATGGCTCAGTTCAAATCCGCTGCCTGATGAACACATTCCGTCATCGGTTACTGCTGACGGGTCTGGTGATCCTTTTATCAAGAATTCCCTTTCTCTTCGATGGTTTCGGGTCGGAAGAAGATGCGTGGGCGCTGCCGATGGTTGCAGAGCGGATCGCTGAAACCGGCACCTATGAAGTATCCAGGCTTCCCGGACATCCGGTACAGGAAATCACCTATAGCCTTATGTACGATGCCGGTCCTGTGATGTACAATCTGATTACTGCACTGCTTTCCACGACCGGACTGCTCGCTTTTGCGATGATGCTGCGAAACTTCGGACATCCACAACCGTTATTAACCACACTGGCTGTTGCATTTACCCCAATTGTTTGGATCAACGCCACCAACGATCTGGATTATACCTGGGCGATGGGGTTTGTTCTGGCAGCAGGCTATTTTATCAGCCGACGATTTCCGCTGATGGCCGGGCTCATGACGGGTCTGGCCATCGGCTGCAGAATCACATCCGGCGCTATGGTTCTCCCCTATGCGGTGCTGATCTGGTACACACAAACAAACGACACCCGCGTACGACAACTTTCTCAATATCTGCTCAGCGCATTCCTGTCGTCCGCCATCTGTTATCTTCCCGTTTATCTCGAATACGGCACTGACTTCTTTACCTACTACGAACACTTCCCGATTCCCGGCTTCGCAAAGAATTTCTACAAAGGAGTTATAGGCGTTTGGGGAGTACCCGGAAGTATCGCTGTGCTGGCAGGGATTGTGCTGATGATACTCCGACGTAAAAAACAAAATACTACCGGTATGGATTTCCGTATCCTTACCGGACTCCATCATGCTTCGTTGCTCGTCATTCTGCTATACACCCTCTCCTTTGTCCGGTTACCGCTGAAATCGGCATTCATGATTCCACTGGTTCCCTTTCTGCTTTTATTGTTTTCCCTCTTGCTCTCTGCCAGGCAGCTACGTGCTATAGCGATCACGCTATTTCTTTCAGGCTTATTCTTCGGTATCAATCTCGCCGACGCCAAACGCGGATCCGGTTACAGTCGTCTGGCACTGGTAAAAAACATCAGCGGACAAACCGTCGCTTTTGATCCGCTTAACGGCCTGGTACTGGCAGATCAGGCCAAGCGGCAACAACGCACCGCCTTTGCAAAACAAGTCATTCGCACCACGGCAAGCATCCGTGAAAAAACGTTCATTATTGCAGGATGGTGGCTGGCCGACATTCAATATCTCACCAGAAACGATTTGCCATCACCCGTGATTTTCCGGTATTATACAGATGAAAGCGAATTACGCTGGTATCAAACGCAGGGCTACAACATTTACTACCTCGAAGACCAGAATGAAATCAACGACCTTCGTTTTCAAAAAACATTTACAGACAAATACGCAACAAGGCTTGCTGTAGAATAAATCAGATCAGTTCTGTCCACCCTTCAAACGCAGCGGCTTTTTCCTTCCACACCGCAGGAACCGTCATTTTGGAATTCGCCACATAATCAAAACAGACCAGCACTGAACGTCCGGTAGCGGCGATCTGCGTCCCACCCTCTCCTTTGCGGGTCACCACATACTCCATATCCAGACTTGAAGAACCAAAGCGAGCCGTGCGGATATACACCCACACCTCGTCCTCCAGCAGGATGGGCGCCTTATAATCCACCTCATTCCGCGCGAGAATAACACCCTGGCGATTCCAGTCAATTTTTTCGTTGATCACCTCCTGAAAATACGACATTCGGGCCATCTCAAAATAAGTCAGATGATTCGCATTATTTACGTGTCCCATCTTATCCACATCCTTAAAGCGGATATTAATCCGGCATTTATGACGAAATCCTTCCATAGCATTATGATTGCAGCAAAGATAGGACGAACCGAACAAAAAATTACTCTACCTTAGCACTATAAAGTTAATCACCATGCAGCGACACCTTCTGGCCATCAGCGCCCTCCTCTTTCTCCTGAGTTCATGCAAAGAAACCATTCATGGTGAAGGCCCCATCGTAAAAGAAACCCGGAATCCCGGAGAATTTGCCAAGCTGGAGCTGGATATTCCCGCACACATCACCTATATCGTTGCTGATTCCGTTTCGATGACCATTGCTGCCGAACGAAACATCCTCGAGCACATCACCACTGAAATTGATGGAAGGACGCTGGAAATCAAAACCGAAAAAGACCTGGATCCATCCAGAACCATCGAGATCATTATGACATTGCGAACCCTCGAAGGCATCAATGTAAACGGCTCGGGGAAAATCCGCGGCATCAATACCATGACCGGCAAAGAGATAAAACTGGAGATCAACGGTTCGGGAGATATCGACGGAAAATTCGACTACCGGATCATCCGTACTGATATCAACGGCTCCGGAGATGCACATATTTCCGGAAAATGTGAAGAACAACGCATTGACATCAACGGATCGGGCAATTACAAAGCGGAAGAACTTATTTCTGAAATATGCAAAATAGAGATCAGTGGGTCCGGTGATGCAGCACTTTCTGTCACTGGCAGACTCACTGCAGACGTTGTGGGCAGCGGAAATATTCGCTATCAGGGTGAACCTGCAGTCACTGCTAATATTACCGGTAGCGGAGAAGTGAAAAAAAGTAAGAAGCAGCCGGCGGAAGAACAACAGCCTTAAATCCTATTTTTGCGGAAACAACGAACGCTTGAGCAAGCCCCGATTACTCTTCCTTACCTCCCGGTTTCCTTATCCGCTGGAAAAAGGAGACAAGTTACGCGCTTATCATCTGATTCGTCACCTCAGCCGCGACTTTGAGATTCACCTTTTTGCCGTGAATGAAAAGCCGCTTACCGAAAACCAGACGGCGGCTTTACAACCCTGGTGCACATCCATTGAAACAGCCGTTATCAGCAAGGCACAATCAGCAGTATCGATGTCGATGCGACATCACCTGCCTTTCCAGATCGCTTATTTCTTCACCAATGAAGCACTTCGCAAACTGGAAAAATTTGCGGCCGGTATTCAGCCAGACGTAATCTTCTGCCACCTCATCCGTATGACGGAATACGCACGTCGGATTCCGGCAAAAGTGAAAGTACTGGATTATATGGACGCATTTGCGGTGGGCATGGAACGCTACCGTGAAAACAGCAGTTGGTGGATGAAAGGACCGGCTCATATTGAATACAAACGGTTACGCAGATACGAAGAAAAGGCCTTTGACTGTTTTCAGTACCATACTATCATTTCCGAGCAGGACAAAGGCCATATCCTGCATACGGAACAGAACCGCATTGATGTAATACCCAACGGTGTCGATTTTGATTACTTTCATCCGATGGAGGCTATTAAAAAATATGATATTCTCTTTTCCGGCCATATGTCCTATCCTCCCAATATCGCCAGTGCTGTGTACACAGCCCAGGAGATCTTCCCTCGGCTAAAGGAAACAAAACCGGACATCACCTGTCTACTCGCCGGTGCTGAACCCACCCCGAAAGTGAAAGCACTCAGCGGAGACGGTATTACCGTGAAAGGATGGATGGATGATATCCGTGAGGCCTTTGCACATTCGAGGGTGATGGTAGCACCCATGCTCATCAGTATTGGTTTACAGAACAAGATCCTGCAGGCGATGATCATGAAAATCCCCTGCGTGATCTCTCCTATGGCCAACAACGCACTGGGAGCTGAGCATGGCAAGCACGTTTTTGTTGCGGATAGTCCAGAAGAATATCAGGACTACATTCTTCAATTGCTGAACGATGAAGTGCTATACAACGTAATTGCTGAAAACGGTTATCATTTTATCCGCGACCACTTCAGCTGGGAGCATCATACGGCTATAATTTCCAGGAAAATTCATCAGCTATTGGTCGGATAATCAGAGTCTTTTTATTTCCTCTCTGAAACCGCTGACAACTTCTCCGATCACCTGGTTCAGCTTCATCAGATCCTCGTTCAACTGGTCGCTCGTCCTTCGTTTATCGCGATAACCTTCGATATTCCGTATTACATCACGCAGCACAAAAATGCCGGCACCATCCAGTGTGGGTTTAATTTTATGGGCCAGAGTACATACTGCATCCATCTCCCCGTTCTTATAATGATTCAACATTGTTTCGACAATGCCGGGAATTGTATCTATGAAAATCGTTAGCATTTTTTTCAGAAAAACCGGATTTGAAGGATCATCCCTCCGTAGGCCCGATAAATCATATAGTTTATCCTGCACCACCTCGGGTTTTTTCCGCACCGGAAACTTCCGTCGTTTCAAGCTCTCCGGGTTAAAGCTTTTACTGTTGATATGCTGTGCAATTTTGCGATATAGTGCTTCTTCCTTAAATGGCTTCACCACCCAGTCATTCATGCCTTCGGTAAGAAACTGCTTATGTGCAGTTCGGGAAGTATTAGCAGTAATCGCGATGATCGGGACTGCTGACTTCTTCCTGTCGGGGATTCTGCGGATGATCTTGGTCGCTTCAATACCATTCATTTCCGGCATCTGAATATCCATCAACACCAGGCTGTAATCATTCTTCCGGCACTGCTCTACAGCTTCGAGACCATTCACGGCCACATCTACTTTGAAACCCCAATCATGCAACATGGCTTCCGTAATAAACAAATTCACCTTGTTATCTTCTACCAGCAGAATTTTTACAGACCCGGTATCCAAAGGTTCCAGTTTACTTCCGGTAGTTGCTGTATTGTCCGACTTCGACTTCTCATACGGAATGGTAAAGTGAAATGCGCTCCCCACATCCGGCTGACTTTCTACCCATATTCGTCCGCCTAGCTTTTCAACAAGACTCTTTGAAATAGTAAGTCCGAGTCCGATTCCACCCTGCACCCGTGCCGAATCTGTAACCTGCGTAAAACTTTCAAATATCTCACTCTGCATTTCATAAGGAATACCAATTCCTGTATCCTTAACCGTAAACTGAATCCGCACTTCATCCTCACTCTCTTCAATTATCCGATGAGAGAGCACAACTTCACCATGATTAGTATATTTTATTCCGTTATTCAAAAGATTCAGCAGGATCTGATTCAGCCGATAAGGATCTCCCATCACCTTCGGCAGAGGATTACCTTCATGCAGGTGACGCAGTGTCAGATCCTTTTCCTCTGCCTTAAACATCTGCAACTGGATGGCTGTGTCAGCCACACGTGAGGGATCGAAAGGGATCGCTTCGAGTGCCAAAGTGCCTGACTCAATCTTGGCGAAATCCAGAATGTCATTGATGATCACCATCAGATTACCAGCAGTCTGACCGAGCACTTCAGTATACTCGCGCTGAGTACTGTTAAGAGCTGTTTTCTGCAGCAGGCGGGCCATGCCAATAATTCCATTTAACGGGGTACGCAGTTCATGACTGATATTCGCAAGGAAGTACTCCTTCGCCTTTGCAGACTCCTCCGCCTGTGTCCGGGCGCGAATCAATTCTTCCATCACGTTTCTCCGTTCAGAAATATCCATCACGGTACCGAATAGCCGAACAGCTTTGCCGGAATCATCGCGGATTACCCGGCCGCGGCCCTCTACCGTTTTGATACGACCGTCTGACATACGAATACGGAATTCCAGCGTTTGCTCCAGATCTGATTCCCGGATCATCATCAGATTCTCCTCAAACTTTTCCAGATCATCTTCATGAACTGTTTCCCTGATTTCATCCAGTGAAGGTGCCGGCAGATTCAGATCCCGTTCCCATATATAATACATACCCTCCGCCCACTCTGACCGCAGATCTGACAAATCGAGATACCAGGAACCCAGTTTTGCCAACCGTTGTGCCTGAAGCAGGCTCTGTTCATTTTCACTGAGACGTTGTTCACGCTGAACACGTTCTGTAACATCAGCGGTGGTCCCATAAACCTTGTAGACCTCACCGGACGCATTCTGAACCGGTACCCCTCTTGAAAAAAACACCTTTTCATTCAACGCATACGTCCGAACCCTGTATTGAACTTCTGCGGGTCGCTTTTCCTGCAGCAATATCCGAAACGCTTCCTGCACCTTATCGCGGTCAGAAGGTATAACATGGTCGTAAAACTCATCACGGGATGGCGGTTTACGGTTCTGTGCCAGGTCCCAGATTTTATAAGTACCCGGAGTCCACTCCAGCTGATACGCCGGGAGGAGATATAATTCCCAGCTACCGGATCTGGACAGTTCCTGCGCTTCAAACAATCGTTGTTCATTCAATCGCAGCTTCTCCTCAATTTCCTTTTTCTCCGTAATATCGATGCAGGATCCCACCATGGATTTTTTACGCCCTTCCTCCTTGGTGACGATTTTAAAAAACAACTCAATGAATTTCACCCTGCCATCCGGCGTGAGAATCCGGTGAACCAGCTGCCAGGGCTCTGTTCTGAGTTTAATTTCGTTATAGTCCTGCTGCACAAAACCCCGGTCTTCAGGGTGGACACGCCCGAGAATTTTTTCAAAAGTGATATCCTCTCCCTGCTCTATCTCCCAGATCAGGTACATTCCCTGCGACCATTCAATCTCATTTGTAATCAGATCCAGCGTAAAACTTCCCATCCTGGCCATCTGCTGCGCTTCATTCAGCCGCTGTTCATTGCGCAACAATTTCTCTTCAGTCACTTTCAGGTCGGTGATGTCGGCAATTGTACCAACAACTCGTACCAGCTGGTCCTGTTCATTCCGGACCGGCTGATTCACAACGCGGATGTGTTTCAGTTTTCCTGATTTCGTTAAAAAACGAAACAAGGTTTCGAAGGTCTCCCTCCGATCGGGAAGCTTTGACCAAAGATCTTCGAAGTACGGCAAATCTTCTTTGAACAAACTATTTTGAAAGTCATGCGCATCTGGGGTAGGTTCATTCGGATCCCACTCATAAATAGCATACGCAGCTGGTGAATAAACGATTTTATTTGTGAACAGATCCAGTTCATAGCTTCCCATCTTCGCGAGCACCTGCGCCTCCATCAGCCGTTGCTCATTCTCTCGCAGCCGTGCCTGCGTTTCCACTTCATCTGTAATATCAATCACAGATCCGAAAATATCCGTAATCACACCTTCTTTATCGCAGATGGCTTTTGCAAAGCTCCGCATATATTTCAGTTTATCACCAATTCGTATCCGGTATCTGAATTCGCGTGGTTTGCCGGTCTCTATCACTGCATTGACGGCATCATAGATTAGCTGCTGATCTGCGGGATAAACAATACTCATGACCTCGGTAAGCGTAGGATTTCCCAACGATGGGTCCCTTCCCCAGATTTTATATAATCCGGCCGACCACTCTACCGAATCATCCTTCAGATGACGAATCCAGTTACCTGAACCGGTAAGTTCCTGAGCTTCGGCCAGCTGCTGCTCACTGATCTGCAGTAACTGCTCTTTCTTCTTGCGCTCTGTAACATCAATAGAGATGCCCAGAATATTCACAATGCCATCTTTTTCCACAATCGGAACCTTGATGGTATCATACCACAAGACTTCACCGTTTTTCTGTGTAAACGATTCTTCAAGTCTAACGGGTTTGCCTGTCCGAAGAACTTCCGCATCAGTCGCTGCGAACACATCGAGCTCCTGCTGATTATGATGAACTTCGCTGTTGTTCCTGTTAATAAGGGCTTCCGGGGTGAGGTCAAAACTATCAGCCACCGCTTTATTTGCCATCAGAAACCGGCCTTTTGCATCCTTTACAAAAATGAGATTCGGGCTGGCATTGAGAACCGTATCGAGAAAACGGCGGTTTGATTCCAGTTCATCACGAATTTTCCGGCGTTCTGTAATATCCAGCCCATGCCCGATCACAAAAGTGATTACACCCTTTTCATTGTTGAATACAGGATTAAGACGCCTGAGGAAAACCCGATGTACGCCATCCTTGTCCACAAGTCGCTCTTCCCATTCCACAGATTGCCCCGTGTCCATCACTTCCCGGAACATGTCTCTCCTACGATGGGCCAGCGCAGGATCCAGTCCGCGAAAAAGACAATACTCAAGATCGGTCTTTCCGATAATCCAGGTCCTCATCTCCGGGTCGGCAATGGCAAATGGATTTACATATACATACCTGTGTTGCGGATCAAGAATTGCAACATCGCCCTGCAGATACTCCAGGACGGTTTCATAAAACCGGTTATTTTTTTCAAAAGGCATTCCGACAACAACTAACGTTAGTGCATATACTATAATTTACCGTCTTTAATCATCCTGTAAATAGTTGACTTACCTACATCCAGCCTCCGGGCTACTTCAAGCACGTTATTATCGAAGCGATCAAGATAATGGCGGATAATATACTGTTCGAACTCCGCCAGTGTCAGATCGTGATCGAGTAAATCCGAAGGCGTTCTGGCTGCTGTAAAAGAAATATCGTCTGCATCAATCTGGTCACTATCGGTCATTACAGCAGCCAATTCGACGACGGCTTTCAACTCCCGCACATTACCGGGGTATTTATACGCCAGTAGTTTTTCCTTTGCAGCCGGACTAAATGATTTCCGGTGTAGTTTATTGCTCGAACAGAAAGCATCAAGAAAATGCTTTGCAAGCAACAAAATATCATTTCCCCGATCGCGCAATGGAGGAAGCAGAACAGGTAAACCAAGCAGCCGGTAAAACAAATCTTCACGAAAACGCCCAGCCTTCACTTCATCACTCAGGTTTTTATGGGTTGCCACAATGATACGCACATCGACCGGAATCAACTGATTGCTTCCGATGCGTGTCACTTCTCTCTCCTGCAATACACGCAATAACTTGACCTGTAATGAGAGATCCATATCGGCGATCTCATCGAGAAACAATGTCCCACCGCTGGCTTCTTCTATCTTTCCGGTACGGGCAGCTATCGCTCCGGTAAACGCACCTTTTTCGTGTCCGAACAATTCGCTTTCGAGCAAATCGTGCGGAATAGACGCCATATTCACAGCAACGAAGGGTTTCCGGGACCTCGGAGAATTGTAATGAACCGCCTTTGCCACCAGTTCTTTTCCTGTTCCGGTTTCGCCGGATACCGAAACATTGATATTTGTAGAAGAAGCGCGCATAATCAGTGAAAACACCTTTTTCATGGCTTCACAATTTCCAATCATCAGGTGTTGCAGATCATACTGATGATCGATTTGCTGTCGCAGCTGCTGAACTTCCGCTTCCAGTTCAAGGTTCCGTCGTATCTTATTCACGGCATTCCAGAGACGTTCACGCGTTTCATCATTTTTTACAAGATAATCAAAAACACCATCTCTCAACAAATTCAATGCGGTTGAAACATCTTCCTGTCCGGAAATTACTATTACACTTGCTTCCGGCAAAATAGATTTCACTTTCCGGAATAACGTATCTCCCTTCACATCCGGTAAGCGGTAATCAAGAGTGATTACATCCGGTTTATCTCCCAATGCTTCCAGAAGTTCTGTTGCACTTTCAAAACGACGCACTTTGTTATCGGGATTGAGTCCGAGATGATGGGAAAGCAATTCCCCATACCAAAGATCATCTTCCACCACAAAAATGCTGAGCGGGCGTCCGTTCGTTGTAGCTTCTGTATAGGACATATTACTGCAAAGATAGGACGGTTTAAGATGCAAACGAAGAAAATAAACTGAAGGATCATCGCTTTTTCCGTCCGGCCCGCAGCGGCACAGGAAACCGGACTTCCTTAACTTCTTCCGCCGGCCAGACCGCCTTTACTTTCTCTATCCAGTCAGGAACCGGATCCGGATGTCCCGCATTGAGATATAGACGATAGGCCGACCAGGTGCGGATATATCCTTCAAAATGACTGAGGTTCCACTGTGTTTGAATGGTAAAGTGTGGACAAGTCATCTCCTCAAATGGAAACGGTATGGTACGATACATTTCGTCGATATACTTTCGTTCCGGATCCCACCATGCACCAAGAATACCGGCATACATTTCCTCGATGAACACATCGATTTCCGGAGAGATCGACATCAGTCCGTAACCGGTTACTACGAAGAGTCCATCCTCTGCCAGATACTTTTCCACCTGCGAATAGAACGCATCGAACTTAAACCAATGTATAGCTTGTGCAACAGTAATCAGACTGAAGTCATTACTAAATTGCGGATCCTCTTCCGCACTACAAACGATAAACTCCACATTATCCGCTTTCGGAGCAAAAGAAAGCTGCCGGCTGCTGCTGTCAGTTCCGATAGCTTTGTGAAAATGAGGCGCCAGCAAGGAAAGTAACTGACCATTCCCGGTTCCAACATCCCAACAAGTTTCGCGTGAAGAAAGATTGGAAAGAATAAAATTGATCAACTCAGGCGGGTAAACCGGCCGGAAGGTGGCATAATCTGCCGAACGATCAGAAAAACGATCTTTCATCCCTGCGAAAATAACGAAAGCTGAAAGGAATACAAATTGATCGGCCGTTCCTCTGATAATTCGATTAGATTTGCAGCCATGTCGCGTTCCCACGACCCGTTCTCGGCTCTCCGTCACGGTAATTTCCGACTCTTCCTTACCGGCAAATTCCTGCTGACCATTGCGCTGCAGATGCAAGCTGTTGTCGCCAGCTGGCTTATCTACGAACAAACAAAGGATCCGTTTGCGCTGGGACTCATCGGTCTGACGGAAGCTATTCCGGCACTTTCACTTGCATTGCCGGGCGGACTGCTGGCAGATCGTTATAACCGGAAGAAACTCATGATGGTTTCTACGTTGTTGATGTTGGTGATATCCGCCGGACTCATGTTTTACACGTTCATGGATTACCGTTCGATAGGTGTTTGGCCAGCATTCACGGCGATATTCCTTATCGGTTTTGCGCGTGGTTTTTACAATCCTGCACAATCATCTTTCTGGGGACAGTTATTACCGAAAGAAAAATACGTGAATGCTTCGGTCTGGAATTCGAGTCTCTGGCAAACCGGTGCCGTAACGGGTCCCGCAGCCGGTGGTTTGCTTTATGCCTGGATCGGACCCGGCTACACCAACATCATTGTGTGCCTGCTGCTACTCGCTGTGCTGATCGCTTATTTATCGATCCGATACACACACATTCCATCCACTGCAAAACATGAACCTGCCAGAGAAGCTTTACGGACCGGTATCCGCTTCTTTTTCAGCAATCAGGTATTACTCTCGGCGGTGAGCCTTGATTTATTCGCTGTTCTTTTCGGAGGTGCGGTAGCGTTATTGCCGGCTTTTGCTGATCAGGTGCTGCACACGGGACCGGAGGGTCTCGGATTTCTTCGTTCTGCTCCTGCAATAGGTTCTGTGATGATGGCCGGCTATCTGGCTTTTCGTCCGCCATCGAAAGGAGCCGGAAAAATCATGCTTTGGTGTGTGGCCGGTTTCGGGCTCTGCATGATCGGATTTGCGCTCAGCACCAGTTTTGCGATCTCTATGATTATGCTTGTACTGAGCGGGATGTTTGACAATATCAGTGTGGTCGTACGCTCAACCATTCTTCAATCACATACACCAAATGAAATGCGCGGTCGTGTCGCTGCGGTCAACAGCATTTTCGTTGGTTCTTCCAATGAAATCGGGGCCTTTGAATCCGGTCTTGCTGCAAAATTTCTTGGGCTCGTCAACTCCGTTGTATTCGGGGGCGCTATGACCTTACTGGTAGTAGCCATCACCGCTAAAAAAGCACCGGCGCTTCGCAAACTTGATTTTTAACTACAGGCTACAGTCCCGCAGCGAGCTGCGGGAGCAGGCCAGAGGCATGAGGAATGTAGCTTGAAGCATAAGGCTTGAGGCCTGAGGCCTGAGGCTTGAGGCTTGAGGCATGAGGCCTGAAGCATGAGGCTTAGGAATAAAAGAGCCCCCAATCGTCCCTGATATCGCGGGATTTATCGAAAGATGCAACCCACTCCACAAACAAGAGGCGGAATTCCTCCACTTCATCGCGTAGTAACTGCAGATAATGTGGTTCGGAAAGTCCGAGCATTTTCAGGCCGGAGGTTTGAGCGAGCAGGTTTCTGGCGGCCACTTTGATCTGCACCGCATTTTCCATTCTCAAGGTATATAAATCTCCACCTTCCGCTCCCGCGATTTTTGCTCCGAGGGTTCCTGCATCGCACAACATGATTTCACGGTAATGAGAAGCCATGTCATCATTATCGGGAAACGTTTCTACCAATGCGCGAACCAGTTCAAAAATTGCACGGGCTTTGAGCATCACGGGCAGCGTATTAATCCGTTCGCGTTCGCGGCGGATCTCTTCCATTGTTTCATCATCTGCACCATCATCGTTAAAGGGGGTGTCATCAAATTCTTCATCATTGTTCCAAAACATAGGATCAGGTTTTTCAGGTACAGTGCCAAAGATATGGGCGTACCCTATCCATGTCAAGAAGCTATCCGTTAATAAACGTTTATGGCACTTAACCCGCTAATAATTAGCCGGGTGAGTTTTTAAGAAATCCGGCCACCACATCACCCACAGCCCGAATGAAATTAACGTTAAGAACCATGTTTAGACATCTGATTTTTTCAATCTATTCTTAAACAATATCTTAAACTCTGAGCCGTCTCCCAATTTATCCCCGGTTTATCCCTATAAAACCGTACCTTTGCACTCCTCTGAAATACCGAGATTACCAAGATGTTTGATTTTATCAATAAAATTCTGAAGTCGTTCCTGGGCAGTAAAGCTGACCGCGACATGAAGGAACTGCTTCCCTACGTAGAAAAAATTAACGCTGCTTACGCCGGTTTATCCGGACTCAGCAACGATGAACTGCGCGCCAAAACGGATCAGTTTCGTGAGCATATCCGCGAGCATATCCGTGCCGTGGAAGAAGAGCTGAATGAACTGACTACGGCTACCGAGGAGAATCCTGAGATGGATCTTCAGGAAAAAGAGCGCATGTACTCCCGCATCGATGAACTGAAGAAGGAGCGTAACACGAAAATCGAAGAGGCGCTGATGGAAATCCATGCAGAAGCCTTTGCTGTGGTGAAAGAAGCTGCCCGTCGATACAAGGAAATCGGTGCGCTTACTGTAACAGCCCGTCAGCACGACCGTGATATTGCTGCGCGCCGCCCAAGTGTAACTGTAACCGGTGATCAGGCAACTTATAGCCGCAGTTGGATGGCTGCCGGAAATGAGGTAACCTGGGACATGGTACATTACGATGTTCAGCTCATCGGAGGAACAGTGCTGCATCAGGGTAAAATTGCGGAGATGGCTACCGGTGAAGGTAAAACACTTGTTGCTACTTTGCCGATCTATCTCAACGCATTGGCAGGACGCGGTGTTCACGTCGTAACTGTGAACGATTATCTCGCGAAACGTGACTCCGAATGGAACGGACAATTATTCGAGTTCCTGGGTCTTACTGTTGATTGCATCGACAAACATCAGCCCAACTCTCCCGATCGCCGCAAAGCATATCTTGCTGATATCACCTACGGTACGAACAACGAATTCGGATTCGACTATCTGCGTGATAACATGGCACGGAGTCCGGAAGATATTGTACAACGCGAACACCACTACGCCATTGTGGATGAGGTGGACTCCGTACTGGTTGATGATGCCCGTACGCCGCTCATCATTTCCGGTCCTACGCCCAAAAGCACTGATCAGGAATTCCATGCTTTAAAGCCGAAGGTGGAGATCATCGTAAATGCACAGAAGAACTATGTAAATACTATTCTTGCTGAAGCGAAGAAATACATTGACAACAAAGACAAACAGGATGAGGTAGGTCTGGCACTATTACGTGCACACCGTGGCATGCCGAAACATCGTGCTTTGATAAAATTCCTCAGTGAACCCGGCGTAAAAACGCTGCTGCAGAAAACTGAAGCCAGCTATATGGCAGAGCAGGGTCGTTTGATGCGGGAAAAAGTTGATCCTGAATTATTTTTCATCATCGACGAAAAAAACCACAGCATTGAGCTCACTGAGAAAGGTCATGATCTGATCAGCCATAATATGTCTGATCAACACTTTTTCGAAATCCCGGATGTAGGTGGTGCGATGGCTGATATTGAGAAGATGGCAGCGACCGCTGAAGAAAAAGCTGCAAAGAAAGATGAATTACTGCGCGACTTCGCTATCAAAGGAGAGCGTATCCATACCGTCAACCAGTTGCTGCGTGCCTACACGCTATATGAAATAGATGTAGAATACATCATTCAGGAAGGAAAGATCAAAATCGTTGATGAGCAGACAGGCCGTGTACTGGAAGGTCGTCGTTATTCTGACGGACTCCACCAGGCAATTGAAGCGAAAGAAAACGTAAAGGTTGAAGCCGCTACACAGACTTATGCAACGATCACCCTGCAGAACTACTTCCGTATGTACCATAAGCTGGCCGGTATGACTGGTACGGCCGAAACAGAAGCGGGTGAGTTATGGCAGATTTATAAACTGGATGTGGTTGTGATTCCTACGCATCGTAAAATTGTACGTAAGGACGAAGAAGATCTGGTGTACAAAACCATGCGCGAGAAATTTAACGCAGTGATTGACGAAGTTCAGAAACTCACACAGGCCGGACGTCCGGTGCTGGTGGGTACTACCTCTGTAGAAATTTCAGAATTACTCAGCCGCTTACTCAAGCAACGCAATATTCCTCACAACGTACTGAACGCAAAACAGCACCAGCGCGAAGCAGAGATTGTTGCGCAGGCAGGACAAGCCGGCACAGTGACCATCGCCACCAACATGGCGGGTCGTGGTACCGATATCAAACTTGGACCTGGTGTAAAAGAAGCAGGCGGATTGGCCATTATCGGTACAGAGCGACATGAATCACGTCGTGTTGACCGTCAGCTCCGCGGACGTTCAGGACGTCAGGGAGATCCGGGTTCATCACAGTTCTTCGTTTCACTGGAAGATAACCTGATGCGCCTCTTCGGCTCCGAAAGGATTGCGAGCCTGATGGACCGCATGGGACTTAAAGAAGGCGAAGTCATTCAACACAGCATGATCACGAAGAGCATCGAGCGTGCGCAGCGTAAAGTTGAAGAAAATCACTTTGGCACGCGTAAACGCCTGCTTGAATACGATGACGTGATGAACGCACAACGCGAAGTGATCTATAAAAAACGTCGTCACGCGCTGTATGGAGAACGCCTTTCTCTCGACCTTCAGAACATGCTTTATGACATGGTGGATGGTTTGGTTACCTCATACAAAGAAGGTAATGATTTCGAGAATTTCAACATGGACCTGATCCGCACTTTCGCTTGTGAGAGTCCGGTTTCACAGGATGAATTCCAGAACAGCAAGCCGGAAGTTCTTACTGAAAAAGTTTTCAATGCGATTGACGAACATTACCGAAACAAAGCCAGAATCATTGGTGATCGTGCATACCCGATCATCAAACAGGTATACGAGCAACAAGGTCAGCAATTCGAGAATATTGTAGTGCCGTTCAGTGATGGTATCCGCGCCATGCAGGTACTTGCGAATCTGAAGAAATCATACGATACCAACGGTCTGGAAATCATCCGTGCCTTTGAACGAAATATCACGTTATCCATTATCGATGATAGCTGGAAAGAGCACCTGCGTGAGATGGATGATCTGAAACAAAGCGTACAGAATGCTGTGTATGAACAGAAAGATCCGTTGCTGATTTATAAATTCGAATCGTTCGACCTGTTCAAGAAGATGATGGAAGAAGTGAATAAAGAAACACTCTCCTTCCTCTTCAAGGGTCAGATCGCTGTTGAACAGCCTCAACAAGTGAAGCAGGCCGAGCAACCTAAACAGGACCTCAGCAAGCTGAAAGCGACGCACGATGAATACAGGCAGAACACAAGCAGCACAGCAGGCCCGGCAGGACAACAGCCTCCACAAGGTCCGCCACCACCGCAAAAGATGGAACCGGTGCGCAACGAGATGAAAGTAGGACGTAACGATCCATGTCCATGCGGCTCGGGAAAGAAATACAAGAGCTGCCACGGAGCGATGGTAGAAAATCAATAGTGCGCTCTGATAAAAAAAATAAAGCCCCGGAAATCCGGGGCTTTTTTGTACCTATCTTTTATAAATACAGGGTTAAATTCTGAATGACACACCCAGCATCAAACGAATGGCGTTCAGTTGAATCTTACCTCCATCAACCAGCTCCAGTTTCGACATATTGGCAAAGCCCAGGAAATCCCGCACCTCCGCCGTTACCTGAAAATGATCGGAAACATCATAGGCAGCACCTGCACCGAAACAGATACCGAAATCGGTTCTATTGAAATTTTCTGTATCTTCCATATTCAATTCCTCGAGTAAATCACTGGATGAATGATACCCATGTTTACTCAGAAAAAACACTTGTGGACCGGCATTCATATACATATGGAATTTCTCCTTTCCGACAGCATACCGTACCAATAATGGAAGAGTCAAACCATCAAAGCGTGAAAAAACAGTCGCTTTACCCGCTTCATTGCCCATATAATCTGTAATTACAGTTTCTGTTTTCTGCGCTTTGCGTTCCAACAACAACTCCATCCCAACACTCCAATGTTCATTTAGATTTCGGAAGGCAGAGAGCCCTCCCGCAAGTCCGAACGCCGCATCATAATTCTTTTCATTGTGATCATTGCCTCTGATGGTACTTAATCCGGGCGCCAGCTGAATTCCAAACGCCCATTTCTTATCCTGCCCCGAAACTTTAAATGAGCTAATCAGCAGCAGAACGGCAAGGAGACAAAACAAGGTTGATTTGTTTTTAATCATGGTAGGTATATTTAGAGTTAACAGTTATTCAAGACCAAAACACTCAGCACGAAATTCACTAAGAAGCCATTAACATAATCGTATTGACATCAAAACGAAATTCAGTACTGATTATTGCTTAGCTGAAATCTCAATACTTATATAAATAATAATTCAATGCCCGCTCATACGTAAAAATGGTATGGCTTGGAACAGAAGGATGTGCATTGGGACCGGGAAATACATTCACTTTACATTTCGTCCAATTACCCTGCGCATCAAACGACAAATAATCAATGCGAATAATGGAATTCAATAAAAAAGCATAAGGCTGTATATGTGTCATCGCACTCGAATATCTGATCTCTGCCACATCTCCGGTTTCAGTGTAAGCAATCTCCGTCATGTGATCAATGTTCATCGAATTCTTTATAACACGATCGAGCACCACTTTCTTCACCACACGCCCGGATGAATCGTAAGTAAACGATGTCCCACCTAATTGATCGAAGAAGAAACCATGGAATATGCTAGTTGCTGCATTCGTGTCTGATTCTGTACCAGAAGTTGTTGCCCTGCAAGGTGTAGAATCATTTCTATAACGCTCATAATACAAATCCCTTGTTTTATACTGATACTTTCTTGCGACAGCGGAATAGTTTTCTGTCCAGTGATACGAAAGCGTATAATCGAACACAGCCGCAAATTCCTTTTGCCGATGCGATGGCTGGTCACAGTCGTAGCAGGCGTACTCCAATTGCGAGATGTATCCGTTATTGTCGAACCAACGCTCCGAAACGGATGAATGCCCGGGTGTACAATCGTGGAACTTCGTTCGCAACAGAGTATCACCCGTAACGTCGTAAAAATACTCTTCCACCACCGGACTCCAGATGGCTAGCGGAGGAACAGTATCTTCAGCAAACAAAGTCATTTTTCCATTGGGGAGAAATTCATACCGTTTCTGAGTTGGCAGGTAACGAAATTCTTCAAAAACACTGTCGGAAGATATTGTTTCAAGCACAGAGCATACGTTTCCTTTCAGGCGAAAGGTTTTTGTAGATTTCAGGATGTTAACCGCCTTCAGGCTTTCACAAAAACTCTTCTCCTCAACCGGAGGTTCAAGATCAGGGAACTGCGCTGCCAGTGGTTGAGCAAATAGCACCAGACACCAAAACCAACTGCGCATACCTTTCATTAATCGAATCCTATTCATACTTCAAATAAACAGATTTTCTTTCAACATATTGCTTCGTCCCGATGATGATGCAGAAAAACGATTAAATGGCGCATCGGTGTACGCTACCAGAAGAGCTAGAATAGGCGGCCAATGATCAGTTTATTTACTCCACCGGGACCGGAAAATACTTCAATTGGAAAAAGTGAAGACAGCTCATTGATAAAAGGAATCTGCATCCCCTTCTGATGATCAAAACCTGCATTCAGCATAAACTGACCATTACCGGTCAGGCGAGAATGAATACCTTGCACGAATGCGCGATCAAATACAAATTGCGGCACATTCTTATCAATAAACAAATCGATTACAATCAGATCAAAACGCTGGTCCGTTACCTGAAGAAAATGCATGGCATCATTACAAACCATTTTCAGATTACGATCTTCATTCAGTCCGTATTCTGCAGAGGCAAGACTGATCATTACCGGATCCACATCCACTCCGGTGATATGTCCCTGAAAACCGAAGTCCCTGCGCAGTGTTCCAATCACACTTCCTCCTCCAAGACCCAATACGAGTACGGATGATACACCCGACAAATCCATCTTCTTCAAACCAAATCGCAGCACCTGTTGCAGGGATCCATACGAATAATTTGTATTTGCCGAGTCCAGCATCTTCTTCCCGTTAGCGTAATTAATTTCCAACCTTCCGTTTACAGAAGATTGTATTCGTCGGCCGGGGATCACAACAAAGTAACTAAGTAACCGGAACACTGATTCAGGAATCAACTTATCGGCGAATTTTCTGATCCTTGGCATCTCCACTAAATCAGGTTAAAAGCGATAAATGCAATAATGATCATAATACCCGTGAGCGCAACAATGAAAAGATAATCAGCCGTCGATTCCAGCGACCGCTCTAGTTTCGCATGTTCGGTGCGAATCGAAAGAAATGAAAGCACAGAGGACACGGCAAGCAATAACGCAACAACACCTGTAAGTTCGTCCACGTAAGTCAGTTCTCGTTTATCCGTCAGATGAACGGCTGTAATTACAAACAAACAAAAGCCGAGCAGATTTGCTGATGTACTGAGTATGTGCTGTGACGTTTTATTTGCCATCTCTGTTTCGTATCTTCCAGAAACACAAAAGTAATCGAATAATAACACCCGGAGGTCTTTCTTACCCCCCTACCATTACTCCCCAAATACCCCCTTTTTCGGTGAATACAGCGTTGGACTTACTTGCTACTTTTGCCCATCTAATCAACCTATCAAATGAAAAAATACTACCAACTATTTTTATTCTTTACCCTCCTCCATATTGTTTCATACGGGCAGTATAGTATGTTTCCTGCATCACCGCTGGAGGTATGTCAGGCATCAGGAAACCAAACGTCCGTACAGGCCTTTAACAAAGGAAATTTCACTTATGTATATTGGATTGACAACAGGGCAGGAAAAAACGAAGTGTACGGCCAAAAACTTGATGCGGGGGGCAATCCCCAATGGACAACAGATGGAAAACTGGTGGCTTCATTGGGAAGCACATTGCTTGCCTTTCGTGCTTGTGCCTGGCAAAACGGTACATTCATCACCTATATGTCCAACGATAGCTGCTTAGGCAAATACATCAACGGCAGCGGTAACGATGTTTGGGCTCAGCCAACATTGATTGCCAAAGCTGGTAACGGTGTAATCTATATGGACCATACAGGGTATAATGTATTTCCGAATGATTCGGGTCTTACTATCACCCACGCTACGACCTACAGCGGCGGCAGTGAGCTCTTTACCTTCAACCGAATCGATGCAAACGGAAATCTTCGATGGGCACCCTTAACTTTCAACATCACCTTACAGGGATATGACTACCGCACGCATACTGACAATCAGAATGGATTCTTCGTTCTTGCCAAAGGAAACGGGCTTGGCTCAGGAATGCATATCAAACGATTCGACCTTCAGGGAAATTCACTCTGGCCCACGGCAACGGACATTACTTCAGGAATCAGTTCCAGCGGATTTGGCGGCAATATATATATGCATGCCGACAGCGCATCGAATCTCTTTGTTTGCTGGGAAGGATATCAGGGTGGCGTACAAACAACGAAACTAACACCGAATGGTTCATTTGCATGGCCTACTCAACGCGTGTTGGCGAACGGACCGGCTGCAAACAATCCACGTCGTCCAGCTTCAAAATTCTACAACAACAGGTTATACATTACCTGGATTGAAGATCTGAATGGCAGTACGTACTGTCAAATTCAAAAACTGGATACAGCCGGTAATTTTGAATTTCAAACAACAGGGGTTATGGTAGACACCGTCAACTATTATTACTGTTACCCTAAGATTGCTTTAAGTGACAGCGGAGCGATGGCCGTTTTCTACAACAGCACAACCGGCGTACACTTCTCAGCACAACGGGTTCGTGGCAATGGTAATATAAGTTGGGCAGATGGTGTGGAGATCAGCACTGTGGGCTGGCAGAGTTACGCAGATTATGAGCCGATTGATGATGCGAGTGGATGCAATCCGGTTTTCTGGTCCACATCCGGCACTCCTGACATTAATGGAGCAAGAATCTGCAGTGATGCAACACTGGTTAGTCTCTTCGAAAATCGGCCATCTTCTGATCACCTACACGTCTATCCGAATCCTTCTCAGGCCGTCGTTCACTTCGACCAGCTAGACAACCGGATGAAAACCATCAGTCTGTATGATATGAGCGGACGATGTGTGGTTACCAAATCTCTCAACAACATCGATCGCATCGAACTTAACATTTCCGGATTCGACACTGGATTATACACCTATCAGATCAAAGGCTCCGGAGGAGAAATACTGGCTGGTGGCAAAATCATGAAACAATAAATCTAACCAATACTGACAGGAAGAGGATGCCGGAAGGTGTCCTCTTTCACTTTTCTACAAATCCATCCACATACAGTGATTGGGATTTGCATGCTCAGGAGTCAGGTGAAAATTATGTTTCCCGATTATCCTGAATCCTGACTTCACATAGAACCGGACAGCTCGATGGTTTTCGGTCCATACATACAACCAGACGCCTTTTTGGTTTTCGCTGCGGGCAATTTGAAGAAGATGAAATAACAGTTGTTTACCAAGTCCCATTCCGAAATAATCCGGCAGAAAATACAGGCGATCGAGTTTCATGGCAGCCAATCCGGGATGATCAGGGCATTCTGTATTCAGCACTGCTTTCGAATATCCCACAGCCTTTTTCCGGTAAAAGAGAATATGAAAGAAATTTGATAAATCAGCCAGGCTCTCTGTGAACGCTTCAACCGTGTAGGCCTTTGAAACATAGTCTTCGATCACTGTTTCGGAAGCACTGGGACCGTGTGATGCCACGAACGCTTCCCGTCCGATCTCAGTCAACAGCGCGGCATCATGCAGGTTTGCTGCTCTGATGATCATCTTTTCTTCTGATAATTTCATCTTGTCAAACATAACTTTTTGTCAAAAAGAATACAGGTCTATCCATTTTCACCGCTTTCTTCATTTTATTATCCGGCGAAAATTATCAATTTTATGGTCAACAATGCCATACTTTCATCATGAAAAAACTACTACTCATCACATCTTTCCTGCTAAATAGTCTGACGAACAGTGCGCAGAACACCACCTGCAACTGGGCCTATGCTCCTGTAGGTCCCAACTCTTTCAATGGCAAAGTTTACAACACCGCCATTGATCATCAGGGTAATATTATTGAATGTGGAACTATTGGCGGAATAGCAGATATGAATCCCGGCAATGGTCCGGCCGATACAGCCTTTACACAAGCTACTTATAATTATTACCTGCGGAAAACAACTTCTGGCGGACAACTCATCTGGATCCGCTATTTCAACCATACAACTCCAGTTCCCACTTTTAACGTACACGGGCTTGAAGTTAATTCACAGAATGAAATTATCATTGCCGGTGACTATTTCGGAACCATTGATATGGATCTTTCTCCAACCGGAACAGATACCATCAATAGCCACCAGCCCACATATCCTGACTTCTTCCTTGCAAAATATAATGCAACTGCTGACTTACAATGGGCGCATACCTTTGGTGGAACAACAGGAAATATCGGGGCTGCATCCATTGCTCTTCGCACTAATGATGAAATCATTGTTTCATTTTCAGGGGGAGCAAATATGGATCTTGACCCAACCGCAGGAACGGCATTAGCATTTGGAGGAAGCGCCAATATAGCGTGCTATAATTCCAATGGGGATTACCTTTGGAACAATCAGATCTCCACACCCACCTCATATGCTGTAACATGTAAGAGTATAGCCTGTGATGCCAGCGATAACAGCTATTTGCTCTCAGTAGGCTACTATGAACTTACTGTAACAAAATTTGGAGTGAACGGTAATGAACTTTGGACTAAAACCATCGGTGATTTTCAGAATATGGCAAGAGTGGAGCCGCATTCACTTCTTGTAGAACCAAACGGAGATTTTTTTATTGTCGGCAAATATCTGGGGAGTGTTGACTTTGACCCGAATGGAGGAGTTCTGACTCACAATTCCTCTTCTGTCAATGATCACGATGGATTTTTTGCAGCCTGGGATTCCAGCATGAATCCTTATTGGGTCAAAACCTATGAAGGTAAAATCACATTCGGCCATCAGAGTCTTGCGAAGGCCGGTAATGAATTTATTACCGGAGGGCAAATATCAGGGACGGTAACCATATCCCCTGGGCAAACACTATCTTCAGGCACCAATTCCCCATTTCTATTGAAAACTGATTTACTGGGTAACTGTATTTCCGCTTATGCATTCCCCTGTTTCGGATGGTTTACTACTATCAATCTTCCCGCGTCAGGAAATCTGGTTACAACAGGCATATTCAGTGGTAGTGTCGACATTGACCCGACTTCCAGCGGTACCCTTACATTAACCTCTAATGCCAATTCCGGATCCTTTACAGCAGTGTATGGAACTCAAAGTAATTTAACAGAGGTCGATGCAGAAGAAGAAATGCTGGTTTACCCGAACCCGGCAAAGGATCAATTGAAATTGCAACATTCATTAAATTCCATTGCTAACATATCCATTATTAGCCCGGATGGTAAGCACGCAATTGACCAGATCTTGCTTCCGGGAGAAACACTACTTAACACAGAATCATTACCGGCCGGGATTTACATTCTGCGCATCCAATCTGAGAATGCTGTTTCAGCTACCCGAATTACTCTCATCAATTAAACAACCCGGGGCATTTCATTCCAATCCGTAAAATAATGACGTGTCTGAAGGAAAGTGCCGATGAATCTATAAATTCCCCGGTAAGGTTCAAGTGACAAAGATAGCCCGGTTCAATGATCAGCTTTCCGGCATGGAACCGGTAACTTAATGAACTATTAAGTCCATAACTCAACAGCGGAACTCTCACCGGCGCTGAATGGTTATCTCCGGTAACTGACCAATAGTCGTGCGTATTATTTCCCTCTAATGGCAAACAATAAATCAGTTCACTTCCAAACGACCAGCGAATGTTGTTTACGATTCGAACATTCACAGGATACAGTTCTATCTTGATGGTGTTCTTATAAAAATCACCCGCTATTCCGTTTCCACCGCCCCGGCCACCACGATACTCTTCATAATAACCGCCGTACCGTTCAAACGCTATCCCAAATTTCGGATTGATGGAACTGTCCAGCAACACATCCGTCAACTCAACACCCACACCAAAACCATTGCCCCATTTAAATCCGGTGTAATCATGTCCGTCCACACGGTTGGTGGCAAAAAAATGACCCCGACTCACCCACGACGTCAACGACAAAAGCTGTCCCAACGAAGTCATACTGCTGACCATAAATACAATCAGGATAAACAGCCTCATCCTTCAAATTTACAGAATAAAAACCAGTACCAACAGACTCTCTTTAACCAATAATTCTTCTCAACACTCCGCCCACTATTAAAATATCACAACTTAAAACCATACAACATCCTAAAACCCTTATAAACTCATACCCCTGATAACATTTTAACCCCAAGAACACTTAAACACTTATAACCATTAAAACACTTATAACCCTTAAAACCCTTAAAACACTTATAACACTTATAACACTTATAACCCTTAAAACACTTATAACACTTATAACACTTATAACTCTTATAACCCTTAAAACACTTATAACATTTTAACTCCCGACATTCGAAGCATGCGGGATTAACATTCTGCCTCCGGCGGAGAATTCACATCTTCACAATCACCTGCTCGCTCTTTTTAACTTCATTCGTCATTAACAATGGGGTGATGGTTTCTATTATCTCTGCGGCTAACACGTCCACCAAATGTGTTTTCACATGTGGACGATGCACCAGCAAACTCACTTCTCTGACCGGATACGGAGCTACAAACTGATAAATTTTATTTCGCTTATCCTTCGACATGGATTTAACGTACAACTCAGGCACAACGGTAAGTCCACCAAACTGATCAGCCATATTCAGCAGCGTATCGAAGGAATTAGAATCAAACTTAAACTGATCATTCAGGTTTTTCTTCCTGAGCGAACAAAGATTGATAAACTGATCCCTCAGGCAATGCCCTTCTTCCAGCAACCAGATTTTTTCGTTTACCAGCTCTTTCGGTAAAATGTATTTTTTCTTTTTTAGAATGGGTGTACCATAAACGAACAACGCCTCATAATATAAAACTTGTTGTTCATACTCTTCATCTCCTGTAACCGGTGTTGACAAAACGCCGGCATCAATCTCACCCGACCGCAACTGCTTTAAGATACCTTGAGTAGTTATCTCCCGGATTTCCAGTTTCAGTTTAGGATATTTTGAAATCAACGATGGCAACATCAGCGGGAGAACTGAATTGGCAATGGTAGGAATAATGCCTACGCGGAGAACACCGTTGACGCTACCTTTCCGTTGTCCGGTTATTTCTCTGATCCGGGCTACACCGGAAATAGCCTGTCTGGCAAGTTCAACCACCGCTTTGCCATAATCGGTCGTCATTACCGGACTTGATTTACGGTCGAATAACACAACCCCCAACTCCTCCTCCAGCCGTTTCACCATGGTACTCAAAGTTGCCTGGGTAATAAAACACTGTTCTGCGGCCAGACTGAAGCTCTTCGTCCGGTCCACGGCAATGATATATTCCAATTGTTGCAGATTCATATATTGATAATGTCAATACCAAATATAGATAATATTCATAATATTTATACATTATTTAATATAATTTTGTTTGGAAACGTCCGGACGGGTGTTGAACCTCCGTCAGGATTGTTAATCATCTAAACAGCATCTACTATTAAAACGATCACATTCATTTATGGAACACTCAACAACGAATGGTAATGGCAGCGGCAAATGCCCCTTCACCGGACACCTTCATAAGCCTGTTGCAGGTGGTGGCACCTCCAACCGCGACTGGTGGCCCAACCAGTTAAATCTGAACATCCTGCACCAGCATTCACCTGCATCCAATCCGTTGGGCGCCGATTTCAACTACAAAAAAGAATTCCAGTCACTCGACTATAAAGCCGTTAAGGCGGATCTCACCAAACTGATGACCGACTCACAGGACTGGTGGCCGGCCGACTGGGGTCATTATGGGGGACTCTTCATCCGCATGACCTGGCACGCTGCCGGCACTTACCGCACTTCTGATGGCCGTGGTGGTGGCGGAACCGGTAATCAGCGTTTTGCTCCTCTCAACTCCTGGCCCGACAACGGTAACCTCGACAAAGCCCGTCGTCTGCTCTGGCCTATCAAACAGAAATACGGCAACAAAATTTCCTGGGCCGACTTGCTCATCCTCGCAGGTAATGTTGCACTCGAATCAATGGGTTTCAAAACGTTTGGTTTCGGCGGTGGTCGTGAAGACATCTGGCAACCCGAAGAAGATATTTACTGGGGTGCAGAAACCGAATGGCTGGGTGACAAACGCTACAGCGGCGATCGTGACCTCGAAAATCCACTCGCAGCCGTACAGATGGGATTGATCTATGTGAATCCGGAAGGTCCCAACGGAAACCCTGATCCGGTGGCTTCCGGCCGTGATGTGCGCGAAACATTTGCCCGCATGGCGATGAACGACGAAGAAACCGTAGCATTGGTAGCAGGCGGACATACCTTCGGCAAGGCTCACGGTGCCGGAGATCCGAAGTTAGTAGGTCCTGAGCCAGAAGCTGCTCCGATCGAAGCACAGGGACTGGGCTGGATCAACCAGTTTGGTACAGGCAAAGGGATGCACACCACTACAAGCGGTATTGAAGGCGCATGGAAACCGAATCCCACCAAATGGGACAATGGCTACTTCGATATGTTGTTCGGTTATGAGTGGGAACTCACCAAGAGTCCGGCGGGTGCTCACCAATGGTATGCAAAAGACTGCAAGCCCGAGCACATGATTCCGGATGCGCATGCTCCAAATAAAAAATATGCGCCGATGATGACCACGGCTGATCTCTCTTTGCGCTTTGATCCGGCATTTGAAAAAATCTCCCGTCGCTTTCATAAGGATCCGCAAGCCTTTGCAGATGCCTTTGCACGGGCATGGTTCAAACTCACCCATCGCGACATGGGTCCGAAATCACTTTACCTCGGACCTGAAGTTCCTGCGGAAGATCTCATCTGGCAGGATCCGGTTCCAACGGTGAGCTACACGCTTTCTGACAGCGACATTACTGATCTGAAAAATAAAATCCTCTCCAGCGGATTAAGCGTTCGTGAACTCGTGTATACAGCATGGTCATCCGCTTCTACTTTCCGTGGCTCTGATAAACGTGGCGGAGCTAACGGTGCGCGTATCCGTCTGGCCCCACAGAAATTCTGGGAAGTAAACGAACCGGCACAACTTGCGAAAGTACTTGGCGCGCTCGAAAACATTCAGCAAGCCTTCAGCAACAATGGAAAGCAAATCTCTATTGCCGACCTGATCGTGCTCGGAGGTGCAGCGGCTATTGAAAAGGCTGCAAAAGATGCTGGAATGAATGTTACAGTGCCTTTCACTCCGGGACGTGGTGATGCTACTGCCGAACAGACCGATGTACACTCGTTCGCTGTACTTGAGCCGCAGGCCGATGGTTTCCGCAACTACCTGAAGAAAACATATTCCGTTCCTGCAGAAAAAATGCTCGTTGACAAAGCGCAACTGCTCACACTGAGTGCTCCCGAAATGACGGCGCTGATTGGCGGTTTACGTGTGCTGGGAGCTAACCACAATGGAACCAAGCACGGTGTGTTCACCAACCGCGAAGGGCAACTCACCAACGACTTCTTCGTTCATCTCCTCGATATGAATATCACCTGGACTCCGGTAGCCGGTGACAGCAATGCCTATGAAGGCCGTGACCGTAAAACGGGCGCAGTGAAATGGACCGGCACCCGTGTAGATCTCGTTTTCGGCTCTAACTCTCAACTGAGGGCGCTTGCTGAAGTATATGCACAAAACGACGCGAAAGAGAAGTTTGTAAAAGATTTCATTGCAGCCTGGAACAAAGTAATGAATGCAGATCGTTTCGATCTGAAATAAAAATTCAGGTTTAAATGACAAAAGCAGTTCAAAAGAACTGCTTTTGTCATTTATAAATGTTGACAGAATTTTTTCTGGAAGATTAATTCAATTGGCATCAAAACAATACTTCCATTTTTCTCCTTTTGTAACACCCCATCTTTACATTCTCCCTGCATCAACGTCTTTTACAAACTGCAACACTCCGTTCATAAACACTTCCTGATCATCCCACATAGACAGATGACTACCATTGGGGCAATAAAGATACCTGCCACGCTTCACCGCCTTGCTCTGCGCTTCCATCGCTTTCGGATCCATGGTGTCATACTTCGCACCTATCATTAGTGCAGGAATCGAAATTTCCTTCAAACGATCACCGATATCCCAATTTGCCAGGCGACCGCTGATACCAAATTCACTCGGCCCCTGCATCATCGTGTAGATATCCATGTTGCAATGCTTTGAGGCACGATCCAATCCATCGGGCCAGTTTTCGAGGCGACAGATATGCTGCTTATAATAATGCGGCATCAATAATTCCATATAACGGGGATTGGTAAAATCGCCCTTTGCTTCGATGGCCCTGATCTCTGCGAGCACTTCCGGAGGCATTTGTTTCGAGAGTACTTCATCTGCATACTTACCATATTCCGGTGCACTGGCCATCATATTAGAAACAAGCAAGGCTTTCATGTGCTGTTGATATTTCAACGCATACTCCATCGCCAGAATGCCGCCCCAGGAATTGCCCAGCACATAGAAATTACTACTATCAGCACCAATCGCCTGTCGCACCTGCTCAACTTCCTCCACAAACCGCTCAGTGGTCCATAGGCTGCTGTCCTTCGGCTGATCACTGTAATAGCTACCCAGCTGATCGTACTCGTAAAACTCGAAGCCTTCGCGCAGAAAAAAAGTCTCGAAACATTCCATGTACTCATGGGTCATTGCTGGTCCGCCATGCAGCAATAAAATTTTAATCTTCGGATTGTTACCGAATCGTTTTGTCCATACTTTAAATTCCCCTACCGGTGTTTTCACCGGAATCATTCGTACACCACCGGCTTCCGGCGAAGCACCATAATCGAAATACGTTGTTTGTTGCGGTTGGTTTTCTTTGTGAGCAGAATGAGAGCAACCGGCAGCAAACCAAACAAATGTTAAGAAAATAACAAGGGCAGTGTTTATTTTCATACGAATACAGATATCCAGCTAAGATACCGAAAACACATTTCAATAAAGTTTATCCTTAATGATTGTTTGCTGACCAATTACTTACCTCAATACCCCTCAAAAACAACCGTATCGACTGTGTTTTTCACCACTTTCCCCTTCACGATTCTCTTCCTTTCCACACGTTGCAAATCTCCTGAATCGCCCGGTAACAGTTCATAGTTGATCTGTTCTGTATATTTCAACCGGCCTTTCGAATCATAATAACGGGTATTGGTAGCATAATTACCATAACCACTCTTCCAATAATCTGTCACCGAACGTTGCAGTGTATCAACAGTAATGTCGGCACCTGACAACTCTTCTGACAAAACAAACGTCTTCTTCCCGGTATCAAAAACATATACATCATAAAATGACCCTCCGCTTCCGGAACTAAATTTATTATACTCTAGAATATCCTTGTATCCATCGAAGTTAATATCCTTGAAAAGATCACTGAAAAGCCCATCATACGTTCTTAGAAACTTAAAGCCCTTACGATCTGCGTCCTCTGTTTTTGTATACAACACTTTCCGGTTGTCAGCTGCCAACAAATCAAATTTAGCGGGATGAGGCGTTGTATCCCCACGAAGTACAACCAATTTCCCTAACCAGAAACACTTCATATTGTTGATTGTAAATTCAGATTGCTCCCAGGTTAAAGTATCTGTAATTGAATCCGTCAATATTGGATGCAGAGCAGAAGTAGTATTATCGTCAAATGTATCCTTCAAAGTAACCGTATCATCAGCTCGTTTTGCCGTACATCCCACCTGCATAATTAAACATCCGGCCATTAAAAATCTATTTATAGAAGAATCAAGCATTTCAATTATTAGATTTAAGTCATGCAAATAATATTTTCAGGCTCAAATTCATTTGTTCAACTGCTTCAGCTCCGAAGAATTTTTTCCATACTCTTACCTTTCGCCAGCTCATCGATCAGCTTATCGAGGTATCGAACTTTCTGCACAACCGGATCTTCGATCTCCTCTACCCGATAGCCACAAATAACGCCGGTAATTTTGGAAACATTCGGATTCAGCTTCGGTGCATTCGCGAAGAACGTTTCAAAGTCAGCCCGGATTTCGATTTGTTGCTGGAGTTCTTTTTCAGAGTAACCAGTCAACCATCGGATTATATCAACGACTTCTGCTTTTGTGCGTCCTTTTTTCTCTGCTTTTGCAACATAAAGCGGAAATACACTGCTGAAGAGCATGCGGTAGATGCGGGTGTTGTCCATAGTATTACAAAGGCTAAAAATAATTAAAAGTGAAATTACTTATACTTTTAAAAAATGAATCCGGTATTCATTCCAGTCAGATGATACGCTTCAACTCTGAATTTATACTTTATAACCTATTGGCCGGACTTCCTTTTTAGGAGCAGTCAATAATTGTTTCATCGCCTCAAACAACATCCGAATATCCGAACTATTACTGACCACCTCATCTTCAAGTTCTTTCAACCTCAACAAAATATCGCTATTAGACATCAACATCTCCCGCATCCCTGTGAAGACACGGATAATCCGGACATTCATTTCCACAGCGATATCACTATTCAGAATACAGGCCAGCATCGTCACACCGGGTTCGGTAAAACAGTATGGAGCATGTCGTAATCCTTTCATTTCATCGGAGAGATGCAAGTGAGCTCTTCGCCATTGTTCGAGTTCCTTCGCATTCATCTCAAACATAAAATCCGGTGGAAACCGATTCAGATTTCTCCTTACCGCTTCTTTTAGTCTCTTGGTTTCAACACCGAAAAGTTCTGCCAGATCACGATCGATCATTACTTTCCTGTCGCGAATCAGGTAGATTTTATTGATGATTACTTCATCAGGGATTTGAATCATTTTATTCATATTTATTTGATTTTAAGATCATTGCAATTTGGAGGTCGCAAATTGCGACCTCCAAATTGCAATGAATTGTATATCTGTTAATTACGAGCAAATCTTGACTTACAACTATTTGATAATCAATAAAAGATGGCATTTCTAACTTATATTCTTCACCTGTTTGTTTTAATTCCTTTGTTTACATCTTTCTGAGATAAAAACTTATTTCACTCCATTGATTAATCAAACAGCTTCAACCCAATTACAGCATCTTCTTAACTTTCCAATTTACGAACTCTTTAACTTTTCACCCCTGAGGTTTCACCCGCAAAGTGCAAGAAGTACACACTGAAGGACGATGCATAATCGCTTAGAAATCCCAAGGCAGCGCTCAAGGTACCTGTACTCTGTAACTCTGCACCTCTTCAACCCCGAGGCTTCTCCCGCAAGTTGCACGGAAGCAAATTGCGGGACAGTGCGTAAGCGTTTCGAAACTTCGTAACTCAGAAACTCCACAATTGCGTAGCATGCCGGATAAATCATCCTTTTATTTCTTCCCCCAATTCGCTCTGTCCATGCTCCGGTAATTGATCGCTTCAGACAGATGTTCTGTTTTAACATCCGTACTGTCATCCAGATCGGCGATGGTTCTTGCTACTTTTAGAATACGATCGTAAGCACGCGCACTGAGGTCTAATCGCTCCATGGCTGATTTCATCAGTTGTTGTCCGGTTTCATCAATACGGCAGTATTTACGAATGAGGCGGCTGCTCATCATCGCGTTGCAGTGAACACCGTGTTCCGTTTGAAACCGGTTGATCTGAATCTCTCTGGCTTTCATCACCCGCGAGCGGATTTCTGCACTGCGCTCTGTTTGCTGCTGTGTATTGAGTTCTCTGAAAGGCACCGGTACTACTTCCACATGTAAATCAATTCTGTCTAATAACGGCCCGGATATCCGTTGTAAGTATCGATCTACCACGCCGTAACCACAAGTGCAGTCTTTTTCCGGATGATTGAGATAACCGCAGGGACAAGGATTCATACTGGCCAGCAACATAAAACTGCTGGGATATTCTACTGCAAACTTCGCCCGGGAAATGGTGACCTTACGGTCTTCCAATGGCTGTCTCATCACTTCCAATACCGTGCGTTTGAATTCAGGCAGCTCATCCAGAAACAATACGCCGTTATGTGCAAGGGAGATCTCTCCAGGTTTTGGGAAACCTCCGCCTCCTACCAACGCCACATCGCTGATGGTATGATGTGGTGAACGAAACGGACGTCGCCGAACGAGTCCGCAACCTCTTCCCAGCTTTCCGGCTACAGAGTGAATCTTTGTTGTTTCGAGTGCTTCTTCCGCAGTGAGATCGGGAAGGATGCCAGGCATTCGCCGCGCGAGCATCGTTTTTCCTGCACCGGGCGGACCAATCAGAATAACATTGTGCCCTCCGGCTGCAGCTACCTCCAATGCACGCTTGATATTTTCCTGGCCTTTTACATCACTGAAGTCAAGTTCAGGATTATCATCAGGTCGCAGTGTGGCTGCAACATCGAAATGTGCGGGTGCAGGTTTGCGCAAGCCATTTAAAAAGCTCATGACTTCAGTGATGTTATCCATCCCATACACTTCGAGCCCTTCTACCACCGCAGCCTCGAGTTCGTTGGCCTTTGGAAGAATCACACCTTTGAATCCTTCCTTGCGTGCCTGAATAGCCATCGGCAATGCTCCCCGTACAGGAAGGAGTTGTCCATCCAGCGAAAGTTCACCCATCATCATGAATTCGGTGAAACGTTGTGAAGGCATTTGTCCGGATGCTGCCAGAATGGCCAATGCGATCGGAAGATCATAACCTGATCCTTCTTTTCGCATGTCTGCCGGTGCAAGATTGATGACCATCCGCATACCTGGCCATCGGAAGCCATTTACCTTGAGCGCAGCTTCAATCCGCGATTGACTCTCCCGCACTGCATTATCCGGCAATCCCGACCAATACGTTTTCGGTTGCCCTTGCGCCGCATGCACTTCAATACTAACGGTAGTGGCATCTACTCCAATGATGGTAACGGAAAACGATTTAACCAGTTTTGAAGGAGCATTTGATTTAATGATATAATCTTCTTCTTCCGGAAGCTCATCCTCATTTTCTTCAAGGAAATCTTCCAATTCTTCATCTATCATTTTAGTTGGTTTTTTTAGTCTTAACCAACCGCAATAATCTGCATAATAAAAAACAATAGTCGTTTGCTAAACATTTATATCCGTTTAAGAACGGATAACCTGAATACTCATAAAACAAAGAGGCTGCCCTTTTGAGACAGCCTCTTATTATCATTACATTCTATTGTGTTTAATAGAAGAACTTACGATTTACAGTTTGCTCGTTATTACGCAGTACAACGAAGTAAACACCATGTGGTAGATGCTGGTTCACATTAATCGTGTTGGCACCCGGAGAAGCCGGAATATTCGCCTGACTATATATTACACGACCTTCCACATCTGTGATCGTGAGATCAAGTGGGGACTCTGTATTGTAAACGAACTCTACATTGAACAAGCCTGAATTTTCCATGGCTGCAAATACGTTGGTAATCTCGAATACGCTTGATTTACCCATGAACACCGGACGCAGATCAGAATATGTGAACTGACCATCGAAGTCCGTTTGCTTCAGGCGATAGTACTGAAGACCTTGTACCGGATTGTTATCCCATGACTCATAATTCAAGGTTACTGTAGAATTATTCATCTGTGAGTTTACTTTAGAGATGAAGTCGAACTCATCCGGCTTGTCGGCTGTTGAACGCTCCACTGTAAAGAAATCATTATTAATCTCGCTGGCTGTTGACCAGTTAAGACGAACACGGTTACCAACAGGTACCGCATCGAACTTCATCAGTTCAATCGGTAGCGGCAGATTATTCATCGTTATAGTCCATGGATTCGAATTACCGATAGGTCCGGATGGAGCATTCAGAGGTGCCGGCCCAACTGGTAAAGTAGGCCAGGTCCAGGCGCTCAGACGTACTGAATCAAATGAAGCAGCTACCTGACCATATGATTGAGTATAGTTCAATGAAGTATACGGTGTAACCAGACGTATCCAGGCGTTATTGGTGCCTTGAACACGCCATGGTTGTGCTTTCCCTGCGAATAAACCAGAAGCCATACCAAGTGGCCGTTCTGAAACACCGGTATTGGTAAACCGGAATACCAGATCTACTACAGGATTCGCTCCAGTCTTAGACACCATCCAGAAACGATCCACCGCGCCGGCAGCATTATTACCTGCAGCGGCCACCGGGTTGAAGTGGGTTACAGTTGGAGGCCAGGGCAGGTTACCGGCAGCATAATATGTTGATACGCTGAAATCACCCAGCGCTCCCGAAGAAAGATTGAACGAATACGGTATATAAATCGGCGCAGTAGCACTACTTCCAAACGGAATCACCCGATAACCGGTTGTATTCAGGTTTTTCCAGATGACACTTGCTGCAGCATTTTCAGAGATCAGGAATCCATTGGTACGGGCGAAAGGTCCGGCCGGAGCGGCAAGCGAACCTGTGTTCACACCTACGTTGTTCATGGTGAGTGTATTTGTATTCATCACCATCAGCCCTTGCGTTAAAACGACAGAACTGTCAACGGTCACCGGACGAAGGAATGTTACGGTTTGAGTTGCAGCGCCTTTATTTGCCTCAACTTCACAGAACGTGGTATTTTGAGTTCCACCGATGGTATTCGCTATGGTCGAATCGAACACCACACGGCTGTAACCGGCTTCGAAGGCCCCATTGTTTACCCAATCTTCCTGAATTCTCAGGATAGCCTTTGTATAAGGACGATTCACCAGGAAAGTGAAGTTGGGTCGCATTGTTTTGGTTCCTGACCAGAAATTATCAGATGTTCCGGCTACCAATGGGGAGAGGGTACATCCCGTTGCTGCACCAGTATTATTAGACAAACATAAAATCGAACCGATACCGGTTGTTTGTGTTTGCTGGATAACGTCATTATTGGAACCAGGTGCTAATACGTTGTCATAGCAATACTGAATCAGGATATTGCTGGAACCATCCCAAACAATCGGAGTGGTAAGGGTTATGGTATTCACACCCAGCGCCGTAAAGTACGCAGCAGAGTTATATACCGTAGTGAGCGCAACAGGATTCGGTGTTGTTGTGAGATGTTGTGAGCCGTTTGGTATCAATGCATAACCGATAGTGAAACCATTGTAAGCTCCAGCACTACCTTTCGTTACAACGGTGTATCGGATACCGGTGATCTGATCACCGTTCACAAGACCTGAGAGTGTTAATTCAGAAGCCTGATAAATTATTTGCGTCCTTGCATCCGCTGCAGCACCTTTAAATGGAGTGATCGCTGAGTTATTCAGGGTACCATTACTATAAGTGACGTTTGTTGTATAGTTGGAGGTTACTTTTACGCGTCCGTTGATGTTGAGATCCTTTTTGATCTTCAGCGCATTGGCAGCTGGTGCCGGAGCATTTATCAACACTGAATCAAGTGTGGATATTGTCAGGTTGTTACAATTTGCCGCAATCGTGGATTTGATGGTAGGACGGTAATAAGGGCGGGTTGGAGTTCCAATCGGTGGGAAAACCTGTGCACGGTCAACAACCGCATCGTCAGTAATCGTAGGCACACCACCACACCAGTTACCAGGGTTATTCCAATCATCGGTGTTACCCAACCATAATTTATAACCAACAGGGCAGCTTGGAGAAATGATGATGGTAAAGTCTTCGATTTCACCATATGTAAACTGATCACACGGTGTAATATTCGAAGAAGCCCAGACTTCCCTTACACGCATACGGGTAACGCCGGTATATCCGGCAGCCGGTACTGCAAAAGCAATACCTGCAGACATGTTTGCATTCAGGCTCACCTGACCCAGTTTTTCACCTGCATCCAGGAAGTCCCCATCTCGGTTAAAATCAATAAATGCAGCAATATTGTTGGAAGATACCCAGGTTCCGGCTTGTACCGTTACTGTATATCCGGTACCCTGAATCAATACTACTGTACGACCAGATACGGCTGGCCATAATTCATATGAAGGCGGGAAGGCCGTGAAGTCGCATCCGGAACCGCCATTAGATAACAAACAGGGAAGATTTGAAGGGAGTCCGGTGTTATTGTTAGATGGCTGCGTTGCCGGCATTCCACCTTGTAAGTCCGTCCGGATGGCAGTACCAAAAGCTCCATTGAGCTGAACCGACTGGACGTAGTCATTGTTCGTATATGAACCATTCAACCAGGATGTACCCACGGTATAGGTACCTACGCAATAGGGGAGATCAATCTGACTGGCTCCGGCAAGTGAATAGCCGCCCGGGCTCGGCTCATCATATGTGCTTGAACCCGGTGTAGAAGGACAACCTGTATTTGAACCTCCAACAGAAAAACCTCGAAGGTCACCATCCACATAATTGCCTCCTGTAGCGGTTGCTTTAACATCATACGTTAACCAAAAATAAGTGGTGTCGTATTCCAGATAAAAACAACTGGAGGCCGTATTATAAAAATCAAGATTCGTTCCGGGGACGCCGATCGTTTGCCCAAACCGCTTACTTGGATAATCACCGGTACCACCTGTTACGGGGAAAGGAGACACATACGTTGTATCAAATAACGGACTACCACCTGTATAATAGATTTTTGCATCATCAATATCAAGAACATTAGTAGTTCCGTTCGTGTTCATCATAATCGAGTCAAGCTTACAGGCGGTAGTTAAAAGTCCGGAAGGAGAATCAATATATCCACAACCACTGGTTCCGCCGACGATGCAACGAATACCAACAATCATGTGGTTATTTACACCCACACCTACCGATGCACCGTTCTGCTGAGTAAGGTTCATGCTCACATCGGTAGCAAGAGTTGCTGACGGCCAGGTTAAGGTTTGCACCTGATCTAAATAAATATTATATCCATCTTTACAGATACCGGTAAAGATGAAATAGTACCTCTTTCCGCTATAGGTAACAGGATTTAAACTGTATGTATAAAGATTCCAGGTATTGGCGGCAGCAGCAGGAATCCCGGTATTGCGTCGCATGATCTCTGTTGTACCCAATGTATTGGTCAACAAAGTAGCACCGGTAATGCTTGGCACTGTATTGATCCAGACCTGAATTTTATCATCAAATCCCAGCAAGTTATTATCCCGGTACATGTAAAAGCTGAACGTTGGATTGTTTCCACCGTTGTTACTGAAGTCGAATGGTTTGGTAACCATATACACGGTATCATTCAAATTCGCCGCAGCAGCATTCAGCATCATGACCCTTGCTCCACCACCGGGACTAGCTCCAACGGTTGGCAATGTGGACGTAGCAACTGCCTGAGTGCTGAACGCACCATTTACGTTGGTAAGCGCTTTTTGCTGTCGCCAACCTGGTGCAGGGAAAATCGTTGCACTTTCAAATGATTCGTTTTGAAGCACCGATTGTGCATTTACGGCCAAGGGTATCATTGCCGCAAACGACAGAAGGAACGCAACGATCATCCTGTTTACCGATTTTGCATGTAAGTAGTTGTGTCTCATGCTTTTAATTGTTTTGTGGTTAATCCTTTCTTCCGATTCACCGTGGAAAGGGTAAAGTTATTTCAATTGTAAGTGTTTGGTCTTTCTCGTACTGATTTTAATCAGAATCTTGACTTTTTCAGAGATCATCATTCAGTGTACTTGTACTTTTCTAATGATTGAATTTCTCAGCGGGTGTAATGAACTATTAACTTTTGGTCAGAATTCCGTTAAATTTTGGATAAAAATACACAAACCTGTTCGAAATTGCAATATAGCACCTCCTTCAAATACCCATACTTTCTATTAAAAGTACAATTTGATGGGCAAATGGCATGTATCACGTGGTGAAAAACCGATAAATTTCTCCACCATTCCGTTGTTTTTACCTTTGCCTCATGGACATTCAGTCATATGAAGCCGGAAAAAAATCGATCGGGGCATATCACCCTGACCGGCAGTTACTCAGTTGCCTGCCGTCCTTTACAGATTATCTTTGGTTACATTCAGGTACGCAGAATGGACCAGGACCCCATCAACACGGTTCTCTTGCGGGTATCGGCGTTTTATCAGAGATCACTATCTCGACACCGGAAGAACTCCATAAACTCGATGACTTTCTTAAACAGTATAAAGGTTACTGGGTTTTCGGTCATCTGAGTTACGAAAGCCGTATTTTACTGGAAACAAAACTTCAATCATCTGCCGCTCACAGTTCTGACCGGTTCAACCCCATTTCGTTTTTCGTTCCTCAATTTGTACTTCAGAAGAGTGCTCAATCTATCGAAGTGCTTGATCAGAAATCGGGTGAATTGATGAACTGGAGCGAGTGGACCTCCACTTTCCTGCAACCGGAAACCTCAACATTAAATCCGGCTGTATTTCAGGAAACCTACCATATTTCACTGGAAGAATACACCAGACAAATAAATAACATCATTCAACATCTGAAGCGTGGAGATATTTATGAAATGAACTATTGTCTCCCTTTCAGTGCGGAAGGTGTTCTTTATAACCCGCCTGAAGTCTGGTATCAGCTTCAACAGGAACAACAATCACCATTTGCTGCATTATACAAGCGACGCGATCAATGGCTCTTATGTACGAGTCCGGAAAGATGGTTAACAAAACAAGACGACCGGTTGATTTCCCAACCGATCAAGGGCACCGCCCGAAGAGATCAACACCCAGAAGCAGATCAGTTAATCAAGGAACAATTATTTTCCAGTGAAAAAGAGAAGGCCGAGAATGTAATGATTGTTGATTTGGTCAGAAATGATCTGGGACGCATTGCTTGTACCGGAACTGTTCAGGTCGACGAACTTTTTGGCATTTACTCCTTTCCGTCAGTCCATCAGATGATCTCTACGGTGAGTGGAAAAATACCGGAAAAAACACCCTTTACAGAAATTCTGAAATCAGCATTTCCAATGGGATCTATGACCGGCGCGCCGAAAATCAGTGCCATGCAAATCATCACCGAGACAGAGACCTTCAGCAGAGGACTATACTCCGGAAGTGTTGGTTATATCGATCCGGCCGGAAACTTCGATTTCAATGTCGTTATCAGAAGTATTCTATACAATGAAACTACTCAGAAAGCGGTATTTCCAGCAGGCAGTGCCATTACAGTGCAGTGTGATCCGGAATCAGAATACAAAGAATGTCTGCTGAAATCAAACAGTATGCGGAAAGCACTCGGGCTGCCTCTTCAATCCTGAGCTGAAACACATTACTTTTGCCCTATGTCGTATCACTGGCTTGAACATCGGGTTTTGCAAACGATTCGCCAACACCGGTTGTTCGGTGAAAACGACCATGTATTAATTGCTCTCAGTGGAGGACTCGATTCCATCTCCTTATTGCATCTACTGCACCGGCTCCATTTCAATGTAGCAGCGGCACATGTCAACTTCCGGTTACGTGAATCTTCCTCAGAAAAAGATGCATCTTTCTGCGAAGAAATTTGCCGCCAGCTTCAAATTCCTTTTCATCTGAAAGCTTTCGATACCGCAGCTCTTGCTGAGCAAGAAAACTCATCGATACAGACGGTGGCACGACAACTCCGCTACCGCTGGTTTCACGAGCTGACACAGACGCATGGATATACTGTCATTGCAACTGCGCATCATCTGAATGACCAGGCGGAAACGGTGCTGTTACATCTTTCAGATGGTAAAAGTGCTGAAGCACTGAGGGGAATTCCGATCCGAAACGGCAAAATTGTCAGACCGTTTCTGGAGATCACACGAGCAGATATAGAAGCCTATGCTGCAGAGAAAAAACTGACGTGGAGAGAAGATGAAAGCAACCTGACCAATGATTACAAAAGAAATTATTTTCGTCATGAAGTTCTTCCGGCTATCGAAAAAGTTCAGCCTGCTGCCGTCAGTAATATCAGTCGCACAGCTGCCCGATTAAACGAATGGAACCAGCTTGCAGGAGAAATGGCGGAAAAGATTCTTCATCCATGTTTTGAGGAGAAAAATGAAACCACCATCCTCCACCTTCAAACCATCCTGCAACATCCTGCTGCCGGTGTTTTGTTGTGGAAAGCATTGGCTCCATTTGGTTTTGACGGAGATATCATCGACCAACTCCGTCTGCATATTGATCAATCGGGAAAGACTTATTTTTCCGCCGGATATTGTATCACTACCGATCGCAACAAGCTGCTGATTGAACCAAGGGAAAAGGAAATTGCAGCACCGGTTACCTTTGACGACCATGTTGAATTTATTCATTTTACAGGTTACAAATTCACACAACGAAAAATAGCGCGAAACAGTCCTCTCCCCACTATCGGAAAAAATATCGCACTCCTAGATGAAGCCCGTCTCCGCTATCCACTTACCATAAGAACCTGGAGGAACGGCGACACGTTTGTACCCCTGGGGATGCAATCTTCGAAAAAGCTCAGCGATTTTTTTATCGATCTCAAAATTCCGGTTCCTGAAAAAAAACGGATACCGATCATCTGCTCCGGAGAAAAAATTATCTGGGTAGCGGGGTACCGGATTAATGATCACTTTAAAGTGACGGATGAAACCCGTACTATTGTTATACTTGAAATGAATGAAGATGTTGCCGACAATACAGTTTAAGGAAGTGCAATATGCAGGACGAAACACCTATGGCCTCAGTCGCAGACTGGTGATGGCTATATTTCTGCTGATTGCGCATTTCTACTCTCCGCTGGACGAAAATCTGGGAGGCGCATTACTTTATCTGGGATTATTTCTCCTTCTATTCTGTATTATCCTGTTATTTATTCCCAGTTATACCATCTTGCTGGAAAGCAACACACTGATCTTAAAACCATCTTCGGGCAAAGAAATCAGACTGCCGGTCACTTATATTGAGCAGGCAGCAGTTGTGCCCTACAGCCGTTATCATTTTAATAATATTGTATTCAACGTACTCAGCGAAAATGAATACCGGTTCTATGCAGAAGGATCCAAGGCCTTGTTACTCAACCTGAAAGCCGGGAACATTTTCCGGATTGGATGCAAGGGAGCGGATGAATTGCTGCTGAAAATTGAAGAGGTCCGGCGCGAATCCTGAAAGGCAACGGGTATTTCCCTTACTTTTGCCCCTTCATTATCACTATTAAATCAGCGCAATGCAAAGAGGTCCTATTTCACAATTCATGGAGAAGAATTATCTCCATTTCAATGCAGCCGCATTAGTGGATGCAGCCAAAGGTTACGAACAACATCTTCTGGAAGGAGGTAAAATGATGATTACCCTTGCCGGTGCTATGAGTACAGCCGAATTGGGTATTTCACTGGCGGAAATTATTCGTCAGGGAAAAGTAGATATTATTTCCTGTACAGGTGCAAATCTGGAAGAGGATATCATGAACCTCGTTGCTCATTCGCACTATAAGCGGGTTCCTCATTATCGTGACCTCAGTCCGAAAGACGAATGGGAATTACTGGAAGGAGGCTTCAACCGAGTGACCGACACCTGCATCCCTGAAGAAGAAGCGTTCCGCCGCATTCAGAAACACATCTTCAAGCAATGGAAAAATGCGCAGGATAATGGCGAAAGATTTTTCCCGCATGAATATATGTACAAAATGCTGCTGAGCAAAGAAATGGAACAGTACTACGAAATCGACCCAAAGAATTCGTGGATGCTGGCTGCTGCTGAACGTAATCTTCCGATCATCGTTCCCGGCTGGGAAGACTCCACCATGGGTAACATCTTCGCTTCGTATTGCATCAAAGGACAGCTGAATCCTTCTACCATGAAGAGCGGTATCGAATACATGACCTGGCTGGCCGACTGGTATGTAAAGAACTCCGAAGGCAAGGGTGTTGGCTTCTTCCAGATTGGCGGAGGTATTGCAGGCGATTTCCCGATCTGTGTGGTACCGATGCTGTATCAGGATATGGAAATGGAGAATATTCCGTTCTGGTCGTACTTCTGTCAGATCAGCGACAGCACTACTTCGTATGGGTCTTACTCCGGCGCAGTTCCTAATGAAAAAATCACCTGGGGAAAACTGGATATTACTACACCGAAATTCATCATCGAATCCGATGCTTCTATCGTAGCACCGCTGGTGTTTGCGTGGTTGCTGAAGCAGTAGGGTTCTCGTCGGTGGGCGTCGGTGGGCGTCGGTGGGCGTCGGTGGTCTCGATACAATACTGACCTGCAAACGGTGTTTGCAGCGTCAGTATCACTCGACCACCTTACATGAAGAGTATCACCCGACCACCTTGCAGGTTAGCATCACAAAACCAATAAATGATCAACGTTGCGCATCGCTAGAAATAAAATCCAATAATCCAGAACCTTATCCTGCTGTAAAAACGTAACCTTAAACTTTAAACTTTAAACCTTAAACCTTAAACCTTAAACTCCAAACCTTGTCCGACTGCTTAGTCATCATACCAACCTATAACGAAAAGGAGAACATCGGAAAGATGATCCGCACGGTGATGAACCTGCCGCATCCTTTTCATCTGTTGATCATCGACGACAACAGCAAGGATGGTACTGCCGAAATCATTAAGCAGAACATGGCTGAATTTTCCGATCGTCTGTTTTTGGAACAACGTGCCGGAAAACTGGGATTAGGCACCGCGTATATACATGGATTCCGCTGGGCATTACGGCATCAGTACCAGTATATTTTCGAGATGGACGCCGACTTCTCACATAACCCCGATGATCTGGTTAAGCTCTACAATGCCTGTGCATCCGAAGGTGCAGATTTGAGCATTGGATCACGTTATATCAAAGGTGTAAATGTGGTCAACTGGCCCATGGGACGAGTAATGATGTCGTATTTTGCATCCATGTACGTACGCATCATAACGCGTATGCCTATCCGCGATACTACAGCCGGATTCAAATGCTATACACGAAAAGTACTCGAAACGATTGACCTTGACAAAATACGTTTCACCGGTTATGCCTTCCAGATTGAAATGAAATTCGCTGCGTGGAAACTCGGATTCAAATTAAAAGAAGTGCCCATCATTTTCACTGATCGCAGCGAAGGGCAAAGCAAAATGAGCGGAGGTATTTTCAGCGAAGCCATCTTCGGCGTCCTGGCTATGAAACTGAAGAGTTTTTTCAAGAATTACAAAAAGTAAAAGTGGCAGGGACAGGCCGAGACCAGTCTATGACTGGGAGTGGCCGGTCGAGACCGGCCTGAACATAAATATGTGAATCAATAAATAGTAGTACAGGTCGTGAATGCCCCTACACGAACCTCTCGCCTTTCTGGAGCTTCACGTCGTTCACAAACTGGCGGATCTGTTGCTCATCTTCCTTACGGCAGACCAGTAAAATATTATCAGATTCCACCACGATATAATCGCTGAGTCCCTGCAGCACCACCAGTTTATCCTTGGGTACGTTAACGATGCAATTCTTCGAATCGTACATCATCACATTCTTACCCACGATGGCATTAGCGTTCTCATCGTGTTTTATATGTTCATACAGAGAGCCCCAGGTACCCAGATCGCTCCAGCCGAAATCAGAACTCATGACGAAAACATTTTTGGCCTTCTCCATCACTGCGAAGTCGATCGAGATATTGGTACAACGCTCGTATGTAGCCTTGATAAACTCCTCCTCTCCGGCTGTATCATATAAAGCTTCGCCCTCTTTAAACTGCGACGCCATTTCCGGAAGATGCTCTTCGAAAGCAGCCATGATCGACTTCAGGTTCCAGATAAAGATGCCGGCATTCCAGAGAAACTCTCCCGTTTGAAGGAAGAATTTTGCCATCTCGAGATCCGGTTTCTCTGTGAAGGTTTTCACTTTAGAAATTTTATTCAGCTTCTCCACTTTATCATCGATAAACTGAATATAGCCGTAACCAGTATCAGGGCGACTTGGTTTAATCCCCAGCGTCAACAATACATCCTGATGCTCGGTAAACGCCAAACAACCTTTTATCGCCTCAACAAATGCTTCTTCTTTCATGATCACATGGTCGCTGGGTGCAACAACCATATTCGCATCCGGATTCCGCTTAAGGATTTTATTGGCCGCGTAAACCATACATGGCGCTGTATTCCGACGCAACGGTTCACTCAACACCTGATCCGGTTTTAGATCGGGCAATTGCTCCAGTACAGTAGCTGTATAGTCGGCATTTGTAACGATGATAATATTCTCTTTCGGGCAAACTTTCAGAAAGCGCTCATAGGTTTGCTGAATGAGCGTTTTCCCCGTTCCGAGGACATCAAGAAACTGTTTAGGCCGTGCATTACGGCTCATTGGCCAGAACCGGCTACCTACGCCGCCGGCCATGATTACACAATAGTTGTTTTTCATAATGGAAATTGCCCTTTGTACGCTGTATCCTTGGTACGGTTAGCGCCGCAAAGCAAATAAAAAATGGCTTAGGTTCAGGTAGTTTCCCGACATCCTGTTCGATTCGGGCGATGAATCAGCTATTTAAGTGCCGAAAGCGCAGCACGCAACCTGCGAAAGAGATCATCGATACCCTCCGTTTTGCAGGTTCCAACCGATAAGCGGTACCATGAACTATCTTTTGAAGCTCCGAAAGCAGAGAAGGGCACCATGGCCAGTTTTGCTTCTCCAAGGATATAGGCTGTTACATCATCGGTGGTTTCGATCGTCCGGCCCTCTGCGGTCTTCATCCCTTTGATATCAAATTGCACCGTGAGATAGATCGCACCTTTTGGTTCGATGCAATGTACTTTGAACCCCTCCTTGCGTAATTGTTCGAAGCCCTGATGAATGCCATGCAGACGTGCCCAGACATCCTTCTTGAACTCGCCCAGAAAATCATCGGTCGCCGTTTCATCGGACAGGAAGCGCGCCGAAGCAATCTGCTCAGCCTTAGGTGACCATGCACCGATATGACCGAGGATAGACTTCATTTTATCGATGATATAGGCAGGACCCAACGCCCAGCCTACTCTTACGCCGGTAGCAGCCAGTGCCTTGGAAATACCATCTACATAAACGGTATAAGGGCGCAATTCAGGGCGCAGACTCACCGGATCCACGTGTTGCATACCATTGTATAATAACGCTCCATAAATCTGATCATACATCACATACAAGGGCTTTTCATCCGGCTTACGGCGACGGTTCTCTTCAATGACCAGATCGCAGATCGCTTCCAGTTGTTCGCGGGAAAACACCGTTCCCGTGGGATTTTGAGGTGAACACAATGCCAACAATTTAGCATCCTTCAAAAAAGGACGTATCTCCTCTGCCGTCGGCATGAAATTATTTTCGGGAGAGCAAGTGATCTCCACTCCTTTTGCTCCGAACAAATGGCAATAATGATTATTATTCCACGACGGAACCGGGTAGATAACTTTGTCTCCCGCATCGAGTAAGGTAGCATACACACCGTAGATAATCGGACGGGCGCCACCGGCAATCAGCACTTCATTCGGAGAATACTTCAGACCATGCATGCGTTCTGTCCAGGCAGCCACCGCATTCCTCAATTCAGCCATCCCGTTCGCCACCGGATAATTCGTATTGCCTTCGCGATAGGCATTGATAATCTCCTCCAGCAATTTTGAAGGAATCGGGAAAACGGCAGGGTCAAAATCGCCAATGGTAAAGTTGGTGATTTTCTCTCCGGCACGAATACGCTCGTTGACTTCATTTCCAAGCTTAATGATCTCTGAACCGATGAGATGTTCGGCCATGTGAGAAACCGGGAAGGAAGTAGGGGTCTGAAGGGTGGTTGACATGATTATTGAAATGCGGGGCAAACCTACGGAAATACCTTTTTATCTCCCATGACCAATCTCTTTCCTGCATTAAGATCATTGTCACATTGGGATATTAACAAGCAGATCAGGCAGTATCATCAGCAAATCAATCCTAAACCTCAGATTTTCACAAGCCTGCAAAATCGGCAAGAATAAAAACTATTTCCAGCCGTGAATAAATCTCCGTGAATCTCGCGTCATTCAGCCATGTTTTACTGTTATTTTCGCCAGTATATGATGAAAATGTGCCGATTATTCTGTTTTCTGATCCTGCTGCCCTTCGTTTCAGAGCAATCCTTTGCCCAAACGTTGAGCGACAGCAGTCTCCGCGAATCACTCACGAGAGCCGTACAATACTGGCAGGCCGGTAAGGCGAAAGAGGCTTATATTACGCTTGATACAATAACTGGTCAGCCACTAACCGGTGAAAATGCAGGCACCAAAGTAAAAGCGGCGCTCTGGACAGCCAATTACCTCCAGGCGCAATACAAAGTCAAGTCTGCATCCCCTTTTCTCGACAGCGCTCTGAAATGGGCTGAACAATATGCACCGGGAGAAGAACTCGCGCGTGCCTATGATGCATATGCAGCCTGGCACATCACTGCCGGGAACCCCAAAACCGCCCTGGTAGCCAAGGAAGCAGCCTTCAAAATAAGAGACAGCCTGAAAAGTGCAGACCTTCAGCATAGCATTGACTCTCTGAACACAGTCATAACAACCATCCGACAGGAACAGGCAGATCTCGTACAGGAAAAGAATTCAGCTACGGACTCCGTCAGTTCTGAGGCTGCAGGACTAAAAAAATGGATATACATTTTGGGTGGTATCTGTGCTTTACTACTGGTTATTGTTTTCATGATGAACGGCAACTTACAACGGCTACGCAACTCCCCTCCTGCTCCAGCTCCTTCTGCACCGCGCGTACGTCCCGAACCTGCTCCGGCACGTACAGAGCCGGCAGCAGCTGCAACTCCGGCACCTGCACCCGTTGAACCAATCGTTAAACCGGCTCCCGCTCCGGCAATTCCGAAGAGTGATATTGTGATCCGTTTACAAGAGGTTGAACTCGTTCTTATCCGCGCCGAATCCCTCGGCAGTTTTCACAACGGCGAAACCAAAGCAATCCGTAATTTCCTCAATGAATACATGGCTCAGCTTCCTTTTATCATGAAAACCCTTGACGAAGCCATCACAAAAAACGAATCTGCCCCAATCCTCAACAGTCTCGAACACCTGAAGCCTTACCTTCAGACCTTTGGCATGAGCGGCACGCTGAAACTTATTACAGAAATTGAAACAGAAGCTGCGACTGAAAAAGTCTCGAAGCTGTTATCGAGAGTATTTCAGGTAAGGAATCACTGCAGAAGAGCGGCCGATGAAGCAAAAGCGATTTTGGAGAAGATGTAGCCACTAACCTTAAAATAGCAGAATGCCTTCATGCAGTACATGAAGGCATTCTGTTTTTAAGTTATAGAAGCAATCAATACTCCACTTTAAAATTCATATACTCCGGATGCTCCAAATAATCACTCATCGAAATTTTCAAAGTCACCGTTTTACGATCACCGGAAAGTGTTGCTCTGTCGGAGTCAACTTTCTTCACCGGTCGTGGAAAATGTACAATTGTAGAAATATTGGCATCCTTTAACATCGGCTTCATCATCTGAACTGAAGAATCCTTCTCCATTGCCGCCTTAAACTTCTCCTTAATCACCTGCTTGCTGAAAAAACCATCCCTGATTTCGAGATTATACATTTCAGCAGACTTCATAAAATCGTTTCCTCCTTTTTTAGGCATCATCGAATTCCCTCCTGCCGGCTTGGGACTTTGGGCAGTCTTGGGCCCATGCGAAGAGCCTGCATCACCGGGGTGCTGAACAACCTCTGAAACCTCAGATGAAGCTTCCTCTTCCTTTTCACTCTTCAGTTTCTTCTCCATGGCTGACGAGGCCTTCATACTGTTTTGATAGATCGCGTTGAAATCACCATACTTCGTAACCGGAAAGGTAAATTTGAAATTCATTGCCTTCTCTTTCATCGCCATGTGCATATCAAACCTTGCGTCCCTGAATAACACTTTTTCTTCCTCTGTCAAATCAGGCACCTCCTGAATAATATCTTTGAAGAAAAAAGTGGAATCCTTCACTTCATTGTATTCAGGATCACTCTTCATCTTCTCCTCTCCACCCATCGACATCATCATCTCCACCATCTTAAACATATCCATGGTGACGGTGTACGAACCGGTTCCGTCGGCATTGACCGTAAACTCTTCGATCGTATCGAAGCAGGAAGAGAAAGATAACAGGGCACACAGGCCAAGTACATTTATTGTTTTTTTTATCATTTGAACTTTTTTTAAAGAAGCAGCAGTTCCGGTGACTACAAACTAATCGACAACCAATTTTGCAACACCGGAGGATTGATCACTATAACACATGACAGAATAAACACCTTTGCTCCATCCCTGAAGATCAATGCTAAATTGCTTCGAATAAGGTTTTAAACTCAACACTCTTCTTCCATCTGCTGTCATCACTTCACACGTTGTAATCACATCAGCACAATGTACCTTAGTAATACCGTTAGCCGGATTAGGAGACAATGAAGTTTCCATTTGTATTTGCAGCTGATGAAAACCAGTCATCGAATTTACAATAACCACCGCTGACGGTCGTATAAGCGTATCATAGGTTACACCATCACTCACAATCAGTTTCACAGTGTACTCGCCTGGCGAATTATACATCACACGCTGACTGGAACCTGTACTGGAAGATGGCGAACCACCGGGAAAACTCCATTCATAACTCACTGCGTTCTTCCCGTTATACTCGAACAACACCGAATCTCCCGGAACGTTCCGCACCCGGTCAGCATAAAAATTGGAAAGAGGAACAGAACTTGAAGAAGTAAGATAAATAACATTACTTAAGAGTGTCGGGGTAAAAGAACCATCTCCTGAAGCATATAAATCTCCGTTGTAAATTTTGAGACCCTCAACTGCACCGGTGTTATTGGGGAGCACCTGATTAAAAGATGTTCCATTCCATTTTGCAAAATAATGGCAACCTGAACACCCTGTAAAGGGATCGAACCACCCGCCAAAATAATATTCATTTTCATACTTTGCCAATGCACCAATAAGGCTTGACAATTGGTATGAAGGGATTATTGTAGTACAAGCTCCAGATGCGCTATCCTGCAGATACAATTCTTCATAATCAGTGCTATAGCAATAGTAAGTTACAGAATCTTTCTCCCCGATCATTGCATCCATTGATGAACAGGCTTCTACTGACTCCCAATCCGCGCCATCCCAAATGGCTATTGAAGGAACATTGGATGCAGTTGCCGGAAATACAAGATTGGAACCAAATACATATAGTTTTCCATCGATAACTTCTAATTGATTAACCAGACCATTCAATACACCTAAACCTGAAGTTGCGCCGACTTCCGACCAGGAAATGCCATTCCATTTTGCAAGTCCACCAAAAGGAAACATAAATGATCCACCAATATACAAATCCCCGTTGTATTCAACTGCATCAAGAATTTGGCCTTCGTAACCCGGCAAATAGGCTTCAACAAACCGGGTAGTATCTACAGCAGTCCACTGCAGACCATCCCACAAAGCAATGTTATGACAAGCTACATTATCAATACTGTCAAACCGTCCGACCGCCACTAAAAATCCATTATAAGAACCGACTCTGTTGACAAAGTGATTTGAAGAACTGGTTGCACTGGTTGGTTTAAGTTCCCCCGGAATTGTTGCCCAGGAACTACCGTTCCACTTTCCAATATAATATGGAAAATCACCCCATGGAGTTGAAGAAGTAACATACAACTCTCCATTAAACTCCTCCATTTTACCGGCAGCCAGAAAACTCTGTAGGCCAGTATCAGCAGGCATCCATGTTTGGGCATCCAACTGAGCAGAGAGTATAAAAGCGAGAAATATGAATAATAGATTTTTCATCTGATAAATTTTTGTCTAATATAAAAATAATCTCTAATTATCTTTACCTGATAATCATTAAAGAACAATTTTCGAACGAAGCTCAACAACACCCTTTCGCACCACCCTCAAAAACAAACGATCAGAAATTCTCACTTATCCCAACCATCAGCAAAAGGATTATCTACGAATACCAACATCCACTCTACCAGCCGCAATCTGACAACTAACACCTATTAACTTTAAACGGTATACCTTCACCATTATCCCAATCTCTCCACTGAAAACAAACCTTAAATTTGAAAATTTAAACCTTAAACTTCACTCTGCTCTCCGAGCGGGCCTCTCACCGTGTTTCCTCTACCAGACGCAACATCAGATCTTCGACCTCACGTGAATTCCAGCGGCTCTCAATACCCGGCACCTGCATCACCTGTTGCATGATCCGCTCCTGCCGCTGACCCTCTCTCCACGCCTGTGAGTAACGAATGTCAGGTGAGAAGGTAACCATGGTGTAGAGCGGAATCCAACGGTCCGGATACTTATCACTGAACCAGGCTTCAATTTTTTTCTGGAGGAGGAATTCGGGATGACTGACCTTGTCGCGCATTTCGATAAAGTTTGCCAGAGCCAGTTCTGCAATGGCGTCACCATCGGGTTTACGTACTTTCTCAAAAGCACGGAAGATACGGTTCCAATCTTCGCCGAACTCATCCATCAACTGATCCAGCACTACACAATCTTCAAATCCACAATTCATCCCTTGTCCATAGAAAGGAACAATGGCGTGAGCAGCATCGCCGATCAGCAATAACTTGTTATCCACGCTCCATGGGAAACATCGGACAATAGCCAGCGAAGAAGCAGGGTTGGCGAAGTAATCTTCCTTCAAGGTTGGCATCAATGGAACTGCATCCGGGAACGTCTTTTTGAAGAAGTCCATCATTTTCTCCTCCGTGTCAAGTGAGTTGAAAGAATATTCACCTTCCCAGGGGAAGAACAGGGTACAGGTAAATGTTTTATCCAGATTGGGGAGTGCAATCAGCATGAACGTGCCGCGTGGCCAGATATGCAATGCATTCGGATCCATTGCGAAATCGCCGGATGCTGTAGGCGGAATGGTCAATTCTTTATACCCATGCTCGAGATAGGTCTGTGAATAGGTAAAACGATCGGTAGATAACTGCATGGAAAGGCGACCGGCAGAAAAAGCACCATCAGAAGCGAAGATGCGATCAGAGGACACCGTTGTTGTTTTACCGGATTCAGTATTTTCGAAATGTGCTACTGAGTTGGGGATATCCACATGGGTACAACGTTCGTTGAAGAAAATCTCTACCCCATGCTGTTCCGCAAGATCCATCAGTACGCAATTGAGTCCGCCCCGCGACACCGAATAAATCGCCTGCCCATCCTTTCCGTAAGGCTGGAAATTGAGCCCGCCATCCAGTCCATGCATAATCCGACCTTTCATCGGCAAAGCTACTTTCCTGATTTCATCAGCAATGCCCACCTTCTCCAACCCCCTCCAGCCACGGTCACTCAGAGCCAGATTGATGGACCGGCCAGCTGAAATACGGTTTTTACGCAGATCAGGGCGACGCTCATAGATGGATACTTTGTAACCCCGTTTTGCGAGATAAATGGATAACAGAGAGCCGATCAGGCCGGCGCCAACAAGTGTAAACTTTTTCATACGATAATCCCAGAGGGGATTACAAATTAAACGGAAACCGATGGAAAGAACAAATAGGCTGATAAAGTTCAGTGCTGCCTCAAAACAAGTGAGAATCAACAGGTAGACATCAAAGGCCGGACAAAGGCACGAAAACACCTCGGTCTGCCAGCCAATGTTTCAGAGCATTTCGTAGGGATAGCAGCAGAGGGTAAGCCACCAACAAGACTTCTTTCAGACTATAAAAATACCCGACCATTTATGGATTCGGAAACACCATTGCATCAAGAGATTCCGGAACTAATTGTCCGGAAATCAGCAAGAAAAATTTAACGACTATGACAAACATCAAAACAGGTCTTCGGGCACCGGGAATCATTGAATTAGTCTTCTACAAGAGTAGTACAGGCAAAGCCTTATCAAATCTTGCGCACACTCTTTTACTCGGGCCATCGCCATTATCGCCGGGTGAGCGGGAAATGATCGCCGCCTATATATCACATCTGAACGATTGCGAATTTTGTCATCATTCTCACTGCGCCGCTGCAGCAGCACATCTGGATGACAATGGCGAAACCATGAAAGCAATTCTTGGTGATCCTGATCTGGTCCCGTTTTACGAAAAATTCAATCGTTTGCTGAATATTGCTTTCAAGGTTCAAATAGGAGGAAAAGCAGAACTTCCAGCCGACATCGAAACAGCGAAGCAAGCGGGAGCGACCGATGAAGAAATCCACGACACCGTCCTTATTACTGCTGCGTTTTGCATGTTCAACCGGTATGTGGACGGCTTGGGTACGATCCCCGCTGCGAAACATGAATATGCAGAAATGGGAAGGCGAATGAAAAAAGGATACAAACTACCACCTCCATTATTCAGGAAGTTTATCGTTTGGAAAATGAATAGTAAATCAAGCTGACAACTATCATTTCATAACACAGAAAAGGTGTATAATTTCACTTTCCCGGAACAATAGTATTCAGACTCAGGCCTGGTATTTACCGGGAGAACGATATTTCTTCAAATCTGTTTCAGCTCAAATGAAAATCAGTTTTGCCACCATTGTAAGTATCATCCTTTGTGCTGTTAACTACGGCCAGACTCAGGATACGCTGTTTTTAAAACCATACTTCAAAGATTTACGTCTGGTAGATGTATCCATTAACAACACAAACTACAAATTTCTGTTTGACACGGGTGGCGGCGAAACGTTTATCTCCAAAAACATCGCCGACACGTTACACAAAAACATATACGGAAAAGTAAACGGCATCCGAATGAGTGGTGAGCAACTGAACTATCAAAAGGCAGACAGCATCACTTTAAAAGCAGGAAAAACTTTACTTTTTCATTCTGCCATTGGCGTATGGAATGTAATGGATGTTTTACCCAAAGAGCTGCCTGCTGTAGACGGAATTCTCTCGCTCAAATCGTTTCAAAACCGAATCCTTACCATTGACCTTCGTTCAAACATCCTGATCATTGAAACCGAAGGTTCATTCAACCAGAAAAAACCGGAGATGAAAGCATTGCCATCTCGTTTTGTGAACGGACTCAACGGAAATGAACAGAACATTTTGCTGGGGATCACCAGTAACCGTCATGTATATTGGTTTCTTTTCGACACTGGCAATATTGGTCCGGCTATTATGAACAACGGGATCATTGACTTCATTTCTTTAGCGCCCCCAAAATCCGACTCCACTAAAAGCGAATTCCCCGCAATCATTCAATGCGGCGACCTCCAGCTGAAAACCAATGCTAGATTGGACGCTGTATTATACGACGGAGTGCTAAACTATCAGGCTCTGGAACAAAAAATATTTACAATTGATTTCAAATCGGAAACGATGTGGGAAGGAGAAAGAAAATGATGCAAGCAAATCTTATTTGACACTGAAATTAACGAAAATTCAAGAGCAAAGAAACAAATGCTGATAGTAGCACTCCTTTCCAATTCAGTCGTAATAAACTGATGATTCGTCTGGATACCATCGGCTAAAGATTGCAAAAACCGGTTTATTATAGAATGCCGGACGTTACTGATTCAAGTCCTTTTTTTTAATTCAGTTTTAAACCCCATTCAGGTTTTAAAAAAGCAAATAAATCCGTAAATTAGTCACCGGAAACCTTTACCAGAATCTTTCTGCTTCAAAAAATGGAAAAGCACCTGCAACTTAAAACCCACCTGCTCTATGTACTGGTGGTTATAATTTTTTCTTCCTGCAAGCACGATAAAGATGATAATCTCACTGTACCTGAAACACCGGTAGTATTATTTTCTTCAGGATTTGAAATCAATCAGCAGCCTGACATTTCCGGATGGACCTTCATGTACGATTATTACGCGGGCATTATGTATGATACTTTGGTCAGTTCTACGTGTCCTAATGGAGGCAACTGGGCACTCAACTTAAAAGCCCAAAAGTTACATTTCAGTACTGCTGAAAAATATTTATCCGGCTTCAACGGTACAAAAGATGTTACACTATCATTCTATGCCAGCCTCAATTCAGGACAAAACTCCTTCACTGCAGCGCTGGTACAAATCAGGAATGGCGCAGAAATTCACGAAGAAGAAATCAATGGTGGAACCTGGAATAACTGGCAACCCTTTACTTTGCGCGACTCTGTTTCTATGATAGCTACCGACAGTTTATGTATTCGGTTTAAAGCAACCGGAAGCACCTATGAATCTAGCGATGTTTTGCTTGACCGCATACTGCTGGAGGAAAATCAGTAAAGCAACTAATATAAAGTCATCAGGTGTTTATTAGCTCTTTCACCTGGTGACAGTACTGTTCCAATCTTCGTCCACACTTGTTCAGGCCTTCCCCTTTGAACTCAGCTTATACACTACATATCCAAAACCGGCCAACAGGTGGAGCATCACAATGATAAATACGATCGTACTGAAGTTATTCATTCTACCTGCAAAGTTAGGTCAGCATGAGGCAATGATCAGCAACCAATGTTACAATACAGATTAAACTAGTTTTAAGACAAAACGCCTCATCCTGCAAGCCAGTTGAAATGTGTACTCGCCCTAAGTTCAGCGATCCTGCAGAAGATGCAGAATAAGATGCGCAATTACATAAGGAATTTCTGAAAGGCAGAGATTAAATCAGCATTCAACCAGAATTCAGCTACCTTTACAAACAAATACATTTTCATTAAGTGCAGACTGTGAATCATCGAAAACTCTGGATCCGTTCCATCATTATCACGCTGGTGTACATCAGCCTGTCGATGATCTATTTGTTTGGCGGGTACTACAATCCTGTCCATCCTTCATTCATTTTAAATCTCTTGCAATTCATCCTGGTACTTCCGGCAACAATTATATTTATCGGAGGATACAATGAAGGCGATTATGGTGCCGCATTATTCGGACTATTCGCTGTGGTAGTGTTGTACATGATTGTCGCAGTTCTGGTTTACACGGCAGAAGGTATTCGCAGTCTGTTTCGGTCTTCACGATCAACCACAGCGGATTCAGGCAATATGGCGGTGACACGACCTATTAAAGTGCCTGTAACCCGTCAGTACAACTGGCCGGGAGTTCTATACACTATAGCTTTCTATCTGCTCATTCTGGTAATCATAAGTCCATTTGCAAATGGCTCAGCATATCTGCCCGCCTCCATCATTTATTTCCTGACCACATTACTACCTCAATACATTCTCAGTAAACATCACCGGAATGGAATGCATTTCGTCAGACATCGAAAATTCATGGACGCCATTCCTCACTTTGAAAAAAGCAGGGATTTCTTTGAACGCCATCGCTGGATAGATAAATACCGCTTGTTTATTATGGGAAATGTATCTGCGATAAGTTATCACGAAATGGCTTTGTGCAATATCGGGTTCTGCTACGGACAAGCGGGGCATATCAAGGAGTCGAAAAAATATTATGAAGCTGCTTTGAGTCAATACCCCGAAAGTGGTTTGGCCACAACAGCACTACAATTTATTCGTGCTGCTGAATCCGCTTCAGAAGAAACAACTAATACGAACGAGCATGACGATAGAGACCTTGCTCAGTGATAAATCGCTGAAGCCAAAAGAAAAAACAGAACAAATCAGTCATTGGTTATTGACAGGTGAGATTTCGACAGAAGAACTGACTTCAGTTGCTGAACAGCAAAAAGATCCGGCAAAGGGCACCTGCATTGAGGCCATTGAATTTGCAACACGACAACAACCAACACTGGCCGATGAACAACTGTTGATTTACGTAACCGGAACTTTATCATCGAAAGCGCCCAGAATAAAATGGGAAAGCGCAAAAGTTATCGGAAATATTGCCCACCTGTTTTCAAAACAACTGGAAAAATCCGCTGTGCAACTTCTACAAAATGCAAAACATGAAGGAACTGTTGTCCGCTGGAGCGCTGCGTTCGCACTTGGGGAAATTTTAAAAGCTAAAACCGCTCTCAACAAAACGCTCATTCCAAAAATAAAACAGTGCTGTGAAGAAGAAGAGAAAAACAGCATTCGGAAGATTTATGTTGATGCGCTAAAGAAATGCAGCTGAACAGACGCTGTTATAGAGGCATAAAGCTTTCGTCAGCAACTGCGTTCCTGCTAATTTACCCTACGCCAATCCACGAAGACAATGCTTCCATTTTCGGGTGATATTCCCTATTTTTACGGTTCTTCTCCAACAGGGAACACCACTTTCCCCGCCAACCTAAGACATTGAATGACAGAGACAAAATCCATCCTCGACTTCACCGCCTTTGAACAGGAATTTCTCGCTACAGCGCCCGATTGCCAATGGAAAGAGCTGAACAGGCTGCGGGAAACTGAATTTTCGCGTCTTGACAAACAGCGACAGACATACCTCGACTACACGGGAAGCAATCTCTATCCCGCTTCTCTGATTACTGGTTTTCAATCGCGCTTGCTGGAGCAGGTATATGGTAATCCCCACTCTGAGAACCCAACGGCGAATCTATCATCATTAGTGATTGAAGAAACACGTCAAAGCGTACTGGATTATTTCAACGCCGGAAAAGACTATTGCTGCATATTCACCGCCAACGCGACAGCCAGTCTGAAACTGGTAGGCGAATCGTACCCATTCGGTGACAAAGGCGCATATGTTTATACCCATGACAATCACAACTCCGTACTAGGTTTGCGTCAATATGCACTCAATAAAAAAGCATCCATTGAGGCCGTCTATCTGAATAACGATTATTGTTTCAGTAAACAGGAACTGGAATCCTTGCTTTCGAAATATGCAACAACAGACGGATCAGATAACCGTCTGTTTGCATTTCCGGCCCAATCCAATTCAACAGGAATCAAACACTCGCTGGAATTAATCGACCTGGCTCACGCCAAAGGATGGGATGTATTACTTGATACCGCAGCTTATGTAAGCACCAACAAACTCGACTTGCAGGCCATACAACCTGAATTTGTGTGTATTTCTTTCTACAAGATGTTTGGTTTTCCGACGGGGATCGGATGTCTGCTGGTAAAAACGAAGAAAGAATCATTTCAATCTTCTTCAGCCTTCGGCAAACTACGCAACAACAAACCTGCCTTTTTCGGAGGTACTGTTGCCTATGTATCCAGCAATAGTGAACCCATCCGCCACGAAGGAAAAGAAATGTTGCATCATCCATTAAATGCTATCCTTCAATTTGATCATTCAGCATTTGAAGAGGGTACCCCGGATTTTCTTTCACTTCCCGCAGTGAAAGATGGCTTACATTTTCTTGAACAAATCGGAATACCGTTGTTGCAGCGCCGGGTCAATGCACTTATGCGAAGCCTGATTCATCACCTGATACAGTTAAAGCATCAGAATGGACAACCTTTTGCGGAGATCTGTGGAGGAAATGAACGGAACGATCGCGGCAGTAACATCCTCATCAAATTCAAACGCAGTAATGGTGTCCAATATTGGGGAGGAACGCTGGAAAAGATACTGACGGAATACAACAATCAACCCGGTGATCAATATAAACTTTCTGTCCGTATCGGTACCTTCTGTAATCCCGGTGTGAATGAAAGCTGCAGCATGGATCAGGATGATGAAAAGAGCGGATCATTCTCTGTCAAATTAACAGAAGAAGCTATCCATTGCGATCAGAACTGCGGATATGCCGGCACAGATTACTTATCTATATTGCGGCGCAAACTCACCGACATAACCTATCAGAAATACAGTAATGAGAAGCATGAAGAGATGAAACTCAACGCCAACAGGCATGGATATATGTCGGGAGGCATGCGTGTTTCCATAGGCATGGCTACAACGCCCCGCGACATCTTTGAATTTCTCTGTTTTGCCAACTATCTGCTCGAAAGAAACCCTGACTAACCTTGAACTTATGATCAAAGACATCTTTACTCCAGCTGTTACTGAAGAAGTAATCGGAAGAATTCAACAACTCCGCAATGATTCCAAACCTCAATGGGGTAAAATGAATGCTGCGCAGATGTTTGCCCACTGCAATGTAGCTTACACCTATACCTACCAGCCTGAACAATTCAAGGCACCGGGAGCGATCAGGAAATTTCTACTTAAAACTTTTCTAAAGAAAATTGTTACCGGTCCTAAAATTTATTCGAAGAATTCTCCCACAGCGCCAGACTTCATTATTGCAAACGAAAGAGATCTTGAAGCTGAAAGAACCAAACTGATTGAGAACCTGCGACGGACCCAACAACTCGGACGTATACATTTTGAAGGCAAGGAGAACTTTTCATTCGGTAAAATGACCAGCGACGAATGGAACAATCTCTTCTACAAACATATTGACCATCATTTACGACAATTCGGCGTATAGATTCATGGACAAGGTTAATCAATGGAAAGAAGCGCTCGACCGTTTGGCCGGTATTCTGAATAAATTGCCACTTGAAAAAACCGTTAAATGGGGCGCGGATGTCTACACCTACGAAGGAAAGAATGTTGTCAGTTATGGCGGATTCAAAAACTTCTTCACACTTTGGTTTCACAATGGCGTATTTCTGAAAGACAAATACAATGTACTGATCAATGCACAGGAAGGCAAAACAAAATCCTTGCGTCAGTGGCGTTTCACTTCCATGGAAGAGATTGATGAGAAGAAGATCATCGCCTATGTAAAAGAAGCCATTGAAATTGAAAAGAAAGGTCTGAAAATCGCACCTGTAAAATTCAAAGCTGTAAAAATACCGGCTTTATTGAATGATGCGTTGAACAAGAATAAAAAATTAAAGGCCGCATTCGAACAACTCACGCCGGGCCGGAAAAAGGAGTACATTCTCTATCTAGAAGAAGCGAAACAGGAAGCCACGAAAATCAAGCGACTTGAGAAAATCACTCCCATGATATTGGATGGTCACGGACTCAACGACCGTTACAAATAGAAACCCTATGAAACAAATGCGTACGATTCACCGCTACCTCGGCTTCTTTCTGATGGGCATCATTCTGATGTACATTACCTCCGGCGTGATCATGACCTTCAGAGACACCGATTTTCTTAAACACGAAGAAGCGATAGAAAAGAAACTCGAACCGGGCATTACCGCGGACAATCTTGGAAAGGCGCTCGATCAGCGACGGCTGAAAGTTAAAAGCGAAGACGACAAGCTCATCTATTTCGAAAACGGACAATACAACAAACGAACAGGCGTTGCAAATTATACCGAAAAAGAATGGTCAGCCTTTGTCATCAAAATCACTGATCTCCACAAATCACGCTCCGGAGAACCCACGTTTATCCTCAATCTCATCTTCGCAGGTTCGCTATTGTTTTTTGTGATCTCTTCCTTCTGGATGTATCCAACGCATTCGAAAAATTTTAAAAAAGGGATGACATTTGTCGCAGCAGGAGTAGTCTTTACGATTCTTCTGTTCATACTGGCATAAAAACAATAGTATAAGACACGACAGCCTTGAAACATAAGGCCATCATACAACAACGACACATACATTTCCGGGAACTACTTTTTCTCCTGATAAGACAACTGTATTTTCTGCAGAGCAATTTTTCCGTGCACTACACCAAAATCCTTCATCAACTCAAGTCCATAATTTCGGATCTGCTCTATCATCACGATTGCACGTTTACCACGTTTAGTAATAGTGTACTCCACCTTTGGTGGTACCACCGGAAACACTTTACGCGTTAAAAACCCTTCTTCTTCCAACTCTCTCAATTGCGTAGCAAGCATTTTATGAGTGATGCGGGGAATATCCTTCTTGAGCTCACCATAGCGCATCACACGGTCTTTCAATCTCCAGAGAATCGGCATCTTCCAGGTTCCTCCAATACGATCCATGGCAAATTCAACCGGATTATAGTATAGCTTCTTATTGTAAAGGAACTCAGGCATTGGCTATCTTATTGACAATCATTATACTTTCCAATTTGTAAGTATAGGTTATTAAGGTAAGTATAGTTACAAATATAGCGTATAGTTTCAACTTTGTCATAAATAAAACATCAACTTATAACGAAATGAAAGAACAACAACAATATGTTCATCCGCATGGTGCACCAACGAAAGGTAAAATTCTGATGGTTGCAAGTTCTCCATTTGTTTCACAGCAAACCGGATGGCCCATCGGCTTTTGGGCAGCAGAGCTAACGCATCCGCTTTATGTATTTCAGGAAGCGGGATACGAAGTTGAACTGGTATCCACAGAAGGCGGTGAACTGAAAATGGACACCTACTCAGATCCGACGGATGCAAGCGGATATTCAGCGCATGACATTATCACGCTTGGCTATTTGCAGAAGGAGAGCTTCAAGGCTCTTTTACTGAAGACCAAAAAGTTCAGTGAAATCAATCCGAAAGACTACAACGCAATTTTTCTGGTTGGCGGACAAGGTCCTATGTACACCTTTCGAGGAAACACAGCATTGCAAGAATTATTTGCCGGATTTTATGAATCAGGAAAGCCGGCTGCTGCTGTATGTCATTCAACCACCTTGTTGCTGGAAGCGAAGAAAGCAAACGGCGAGTTATTGGTAAAAGGTAAAACATGGACCGGATTCGCTGACGCAGAAGAAGAATATGCAGATCAGGCAGTCGGACAAAAAATTCAGCCATACCGCATCGAGGAAGAAGCCAGAAAAATTACAGGCACTCAGTTTAAGGTGGCGGCACCTTTCAGCTCCTATGCTATACAAGACGGTAACCTTATCACAGGACAACAACAAAACTCCGGGGCTGCTGCGGCACGTATGGTAGTTCAGGCGCTGGAAAATCAACAAGGATGATTGTGCTGAACAAGATTCTAAAGCGGCAAACTTTAAAGTACTGGTTGTGGTGTGTGCTGTTCATCAACAGCACAGCCACAGCGCAGATACCTGCAGAAGTATTTACCGGAAATAAAAAAACAACCATCGACGTACTGTTCTTTCGTTTCTTTCGCACCAACGACTCCTTATCTTCGAAGTGGCTCTTCTTTCACCGCAATCGGGTATTCATTGATTATCGCATGACATCCGAAACCTATCTTCCTGTTTCAGGAAGTACAGAAGCAATATCGTGGAATCATCCATCTTTGAAAGGCATAGCACCGGTTGCGACCATTCAAATCCTACAGCGCGGACTATTTCCCAAGGCTGGCATTCAATATGCCCGCACCGGAAAACAGTTTTCACTTTTCACCTGGCTGGTAAGCGGACTAACGCCGGTAACTGATCCCGATCTGTTTATTCTGGCCCGATATACTCCGAAACTAACCACCTCAACAAATCTGTTTCTACAATTTGAAGCAGTAAACACCATCGCCAAACAAACACAGAGATCTAACAATTTCACGCAACGACTCCGCGTGGGACTCAGCAAACATCGCTGGCAATTCGGAATCGGTGCAGATTTCCAGCATACAGGACGGAAATCATATGACCATACACAAAACACTGGAATATTTCTCCGACATGAATTCTGATTATGATCATCAAGCGAAACTTCAATCCAGTTAAAGTGTTTCAGTATGTAAAATACGAAATGCTTTTCGCCATTATTACTTCTGCTACCGTTTACTTCGCCCTACAGCAAAAGATAATCATACCCGGTTTACCTTTCTCCGTTGCAGCGATACTCGGCAGCGCACTGGCCATCTTCATTGCTTTCAGAAACAACAACGCCTATAGCCGTTGGTGGGAAGCAAGAGTCTTATGGGGAGGGATCATCAATTCAAGCCGGATACTTGCACGACTCATCATCACCTTTACGGACAGTCACAGGCATCAGCAAGGCTATAACCAAGCCCGCAGCGAACAATTCAAACGCGATTTAATTTCTCTCACTATCGTCTGGGCACATAGTTTGCGACTGCACCTGAGAAATCAAACAACCTGGCAGGAAGTGCTGCCTCATCTGCATGAAAAATACCACGACACATTTATAAACACACAACACAAGCCCAATTATATCCTACTGCTGAGCGGGCAACTTATTTATGAAGCCATGGCCAACGGCACATTGGGCGGGTTCGACAGTTTTCAGATGGAAGGGCAACTGGCTGCACTTGCCAACTATCAGGGAGGTTGTGAACGGATAAAAAACACTCCCCTCCTGCGTCAGTACGACTATTTCACACGGCTTTTTCTTTACACCTTCATTCTGTTGCTACCTTTTGCACTGATAAATGACTTTCAAAAACTCTCACTCGACTATATGCTTATTCCGGTTACCGTTATCATCTCCTTCGTATTTTCGATCATCAGCAAAGTAGGAGAAGTAAACGAAGATCCCTTTGAAAACAGAATTACAGACGTCCCTTTAACCGCGCTCTGCAATACTATAGAACGTGACCTGAAAGAAATGTCGGGAGCAACAATCCTCCCCGATAAAATTCAATCTGAAAACGGATTTCTGTTCTGACAAAATTATATTTAACCCTGAAAAAACTCAATCATGAAAATAGCGATTATCGGCACCGGCAATGTAGGAGGTGCACTGGCCACCAGATGGGCTCAGGCCGGACATACTATTATACTTGGTGTCCGCGACCTGCAAAACTTCAAGGGAAAAGAACTGCTGGCAAACCCTGACACTACCACAACTGATATACCAACAGCCGTTCAGGCAGCGGAAGTCATCCTGATTGCCACACCGGCACCAGTTGCTGTTGAGATAGCAAAATCCCTTGGAAACACGGCAGGAAAAATCATCATTGACAGTATGAATATCGTGATGAAACGCGGGCCGGAAGGATACTCCACCACGGCGCAGGCCATCCTTGATCACACGACAACAAAAGAGGTGATAAAATGTTTTAATACCACAGGGTATAACAACATGATGAACCCAGTATATCATGGTACTGCCATTGATTTGTTTATGGCTGGGGACAGCGATCAAGCCAAATCCATTGTTCGTCAACTGGCCCTTGACGCAGGTTTCGCGGAATGTTACGATATCGGTGGCAATGATAAATTTGAATTGATGGAGCAGTTTGCATTCTTTTGGATCAATCTAGCCATGTTCAAAGGACAAGGGCGAGAGATCGGATTTAAATTGCTGAAACGCTGAAGCACCAGCGAACGGATAGAAATAACCTGGCTTTCGTATCTTCGTATGGGAGTTCACCCATGAACACCCATGCATATACGAATGGCTTCCTGCACCAATATTCCTGTTCATACCTGGGATGAGCGAACAACTCCATCCGGAAGTTTCCGCATGGAAAGCTGGGGAAACCGCAGGCAGGACCTCGATTCACTGCATCCACACCGGCATGAGTACCATGAAATCATGTGTTTTACAGAAGGCACCTTTGTACACGATATTGACTTTATCAGTTTTGAAAGTGCAGGCCATGAATTTCATTTTGTACAGGCGAACAGCGTTCATATGATGGTTCGTGAAGAATCAGCATCTGGTATCAGTCTGATGTTTAGCAGTGATTTTGCCGATCAGCAAGTATTACCGCTTCTGCCGTTTGGCACAGAAAATCCTGTCATTAAAACTTCCGGCGAGGATTATCAGCGGGCACTTCAACTGTTGCAGATGATCCAGACAGAGTATACAGAGCAGGCATCGGGATATTTACAGATCATCCGCAACTATTTTAACAGCCTTCTTTGGTTGCTGGCGCGGATCCATGTACCATCGGATGCAGAAATTCAACGCCATACACCGGATATCTATCGCAGATTCATCGCTCTATTACAGAAAGACCCAGCGAAATGGAAAACAGTAGAGAGCATCGCCGAAGCTTTGCATGTAAGCCCTAAACACCTGATCGACGTTGTCAAAACTCAAAGCGGACAAACACCATTGCAGGTCATCCACAACTACCTCCTCACTGAATCAAAGCGCCTGCTGTATCATACAGATCAATCCATCAAAGAAATCGCCTATACACTTGGGTTCACGGACAGTACTAACTTCAACAAATGGTTCAGAGGGAAAACCGGCTATACGCCAGGTGCCTACCGTAGCGGAGAAGGTAATTAATTTACCATTGATCCCGAATTTTTAACCTTTCAGTGCCTTCCGTGTAATTGTAGCTTTGTCATACCAATAAATGAAAGATGATGAAATCAACATTTGCCATGACCACTCAGCAACGACATCAACCGACTCAATCCATCTCCATAAAGGATGTACGTGCACTTATTGCTGTAATAATTATTTTAGTTGTAGCCGGAAACCGTTCGATCGCACAAACACCAGATCTGGGATTTGAGAACTGGTCGGTTGGTGCCACCAGCTTTTACGACAGCATCCTCAACAGTTACTATGGTATTCCGAACGCTCAAACTGCATTACCGGATAGATGGGAGGCTTATTACGGAGCCTGGGCTCCCAATGCAACCATAACACCTGCACTGAACACCTATGGACTTATAAAAGTTGATAGTCCGCTGTCATCTGTAGGTGCTTCAGCACTCCTGTTGCATACCTGGTATTTCTATGGACGATCAACGGTTGTGTATGAAGACACCCTTTCGGCAGCACCCTTAAGTATCACAGGCCAATACAAACGTATCACAGAAATCACAATGATCGATACTCTTCATGATGGGTATAGTATGGGCTATGCATATGTACTCTCTGCTGCGAACGACACTTTGTACAAGGGAGAAATAACGCTAAACGATACCAACACCTGGTCCTCCTTTCAAATAAATCTTTTGCCCACCGGTGCAGCATCTGCTCCCGTTGACCATTTCTTTATTGCCTTCGTAAACAATTCCAACAACAGGAATTGTACGGAGCAAGGTATATGCGATTTGCTCTGGCTGGATGGAATTGTTCTTAACTTTGCTACCACCGGAGTTTCTTCCCCGGCTGTAGAAACAATGGTTGCCTCTGTATATCCGAATCCTGCGGGCAACTTCATAAATATCCTTCACAATTATCCGATTTCGACTCAACTGACCTATGAAATCTATGATCAACAAGGGCGTATTTGTCAGTCAGGAGAAATAAGCAAGAATCATACTATACTTCCCATTGATAAACTTAGTACCGGATTATATCTGCTGAACCTGCGCTCAGCATCTGAAACAACTGTGTTGCGTTTCCGGCGTGAATAATATCCTATGTCCATCCTCTTCAAACTCATCGTGTTAATCCTCTGCATTATCGGCGGACTCTTTATCCTGTTCATCCTTGGTTCTTTTTTCGGTTCGGCATTCATGCTGGGGTATGTTATTAAGAAATCGACGGAGAAAAAAACACCTGAATTCCTGCTGAATGAGAAGACAGAAATGCAGGTGAAGGTACAGGAAATGAGCAGGCAGCTGGAAGTTGAATCGGATGCGAATGCAGAGGATATTACGAATGATCTCGACTATTCCTATAAAAGGTGGATCACCAGTGTACTCACGGGATTCATGAACAATCCCGATGGGAAGAAGGTTATAGCATTTCAACGACGACAAAGAGGAAACAGTATCGACTGCCGGATTCTTGCACAAACGCTGCATACCCGTTATTACTTTGAAATGAATCCAGTGGAAACCATCGTAGAAATCAACGGCAAGAAACGTGGAAGTATTTTATCTTCCGGAGATATTGTGACTGCGGATAACAGGACAATAGGATCTATGTTGCGCATCGGGATGCCGGCAGAATACTCCATAGAATTCAGATCCGGTGCTTCTGCAACGATAAAAGGAAGCAGGGACAATAAACCGTTCATCAATAATATCTGGTTTGAGCGGGTCAATCATCCGATTCCTTTACGGCGAAAACCTAAAGTGTATCGTCCGCCCTATACTCCATATGCAATGGTGAGCGGTTATACAACACTTACCATAGAAGAAAAAGAGTGGGTCATTGCTGCATCTATTCTCGAATCGCTGGTATACAGTTTTAGTTTTACCTCCTGATCATCCAAGTAACCTACGGACTAAATGCCTATCTTGTGCGACGTGCTTGAAAAGGTCGTCATTCAACGTGTCACCAATGATCAGCTGGTAGTACTTCAGCGGGTTAGTCGTGAAACTTTCATTGAGGCGTTTGCCGGTGATAATACTGCGGAGGATATGCAATATTATCTTGAAAATAATCTGGGGCTCCCTCAATTGACCGGTGAAATCAACCACCCCGGATCGCAGTTCTATTTTGCTGAAACAGCCTCAGGAATTGCCGGATACCTGAAAGTAAACACCGGTGCAGCACAACACGAACTACAGGACCGTCACACGCTTGAAATAGAACGCATCTACATTTATAAGAAATACTATGGAAGCGGAGCCGGTCTGGTTTTACTGAACCATGCTATTCAACTGGCAGAACAAATGCAGGCTGAATTTATCTGGCTGGCGGTATGGGAAAAGAATTTTCGCGCGTTCCGGTTTTATGAAAAACATGGATTTACTCCTTTCGGAACACATGATTTTATTTTAGGGTCTGATGTCCAAAAAGACATCCTGATGAAAAGAGAGTTATGAGTCTTCACCTCATGAATTCAACACCGTCGTTTTCATTGTGATCATCATAATAATTTGCTTTTCACAACACGTGCAAGAACGGCTAAAAAACACCTGCCGGTGAAAATTCACATAGCATAAATAAAGACAGCTTTCAGCGGTAAACTCTCCTGTTGAATGAGGGATAAACACCTGACACTTATCATTCAGCTTACCCTCCGGCATGACTACCTTTATACTTATGGGAAAGTGGCTCTTTGTCTTCATTCTGGTAGTTCAATCATTTATTGGATTTAATTTCAGCTATGCACAAAAACCAACTACGCCCTTTTTCACACGCTATCTGAAAACCGGCACTACTGACAGTATACCTGTACAAAAACTCCATCTGCGGCGAAACATCTATACCAGTAAAATCATTGATGATGGAAACCTACTTGTGGTTATTGCGGGTACCATAGAACCGTCTACCGGGCAATGGAGAACTTCTGCGAAGATTATCACCATTGATCTGAATGAGAAAAAAATCAGATTTGTAAAAAAACTCAAATGGTCGTCGTTTGAGTTAACAACCAAAAATATTCTGATTAACACCGTAAAAAGTGTTCAGGCATTGTCCTATGAGGATGGCCATCTGCTCTGGGAAAGAGAAAAATCTCAGATGCTTTATGTAAACGACTCACTTGATTTCTGGATTGATCAAACCGGGTATTTTAATTCGATCAATGATGGTAAATTTAAATGGATGAAGCCGATCCCCAGATTTCATGCTGTGGAGGATATTAAAATTCTGGACAATCAAACTATCCTGATCTCGGCATCCGGGTTGCACTGGGTCAATCTGAAAACCGGACTTTACAAAAGTATTCCCATTGCAACTTCCAAGCCTTATTACAAAGGAAGAATTATCAATACGACTTTATTCATCGCAAGTATTCTCGGGTCTGCGATAGCCGGAACGCCTGTTGGATTTTCGCAAAATGAGTCCAGAAACATCTACCAAATCTCCTCGAATATTTTAGTGGACAGCCAATCCATTTACATAGCCGGAATGGAGTCATTGGTACGGCTTACATTGTATGGAAATCGGATCTGGTCCGCCCCTTTATCCGTTGAACAAACCGGTATTCAGTTACTTTTTCCATTTCAGGGTACGATTGCCTATATCAACACCGGCCTTTCAAAGGGAGACTCCAAATCAATTATTACAGGACATCCCGAAATAAAGTTATTCAACATAGAAAACGGTGTACAATTGCATGCTCCATCACTTTCTGTTGGGGGAGACCATATCCTTGACGTTACCGTTCAGCCTTCTTCCATCCAGCTTCTTTTCCCCTCCTGCATAGCCATTATGGACGCAAAGCGTCCTGCTATTTTACTGTTCTACCCATTGAAGGGCATGCATGCTCAACCCTTTCGTTTCGTGGATTGCAACCGAAATTTTTACAAGAAGATAAACGGAAACACGCAGGTGATGCAAAATACCATTACCGGCCAGCCCTGCATTTGTATTATGGACAACAAGAAAACCGTTTACGCCTATAACATAGATAAAAAATCACTGATTCAAATGGAACAAGGATTATTCAGTTCTAACACATCATCACCGGAAAACGAGATTTACAGCAACAAGGATGAAACCTGCTTCACGAACCATATCCGCAACAGCAGTCGTTGCATTCCGATATCCGGCAAAATGCAATTTTCAAAAGAGCAGATTATTATTACAAAAAAGAAAGAAATCTATCTTCTGCGCACTGCTGATTTCAACTAACCGCATTTAGTTTGACAGTTGATTTTGCACACCATTTCTTTCTATTTTATTTCACCCGATCTTTCCAATATAGCTCTGCACTCGTATACAACAAAAACAAAAAGGCACTGTGATCA
>WBZL01000134.1_pt1 | contig 76480 bp, 69 predicted proteins | sample 5204291 | NCBI WGS metagenome assembly WBZL01 (sample SAMN12344345, study PRJNA552823) | activated sludge metagenome | biome: Activated sludge suspended growth; feature: Nitrification reactor; material: Wastewater; isolation source: activated sludge from nitrification reactor of wastewater...
CCTGACGGCGAGCACCGAATGAACGTGTTCCAGGGCGAGTTCCCCGGCCACGACACCGGCGCCGATGGCTTCGTGGGCACCGCCCCGGTCACGAGCTTCGAGCCGAACGGGTTCGGGCTCTGGAACGTGACCGGCAACGTGTGGGAGTGGTGCTCGGACTGGTTCGACCCCGGCTACTACCGGCGCTCACCGCACGCGCAGCCGAAGGGCCCGACCGGCGGTCAGCTGCGGGTGATGCGCGGCGGCTCGTACCTCTGCCACCACTCGTACTGCCGCCGCTACCGCCTGGCCGCCCGCTCCAGCAACGACCCCACCAGCTCGACGGGGAACCTCGGCTTCCGGGTGGCGGCGGACGCCTGACCGCTTCGTTGCGAGCGGGTCAGGCCCGGCGGGCCCAGCGCTCGGCCTGGTCGAGGCGGGTGCGCAGTTGGGCCACGGTGGCCTCGGTGATGCGGCCGATGCCCGACAGGCGGTTGAGCTCGCCGTTGACCTGGGCGTGGGTCTGGCCGGTGCGGCGCACCAGCAGCACCACCAGCTCGGCGTTCTGCTCGCGGAGGCGCTTCTTCTCCTCCCGGCGGGTGCGGGCGGCGTCGCCACCGAGGGAGATGCCGAGGTCGTCGAGCGAGCGGCGGTCGCCGGCCAGCGGAGGCGGCGGGGCCAGGGCGAGCACGAGGGAGGGATCGTCGTCGAGGTCGAACCCGCCGTCGTCGTCCACGTCGTCGGCGTCCCAGCTGCCGTGGACCTGGTGGTCGGTGGCCACCGCCGACAGCGCGGCGAACAGCGAGAGCTGCTCCTCGGCTCCGGTGTCGAGCGCGGAGGGGTCTCGCTCGAAGCGCTCCTGCTCCCGCTTGCGCAGGGAGTGGCGACGCTGGTCGGCGATCTGGAACGCCCGGGCCCGCAGGCGAGGGTCGTCGGGGATGAACAGGTACGCCTTCTGGTCGGGGACGCCCGGGACCCACCGCACGAAGCGCCCCACCGCCTGGCGGAAGAACAGCTCGGTCGTGGTGGTCGTGGCGTAGACGCCGACCCGCAGCCGCGGGATGTCGACCCCCTCCGAGACCATGCGCACGGCCACGAGCCACGGGTCCTTCGCCGCCGAGAAGCGGGCGATGCGGGCCGAGGCGTCGGGGTCGTCGGAGGTGACCACGGTGGCGTTGCGGTCGAAGCGGGTGCGCAGGAGCTCGGCGATCCCCCGGGCGTGGTCCTGGTCGATGGCGATGACGAGGCCGGCGGCGTCGGGCTGGTGGGCCCGCACCGCGTCGAGCTGGGAAACGGCCTGGCGCAGCACCGTGGGGAGCCACTCGCCCTCGAGCGACAGGGCGGTGCGCAGGCGCTGGCTCGACAGGGTCTGGTCGAGGGCGTCGTCGAAGGTGGCCTCGTGGATGGCGCCGTCGGGCGCGGTCCACTCCATGTGCCCGCCGGTGCGGGGGAAGTAGACGGGGCGCACGACCCGGCGGTCGGCCAGGGCGTCGCTGTAGCCGTACTCGAAGTCGGGCACGGCCTCGTCGGCCACGTAGGTGACGAAGGGGATGGCCCGGGTGTCGCTGCGGAACGGCGTGCCCGAGATGCACAGGCGCCGGGGGGCGGGCTCGAACGCGGCCCGGATGGACTCGCCCCACGCCCGGTCGTCGCCGGCGTGGTGGATCTCGTCGAAGATGACGAAGGCCCGGTCGGCGAGGCCCCGCAGCACGGCGGCGCTGCTGGCGACCTGCTGGTAGGTGGTGACGATGCCGTGCATGTCGCTCGGCAGGCGCCCGTCGGTGGCCGCCCACGACGGGTCGAGGTGGATGCCGAACGGCGACGCCGCCCGCTCCCACTGCACCTTGAGGTGCGCGGTCGGCGCCACCACGATGACCCGGCGCTCGGGGTGCTCGGCCAGCACGTGGCGGGCGGCGGTGAGGGCGAAGGTGGTCTTGCCGGCCCCGGGGGTGGCGACGGTGAGGAAGTCGGACGCCTCGCTGGCCCGGAACTTCTCGAGGGCCACCTTCTGCCAGGGCCGCAGGCGGATGCGGCTGATCATGCGGCGGCGGCGGGCTCGGTTCGGCGGGGCAAGGTCGCTCAAGGTACCGCCGCGCCGGGCCGTGGAGGGACATGCCCGGAGGGGCCACGGGATGCCACGACGCGCCGTGCCCGACACCGGGTCGACCGGAGGATTCGGTGCGAGGCTGTCGATCCGGGCGGTGCTCGTTCGTCTCGGAGGGGACCAACCCACAGGAGGCAGCCATGAAGTACGTCTTGTTGATCCACCAGGGCACGACCCCCACGCCGCTCGACCCGGAGGCCTGGGCCACCCTCTCCGAGGAGGAGCAGCAGCAGGTCTACGCCGACTACGGCGCCGTGAACGCCACGCCCGGGGTGACCCCCGGCAACGGCCTGCAGCCCCCCGAGACGGCCACGACGGTTCGGGTGGAGGACGGCCGCACCCTCGTCACCGACGGCCCCTTCGTCGAGGTCAAGGAGGCGCTGAACGGCTACCTGATCTACGAGGCCGAGGACCTCGACGCCGCCATCGAGCTCGCCGCCCGCATCCCGGCGGCACGGCTGGGTGGCGCGGTCGAGGTGCGTCCCACCATGGAGTGGTAGCGATCCTCGAGCAGACCTTCCGCGACGAGTGGGGGCGCGTGCTCGCCGCCCTGATCGGCTTCCTCGGCGACTTCGACCTCGCCGAGGAGGCCGCGCAGGAGGCGTTCGCGATCGCCGCCGAGCGGTGGCCCCGCGACGGCTGGCCCGACAACCCCCGGGCCTGGCTGGTGGCGACCGCCCGGAACCGGGCGGTCGACCGCGTCCGCCGCGAGCAGACCCTGGCCCGGAAGGTGCCCCTCCTGGCCACCCGGGAGGCGGTGGAGGACACCATGGACGTGCCGAGCGACCGCGACGAGCGCCTGGAGCTCGTGTTCACCTGCTGCCACCCGGCCCTCTCGGTCGAGGCCCAGGTCGCGCTCACGCTGCGCACGCTGGGCGGGCTCACCACCGAGGAGATCGCCCGGGCCTTCCTGGTGCCGGAGACGACGATGGCCCAGCGGCTGGTGCGGGCCAAGCGCAAGATCAAGGTCGCCGGCATCCCGTTCCGGGTACCGCCCGACCACCTCCTCGGCGAGCGCCTCGCGGCCGTGCTCGCCGTCGTCTACCTGATCTTCAACGAGGGCTACGGCGGGCGGACCGACCTGGCCGCCGAGGCGATCTGGTTGGGGCGGGCCCTGGTCGAGCTGCTGCCAGAGCAACCGGAGCCCCTCGGGCTGTTGGCCATGATGCTGCTGCACGACTCGCGGCGTGACGCGCGGCTGCTCGACGGCGAGCTCGTCCGCCTCGCCGACCAGGACCGCTCGCGCTGGGACGTCGAGGAGATCGAGCGGGGGCGCGCCGCCCTGGACCGAGCGCTGGCGCTCGGTGGTCGCGGCCCGTACGTCCTGCAGGCGGCCATCGCCTCGCTCCACGTCGACGACCCGACCGACTGGCGCCAGATCGCGCTGCTCTACGCCGAGCTGGTCCGCCTCACCGGCTCGCCCGTGGTCGCGCTGAACCGGGCGGTCGCCGTGGCCGAGGCGGAGGGGCCCGCCACCGGCCTGGCCCTGCTCGACGAGCTCGACCCCGATCTCGAGGACTACCGCTACCTCCACACCGCCCGGGCCGAGCTGCTGCGGCGCCTCGACCGCCACGAGGAGGCCGTCGCCGCCTACGACCGGGCCCTCGCCCGCGCCCCGGACGCCGCCGAGCGGCGCTGGCTGGAGCAACGGCGGGCCGAGCTGGCGGCGCCACCCCCCGCCGGCTGACGGTCGTTCCTCCAGCAGGAACGAGCGGTACCACCTTCCGTTTCTGCTGGAGGAACGATCAGGCGCCCGCGGCGAGGGCGTCGGTGAGGCCGCTGGCCCGGGAGACGGGGCGGGCCACCGCGGCGCGCACGGCGTCCTCGGTGCCGAGCACGGTGAGGTGGTGCTGGGCCCGGGTGACGGCGGTGTAGAGCAGCTCGCGGGTGAGGATGGGCGACGCCGCCTGCGGCAGGCGCACGACGACGTGACCGAACTGCGAGCCCTGGGCCTTGTGGATGGTGATGGCGTAGAGCGAGTCGACCGCGGCCAGCCGGGTGGGCCGCACGAGGAGGGGCTCGCCCCGGCGCTCGAAGACGGCATGGAGGCGACCGTCGCCGACGTCGACCACCACGCCGGTGTCGCCGTTGAACACGCCGAGGGCGTAGTCGTTCTCGGTGACGATGAGGGGCCGGCCCGGGTACCAGGCGCCGGCGCCGTAGCCCGGGATCGTCGAGCGCAGCCAGCGCTCGATCTCGGTGCGCCACTTCGTGGCGCCGGCCGGGCCCCGCCGGTGGGCGCAGAGCACCTGGATCTCGCTGAGCGCGGTGAGCGCGCCGGGCGCGTCCCCGGCCGTGGCGGCGGCGACGACCGACCGGGCCGTCTCGACGACCGCCCCACGGATCGCGGCGAGCTCGGGGGCGGCGGTGGGGTCGGCGTCCGCCGCGACCTCGAGCCACGTGACGTCGTCGCCGGCAGCGCGCAGGGCGTCGACCACGGCGTCGGTGTCGCCCGACTCGATGGCGGCGGCGACCGTGGCGATGCCCCCGCCGAAGCGGTGGACCCGGCGCAGCTCGACGATGCCGGGCAGCGGCGAGGCCACGATGTCGCCGAGCACGGCCCCGGCCTCGACCGAGGCGAGCTGGCGGGGGTCGCCGACGAGGACGAGGCGGGCGGTGGGGCGCACCGCGTCGAGCAGCCGGGCCATGAGCGAGAGGCCGACCATCGAGCACTCGTCGACGATCACCACGTTGTGGGGGAGCTGGTTCGACCGGTCGTGGCGGAACCGGCTGTGGTTGTCGGGCCGCCAGCCGAGCAGGCGGTGCAGCGTCGACGTGGGCGTGGCCAGCAGCGCCGCCCGCACCGGCTCGCTGGTGTCGAGGCGGCGGGCCTCGGCCTGCACCGCCTCGCCGAGGCGGGCCGCGGCCTTGCCCGTCGGGGCGGCGAGCGCCACCCGGGGCGGGGGCTGGCCCAGGGCGGCGGCCTGCTCGTGGAGGAGGGCGAGCAGGCGGGCCACCGTCGTGGTCTTGCCGGTGCCGGGCCCGCCGGCGACGACGGAGAAGCGGTGCTCGACCGCGGTGGCCGCCGCCACCCGCTGCCGGTCGTCGCCCCCGTCGTCGTGCGCCGGACCGCCGGTCGGGGGCGGGAAGAGGCGGGCCAGGCCGTCGGCCAGGGCGGCCTCGTCGACGGGGGGCGGGGCGCCGCCGGCGCGGGCGAGGAGGTCGGCGGTGATGGCCTGCTCGTGGCGCCAGTAGCGGTCGAGGTAGAGGCGGGTGCCGTCGAGGCGCAGGGGGCGATCGGCGGGGCCGTCGGGGCCCACGGCGGTGAGGGGGTGGGCGGCGACGGCGGCGCCCCAGGCGTCGGGGGCGGGCCAGTCGAGGGCGCCGAGGTCGACGGCGACCTCCTCGTCCTCCGGCACGACCGTGGCCGGGGCGGTGGCGAGGTCGGCGAACACGTGGCCGAGGCGCACGGCCCGCACCGCCAGCGCCGCCGCGAGGGCGACGTGGCCGTCGGGGTCGGTGGCCAGTCCGCCGGCGAGGTCGACGAGGGCGAGCGCGGTGCGCACGTCGGCGGCGGCCAGCACGGTGGCGTCGCCGAGCTCGCGCAGCAGCCCGTCGCCGACGGTCGGCCGCCGCCCTGCGTGCAGGTCCACGGCGACGCCGGCGGCCACGGTGCCCTGGGTGGGGGTCATGGGGCGCCCCGGTCGAGGAGGTCGGAGAGGTCGGTCACGAAGGTCGGCGGCGGCTGCCAGGTGAACACGCCGCAGGGGCCACCGTCGACGAGCGGGGTGTCGGGGCCGACCATGCCCCGCAGGAACAGGTAGGCGACGCCGCCGAGGTGGCGGGCGGGGGCGTAGGCGGCGAGGCGCCACCGCAGGAACCGGTGCAGGGCCACGGCGTAGAGCGCCGCCTGCAGCGGGTAGTGGGCGTCCTGCATGGCGGCGGCGAGGGCCTCGGGCCGGTAGTGCGCGGTGGACCCGACCTCGCCGTGGGGGACGAGGTGGTTGGTCTTGTAGTCGACGACGACGTGGCGGGCGTCGCCGTCGGCCCCAGCACCCCGACCACCGCCGAGGCGGGCCACGAGGTCGATCGAGCCGGACAGGAAGCCCCGCACCTCGGCGGTGAGCAGGGGGTCGCGCAGGCGCTCGTGGTAGCCGGCGAGGGGGTCGTCGGCGGGCAGGCCGGCGAAGACGTCGGCGATGCCGGCCATGGTGACGAGGCGGTCGTGCGGGCGGTCGCCGCCGGCGAGGGGCAGGTCGAAGGCGAGCTCGTCGAGGCGGTCGCGGTGGGTCAGGTCGCACAGGCGGACGTCGTCCCACGCAGGGCCCCACGGGGTCTGCAGGGCGAGGGCCACCCCGGCGACCAGCACGTCCTCGTGGCCCTCGACCAGCCGGGAGGCACTGGCGACCTCGGCCGCTGCGGCCAGCTCGGCGTCGAGGTCGGCGGCGGCGAAGTCGACCCGCTCGAGCACCTCGTGCACGAGGGTGCCGACGCGGGCGCCGCCGGGGACGTCGGTGAGGGGGAGGGGCAGGGCGCCGTCCGAGCCGGGGTCGGCGCCGGCGCCGCCCGGCTCGAGTGCGGGCTCGTCGACCTTGGCGACCTCCTCCCGCTCGGCGTCGCCGGCCGCGGCGCTCGTGCCCTCACCGCCGGGATCGGTGCCGAGGTCGACCTCCACGTGGGGCCCCGTCTCGTGGGCGACCCGGGTCAGGCCGCTGTAGGAGGTGCGCACCCAGCGGTGGTCGAAGGTGCGGTCGAAGCGGGCCACCGACAGCGGGGTGGCGTCGGCGGTCGGTGGTGCGTAGCGCTCGCCGGTCCACCCGACGGCCTCGACGGCGGGGAGGAGCCTCGTGGCGAGCTCGATCTGGATCTCGTCCTCGGTCGGGGTGCGCTCGAGCCGCCGCGCCACCGCACCGGTCGCCGGGTCGGTGGCCAGCAGCACGCGGGCCAGCGGCGACCGGTCGCTGTCGGAGGCGGTGGCCCACCACGCGATCACCCGGTGGCGCGCCCGCGTGAGGGCCACGTAGAGGAGCCGCAGCTCCTCCTGGTCCTGCTCGGCGTCGGCCCGGTCGAGCTGCCAGTGCCGCAGGTCGCCGCCGCCGCCGACGCTGAGGGCGCGGGTGCCGTCGGTGTCGTGGAACGTGGCGATGTCGGCGTCGTCCTGGCGCCGGGCGTCCCACAGTGAGGGCAGGAGCACGACGGGGAACTCGAGGCCCTTGGCGCTGTGGATGGTGTGGACCGCCACCGCCGCCGCGTCGGTCTCCAGTCGCCGTCGGGCGGCCTCGGCACCGGACTCCGCGCCCGGGTCGGCCGCGGCGGCCCGCTGTTCGGCGACCCAGCCCGACAGCGTGGCCAGCGACGAGGGGTGCGACGCCTGCCGGGCGTGGAGCAGCTCGGCCAGGTGGCGCAGGTCGCTCAGCAGGCGGTCGCCGCCGACGGTGCCGAGCAGACGGGCGCTGAGGTCGGTGCCCTCCTCGACCCGCCGCAGCACGCCGGCGACGGTGTGGGTGCGGGCGGTGGCGGCCCAGTCGTGCAGGAGGGCGTCGAGGTCCTCCCAGTCGGCGTCGGTGGCGGCGGCGAGGCGCGCCGCGTCCCAGCCCACGAACGGGCCGATGGCGACGGTGCGGACGCGGAGGGTGCGTGCGGGCTGCTCGAGGGCGTCGAGGAGGTCGCCCCAGTGGCGGGCGGCGTCGGTGCGCCACACGCTGCCGGCGCCGTGGACGACGGCGGGCACGCCGACGGCGTGGAGGGCGTCCCGGGCGACGGTCGCCTCGTGGTGGGTTCGGGTGAGCACGGCCAGGTCGCCGGGCCCGAGGGGCCGACCGTCGAGCGTGCTCCCGCTGTTGAGGAGGCCCACCGCCTCGGCGGCGAGGTCCTCGGCGAGGAAGCGGCGCACCGACGCCTTGGTCGCGACGCGGGTCTTCTTGGTGAGGGCGAACCGCCCCGAGTCGTTGCGGGCCACCTTCACCAGCAGGGGCGGCCCCGCGGCGGGACCGTCGATGCCCGCGCCGTCGGCGCCGGGGCGGGCCCGCACGGACCGGTGGCGGATGGCCTCGTCGCCGAGCTGGGCGCCGGCGAAGACCGCGTCGAGCGCGGTCAGCAGGGGCTGGTCGGCCCGCCAGCTCGTGGACAGCCCGCACTGGTGGTCGGCGCTGCGGGTGGCCTCGAGGTAGGCGTGCACGTCACCGCCGCGGAAGGCGTAGATCGCCTGCTTGGGGTCGCCCACCAGCACGAGCCGGCAGGGCGCCTGCCCGAAGGCCCGGTGCAGGATGCGCCACTGGATCGTGTCGGTGTCCTGGAACTCGTCGACCACCGCCATCGAGAACCGTGCCCGCAGGCGCTCGGCCACGATGTCGCCCCGGCGGCCCTCGGCCAGGCTGGCGTCGAGGCGGTCGAGCAGGTCGTCGTAGGTGAGGAGGCGGCCCTTGCGCTTCTGGTCGACGATCCGGTTGCGGACGGCGCGGGCGAAGGCCCGGCGCTGGCGGTCGACCGGGTGGTCGTCCACGGGGGCGATGGCGCAGTCGGGGTGCTGGACGACCGCCCTCGCGATGGCGGCCGCGGTGCCGGGCTCGAAGTGGATCTCGTCGCCGGCGAGCACGCGCCGCACGTAGAGGTCGCGGACGGCGTCGTCGACGAGGTCGCGGACGTCCTCCACGAGCTCGACGTCGCGCTCGGCGTCGCCGGCGGTGCCGAGGCTGGCGAGCACCTGCTGGCAGAAGCCGTGGGTGGTGGCGATGGTGGCGGCGTCGAAGTCCGACAGGGCGACGCGCAGGTGGCGCCGGCGGGCGGCGCGCTCCTCCTCGGTGCCGCGGCGCAGGTGGGCGAGCAGCGGATCCGCCTGCTCGTCGGCGCCCGGCGCCAGCGCGTCGGCCGCCTCCGTGAGCCGCTGCCATACGCGCTCGCGCAGCTCGCCGGTGGCCTTGCGGGTGAAGGTGACGACGAGCAGCTCGTCGAGGGGACGGCCCTCGGCCACCTCGCGGACGACGAGCGACGAGACCGCGTGGGTCTTGCCCGTGCCGGCGCTGGCCTCGAGGACGGTGATGCCCTCGGCCACGGGCACGGTCGGGTCGAACTCGGCCATGGGCTCGGCGCCCGGCGTGGCGTCGGTGGCCGTCACGACGAGGCCCACTGGCGGTGCGCGTCCAGGGCGGGCGTCCACACTTCGCGGGCGAGGGCGGTGAAGCGGGGGTCGGCGATGACCTCGTCGAAGGGCCGGACGCCGCCGTGCACGAGCACGTGCTCGGCGTCCTGGGCCTCGCCGGGCCGGTTGAAGTCGCCCTCCCACTCCTTGGCCGCGGCGGCGGCCGGGTCCTCGTCGCCCTCGCGCTGCTTCGTGATCCAGGCGTGGGAGGTCTTCGAGTAGAGCGGCACGGGGCCACAGAGGATCTCGTCCCGCAGGGTGACGAGCGCGGCGAGGTGGCCGACCGCCTCGTCGGCGGCCATCGGGGGGAGCCCGAACCGGCGGGACTTGCCGCCCCACCGGGCGACGAGCACCGAGGTGAGCCCGCCGTCAGTGGCGGCGCTGGCCGCGAGATGGCGGACCCAGGTGGCGAGCTGGCGCTTGGCCGACATCGAGGAGAACGTGACCGGCCGGATCGTCGAGGCGCCGGCGAACACGTCGGCCACGGTGCCGACGAGGTGGCGGCCGTCGGGCAGCACGACGTCGACCTCGACGGAGGCGGGGCGACCGTCGGCGATCTCCCGCGCGCTGGCGGCGAGGCGCTCGGCCTTCTCCCGGGCGTCGCCCAGCACCCGCTCGCCGAGCAGGCCGGGCGGCAGCTGGCCACGGGCCCGCTCGGCCGCGCAGATGACGTCGGGGTCGGCGCCGGTGAGGAGGGCGTCGAGCAGGCGCTGGCCGACCTGCCACTTGCCGAGGCCGTCGAACTCGAGGGCGAGGGCGTCGGCCAGGCGCTCGTCGTCGTCGTAGAGGCCGAGGCCGAGGCGCTGGCGCAGGAAGGCCTTGGCCGGGTGGTCGATGGCGGCGACGAGGGCCTCGAGCTCGACGATGCCCTCGTCCACCACCGGCGGCAACGGGGTGTCGGGGTCGAGGAAGGGCGCGGGCGGCGCCGGCGGCCGGGCGGCAGCCTCGGCGCCGGCGAGCAGGCGGTCGTCGAAGCTCCAGGGGTCGGGGGTGCCCAGGGCGCCGGGCTCGAAGCTGCGGCGGTCGGCGGGCTGCAGCGGGTGGTGGCGGACGACGTGCTCGCGGGCGAGGTCGCCCGCCTCGGTCACGGCCACGTCGTCGAGCACGTCGAGCAGCTCGTTCACGGGCACCGCCGGCGGCAGGGGCTCGTTGGTGCGGGGGTCGTGGCCGTCGTAGGTGACGACGAGGTGGTCGCCGGCGGCGAGGACGGCGTCGAGCAGGAGCTGGCGGTCCTCGGCCCGGCGGTCGTGGTCGCCGGGGTGGCGGGCGGCGACGAGCAGGTCGTCACCGTCGGGGCTGCCGCCACGGGGGAAGGCGCCGTCGTCGAGGCCGACGAGGCAGACGACCCGGTGGGGCACCGACCGCATGGGGACGAGCGTGCACATGGTCATCTCGCCGGTGCGGAAGGCGGCCCGGCTGGGGCGGCCCTTCAGGCGGTCGGCCAGCAGGTCGCGCAGCTCGGCCAGGCGGAGCGGCGTGTCGCTGGTGGCCTCCTGGTCATCGGCACCGGCGCCGGCCTCGTGCACGACCTCCTGGAGGAGCTGGTCGAGCTGGCTGCGCTGCCAGGCGTCGTCCCAGCTCGTGGCGAGCAGCCGGTCCGCGGCTAGGTCGAGCGCGGCGACCCACTCGCCCACGGGCCGGGGGTCGACGAGCGAGTGCACCGCGTCGCCGAGGCGGCCGACCAGCTCGGCGAAGCGGCCGGCCAGGTCGATGTCGCCGGAGTCGACGTCGTCGAGGGGCAGCACGCCGCCGACGAGGCGCAGGTGGTCCTCGGTCATGGCCACCCCGAGCAGTACCCGCTGGAGGCCGGCCGCCCACGTGCCCGTGCGGACCGCGGCGAGGTCGTAGGGCGCCCGGTGGTCGCCGTCGAGGCCCCAGCGGGTGCCCGTCTGCTCGACCCACTCGGCCAGGCGACCGAGGTCGTCCTCGTCGAAGCCGAAGCGCTGGCGCACCGGGGGGAGGGCGGCGAAGGCCAGCACCTGGGTGGCGGTGAGGCGGGCGTCGACCAGGGCGAGCAGGTCGGCCACCGCCCCGAGCACGGGGTTGGTCTGGCGCAGCGAGCGGTCGGCCAGGCGGTGGGGGATGGCCCGCGGGTGGTCGGGGGCGTCGTCGAAGGCCGCCCGCAGGAGCGGCGCGAGCTCGTCGATGCCGGGGCACATGACCACGACGTCGCGGGGCTCGAGGGTGGGGTCCTCGGCGAAGAGGTGGGTGATCGCGTCGCGCAGCACCTCGGCCTGGCGGGCCCGGCCGTGGCAGGCGTGGACCTGGATGGAGCGGTCACCGGCGTCGAGCACCACCCGCTCGGCGGGGTCGGTGGGCGGGGCCTCGTCGGCGCGGATGGCGGCCTGGAGGCGGTGCAGCAGCGAGGGCCCGTCGGCCTCGTCGGCCGTCGGGAGGGGGTGGTGGCGGTCCTCGGTGGCGGCGTGGGGCGCCTCGGCCAGGCGCCGGCGCAGCACGACGCCCATCTCGTGCGAGTCCCGACCCCACGCCCGCAGCAGGGGGTGCTGCAGGGCGAGCTGGTCCTCGGTGCCCCAGCTCGCCGGCGACGGGTGCAGCGCGAGGACGTGGACGTTGCGGTGGACGGCGAGGGCCTCGAGCACGTCGAGGTAGCTGGCGGGCAGGCGGGTGAGGCCGAAGAGGAAGAGGCGCTCGGGCAGGTCGACGAGGGACGGGTCGGCGACGAGGGCGGTGCAGCCGGCGGCGGTGCGCTCGGCCGGGCTGGGCGTGCCCACCTCGGCCCGCAGGCGCCGCCAGAGCTCGGCCTGCCAGGCCAGGTGGTGGTCGAGCGGCCGCCCGTCGCCGTCCTCGTCGCGCCCCTCGTGCCAGGCGAGCACCATGGCCGGCCGGTGCACGGCGTAGCGGTCGTAGAGGTCGGCCAGGTGCCGGATGGCGGCGAAGCGGCGGTCGCGACGGGCCTGGTCGTCGTCGGCGGCACCGAGGTGGCCGGCGAGGACGAAGAGCCAGTCCTCGTCGAGGCAGGCGTCGACCACGTCGAGCAGGGGCCAGGCCAGGCGCTCGGGGCGCCACGGGTCGGTCTCGGGGTCGACGCCGGTGACGGTGGCCAGCGCGGTCTGGACGAGGCGGCCGGGGAACGGGAAGTCGAGGTGGGCGCACACGCCATCGGCCCGACCGGGGCTGGTGCCGAGGTGGGCGGACAGGCGGTGGGCCAACCACCGCTCGACGCCCCGGGAGTGGACCGCGACGACCTCGCGGGTGAAGGGGTCGGCCGGCGGGACCGCCAGCTCGCCGGCGAGGACCTCGGCCAGCACGTCGGCGCGCTCCGCCCGGTGCAGGACGAGCGTCATCGTCCGGTCACCGGTCCGGGGGTCGCAGCGGGCATCACCCGGGACGGTACGCCACCGCTGTGACGCTCACGGCGGGGCGGGGTGGATCGGGGCGCCGCGCGGGTGGGCGAGACTGGTGGCGTGGGCCTGCTGGGTGGGGAGTCGCCGCGGGAAACGGTGATCGCGTGGGCGTTCGTCCTCGTGCAGGGGGCGCTGATCCTCGCCGTGCTGCTCCTGCCCGCGGACGACGCCTGGGTGCTCTCGCCGGCGGCCGACACGGTGGCGACGGCCCTCGAGTGGGTCGGGACGCTGATCCTGGTGGTCGGCCTGGTGAACCTGGGCCGCTCGCTCACCGCGCTGCCCACGCCGGTGCCCCACGGCGAGCTGAAGGTCGGCGGCCTCTACCGGTTCGTCCGCCACCCCATCTACACGGGCGTGATGGCGCTGATCGTCGGCGCCGCCGCTCGCTCGGGCAACCCCTGGTCGGCCCTCGCCGCCGCCGGTCTCGTGGCCTGGTTCATGGCCAAGGCCCGCTGGGAGGAGGGCCGTCTCCGGGCCCGCTACCCCGGCTACGACGACTACGCCGCCCGCACCCCGCGATTCGTCCCCGGCTGGCCCGTCGGCGCCGATCGCCGCCGCTGAGCCCGCGGCGGGCGGGTCACCGGGCGAGGGGGAAGCTGGCCGCCACCAGCGAGAGGGGCGGGAGGCGGAGCTCGGCGGTGGCCGCCGACGCCGAGCCGTGGGCGAAGGGCGCCGCCTCCACGACGTGGGGCTCGTCCCACGTGTTGCGGGCCCGCGGGTGCGGGCCGGTGAGGACCTCGGCGTCGACGCCGCCGGCGAGGGTGATGCCGGTCAGCGAGACAGACAGGGGTGCCGCCGCCTCCCGGCTGCGGTTGACCGCGAAGATGTGCAGGGCGTCGGGGCCGAGGATGGCGCTGAGGTCGACCTCGGGCACGGTGCCGAAGCGGCGGGTCTCGTAGCTCGGGCCGGTGGGGGCCACCCGCAGCGCGTCGCCCTCACGTCGGTCGCTGAACATCCGGAAGGCGTGGAAGATCGACTGCACGAGCAGGTCGTCGCCCTTGGTGAGCAGCGGGGCGATCACGTTGACGGCCTGGGCCAGGTTGGCGATGCGCACCACGTCGGCGTGGCGGACGAAGCTGTTCAGGAACTGGGCGACGACCAACGCGTCCTCGAGGTTGTAGATCTCCTCGATCAGGTGGGGCGCCTTGCCACCGAACCGCGATGGCACCGCCCAGCGCAGCAGGGTCTGGTGGCCGGTCTTGTACCAGACGTTCCACTCGTCGAAGCTGATCCGGGTCGGGCGCTCGTAGCCGTGGCGGCGTTGCGCCTCGGCGCACAGGCCGGCGGCCTCCTCGATCTGGGCGTCGACGGTGCGGCCGAAGCCCAGGAACTCCCGGGTGCGCCGGCCGAGGTTGCGGGCGTAGCGGTGCAGGCTCAGGTAGTCGAGGCCGTCGCCGAACTCGTCGAGCACGGTGATGGACCACTTGGGGTGGCTGGGCAGGCCCGGGTCGGACGAGCCGCAGGCCACGACCTCCATCTCGGGGGTGACGTCCCGCATCGCCGCCGCGGCCTCCCGCGCCCGGCGGGTGTACTCGGACGCGTTCGTGTGGCCGAGCTGCCAGGGGCCGTCCATCTCGTTGCCGAGGCACCAGAGGTCGACGCCGTAGGGCTCGGTCCGCCCGTTGCGCCCCCGCCAGTCGCCCATGGCGGTGCCGGCGGGCTCGTTGACGTAGGACACGAGGGACTGGGCGTCGGCGGGGGTGCCGGTGCCGAGGTTGACCGCCATCATCGGGGTCCAGCCCATGCGCTCGGCGAGGGGCAGGAACTCGTCGGTGCCGAACTGGTTGGTCTCGGTGCACCGCCACGCCCGCTCGAGGCGCTCGGGGCGCTGGGCCTTGGGGCCGATGCCGTCCCGCCAGTCGTAGCCGGACACGAAGTTGCCGCCCGGGTAGCGGACCGCGGTGAAGCGGAGCTTGGCCAGCGCGTCGAGCACGTCGGTGCGGCAGCCGTGCTCGTCAGCGTGGGCGCTGGTCGGGTCGTAGATGCCCTCGTAGACGCAGCGCCCCATGTGCTCGACGAACCCACCGAACACCCGGGGGTCGACGTCGGCGACGACGTCGCCGGCGTCGAGGGTGACCGTCGTGCTGCCCAGGGTCCCGCTCACGGCCAGGACCGTAGCGGGGGACGGGAGCGCGTCAGGCGGGTTGGGGCTCGGCGCGCTCGATGCGGGCGGGGACGTGCTTGTGCAGCGGGGTGCCGGCGAGCTCGTCGCGGTGGTCCGCGGAGGTGAGCTCGTTGGGGGCCACGCCGACGCTGTCGCCGGGGTCGCCGACGCCGAAGCCGTTGGGCAGCGAGGCGTGGCCCGCCTGCAGGGTGTCGGTGAGCTCGACCACCGCCACCGCGCTGCCCGCCTTGGTGGTGATGCGGGCGGCGTCGCCGTCGGCCAGGCCCAGGGCGGCACCGTCGGCCGGGGAGAGCCGCAGCGCACCGGCGGCGTCCTTCTTCCGCCAGCCCGGGTCCCGGAAGATGGTGTTGGCGGTCGACGTCCGCCGCTCGCCGGCGGACAGCACGATGGGGAAGTCCGGGTCGGAGGCCGGCGGTGTCGCGGTGAAGACCGCCTCGAAGGCGGCCAGCATCTCGCCGACGGCGAGGTTGACCTTGCCGTCGGGGGTGTCCATGCGCCGCCAGGTGTCCTCGAACTCGTCGACGGTGAAGACCACGCCCGACGGGGTGTCGAGCAGGGCCTGGAAGAGGGCGTCGCCGTCGGCGAACCCGGCCCGCTGCACGGAGGCGGGGAAGGTGAGCATGGTGGTCTGGGCGAGGCCCCAGACCGCGGCGGCCTGCGCGGCATCGCCCAGCGAGGGGCCGAGGGTCTCGTAGAGGACGTAGCTGGCGAAAGGCCCGAGGTGGGGGCGTTCGCCGTTCACCCGCAGGAAGGCGCCGAGGTAGGCGCCGCGGCCCTGCTCGGCGGCGGCCCGCAGCTCGTCGAGGGCGTCGGCGTCACCGGCGAGGGCGCCGCTGGCCCGGACGATGCGGGCGTGGATCTCGGCCTCGGGGAGGGTGCCGGGCAGCGGGTCGAGCAGCGGCCGGCGCAGGTGGAAGGCGTTCTCGGGGAACTCCAGGGTGAAGAACGTGGCCTCCCACTTCTCGAACTGCGACGCCGCCGGCAGCACGTAGTCGGCGCTGCGGGCGGTCTCGGTCATGGCCACGTCGATGACGACCGAGAACTCGAGCGCGGCCATGGCCTCGCGCCAGCGGGACGACTCGGGCAGCGAGTGCACCGGGTTCGACGACTCCACGATCAGGGCCCGGAAGCGGTCGGGGTGGTCGGTGAGGATCTCGTCGGGCAGCACCGCGCTCGGGATCAGGCCGGTGATCACCTTGGAGCCGGTGACCGGGCTGAGGCGGACGGCGGCGCTGCCCCCGGCCAGGTTGGCCATGCGGGTGTGGATGTTCATGCCGCCGGGCACCCCGAAGTTGCCGGTCAGCAGGTAGAGCAGCTTCTCGAGGTACGAGCAGAGGGTGGAGTTCGGCGCCTGCTGGATGCCGAGGTCCTCGAAGATCGAGACCCCGCCGGTGGCGCCGGCGATGCGCCGGGCCGCGGCCCGCACGTCGTCCTCGGCCACGCCGGCGACCGCGCACCACTCGGCGATCGGCACCCGGCCCACGGCGGCGGTGACCTCGTCGAGGCCGTCGGCGTGCTCGGTCAGCCAGCGGTCGGCGAGCAGGCCCTCCTCCACGAGGACGGCGAGTAGCGCGCCGAGGCACCAGGCGTCGGTGCCGGGCTTCACCTGGAGGTGGATGTCGGCGAGGTCGGCGGTCTCGGTGCGGCGGGGGTCGATGACGATCAGGGCGCGCCCCTCGTCGCCGGCGACCGCCTTGAGGACGGTGCGGGCCCGCGGGAAGCCGTGGGACTGCCACGGGTTCTTGCCCACGAAGACGAGGACCTCGGCCTCGTCCCACTCGCCGGTGGTGTGGCAGCGGGGGCGGCCGTAGAGCTGGCCGTCGACCCAGAACTCGCCGGTCTTCTCCTGGGCGAGGGCGTTGCTGATCCACGTCGAGCCGAACGCGGCCCGGGTGGCCCGGCCGTAGCCGCCGCCGAGGTGGTTCCCCTGCCCGCCGCCGCCGTAGTAGAGGATGCGCTCGCCGCCGTGCTCGGCGGCCACGTCGTTCAGGCGGGCGGCGACCTCGGCGATGGCCGTGTCCCAGTCGACCTCCTCGTAGGTGCCGTCGGGGCGCCGGCGCATCGGGCTGGTGAGGCGGTGGCGGCCGTTCTGGTAGTGGTCGAGGCGCAGCGCCTTCTCGCACGTGTAGCCCTTGCTGGTGGGGTGGGCCTTGTCGCCGCGCACCCGCACGAAGGTGCGGCCGTCGTCGCCGCCGAGGCGGACCTCGACCCCGCAGTTCACCGAGCAGAGGATGCAGGCGGTGGCGTGCCAGTCATCGGTGGCGGTGCCGTCGGTCGTGGTGCCGTCGGTCGTGCTGCCGTGCTCGGTCATGCGCCCTCCCGAAGTGAGTTCGAGAAACGAACCTACTCTGGATCGCGCGGCGGCGCCACCGGTCGGGCGACGGCCTGGGCCTCGGCGGGGTGTCCACCGCCGCCGGGCCCGCCACCACCGGGACCATCGTCGTCGGGACCGCCGTCGTCGTCCGGCGCCGTGACCCCGGCCAGGCCGCGGAGCGCGCCGACCACGTTCGTGCCGATGGCCTCGACCGCGTAGCCGCCCTCGAGCACGACCAGGGTGGGCACGTCGAGGTCGGCGAGGCGGGCGCCCAGGACGGGGTAGTCGCCGGCGTCGAGCTCGAAGCGCGAGATCGGGTCGTCCCGGAAGGTGTCGACGCCGAGCGAGACGACGATCGCCTCGGGGCTGAACGCCCGCACCCGGGCGAGGGCCTCGTCGAGGGCCTCGAACCAGCGACCGGCGCCCGTGCCCCAGGGCAGGGGGAAGTTGGCGTTGGCGTCCTCGCCGGCGCCCACGCCCCGCTCGTCGGCGTAGCCCGCGAAGTACGGGTACTCCTGACGGGGGTCACCGTGGAGGCTGGTGACGAAGACGTCGCCGCGGTCCCAGAAGATGTCCTGGGTGCCGTTGCCGTGGTGGTAGTCGACGTCCACGACCGCCACCCGGCCCATCCCGCCGGCGCGCAGGGCCTGGGCCGCGGCGGCGGCGTTGTTCACGAAGCAGTAGCCGCCGTACAGGTCGCGGCCGGCGTGGTGGCCGGGCGGTCGGCACAGGGCGAAGGCGTGGGGATCGCCGGCGAGCAGCAGGTCGGCGCCGGTGAGGGCCACGTCGGCGGAGGCGAAGACCGCCTCGGCGGTGCCGGCCATGATCGGCGAGCCGGCGTCGAAGGAGAAGTAGGAGAGTCGGCCGTCGATGGCGTGGGGCTCGCGCTGGGTGAAGCGGCGGGTCGGCCAGGCCAGCCCCAGGGCGTCGGTCTCGGTGCCGTGCTCGGCGACCCACTCGTCCCACGCCTCGGTGAGGAAGGCGAGGAAGCGCTCGTCGTGCACCGCAGCCAGCGGCTCGAGGCCGTGCTCGGTCGGCGGCGCCACCGGGCCCAGCGCCGCCGCCTCCACTGCCCGCAGCACGAGCTCGGCCCGCTCGGGGCGCTCGTGGGGCGGCTGCATCGTCCCGTCGATGAGCTCGGCCCGGGCGTGGTGGCGGTGGTGCCGCAGGCTGTAGACGGTCTGCACCCGCGCCGGTGTAGCAGACGGCGCCGATACGGTCGCCGGGGTGAGTGACGGATTGCGCCTCCGCCGACTCATCGGGGTCTATGACGCCGACCACACCCTGCGTGGCGAGCTGTCGTACTGGGTGGGCGCCCGCCTCGGGCGCGCCCACTGCGCGTTGTGCGACATCACGCACGGCGCCGTGCTGGCCAAGCCCGCGTGGACGCGGTGCCGGACGGGCTTCGGCGTCCCGTTCGACACCTACCACCGCGACGACCAGCCCGATGCGGTGCGGTCGGCTGTCGGCGGCGCTGCGCCGGTGGTCGTGGCCGAGACCGAGGACGGCGCGATCGTCCCGCTGCTCGACGCCGACGAGCTCGAGGCCTGCGGCGGCTCGGTGGACGCCCTGGCGGTCGCCACCGAGGGTGCCGTGGTCGACGCGGGTCTGGGGTGGCCGGAGGCCCCCGATGCTCCGGCGGCGCCGGCGGGATCGTCGTAGCCTTCGGGCATGGCGCGCATCTCCTTCCCCGAGGTCGGTTTCGGCGAGCACGTGGACTGGTCGCTCCAGCGGCCCGAGATGGCCAAGGGCCTGGGCAAGTTCTCCGCCGCGGTCTACGGCAACACCCAGCTCGGCGTGCGCGAGCGCGAGGCCGCCCGCTACACGATCGCCCAGATCAACCACTGCGCGGTGTGCCAGGACACCCGGGCCGAGCGCGGCCCGGAGCTGGGCATCGACGAGGGCTTCTACGCCGAGATCCTGAACTGGCGCGAGAGCGAGGTGCTGTCCGACCGTGAGCGCCTCGCCGCCGAGTTCGCCTACCGCTTCGCCCTCGACCACCTCACCATGGACGACGCCTTCTTCGACCGGATGCGCACCGCCTACACCGACGAGGAGCTGGCCGACCTCAGCATCTGCTGCGGCATGTTCCTCGGCCTCGGCCGCATGATGGCCGTCGTCGGCGTCCCCGCCCCCGACGACCGCATCCTCGTCTAGCTGTCGCGCTCGCGGGGAGGGCCGCCGGGGGATCAGCCGCGGAGGAGGGTGCCCGGGCGGCGGCCGTCGGGGCCGAGGGGCTCGGCCACGGCCTCGTCGTCGACTCGGATGGGCACGCCGTTGACCAACGTGTGGCGCACGCCCACGGGGGCGTCGGCGGTCAGGCGCTCGCCGTCGGCGGGGAAGTCCCGCACCCGGCGCAGCGGGCCGGGGGCCACGGTGGCGGGGTCGAACACCACGAGGTCGGCGGCCTTGCCGGCGGCGACGACACCCCGGTCGTCCAGGCCGTAGACCGCGGCGGGCTCGGCCGTGAGCTTGTGGACGGCCCGCTCGAGGGGCATCACGCCGCGGTCGCGCACCCAGTTGCCGAGCAGGTCGGTGCTGAAGCAGGCGTCGCAGAGCTGGCTCACGTGGGCGCCCGAGTCGGCCAGGCCGAGGAGCACGCCGTCGCGGGGGAGCAGCCACTCGATGGCGTCGGGGTCGTCGTTGGCGAGCACCGAGTTGAAGCGCGTGGTGAGGTCGTCGGCCAGGCTGACGTCGAGGATGACGTCGAGCGGGGTGCAGCCCCACTCCTCGGCCAGCTCGACCACGTTGCGGCCGACGAGCTCGGGTCGGTTGGTGCTCTCGGCGACCGACAGCGACGGCCAGTTGAACGGCAGGACGCCCTGCTCCTTGCCCGACAGCTCGGCCCACGCCGTGGCCCGCCAATCCCGGTCCGCGTAGGTCGCCTTCCGCTCCTCGTGGGACTGGCCCATGATCGAGGAGAACGACGAGCGCATGTTGAGGGTGAAGGGCTCGGCCAGGTTCATCTGGAACATGAGCGGCCGGCACGACACCTGGGGCCACACCTCGACGCCCTCGGCCCGGGCGGCGTCGTGCTCGGCGATGACCTTCTCGTGGTACGGGAAGCCCTTGACCGTGAGCAGCGCCGTCCACGTGATGGGCCGGCCGATGTGGCGCTGGAGCTCGAAGACCTCCTGGTTGGAGAACACGCCGCCGGGCAGCAGGGCGAGGACGCCGCGGCCGGCGTCGCGCACCGGCTCGCACAGCGCGGTGAGCTCGGCCAGGTCGGCCACCCGGGAGGGGACGGGTCGGCCCTGGTCACCGTTGTGGGTGGGGGAGGCCGAGCTGGCGAACCCGGCGGCGCCCGCGGCCATGGCCTCGGCCACGATGCGCTGCATCTCGGCGATCTCGGCGTCGGCGGCGGGCCGCTCGTAGGCGTCGTCCGCGCCCATGACGTAGAGGCGCACGGCGGTGTGGCCGACGTAGCAGCCGTAGTTCAGTCCGACGCCTCGGCGCTCGACCGCGTCGAGGTACTGGCCGAAGGTCTCGAACTCGTCCCAGGGCACGCCGGCGACGAGGGTGTCGAGGCTCATGTCCTCCACGTGCTGCAGGGTGCGCCCGAGGATGCCGGCGCCGTCGGGCCCGCACGGGGCGATGGAGAAGCCGCAGTTGCCCGCGATCACGGTGGTGACGCCGTGGTACGAGGACGGCGTGAGGCCCGGGTCCCAGAAGACCTGGGCGTCGTAGTGGGTGTGGATGTCGATGAAGCCGGGGGCCACGACGTGCCCGTCGGCCTCGAGGACGCGGTCGCCGTCGAGGCCGGTGCCGACCTCGGCGATCCGCCCGTCCTGCACGGCCACGTCGGCGGCGAACCCGGGCGTCCCGGTGCCGTCCACCACCGTCCCGCCCTTGATCACCAGCTCGTAGGCCATGGCGTCACCCCCGTGTCGTGCCTCTGCCCATGGTGCCACGGTCCGCGCCGACTGACTTCCTCACGGCGCCCGCTCGAACTGGCTCCCGATCTCGGTGTCCTGGCACCGAAATCGGGAGCCAGAACGTGAGATCGGTCAGGCGGGGGCGAGGGCGAGGCGGCGGCGGGCGGCGGCGAGGTCGACGGGCTCGCCGAGGCTGCCCAGGACACGCAGCGCGGCCCGGCAGGCCGCCAGCTCGGCCACGCTCGGCATGGGCAGGTTGAGCAGGCGCCGGCCGACGGGTGGCAGGCAGGCGATGGCGCCCGCCCAGATCGCCCGCCAGAGCGGCTTGGCCGGGCCGGGGATGATCGGCGCCTCGTCGAGGAAGGCCACGCCGAGGGCGGCGTACTCGCCGACGGCGAGCTGTGGGCGGTGGTGCTCGAGCGATGCCAGCAGCCCCGACCACGACTGCGGTGGGTCGAGGACGCCGGTGCCCTCACCCACGATCGCCACCTCGGCGATGTAGCGGTCGAGCTCCGACCGGCTCATCGGGCGCAGGGCGAAGCGGCGGTTGGCGGCGGCGATGGCCGTGTACTCCGCGACGTGGACCCAGTCGAGCAGGTCGGGGTCGTTGGCGTCGTAGGGGCGGCCGTCGGGGGCGACGCCCACGACCGGCACGTGGGCCTTGCGCACGATCCGGCACAGGCGCTCGGCCCGCGCGGTCGAGCCGTACACGACGCCCTGCACGAACTCGGCGGTGCGCTGGGTGCGGCCCAGGAAGTCGTCGGAGAAGGCGGAGTGCTCGGCCACCCCGGCCATGGCGAGCGGGTGCAGCGCCTGCAGGGTGAAGGCGGCGATCCCGGCCACGAGCAGCGACGGGTCGGCGTGCACCCTCCACGCCACGCTGTCGGGGCCGAACCAGCCCGGGTCGCCCATCTCCGAGGCGTCGAGCGGCCGTGGGTTCGCGGGGCGCAGCGCGCCGAGGGCGCCCAGCACGGGCCGGGCGATCAACGGCGACGTGACCGCGCCGAAGACGCCCCCGGCGATGCCGCCGGTGAGCTCCGCGACCGACGCGGTCGGCGGGATCCACGCCGGCTCGGGCTCCCACACCCGGGCGGCGGCGGGGTGGATGTCCCGGGTGCGGCGCGGCGAGCCGTTCGCCGACTGGGCGGCAGCCGCGATCCCGTTGCTGGAGGCCATGGCGTCCACGCTAGGTGGCGTCACGCCGCCGGCCACGCCCGGGCGAGGCGCTCAGAAGGGCAGTTCGGAGGCCTGCAGCTCGAGGAGCTCGTCGAACAGGGCCCGGCAGGCAGCCTCGTCGGCGGGGGAGCACGGGTCCTCGACCACCGCCTGGTAGGCGAGGTCGGGGTCGTGCTCGAGGGCGGCTCGCACCACGAGGTCCTGCAGCGCGACCTGCGTGCCCACCCAGCCGGCGAGGGGCTCGCCGAGCGGTGGCATCTCCTCGGGATGGATGCCCTCGCCGTCCACCGTGGCGCCCACCTCGACGATGGCGCCGTCGGCCACGTCGGGGAGGTAGCCCCGGTTGGGCACGTTGACGGCCATGATCCGGGCGGGCTCCCCCGTCCAGCGCGCGGCGATGATCGGGATCACCTCCTCGAGGCTGTGGCCCACCTTGTGGAGCGGGAGCGGGACCGTCGTCTCCGCCGCCCACGTGGCCAACCGCTCGGTCACGGCGTCGAAGCGCTCGAAGAAGTCCATGTGGGTCGGGTGGTACGGGCCCACATCGAGGGCGAAGGGCAGGTACTCGCCGATGTGGCTGTCCACGGAGCAGGGCACGAGCCCGTACTCGCGGACCATGTGCGCGACCAGTGGCGTGTACACCTGGTCGGCCAGGCCGGCGAGGGGCAGCGGCTTCATCATCGCCTTCCAGAACGGCACGGTCCGCGGCGAGTAGTCGAAGACCGGCTTGGCGAACAGGTCCCGCACGCGGGGGAGCAGGTCCTCGCCGGTGCGGGTGTCGACCAGCTCGGTGAAGAAGGTGAAGTGGTTGATGCCCGAGGCCCGACCGCGGAGGTGCTTGGTCGGGACGTGCAGCAGCTTGCCCAGCCGGGACACACCGATGGGCCCCTCGTGGCACATGCCCACGTTGGCCACCTTGGTCCCCCGGTTGATGGCCAGCGTCACCCGGCTCATCGGGTTGGACAGGTTGATCAGGAAGGCATCGGGGCAGTGCTCCTCGATCGACCGGCAGATCGAGAGCGTGTTCTTGATCGAGCGTAGGGAGTGGAAGACCGCGCCCGGCCCGCCGTTCTCACCGTGGATCTGGCGGGCGCCATGGCGGTTCGGGATCTCGTAGTCCTGGCGCCAGTAGCGGTAGCGGCCGAACTCGGCGCTGCTGATGCAGAAGTCGGCGCCGGCCAGGGCCACGGCGGGGTCGGGGCTGAGGTCGATGACGAGCGGCGCGCCCGAGGCGGCGTTCAGCTTCGACGCGAACCGGTAGGCCCGGCCGAGCCGCTCCTCGTTCACGTCGTGGAGGACGAGGCGGGCGCCGGCGAGGTCGGGGGTGTGCACCAGGTCGTTGACCATGGTGGGGCCGAACGACATCCCGCCGGCGCCGATGAGGGTGATGGTGGGGGCGCTCACGGGCGCGGCTCCTCCGGTTCGTGGGTCGGCCCCACCACGCTAGGCGCGAGGAGAGGGCCATCGGCCCTGGCCTGACGGCGCCGGGGCGTGTAGGCACGCGCCCATGGCCATGAACGTGAAGCCGGTGCCCACCCTCGATGAGCGCATCAACGACATCCGCATGCGCACGGCCGAGATCGTCAACGAGGACATCATCCCGAACGAGGCGGTGCTCTGGCGGTCCGCCGAGGACAGCAGCTTCACCGAGCACAACGAGGCCCTGGAGCTGCGGGCGGCCATCAAGGAGCGGGTGAAGCAGGCGGGGCTCTGGGCGCCGCACCTGCCCACGGAGTACGGCGGCATGGGCCTCGACTTCCTGGCCCACGCCTACATGAACGAGGTCCTCGCCTACGCCCTCGGCGCCGCCTCGCTCTTCGGCGTCGTGGCGCCCAACAGCGGCAACCAGTCGATCCTCGTGAAGTACGGCACCCCGGAGCAGAAGGAGAAGTGGCTGCTCCCCCTCATCGACGGCGAGATGGAGTCGGGCTTCTCCATGACCGAGCCCCACAACCCGGGCTCCGACCCGCGCTCGCTCACCACCTCCGCCGTGGTCGACGGCGACCACTTCGTGATCAACGGCCACAAGTGGTTCACCTCGAACGGCATCGACGCGGACTTCTTCATCGTCATGTGCCGGGTGGTCGACCCGAACGCCGAGGACCCCGATCCCCGGAAGGGCCCGATGGTGCAGATCATCGTGCCGACGGCCACCAAGGGCGTGAACATCGTCCGGGGCATCGGGGTGTGGGGGCGCAAGACCTCCGACCACTGCGAGGTGAAGTACGAGGACGTGCGGGTGCCGGTGGAGAACGCCCTGGGTCGGGTCGGCGAGGGCCACCAGGCCGCCCAGGACCGCCTCGGCGCCGGCCGGGTGTACCACTGCATGAACTCGATCGGGCAGATGTGGCGGGCGTTCGACCTGATGGTCGAGCGGGCCCGGTCCCGCGAGGTGCACGGCGGCCTCCTGCAGGACAAGCAGTTCATCCAGGGCTTCATCGCCGACTCGTACATGGACATCCAGGCCGCCCGCCTCATGACCATCCACGCCGCCGAGAAGGTGGACGGGGGCATGGCCGCGGCCCGCACCGACATCTCGGCCATCAAGGTCTTCGTGCCGAACGCCTACACCCGGGTCGTCGACCGGGCCATCCAGGTCTGGGGCGCCGCCGGCGTCTCCAACGACCTGCCCCTGTTCGCCATGTACCAGGGCGCCCGCACCCTGCGCATCGCCGACGGCCCCGACGAGGTCCACAAGATCCTCATCGCCAAGAACGTCCTCGGCCAGTTCGCCAGCGGCGAGGGCTGGGACTTCGGCAACTGAGGTCGCGGGCACCTCACCGAGCGCCTCGCGAGCGGCGAGGGCTGAGACGTCAGCAACTGACCTCGTTCCTCCAGCGGAGGCGCGAGGAGCCACCTCGCGCTCCCGCTGGAAGAAGGGGTGGGGTCAGCCGCCGTAGTTCATGCCGGTGCTGCGCAGGTTGAGCGGCGGGCGGGCGGCGTCCCGAACGCCGGCGTTGACCACCTCGGCCACGAAGACCACGTGGTCGCCGCCCTTGACCGTGTCGCGCACGGTGCACTCGAACCAGTACGGCGCCTCGTCGAGGACGGGGGCGCCGGTGACCGCGCCGCCCTCGAAGCGATGGCCGTTGAGGCGGTCGTCCTCACGGGTGGTCGACCGGAAGAAGGCCTTGCCGATGTCGAGCTGGTCGTCGGCGAGCACGTTCACCGCGAACTTGCCGGTCGCCTCGATGACGCTGTCGAGGCCGCTGTCGACCTTCACCGCCGCGGTGACGAGGGGCGGGTCGAACGACGACTGGGTGAGCCAGTTCACCCCGCCGGCGGCGTAGGTCTCGCCGTCGGTCGCGGTCATCACGTAGAGGCCGTAGGTGATCGCCCGCAGGGCGACCTTCTTCTCCTGGGGGTCCATGCCCACGAGCCTACGACCACCCCGAGGGCGCCTCGGCCAGGACGGACGCGGCGCGCGACGTCACGCTCCCGCGGGCAGGACGACGAGGTGGCTACGAGGTCATGCCGCCGAGGCCGACGAGGCCCCGGGCCAGCTCGATCTCGCCCATGTGGCGCAGGCCGTGCTGGTAGTGCCAGCACTCGAAGCCGTCGAGCACGGTGACACCTTGGGGGCCGGCGCAGCGGGCGCTGTAGGTGCTGGCCACCTCGGGCGGGTACGGCGGGGCGATGAGGACCCGGGTGAGGTCGGCGGGGTCCATGGTGGCCAGGTGGGCCTCGGTGCGGTCGAACACCGCCCGCTGGTAGGCCTTGAACGCCTCGTAGTCGCCGATGCGCTGGTGGATCATCTCGTCGACCGTGCGGTGCTTGCCGTGGTCGTTGATCGCGGGGTGGACCTTGGCGAACCACTCGTCGTCCCAGATCGGGGGCGTGCCGGTGATGACCATGAAGGTGGCGTCCTCCATGTTCGTGTAGTGGAACAGCGAGAAGGCGATGGGCAGCACGCCTTCGCGCTCGAAGTGGTTCACGTGCTCGAGGTCCATCGTGTCGACGGCCTGGTAGTAGAGCGAGTGCATCGTCGCCATGCGGCGGCGGAGGCTGTCGAGCAGCAGGCCCTCGGGCAGGGCCGTGGTCGCGGCGTCGGTCATGTCAGTTCGCCTCCGGGGTCCGGGATTCGAGGTCACCGATGGTCGCACCCGGGTCGGCATCGGCGTCGCCGATCCTGTCCAGCCGGGCGGTGAAGTTCAGGTAGTCCCACACGAGCTGGTCGCCCTCGCGGCGTCGGCGTACCTCGACGGGCAGGCCCACCGGGCGCAGGACGTGCACGCCGTCCTCGTAGGTGGCCACGACGGTGATCGGGGTGGCGTAGTCCATCTCGGCCACGTCGTGGACGCCGTGCTCCTCGGTGCCGTCCACCCGCATGTCGTGGATGATCCCGCTGGCGGTGACCGCCAGGCGGTCGCCGCACTGCTCGATGCGCTGGACCCGGCCGAGGGCGGGGTGGTCGGGAGCGGGGGCGCCGCCGGCCTCGACCTCGACGACCTGCCACAGGCCGGCCAGATCGGGGGCGCCGTCGGCGAGGGGCTCGGTGCAGCCGGCGAGGATCGGCGGCGGCATGGTGTCGCCCCAGCCGCCCTCGGGGGTGTGGGCCACCGGGATGTCGTCGGCGGTCAGGCCTGCCGCCGCACTGGTCGTGGTCGCGTCGACGGCGTCGGCCGTCTGGCTTGCCGCCGGCGTGGTGTCGCTCACGCTGCCCTCCTCGTCCCCCGAGCCGCAGCCGGCCAGGCCGGCGATGACCGTCAGCGCCACCAGGCCGGCACCCAGTCGTGGGACCGGGCGGGCGGCGGGGCGGCGCACTTGCCCAGGGTAAGTAGTGGCACTAGCTTTGTCAATTGTCGGCCGGGCGTCGACACAGGGACGAGGGGGACCGGATGGAGCACGAGGCACTGGACCTGGTCATCGATCGGGGCGACCTGACGGTCGTCGAGGCGCGGGCCCACGGGCCCGCCGAGCTCGCCGACGGCCAGGCCCGCCTGGCGGTCGAGCGCTTCGGGCTGTCCGCCAACAACGTCACCTACGGCGTGTTCGGCGACATGCTCCGCTACTGGGACTTCTTCCCGGCCGAGCTCCCGTGGGGCCGGGTGCCGGTCTGGGGCTTCGGGCGGGTGGTCGAGAGCCGCTGCGCCGACCTGGCCGAGGGCCGTCGGGTTTTCGGCTACCTGCCGATGTCGACCGAGCTCGTGGTCGAGCCGGGGCGCTTCGACGACCAGGGCTTCAGTGACGTGGCCGAGCACCGGGCGGGGATGGCCGGCGCCTACAGCCGCTACACGTTCACCGACGGCGACCGCATCCACCGCGACGACCGCGAGCCCCACCAGCTGCTGCTGTACCCGCTGTTCTTCACGTCGTTCGTGATCGACGACTTCCTCGCCGACCGCGACTTCGGCGCCGAGCAGGTGTGGCTGTCGAGCGCCTCGGCCAAGACGTCGATCGGCACCGCCTTCCTCCTGCGCCGCCGTGGCGCCGGCACGGTGGTCGGCCTCACCTCGCCGGGCAACCGGGCCTTCGTCGACTCCCTCGGCGTCTACGACCACGTCCTCACGTACGACGCGGTCGCCGAGGTGGCCGCGGCGCCCGCCGTCTACGTCGACGTGGCCGGCGACGACGGCGTCACCCGTGCGGTGCACACCCACCTCGGCGAGGGCCTGGCCCACAGCATGCGGGTCGGTGGCACCCACTGGGACCAGGAGCCCGCCACCACGGCCGGCGAGCCCCTGCCCGGCCCCACCCCCGAGTTCTTCTTCGCCCCCGACCAGCTGGCCAAGCGGGCCCAGGAATGGGGCAAGGACACGCTCGACGAGCGCGTCGCCGAGGCCTGGCACGCCTACGCCGACTGGGTCGACGGCTGGCTCACGTTCGAGCACCACGAGGGCGCCGACGCGGTCACCGCGACCTGGCGCGCTCTCGTGGCCAACACCACCGACCCGAGGGTCGGTCACGTCTGCACGCTGGCCGCCACCGGCGGCACCGAGCCTGCCGAGCAGGAAGGAGCACCCTGATGGAGCTGGACGGGAAGGTGGCGGTGGTCACCGGGGCGGCGTCGGGCATCGGCCGGGCGCTGTCCGAACGGTTCCTCGCCGAGGGCATGTCGGTGGTCATGGCCGACATCGAGGGCGACAAGCTGAGGAGCGTGGCGGACGAGCTCGCCGCGGGCGGTGGCGCCGTGCACGCGGTCGAGATGGACGTGGCCGACTCGGACCAGGTGGAGGCGCTGCGGGATGAGTCACTCGCCACCTACGGCGCCGTCCACGTGCTCTGCAACAACGCCGGTGTGGGCTCCCCCCGCCCGAACATCTCCTCCACCCCGGCGCTCTGGCGCTGGGTCACCGGGGTCAACCTGCTCGGCGTGGCCTACGGCGTCAGCGCCTTCGCGCCGCTCATGGTCGAGCAGGGCGAGGGCCACATCGTGAACACCGCCTCCGAGGCCGGGCTCACCCCGTCGCCGGTGCTCGGCGCCTACCACGCCACCAAGTACGCGGTCGTGGGCCTCTCCGAGTCGCTCGCCCTCGAGCTCAACGGCACCGGCGTCGGCGTGTCCTGCCTCTGCCCCGAGCTGGTCGACACCCTCGTGTTCGAGTCCACCCGCAACGCCCCCGCCGAGCTCGGCCTCGGCGAGCCGGCGCCGGTCGAGATCTCGATGATCGAGCAGTGGATGCAGACCGTGGCCATGGACCCCGCCGACGTGGCCGCCCAGGTCACCTACGCCGTCAAGGCCGGCCGCTTCTGGGTGCTCACCCACCAGTCGACCCTCGACCGGGTGAAGCGCCGCAACGCCGACCTCGAGGCCGGCCGCGTCCCGAAGGGCGTCCGGTGAGCGACCGCCGCGGGCCGGGCTACGGCGAGCCGAACTGGGAGATGATCGGGCGCTGGTTCGAGCTGCCGCCCGACGAGGACACGCCCTTCTGGGCGGTCAACCTCATGAAGTACCGCGAGCGGGCGGACTACGGCGATGACGGCGACCAGGGCCGCACCGGCCGTGAGGCCGACGACGCCTACACGCCCTACGGCCCGCTGGCCGAGATCGGCGCCATGATCGCCTTCGCCGGCGACGTGGTGGACCAGCGGGGCGCCGACCCCACCTGGGACCGCATCGGCATCGTCCGCTACCCGCACCGTGCCGGCTTCTTCGCCATGCAGCAGCGGGATGACTTCAAGGACCAGCACGTCCACAAGGAGGCGGGCATGGCGGCGACCATCGTCATGTCCTGCCTGCCGGTCGAGGGCGCGCCGCTCACCGCCACCCCCGAGGACGGCACCGTCGTGCTTCGGGTGCGCCGCTTCGCCGGCGGCGCCCCGGCCGACGAGGCGCTGCCCGACGGGGTCACGCCCCTCAGCCGCTTCGCGGTCGAGGGCGTCATCGTGGGCGACGCCCGCACCTGGGACGAGGTCCGCTTCGACCACGTGGCCGAGGGCGCCGACGCCGGGCCGCTGCTCGACCTCGCCGGCGCCGAGGAGGGCTTCGCCATCGTGGTGGCACCGACCGCGCCGTTCGACCGCCTGGTCGAGTCGGTCGCCACCGCCGACGAGGCCCCGAAGCGGGAGGCCTGAGCATGGAGGTGCTGCGCACGCCCGACGAGCGCTTCGAGGACCTCCCCGACTGGGACTTCGCCCCGCACTACCGGTCGGTCACCGCGGCCGACGGCACCGAGCTGCGCTTCCACTTCGTGGACGAGGGCCCGCGCGACGCGGCGCCGATCCTGCTGCTGCACGGCAACCCGTCGTGGTCGTACCTGCACCGCCACATGGTGCGGGGGCTGGCCGACCTCGGGCACCGGGTGCTGGCCCTCGATCTCATGGGCATGGGCCGCTCCGACAAGCCCGCCGCCCGTAGCGACTACACGCTGGCCAACCACGTCGACTGGATGGGCCAGTGGCTCGAGGGCGAGGACCTCGCCGGTGTCACCCTCTACTGCCAGGACTGGGGCGGCCTCACCGGCCTGCAGCTGCTGCCCGACCACGGCGACCGCGTCGACCGGGTGCTGGCCTCGAACACCGGCATCCCGGTGGGCGAGGGGGTCAACCGGTTCATGCAGCAGTGGCTCGACTTCAGCCAGAGCGTCACCGAGCTGCCCATCGGCTCGCTCGTCGCGGGCGGCACGAGCCGCACCCTCACCCCCGAGGAGCAGGCCGCCTACGACGCCCCGTTCCCCGACGGCACGTACCAGACGTCGGCGCTGCAGTTCCCGCTGCTCATCCCGCTCCAGCCCGACAACCCGGGCGTGCCCCAGAGCAAGGCCACCTGGGCCTACTTGGCCACCTGGGAGAAGCCGTTCCTCACGGTCTTCGGCTCGGAGGACGCCATCGCCTACAAGCCCGGCGCCCACGTCAGGTTCCAGGAGGTCGTGCCGGGGGCGCAGGGCCAGCCCCACGAGGTGATCGAGGGCGCCAACCACTTCATCCAGGAGGACGCCTCCGAGCGCCTCATCGAGGTCCTCCACGCCTTCACCGGGGCGTAACCGACGGGGTGCATTTGCACCGGTTCGACTGGGACCTTCAGCCCTATTTCGGGAACGGCGGTGGTTCGTGCTTCAGCGCTGACCACCTTCCCGCCGATCCTCTGAGGAGATGTCCGGGTGAACCGGGGGCGGCATCGGCGGAGGGCGGCGGAAGGAGGCGGTCATGGCTCACCACGTGCGCACCAAGCTGGCCGCCACGTTGCTGTTCGGCCTCGCCCTCGGCGGTGGTGTCGCCGTCGCCCAGTGGTCGGCGGTCGGTGTCGGCGGTGGCGGCGTCCTGGCCGGTTCGCCCGTCGACGTGACGGTCGACGGCGGTTCGGCGATCGCCGACCTCTACCCCGGATCCAGCGGAGATCTCGCGGTCGAGCTCGACAACCCCAACGACTACGCCGTGCGCTTCACGTCGGTCGACGGCGGGGCGGTCACCCCCAGCACGAGCGCCTGCCCGGCCGACGCCGTCGCGCTGGTCGGCGGTCCCGTCGACCTGGTGGTCCCGGCCCACGCCGAGGGCCATCCGGCGGTGCTCGATGACGTCGTGCGGATGGACCGCTCGGCACCCGACGGTTGCCAGGGCGTGACCTTCTCGATCGAGGTCGACCTCACCGGCGAGCAGGCCTGACCGCTCCGGTAGCGTCGCCGCCATGAGCGACGGCGACCTGGTCCGCACCACCAGCGAGGGTGGCGTCACCACCATCACCCTGGACGACGGGAAGGTGAACGCCCTGTCGCCGGCGATGCAGCAGGCGGTGCACGCGGGCCTGGACGTGGCCGAGGCCGCCGGCGACGCGGTGGTGCTCGCCGGCCGCGAGGGCCGCTTCTCCGCGGGCTACGACCTGAGCCTCAGCGGCGACCCCGCCGCGTTCGTCGACCAGGTCCGCACCGGCTTCGAGTTGTGCGAGCGCGTCCTCTCGTTCCCCGACCCGGTCGTGATCGCGGCCACGGGCCACGCCATCGCCGGGGGGTTCTTCCTGCTGCTGTGCGGCGACTACCGCCTCGCCGCCGACGGCCCCTTCAAGTTCACCGCCAACGAGGTGGCCATCGGCCTCCCCATCCCGACCGCGGCGGTGGAGATCTGCCGCCAGCGCCTCAGCCCGGCGGCGTTCGCCCGGGCCATCCCCATCGCCGAGGTCTTCACCGCCGACGACGTGGTCGCCGCCGGCGTGGTCGAGCGGGTCGTGCCCGCCGGCGAGCTCGCCGGCACCGCCCGCGAGGTGGCCGAGCGGTACACGGCGTACGACCGCAGCGCCCACCGCATCGCCAAGGAACGCACCCGCCGCCAGGCCCTGGACGCGATCCGCGCCGCGGTCGAGGCCGAGTTCCCCACCTGACCCGACTCCGGGCGGCCCGCCCTGGGTAGGTCGCGGTCGAACCCGACCGCGAGACCGGAGGTCGACCGATGCCGCAGCAGGCGTGGACCGAGAAGCGTGAGCGTCAGTACGAGCACATCAAGGACGGGCTGCTCGACCGGGGCGAGGACGAGGACACCGCCGAGGAGATCGCCGCTCGTACGGTCAACAAGGAGCGGGCCCGCAGCGGCGAGGCCAAGGAGTCGAGCCGGTCCTCGACCGACGACCTCTCCTCGGGGCGCCGCGGCGGCCTGCGCTCCCACAAGGGGGCCGGCGGCCGCACCTACGACCAGCTCTACAACGAGGCCAGGCACAAGGGCATCGAGGGCCGCTCGAAGATGAACAAGGCCCAGCTGGAGAAGGCCGTCGACCGCTGAAGCGCCCCGATGGTGCAGGGCCCGCCGAGGCCGCCACGACAAAATCTCGGGCACGCCGATGATCCGTGGGCTTCCATGGCGTCGTCATGGGCATGCACACACCCGCCATCGAGACCGAGGGCCTCACCCGGCGCTTCGGTGACAACCTCGCCGTCGCCGGCATCGACCTGGTGGTCGAGCGGGGGACGGTGTTCGGCGTGCTCGGGCCCAACGGCGCGGGCAAGACCACCACCATCCGGATGCTGGCCACGCTGCTGCCCCCGACCGCGGGGCGGGCCCGGGTGCTCGGCCACGACGTGGTGGCCGAGGCCGATGCCGTCCGCCGCTCGGTCAGCCTCACCGGCCAGTTCGCCTCGGTGGACGAGGAGCTCACCGGTCGGGAGAACCTGGTCCTGCTCGGGCGGCTCCTCGGCCTGTCCCATGCCGCCACCGAGGCCCGCACCGAGCAGCTCCTCGACGCGTTCGGCCTGACCGAGGCCGGCGACCGCCTCGCCAGCGACTACTCGGGCGGCATGCGCCGGCGCCTCGACATCGCGGCCAGCATCGTGGTCACCCCCGCGCTGTTGTTCCTCGACGAGCCCACCACGGGCCTCGATCCGCGCAGTCGGAACCAGGTGTGGGAGATCGTGCGGGTGCTCGTCGGCGAGGGCACGACGGTCCTGCTGACCACCCAGCACCTCGAGGAGGCGGACCAACTCGCCGGCCGCATCGCCATCATCGACCGGGGCCGGGTCATCGCCGAGGGCACGAGCAACGAGCTCAAGCAGCAGGTCGGCACCGGTTCGCTGCACGTCCGCCTGCGTGACGAGGCGCAGCGCCCCGACGCCGAGCGGGTGCTGGCGGACGCGCTCGGGACGGCGATGGTGACCGGCGGTGACCCCACCGTCCTGACCGCCCGCACCGCCGACCCGGACCGCGTGGCCCACGCGCTCAGCGCGCTGAGCCATGCCGGGGTCGCCCTCGACGAGTTCTCGCTGGGCCAGCCCAGCCTCGACGAGGTCTTCCTGGCCCTCACCGGCCACCCCGCCGAGACCGGCGCCGAGAGGGCGGCATGACCACCGTCGACGTCGACCGGCCCCTCGAGGCCACCGTCCTGCGCTCGGCGGTGTCCACCGAGGCGCGTCCACCCCAGCCGAGCGCGCTCTCGTGCTCGCTGACCTTCGCCTGGCGGGCCATGCGCAAGATCAAGCACGTCCCCATGCAGCTGTTCGACGTGACCGCCTTCCCGATCATGTTCGTGCTGCTCTACACCTACCTGTTCGGTGGTGCGCTGGCGGGCTCACCGAAGGCCTACCTCCAGCTCCTCCTGCCGGGCATCCTCGTCATGACGGTCACCTGGATCACGATGTACACGGGCCAGGCCCTGAACACCGACATCGCCAAGGGCGTGTTCGACCGGTTCCGGTCGCTGCCGATGTGGCGGCCCGCCGTGCTGGTCGGCATGCTCCTCGCGGACACGGTCCGCTACTCGATCGCGTCGGTGGTGGTGATGGTGGTCGGTGTGCTCCTGGGCTTCCGGCCCGACGGCGGGCCCCTCGGCGTGGTCGCCGCGGTGCTCCTGCTCCTGGTGTTCTCGTTCGCGCTCTCGTGGGTGTGGACCCTCGTCGGCCTCTCCGTGCAGAAGCCGGACACGGTCATGCAGGTCTCCATGACGATCCTGTTCCCGCTCACCTTCGCCAGCAACGTGTTCGTCGACCCGGACACGATGCCCGGCTGGGTGCAGGCCTTCGTCGAGGTCAACCCGGTGACCCAACTCACGACGGCGGCGCGCGGCCTGATGCACGGCGAGGCCGTCGGCGACCAGGTGCTGTGGGTGCTGCTGTGGAGCGCGGCGCTCGTCGCGGTCTTCGCGCCGCTGACGATGCGCCGCTACAACGCAGAGCGCTGAGCGGGCGGGCCGTCCGGATGGGGAGGACGGCACCGGTCGACGTGGTCGTCGCCGTCGACGAGCTGTCGTCGGGGTTCCGCCACGGGATGTGGGACGGCGACCACCTCGTCCGCCTGGGCCTCGAGGCGCGTGGCCTGACCGTCGCGGCGCGCCGCTGGGACGACCGCGGCGCCTGGGAGGCGGGGGCGGTGGTGGTCCTGCGCTCGACGTGGGACTACGCCGGGCGGGTCGACGAGTTCCGAGCCTGGCTCGACCGGCTCGACGCCGCCGGCGTGGTCGTACGCAACCCGACCGACCTCGTGCGGTGGAACCTCCACAAGGCCTACCTGCTCGAGCTGGAGCGTCGCGGGGTCCCCGTGGTGCCGACCCGGCTGGTCGAGCGGGGGAGCGACCTGTCGCTGCACGAGGTGGCCGCTGCCGCTGGCTGGGACGACGTCGTGGTGAAGCCGGCCGTCGCCGCGACCGCTCGCCTCACGATCCACCAGGCCCGGGAGGGCACGACGGTGACGGCCCGCCACTTCGTCGATCTGGTGGGGGCCGAGGACGTGCTCGTCCAGCCCTTCCTGTCCGCCGTGGTCGCGGAGGGGGAGGTGTCGATCGTCGCCATCGGGGGCGAGCCGACCCACGCCGTGCGCAAGCGGGCCCAGCCGGGGGACTGGCGGGTGCAGATCAACTTCGGGGGCACCGACGAGCGGATCCCCCTCGACGACGAGCTGCTCGCCGTCGCCTTCCGGGCGCTCGGCGCGCTGGACGCGCCCCCTGCGTACGCCCGGGTCGATGTCGCTCGACACGAGGGGCGCTACCACCTGATGGAGCTCGAGCTGATCGAGCCCGAGCTCTTCTTCGACCACGCGCCGGAGGCCGCCCGCCGCCTCGCCGCGCTGCTCGCCGCCGAGATCGGGTGACGACTCGCCGTCGGTGCGAGAGGATGGAGTCGGCCACCGGGGGACGGGCGGCCGGCTGGACCAGGGAGGGTACGTGAGCGACCTCGCAGCGGAGGCCCACGAGGAGCTGGAGGACGGCCGCCGCGCCGCGACGCCCGACGGCGACAACCTCGTCCTCGACTACGCCCGCGCCGAGGCGGCCGCGTTCGGGGCGATGACCGCGGCGAAGGGCGGTCGGGTGCACGACGACGACGGGGCCGGCCTGCACCTGCGCGACCTGGCGGTCGGCTCGCCGTTCGGCAACGTGGCCGCGTTGACGGCGCCGGTGCCCGAGTCCCGGACGGCCGAGGTGGTGGCCCGCCTCCGCGCCTTCTACGGCGAGGTGCCCGGCGGGCCGTACCTCGTGTTCTCGCCCTGGCCCACGGCGGACTGGACCGAGCACGGGATGATCCGGGTCGGGCACCCGCCCCTGATGTTCCGCCCTGCGGGCCCGGCGACGACGACGGTCCCGGGGCTGCGAGTTGGGGAAGCGACCGACGCGGACACCCTCGCCGACTTCGAGCGCACCCTGATCGAGGCCTACCCGGCCCCGGAGATGCAGCCGTGGGCGCGGGGGTCGATGTTCGCCCCGGGCATCCTCGACAGCGCTTGGCGCCTGTTCGTCGGCTACGAGGGCGACGAGCCGGTGGGCACCGCCGGGGCCTGGGTGTCACCGGCGATGACGCTCGTGGAGCTGGTCTCGACCCGCCCCGAGTGCCGGGGCAAGGGGTACGGCGCCGCGCTCACCGCCGCGGCCACGGTCGTCGCCCCCGACCAGCCGGCCATGCTCATCGCCAGCGACGACGGCCGCGGCGTCTACGACCGGCTCGGCTACCTGCCGCTCTCGCGCCACACCCTCTGGCTCGGGTTGCGCTGACCGTGGGGGCCGACCGGTGGCGATGACCTTGACGCCCCGCCCGGTGGCGGGGTCGGTCGACGAGCTGCTGGCCGGCGCCACCCGGCGCGAGCCGTGGGCGCCGGGCGAGTCGCGGTCGACGACGACGTTCGAGCGGGTCTGGATCGACGGCGAGCCGCTGCTGGTGAAGCACCTGCACCTCGACGACGACTTCATCGGTCGCACGAGCGGCGACATCGGGTGCCGCTCGCTGCGGGCGTGGGCCGCCGGCCTCTACGACGTCGCCCCGGAGAAGATCGACCACGCGGTCGTGGGTGTCGCCCGCGGCGACGGCCGCAACGGCTGGGGGACGGCGCTGCTCCTGAAGGACGTGGGCACCGCGCTGGCGTCGACGGGCGAGCAGCGGTTCACCGAGGAGCAGCACACCGCGTTCCTCGGGGGGATCGCCGCGATGAGCGCGGCGACCTGGGGGTGGGAGGACGACCTCGACCTGCTGCCCTACCCGGGGCGCTGGCAGTTCTTCGGCCGGGCCATGGTCGAGGGCGAGCGCGGCCTCGGCTTCCCCGAGCGGGTGCCCGCCATCGCCGCCGAGGGGTGGGAGCGGTTCTTCGACCGGGCGCCGGCCGCGGTCGCCGACGGGGTGGGCGAGCTGTGGCGGGAGGTGCGGCCCTTGGCGGACGCGCTGGCGGCCACGCCGTCCTGCTTCCTGCACGGCGACTGGAAGAACGGCAACATCGGGCTCGGTGCCGACGGCCGGGTGGTCCTGATCGACTGGGTGTACCTGGGCGCCGGCCCGCCCTGCCACGAGCTCGGCTGGTACCTGGCCCTCAACCGGGACCTGATCCCCGAGGGGCGCACCAAGGAGGACGTCATCGCCGAGTTCCGCGCCGCCCTCGAGGCCGAGGGCGTCGCCACCGACGGCTGGTGGGAGCGCCAGCTCACCCTCGCCCTGCTCGGGAGCGTCGTGCAGTTCGGCTGGGAGAAGGCCTTCGGCGACGACGACGAGCTCGGGTGGTGGTGCGACCGCGCCGCGGAGGGCCTCGCCGCGCTGTGACCGGCTCGCCCGGGGGCCCGGCGACGGTGTCGTCGGCGTACAGCGCCACCGGCGCCGCCTGGCAGCAGGGCCCTGGGCGGATCTACGACCGACTCGCCGACGAGCTCGTGGCCCGGTGCCCGGGGCTCGGGCGCGGCACCCTCGTGCTGGACCTCGGGGCCGGCACCGGCGCCGCCTCCCGGGCGGCCGCGGCGCGCGGGGCGCGGGTGGTGGCGGTCGACGCCTCCGCCGGGATGCTGCTCACCGGTGCCGGGTCACGGCCACCGGCCGTCGCGGGTGACGCGCTCGCGCTGCCGTTCGTTGGCGGCGCCTTCGGGGCGATCGTCGCCGCGTTCTCGCTGAACCACGTCGACGACCCCGCCGTCGCGCTGGCCGAGGCGGCCAGGGTGCTCGCCCCCGGCGGGGGCCTCGTGGCCTCGGCCTACGCGGAGGACGACACCCACCCGGCCAAGGACGCCTGCGAGTCCGCCGCCGCAGCCGCGGGCTGGACGCCGCCGACGTGGTACCCGACCCTGCGGGCCGAGGCCGTGCCCCGGCTGGCGACGGTGGACCGGGCGACCGCCGCCGCGTCCGATGCCGGGCTGGCAGGGGCGTCGGCCGAGGCCGTGCGCGTGCCGCTCCCCGACCTCGGCCCCGAGGACCTCGTGGCGTGGCGGTTGGGGATGGCCCAGATCGCCCCCTTCCTGGCCACGCTGGCGGAGCCCGAGCGCGACGCCGTCCGGGCCGACGCCGTCCGCCGCCTCGGCGACGACCCGCCGGTCCTGGTCCGGTCCTTCATCGTCATCTGCTGGCAGGCGCCGACCTGAGGCGGCTGTCGGCACCCGGGGCGCCGGTGGGCCGATGCGGACCATCGGCCCTTCCGGCGCTGTCGGGCCCAGGAGGACGATGCAGGTGAGAGCGAGGAGCTGGTCCCTCACGGGAGGAGGTCCGAGCCATGCGTCGTCTGCGGCGGTTCGTCCGGGCCGTCGCCGTCGTCATCGCCGTGCTGTTCGTCGCCTTGGCGGTCGCGCCGCCGAGCGTAGGAGCCCAGGTCTCCCCGGGCTTCGCCAACGAGGCGGCCCGGACCAGGGAGGACCGTGGCGGGCAGCCGCTCGACGTGTTCCCGTTCCCCATCATGACCACGCCGCCGCACACGCCGCACCAACCGATCGGCGACTTCGCCCGGGTCGACCGTGACCCGTCCGGTGGCCGGGTGTTCTGGATCCCCACCATCACCTGCACCGCCGGTCTGTTCGGCCGCTATTGGCTGACCCCCCGGTCGCCCACGCCGACGGCGCGGCTGGCGGGCGTGAAGTTCGTCGGTGCGTCGTGGGCCGGCGCTCCTGACAACGCCATCGTGGTGTTCAGCCTCCTCGACCGCGCGACCGAGGACAACGCCCGGGGCACCGTGGAGGGCGCGGTCGCCGGGCTCCCGGGTCAGCTCGTCGGCGTGCTGTTCGAGCGGTCCAGTCGCCAGATCGTGCTCCGGCTCGACGAGCCGGTCGCCTCGGCCGACCGGCGTCTCGTGGCCGTGGTCGACACGGAGAACCTGCCCACCGGCAAGCCCACCACCTATCCCACCAGCATCTCGGTGGAGCGGATCGTCTGGCTCTGGCGGGTGTGACGGGTCTCAGCCCGCCGGCTCGTGGCAGGCCGGCTCAGGCGCGGCGGTCGCGGCCGGCGGGCATCCAGTCGGGGCCGGCGGTGGCGTCGATGCGGGCCATGAGGGCGTCGCCGACCGGCTCGACCAGGTCGAGGAACGCCCGGGTGCGCGCCTCGCCGAGGTGGCGCCAGGCGCGGCTGCACAGGTCGTCGAGGCGGTCCTCGAGGCCCTGGCGATAGTCGATCCCGGCCCGGGTGACCACGCCGTCGGCGGCGAGCCCGCGGCGCTCGAGCTCGGCCAGCGCCTCCGCGAGGGCGGCGTCGTCCGCGCCGCGGCTGCGGGCGACCCAGTGGTCCTCGTAGGCCCGCCACGCCCCGTCGAGCACGCCGGCCATGTCACCGCTCAGGCCCTCGGCGATCTGGATCGCCCAGTGGGTGTCACCTCGCCACTCCCGGATGGCGTTCACCGCGAGCCAGGCCGACAGCAGCGGGTCGTCGGCGGGCCGGGGCCAGGCCACGTGGGCCGCGAACAGGGCACGGCCGGCCACGGGCAGGGCGTCGGCCGCCGCCCACAGCGGCTCGGCCAGCGCGGCGAGGCCGTCACACACGTCGGGTGCGTAGCGACGGAGCCCGGCGACCACCGCCTCGTCGCGCACGCGGGCGGCCTCGGCGAAGGTCGTGTGCTGGCGGCAGAGGTCGAGCGACACGGCGACGAAGTCGGGATGGATGGAGTAGAAGGCCGCGGTCACGACCGCGTTGCCGGCGGCGCCGAGGGGCGCCCCCCGGGAGGCGATGTAGTAGCCGAGGCCGTCGGGCACACCGAGGGCGGCGTAGGCGGCGACGGCGTCGGGGTCCCAGTAGATCCAGCCGACGAGGCGGTGCGACGCCTTGCCCGCCCGGCGGCTCAGCTCCGTCCAGTCGGTCCCGTCGTCGATCCGGTCGTTCGCCACGGGGGGACCCTAGGGAATCCGGCTCGGGTCGCGTGCGTTGAGGCGACCGTGCGCATCGACGTGTGGTCCGACGTGATCTGCCCCTGGTGCTACCTGGGCGCCCGCCGCCTCGGCCGCGCCCTCGACCAGCTGGGCTGGCGGGACGAGGTCGAGATCCACTGGCGGGCCTTCCAACTCGACCCGTCGGCGTCCCGCGAGCCCGGGGACCTGCGCCAGGCCCTCGAGCGCAAGTACGGCCCCGGCGCCTTCGACTCGATGACCCGCCGCCTCACCGCCCTCGGTGTGGACGAGGGCATCGACTACCGCTTCGACCTGGCCCTCCGGGTCAACACCCTGGAGGCCCACCGCCTGCTCTCGTGGGCCCACGCCGCCGGCGTGGCCGAGCAGGGGGCGCTCAACGAGCGGCTCTTCCTCGCCTACTTCACCGAGGGCGCGAACGTGGCCGACCACGGGACCCTGGCCCGCCTGGCCGGCGAGGCCGGACTCGACCGGGACGAGGCCGCCGAGGTGCTGGCCTCGGGCGCCTTCGCCGGCGAGGTCCGGGCGGACCTCGACGCCGCGCGCGACCGCGACATCCACGGCGTGCCCAACTTCGTCATCGAGGACCGCCTGTCGATCCCCGGCGCCCAGGAGGTCGACACCATGGTGATGCTCCTCGAGCGGGCCCGCGAGCGCCTCACCGCCGGCGCCTGACCGCTCCTGCCGTCCGGCGTTCTGGCGTCACCGCTGCCCGCCGTGCGGGCACGGTTGGCGCCAGAACGAGACGGTCGTCGCCCGGCCGTACGCGACGGGTGGAACACGAATCAGAGTTCGTTAGTCTGAGGGGTCCCCCGACTCGTCCGACCCACCGGAGGCCCCCGTGAACTGCCCCGTCGACGGCACGCTGCTCCAGATGTCCGAGCGCCAGGGCATCGAGATCGACTACTGCCCGCAGTGCCGCGGGGTGTGGCTGGACCGTGGTGAGCTCGACAAGATCATCGAGCGCGCCGCGCCGGCGGCGCCCGCACCTGCACCGGTCCCCGCCCGGGAGGAGCGGCGCGACGACCGTCGCTACGACGACCGCGACCGCCGCGACGACTGGAGCGGCGGCCACGGCAAGAAGCGCAAGAAGGAGTCCTTCCTCGGGGAGCTCTTCGACTTCGGTTGAGCCGTCGGCCCCGGTCGCCGGTGGCGGGCCTCGGGCCCTTCGACCCTCAGGCGACGGGGTCGTCGGCGACGGCGGGCGGGTGGGCCTCGACGTACTTGCGGAAGTTGGCGAGGGTGCGGCGGATGAACCAGCCCATGCCCGGCTTCATCACGCCCATGGTGTGGCGGCTGGCGCCGGCGGGGGTCATGGCCATGACCCAGTCGACCCGGCAGCGGCCGCCGCCCAGGTCGGTCACCTGGTAGTCCTCGCCGAAGGCCGAGGCGATGGGCTTGGACAGCTCGTTGAAGCGGAAGGCCATCCGCCGGCCCGGCTCCCAGGCGAGGAACTCCTCGTAGGCGGCGAGGCCGCCGAGCATGTGCACGGTGCGGGTCGAGCCGACCTCGAGCGGGAACGGCGACGTCCACTCCACCTTCGTGATGGCGAACACCCACTTCGTCCAGGCCTCGGCGTCGAGGAACGTGGCGAAGACCTGCTCGGGCGTCGCCGCGATCTCCTCGGACGCGGTGAACCGCACCGGAGCGGCATCGAAGTAGTCGAGCCCGACCTGCTCGCAGGCGACGGTCATGGCGTGCGGCCGGTGGTCACCACGAGCGCATGACCTGCTCGGTGTCGAAGGCGTTGCAGGTGGAGGCCGTGGGGTACTCGGCGGGGTCGAGGGGCTGCGCCACCTCGTCGGGAGAGGGGCCGACGAGGTCGGCGACGGGGCGCAGCGCGTCGAGATCGAAGCCGAAGAAGGCGGCGGCGTTGGTCTCGATCATGGCCCGGGCCTCGGCCTCGGGCTTGCCGCCGAAGGCGGCCCGCAGCGCCTCGGTCGTGAACCCGAGCGAGCCCTCCGAGTGCGGGTAGTCCGCCCCCCACATGACCCGGTCGGTGGCGACGAGGTCGCCGGCGATGGGTGCCTCGGAGGGGCGCAGGAAGCTGGCGCCGAACCAGAAGTTCCGGGCGAAGTACTCCGAGGGCTTCATGGCCATGCCGGCCGCGACCTCGCCGAAGAACAGCGACTCCGCCGAGTCGGGCAGGGTCATGCGCCGGTGGAACCAGTCCAGGGTCTCGAGGCCCCGGGGCAGCCACGCCATGCCCTGCTCGGTCAGCACGACGCGCAGGCCCGGGAAGCGCTCGAGTACGCCGCCGAAGATGAGGTGCCACACCGGCCGGTGGGCGAACCACGGCAGCTCGATGAGCATCATGGCGCGGGCGGCGATGTGCTCGCCGTAGTCGGGCAGCCCGCCGCCGCCGTGCACCTGGACGGGCAGGTCGAGCTCCTGGCAGACCGCCCACAGCGGGTCGTAGTACGGCTCCCAGAAGCCGGGCAGGCCGGCGTTGGGCGGCACCGACGGCAGCAGCACCCCGCCGCGGAGCACGCCCTGCTCGGCGGCCCACCGCACCTCGGCCACGGCGTGGTCGATGTCGTTGGCGAACACCTGGAACACGCCGGCGCGGCGGCCGGGAGCAGCCTGGCAGAAGTCGACCAGCCAGCGGTTGTGGGCCTGCACGCCCGCCCAGCGCCGGTCGTAGTCGGCCGCGGTCGGCGGCAGGGCGGTGAGCTGGCTCGACTCGAAGAACGGCGGGACCGTGTTGGGGAAGAGCACCTCGGCGACGATGCCGTCGGTCTCGGTCTCCTCGAGGCGGCGGGCCGAGTCCCAGCTGCGGTAGGCGGTGGGGGCCTGGAGGTCGGCGTACGGGTTGACGTAGGTGGGCGCCCAGGCGTCGAACTCGTCGTGCCAGCGCGACGCCAGGTACGGCTTGTAGTCGTAGAGGTCGGCGCCGGCGTGCCCGTCCGACGAGATGACCGCGTAGCGGGAGGGGGAAGCGGTGGCGGTGCTCACAGCATCTCCATCATGTGAGGCGGCAGTTCGCCGCGTGCGATGGCGTCGGCGCGGGCGTGCAGCAACCGTCCCGCCCGGTCGAGGTCGTGGCCGATGATGAAGGCGCCCGACTTCACGCCGGCGACGGCGAAGCGCCCGAGCTCGACCAGGTCGACGACCGGGGTCGGGCGTCCGGCGGCCTCCAACTGGGCCTTGAGCTCGGCGAAGGTGGTCCCCGGTGCCGGCGGTCGCTCCTTGCGCCGGGCCAGCTCGGCGGGGCGGTTTCGCTGCGCGGTCCACAGGCCCGTGTCCAGCAGCCCCCCGCCCGGGTAGAAGATGGCCGCCCGGACCTGGCCGCCCTCCTCGGCCCGAAGCTGCTGGGCGAGCGACTCGGTGAGGCAGGACACCGCCGCCTTGCTCGACGCGTAGACCGACGCGTACGGCACCGGGGCGAGCCCGCCGTCGCCGGACGACGTGTTCACCACGACCCCCGGCTCGCCCGACGCCAACATGCGGGGGACGAACGACATCATCCCGTTGGCGGTGCCGAAGACGTTGACGCCGAAGCACCAGCGCCAGTCGTTGGCCTCCTGCTCCCACGGCTTGCCGCCGCCGCCCGAGGTGACCCCGGCGTTGTTGAACAGCAGGTAGCAGGCGCCCTCGGTGGCGAACACGTCGGCGGCGAGGGCCTCGAACGACTCGGGGTCGGACACGTCGGTGCGCACACCCCGCACGGAACCGTCGGGGAACTGCTCGGCGAGCTCGGCCACGGCGGCGTCGAGCACGGGCGCCTCGATGTCGCCGACGACGACCCGCACGCCCTCCTCGAGCAGGGCGGTGACGATGCCCCGCCCGATCCCGCCGGCGCCGCCCGTCACGACCGCGACCTTCCCACCCAGCTCCTCCATCACCGCGCCCTCCTGAGGTCGGCGAACTGGCTCCCGATTTCGGTGTCCTGGCACCGAAATCGGGAGCCAGAACGGATCGTGTCGGCGGTCATACCGGCGGCCTCACCTGGTACTCGTCCTTCCACCAGCGGGCGGACTCGACCGCGGCGGGGTCGGTGCGCCGGCTCGTGTCCTGGCCGAGCAGCGCCGGCGTGGGGCCGACCCGCTCGGCGATGGGGGCGAGGGCGTCGAGGTCGAAGCCGTAGCAGTGCGCCGCGGTGCCGCTGAGCATCGCCGCGGTGTCCTCCACGGGCACGTCGGCGAAGTCGGACTGCAGCTTGGCCAGGGTGTGTGGCCAGGTGCCCTCGGGGTGGGGGTAGTCGGTGCCCCACATCACGACGTCGCAACCGATGATGTGGCGCCGGCGGATCTCCTCCTTGGACATGGTGGAGGCCCCGATGAAGATGTTCTCGCCGAAGTAGTCCGACGGGAGCTTCGAGATCTTCCCCTTCATGAGCGCGGCCATCTTCTTGGTGGTGTGGCCGCCGCCGAGGTACTGGTCCCACTTCCACATGAGGTCGGTGGACCAGTAGGCGGCCGCCTCGGTGACCACGAACTTGAGCCCGGGGAAGCGTTCGAACGCCCCCGAGAACAGCAGGTGCCACATCGGCCGGGTCGCCCACCAGACCACCTCGGCCAGGTAGATGCCGATGTGGTCGCCCATCTCCTCGCGGGGCGCCTCGCCCGAGTGGGTGTGGACGGGGAAGCCCGCGGCCTCGCACGCCGCCCAGAACGGGTCGTACGCGGCGTCGTTGTAGGGCAGGTGGTCGCGCCACATGGTCGGGATCATCACCCCGCGGATGCCGGGCTCACCGGCGAGGCGCTCGACCTCGGCCACGCCGGCGGCGATGTCGTGGCTGACCGGCACGAGGGCCACGCCGCCGCGGCGCTCGGGGTTGGTGGCGCAGAACTCGACCAGGAACCGGTTGTGGGCCCGGGCGCCGGCGAAGGCGAGGTCGGGGCGCTCGATCATCCCGGCGCCGAGGCCGGCGCCGAACGGCGGTGAGGCGAAGCCGGTGATGGCGTCGGCGTCGGCGAACATCACCTCGGCGGCCACGCCGTCGGCGTCGAGCTCCTTGTCGCGCTGGGCGGCGTCGTAGCCGCCCCGGAGACCCTCCTCGTTCTCGGTCTCCCAGCCCATGATGTAGTCGTAGTTGAGGGTCAGGGCCTCGTCCCGGGCGGCCTGCTGCTGGGCCAGGTACTCGTCGAAGTCGGCGTGGAACGCCGGGTCGAGGTAGTCCCGGTACTCGGGGGCGGGCAGGCCGCAGTGCGAGTCGGCCGAGATGATCGTGTAGCGGCCGCCGGCGGCGTCGAGCACGTCGCTCGGCTCGCCGGTGGTCCAGGCGTTCGGGGTGGGGTCAGTCACGGTCGCCTCCCCCGCCGAGGACCGACAGATCGTCGTAGCGCTGGTGCAGGTAGGGGACGAGGTCCTCCCGGGGGACGGGGCCGACGATGCGGCCGACCTGGGTGGACGCCCGCTCGGTCCAGTTGAGGTCGACCATGCGGACGATGGCGAGGTCGCAGATGGGGTCGAGGGGCGCCTCCTTGAGGATCACCTCGCCCTCGATCGTCTCGTGGACCCGGGCCTTCTCGGTCTTCTCGCCGTAGACGAGCAGCGGATCCTGGTCGAGCTCGCCCGGCCCCTCGGCCGACGGCGAGACCTTGAACCAGAAGTCGCGCTTCGACTTCTCGTAGGGCTCACGGGCCTCGGTGACCCGGCCGTGCACCTCGCAGACGGTGAAGCCCATGCGGGCGATGCCGGCGTCGATCTCGTCGCCCTCGCGGCGGGCCCAGACGTCGCCGATCTTCTTGGGCTCGCCGTAGGTGTCGCGCCCGCCGAGCACCGACTGCTCGGTGGTCATGGGCATGAAGATGGGGTACTCGCCCTCGACCACGCCGGCGTCGGTGACGTGGCGGGCCGCCACACCGAACCAGCCGGCGCCGAAGGTGGGGTAGCCGGGCATGGTCACCGACGTGAGGGTGAGGCGGACGAGGGGCTCGGCCGCCGGCGACAGCGGGGGCGGCAGCACCGCGGCGACGGCCTCGGGATCGGTCTCCCACACCGCGGTGACCGCGGTGGACCAGATCTCGGCCGCGGTGGCCTCGATCTCCCGGCTGCGCTGCACGGTCTTGGCGCCGTACCTGATCTGACCCATCGGATCCCCCGTTCCGCCGCCCGGTCGACGGGAGCGGACGGCGCGGACCACTCTGACAGATCACGCGGGACCCGTGAGCACGGACCGCCCACGGGCGGCGGCGGTCCGCCCCGGGCCCCGGCGGACGGTCGCGGCCGGTCGGTAGGGTGCGGCCATGCCGAACGACCTCTCGCTGAAGGCCATGAACGCCGTGCACCGGGTGGTACGCACCATCACCTTCGGCAAGGTCGGCAACAACCTGCTCGGCATGCCGGTGCTCGAGCTGGTCACCACCGGCCGCAAGTCCGGCCAGAAGCGGGCGGTGATGCTGACCGCCCCGGTCGTGGAGGGCGACACCGTCGTGATCGTCGCCTCCCGCGGCGGTGACGACACCCACCCGGCCTGGTTCCTGAACCTGCGGGACGACCCCGAGGTGGAGGTGGCGCTCGAGGGCGGGCCGCGGAAGCCCTACCGGGCCGAGATCGCCGACGCCGAGACCCGCGCGCGCCTCTGGCCCAAGATCACCACCGACCACGCGAACTACGCGGGCTACCAGACCAAGACCGATCGGGAGATCCCGGTCGTGCTGCTCCACCCCGCCGACTCTTAGCCGGTCCCGCTCGACGCCGGCGCGGCCGGCGCCGGCTCAGGGGGCGTGGTGGCGTCGTTGCTGCGCGCGGGAGACGTGCACCCGGTGCGCGTACAGCAGCGGGAAGGCCAGGGTGAACGTCCTCAGCGGCTCGGGCAGGTCGGGGCGTCGGTCGAGTTGGAGCCACGACTGCTCGGGCAGCAGTTGGCCGGCCTCGGGAGCCGAGCCGAAGAACGACCCGAGACCTCGGCGCGCCTCGTGGTTGGTCAGCGAGCCGAAGGCGGCACCGGCGGCGTCGCTGAGCACCACCGTGAAGTGGTTGACGTCGTCGGCGACGAACGGCCCGACCTGGCCGGCGCCGTCGACGGTGGAGGCCTGTCCGAAGGCGTGGGCGCCGCACACGAAGCGAACGACGGCACTGAAGGCCTGCCCGTCGAACATCCCGTGGGGCCGGCCGGTCCAGTCGAGCACGTCGCAGTCGCTCGAGAAGCCACCGCGGGGGACCACCTGCAGCACGACCCGGTCCCGCGGGTCGAGCACTAGGTAGCGGCGTGTGCCGCCGGCGAGGAACCCCGGCACCTCCACGTGCACCGACCCACGCGGGCGGCCGGTCGCGTCGAACACGGGCCAGCGGCCAGCGCCCTCGATCCCGACGGCACCGTACGACAGCGCCAGGGCGGGTTCGGCCAGCACGGTGAGGTCCGGCAGGTTCGGGTTGGGTCCCGGTGGGTCTCGCCACTCGGCCCCCCAGGAGGCCACTCGGTCCGTCCAGTCCCCGCCCTCGGCGTGGCGCCAGTGGGCGCGGCCGAACGGGTCCGGGTGCCAGTCCCCACCCGCGCCCCCCGCTGACGAGGACGGTCCGGGCGTCGGTTCGCCGGGGCCGGTGGGGGCGTCGGGAGGCAGGGTCATCGAGGCGGAGGCGGTCCGTCCGACGTCAGGTCGTGCCCGGCGGCGGGGGTGGCGGCGGCCCCGATCCCCACCCTGGCGGCGGCGTGGGCGGGGCCGCCATCGGGGATCCGGCGACGCCGGTCGCGTACACGGCCTGGTTGCGGCGGCGCTTCCGGCTGCCCGAGCGGACCGCCGTGACCACCAGCAGGACGACGGCCAGGACGCCGACCGGCACGGCGAGCGCCACGAGCAGCAGCCCCCCCAGCTCGACCTCGTCCGGCTCCACGACGAGGCGCTGCGTCCCGAGGGGCGCGTCCGAGCGGACGGTGTAGGTGCCGGGCTCGTCGGCCACGAAGGTCCACACCGTCACCGTGATCTCGTCGTTGATGCGCAGGACGCCGGCATCGCCGTTGTCCAGGGGGAGGCGGTCACCGCCCCCCGGCGGGCGCACGACGGGCTCGCCCTCGAGGGCCAGGAGGCTCGGGTCGCAGATCGCCTCGGTGGTGGTCCGGCGGTTCTCGCCGGTGCCCGTGCGGCGGGACTCGAGGCGGCACACCCCGGTGTCGGTGAAGCGGTTCGACTGGTAGCGGATCCGGTAGGTGCCCGGCTCCTCGATGAGGATCTCGGCCCGACCGGGCACGTCGAAGGTGCCGGACTCGTCGGGCAGGTTCTCGCCGATGAGCTGTGCGCACCCGCCGATGCCGAGGCCGGCGGCGGCGAGGAAGAGCACGACCACGAGCACCCACCAGAGCTTCGAGACCTTCTTCGGGGCGTCGGCCGCGGGCGCCGTCGGGAGCGTCGGGCTCGGGTGCAGGAAGGGCTCGGCCATGGCAACGCCCGACGCTAGTGCGGCCGCTCGAACGGCTCCGGTGCACGCGTGGTGGAGCCGCGCGGGGACCTTCGGCCCTCCCGGCGCGGCGAGCAGCCGTCGTACGGTCCGGGCGTGGGACGAGCGACCACCGTCGGGATCGCCGGGGCGGCGGTGGCCTACGCCGGACTCCACTGGCTGGGTCGCACGTCGGGCACCACCGTGGCCGAGCGGCGGCTCGCAGCGCCGGGGGACGACCTCGTCGAGTCACCGCTGGTCGTCACCGACCACGCCGTCACGGTCGATGCCCCGCCGGGTGCCGTCTGGCCGTGGCTCGTGCAGATGGGGTGGGGACGGGCCGGCTGGTACACGGCTCGATGGGTCGACCGCGCCTTCTTCCCCGCCAACGGTCCCAGCGCGGACCGGATCCACGAGGAGTGGCAGGACCTGGCCGTCGGGGACCGGGTGCTCGACGGCGCCCCCGAGACCGAGTGCGGGTTCGTGGTGCGGGCGCTCGAGCCCGACCGGCACCTGGTCCTGCACTCGACGGAGCACCTGCCGCCGCAGTTCCGCGATCGCTTCGGCGCCTGGATCGACTGGAGCTGGGCCTTCGTGCTCAGCGACCTCGGTGACGGCCGGACGCGCTTCCACTTCCGCACCCGCGCCCGCCTGGGCCCGCCCTGGCTGGCGGCGGCCTACTGGCTGGTCCTGGTCCCCGCGGACCACGTGATGGCCCGCCAGATGCTGGCCGGCGTGCGCCGACGGGCCGAGGGGCGCCTCGGGTGAGGATCGGTCGCCTCGCCGCGGCAGTGGGCTGTGGGATCGCAGGGGCGATCGCGTTCGGCTGGTACCGGCGCTGGCACCTGCGGTGGGGGGCGACCGTCGACGAGGTGCAGGGGCCGCTGCCCGGCGACGCGATCGTTCCGGTGCCGCGGTTCGAGGCCACACGCGCGGTGACGATCGACGCCCCACCGGCGGCGGTGTGGCCCTGGCTGGCGCAGATCGGGCGAGGACGCGCCGGCTTCTACGCCTACGACCTCCTCGACAACGCCGGCGAGCCGAGCGCCGAACGCATCCTGCCGGAACACCAGCATCTGGCCGTCGGCGACCTGGCCGCACCGATGGCGCTGCCCGCGGACGACCGCAACAGCTTCCGGGTGTTCGGCTTCGAGGAGCCCGAGTGGCTGGGCTGGGCCAAGCCGGGATCGACCTGGGTCTGGGTGCTCCGGCCACTCGACGACGGACAGCGCACCCGCCTGGTCGTCCGCCTCAAGGCGACCGATCGACTGCCCTGGTCGCTGGTCAGCGCCCCGTTGTTGGAGCTCGGCGACTTCCCGATGATGCGCAAAGAGCTCCTCGGCATCAAAGCCCGCGCCGAGGCCGGCGACGGCTCGGCGCTGACGGGAGGACGGTGATCGGTCGCTCCGTCCACCCCCGCGGCCGAAGCGGCGCCGGACGTCGGGGGCGGGTGACGGCGGCGGGCGTGGTTGGATGAGCGCTCCGGCGGACGCCGGCGCACCCGAACCCGAACCCGAACCCGAACCTGGAGGGGGACCCATGGCCCGCGCACTCATCACCGGCTGCTCGACCGGCATCGGGCGGGCGACCGCGGTGGAGCTCACCCGCCGGGGGCACGAGGTGGTCGCCACCGCCCGCCGGCTCCCGACCCTGGAGGGCCTCGACGTGGCCGCCCGGCTCGAGCTCGACGTCGACGACGACGCCTCTGTGGCGGCGGCGGTCGCCGCCGCCGGCGAGGTCGACGTGCTGGTCAACAACGCCGGCTGGGAGGCCGGCGGTCCGGTCGAGCGGGTGCCCATCGACGCGGTCAGGGCCATGTTCGAGACCAACGTCTTCGGCCTCGTCCGCATGGTCCAGGCGCTGGCGCCGGCGATGCGCGAGCGGGGCACCGGCACCATCGTCAACGTGTCGTCGATGGCGGGCCGGGTGGCGGCGCCGCTCAACGGCCTCTACTCGGCGTCCAAGTTCGCGGTCGAGGCCCTCTCGGAGAGCCTCCACTACGAGCTCGGCCACTTCGGGATCCGCGTGGTGGTGATCGAGCCGGGCGAGATCGCCACCGCCTTCGGCGACAACGTGCGCCGCTTCGGCGAGGACACCGCCCCGTGGGACGAACTGCGGGCGGAGTGGGACCGGGCCTCCGGGCTGCTCGGGGGCGGCGAGCCCGCCCCGGGCCCCGAGCTGGTGGCCACCGCGATCGCCGAGGCCGTCGAGGCCGACGACCCGCCGCTGCGCATCCCCGTCGGCGCCGACGCCGAGCTCGTCGCCGCGGTGCGCTCGGCCAACGACGACGCCGCCTTCGAGGCCACCATGCGGGCGACGCTCGGCCTCACCTGGTAGGGCCGCACGAGCCGACCGGGCCGAGCACGGACCTTCGACCCTTCCTCGAGCGCCCGCTCGGGCGCATGATCGAGGTGTCGTCAAGACACCTGGGACTCCCATGAGAGGAGGTCGAGGCGATGCGTCGGCTGACCCGAAGCGCCCGAGTGGTGCTGGCGGCCAGCCTGGTGCTCCTCCTCGGAGCGACGCTGTTTCCCCGCGTCGGGGCCGATGAGAGCGACGCGGTGGCGGCGGCCACCGCGACCGTCACGTTCGCGTGTGGCGAACGCACGGTGCCGCTCGTGGTGGACGCGTGGGTCGACCCGGCGGAGGTCCCGGACGGCGGCTCGGTGAACGTGGCGTGGACCGTGACGCTGCCGAGCGCCGACCAACTGCTCGCCGGTGAGCAGCTCGTGGTCACGTTCCCACTCCCGGCGGAGGCGATCGTCGCCGAGGCCGACGTGGCCGCGCTCGGCGGCGTCGACGGCACGGGGTGGACGGTCGCGAACGGGCAGCTGACCGTCGACCTCGGTCTGACCGGCGGCCCCGACCCCGTGCGGGCCACGGTGACGGCGTCGGTGGACCTGCGGGCCGGCGTCGCGCCGGCCGTGATCTCGTTCGGCGCGCCGAATGCGCTCGTCCTGGTCGGTGCGGGTCCGGGGGGTGGCGACCTCACGTGCTCACCGACCGCACCCGTGGCCGCGCTGGTGGAGGTGGTCGTGTCCCAGGTGACCGTCCCCACCAGCGCGCCGACGACGTCCGTCCCGACCACGTCGCCACCCAGCACCTCGCCACCCACCACCTCGGTCACGACCCCGCCGCCCACCACGAGCACCACGAGGCCGCACGACCCCGCGGCCGGTGGCGACGCGCCGGCGGCGACGCCGCCGGACCCGTCCGAGGTGCCCTCGGTGCCCCCGGGACGGGGGCCGGCCAGCCAGGTCGTCACCGGCGACGTCGACGGCGCCCGGACCCGCCTGACGACGATGCAGGACCGCCTGGCCGCCTCGGACGCCGATCTGGCCGATCTGCGGCAACGGTCGGCCGCGATCGAACGGGGCCTGCGCCGCCTCGAGGACGAGCGCCGCCAGATGGCCGACAAGCTCCTCAGCCGGGCCCGGGACCTCGACGCCCTGCTGGCCGCCACCTACATCGCCGCCGTCGATGCCGAGGTCACGCCCGAGGTGCCCGACACGGGCACGGTCCCGCTCGCGACGGCGCTCGACCACGCCCGGCGTGAGTACGAGCGCCTCCTGGGGCGAGAGGCCGAGGTGATGGCGCAACTGAGCGACATCGCCACGGAACGGGCTGAGGGGCGGCGGTCGCTCGACCAGGCGCGCGCCGACCACCAGGACCTGCACGCGGCCGTGACCGACGGCCGGCGTCAGGTCGAGACCTTCCGGCTCGGCGGCGATCTGGCCGTCACCGGGTTCCACTTCCCGGTCGCGGGCCCGCACGACTTCAGCGACACGTGGCACGCCCCCCGCTCGGGCGGGCGCCTGCACGAGGGGACCGACATCTTCGCCTCCGAGGGCACGCCGCTGCGGGCCGTCGAGCGGGGTGTGCTGGCGGACGTGGGCACCAACTCCCTCGGCGGGATCAAGCTCTGGCTGGTCGGGGAGAGCGGTACGCACTACTACTACGCCCACCTCAGCGCGTACGCGCCCGGCGTGGCCGACGGCCTGCTCGTCGGCGCCGGCGAGGTGATCGGGTACGTCGGTCACACCGGCAACGCCCGCACCACACCGTCGCACGTGCACTTCGAAGTGCACCCGGCGGGCGGCGATGCCGTCGACGGCTACCCGCTCCTGGCCGCGGCCGACGGCACCCGCGCCCCGTCGGTCGACCCTGGCTCGGCCGGGTCGACCACGGCGGCCGCGGGCCCCGTGACGCCATCGACCACGACCACGACCGCCACGACCGCCACGACCGCCACGGCCGTCCCGACCACACCCACGACGGCCGCGGCGCCGCCGGCCTCCGGCGGGAGCTCCGAGGGCGAGGACGAGCACGCGGTCGGTGGGTCGGCGCCCGTCCCCCGGCCGGCCTGGGGCGACGGTGGCCGTGCCCGCGCCGGAGCGCGTCCGGTGGCGGTGGCGGTGGGGCCGGACGGTCGTGGGTACGTGGTCGACGTGGCCGGTGACCGTGTCGTCGTCCTCGCGGCCGACGGGTCCCGTGTCGGTGCGTTCGGCGGGCCGGGCAGCGCCGAGGGCCGCTTCCACGAGCCGCGCGGTGTCGCGGTGGCGCCGGACGGAACGGTCTACGTGGCCGACACCGGCAACAACCGCATCCAGCACTTCAGCGCCGAGGGCGACCTGCTCGGTGCGTGGGGCGAGACCGGATCGCGCGAGGGCAGGTTCAACGAGCCCACCGGGGTGGCGGTGGACGGCCGAGGTCGCGTGTTCGTGGTGGACCGCCTCAACAACCGGGTCCAGGTCTTCGACGGCGGTGGTCGGCCCCTCCGGTCCTGGGGCGGCTTCGGGGCCGAGCCCGGTCGGTTCGCGAACCCCACCGGCCTCTCGATCGGTCCGGACGGCGACGTGTACGTGGCCGACACCTTCAACGCTCGGATCCAGCGCTTCACCGCTCGTGGGACCTACGTGGGCGAGTGGGTGGGTCGCCTGCGCCGGCCCGTCGGCGTGGTCGTGACGGCCGGCGGCGAGCTCCTGGTCGCCGACGACGCGGCTCGCCCGGTCCGCCAGCTCGACTCGGCGGGGCACCAGATCGTGGCCTGGGGCGGCGCCTCGGAAGGCGAGGGGCTCCAGCGGGTGCGGGGCTTGGCCCTCGACGGTGCCGGACGCCTCTACCTCGCCGCCGACGGGGCGGTGCTGGCGTACAAAGGCGACGGCGCCGGCGGGGCGGCGTCGCCCTGAGCGTCCCGTCGCGGCGGGGCCGGCGGGTGCCCCCGCCCCCGTTGCGCTCCCTCAGGTCTCGGGGCGGACCGGGACGCCGAGGGGCGGCACCCGTTCCTCGGCCGGCAGGCCGGACCAGTCGCTGGTGTCCCGTGGCCCTGCCGCCGGCGCCACCGTGACGGGGATGTCGGTGAGGTGGGCCATGCCCGGGGCGAGCTCTGCTTCTGGTGGTCGCTGTTCCTCTTCGGGCTGGCGGCGGCGCCGAGCTACTGGTGGACGGTCGTCGGGGCGGTCTCGATCTCGGTCATGTTCGCGGCGGCGTCGATCCCCATGATCGAGAAGCGCAGTGCCGAGCGTCGTCCCGCCTGGGCCGACGACGCCCGGCGCACGTCGGTGCTGGTGCCCCGCCCGCCCCGTCGCGCCTGACGGGCCAACCGGACACCCGGCACGCCGGCGCCCCGGTCGGTAGGTTGCGGCCCGCACCCAGCGACGAGGCGAGGAGCGGGCGATGGCGGGCAGGGACACGTTCACGATCGAGCGGTCGACGACGATCGGGGCGCCGGCGGCGGCGATCTTCGAGCGCCTGGTCGACTTCCACCGCTGGGGCGAGTGGTCGCCGTGGGAGGACCTCGACCCCGCGATGGCCCGCACCTTCTCCGGCGCCGAGGCGGGTGTCGGCGCGGTCTACGAGTGGAGCGGGAACAAGAAGGCAGGGTCGGGGCGCATGGAGGTGCTGGAGGCCGACGCCCCCGGTGCCGCGACCATCGACCTGCAGTTCCTGAAGCCCTTCAAGGCCCACAACGTCATCCGCTTCACGCTGGTCGAGGACGTCGGCGCCACCGCGGTGACGTGGACGATGACCGGGCCCACGACCTTCATGACCAAGGTGATGGGGATCTTCAAGAGCATGGACTCGATGGTCGGCCCCGACTTCGAGAAGGGCCTGGCGCAGCTGAAGGCGGCCGCCGAGGGCTGAGCGGGCCGGCCCTGCCGGTCAGGCGCGGCCGAGGATCCGCTCGACCCGGAGCTCGATGGCGACCCGATCCTCGCGCTCGCGCGGGGCCTGGTAGCGCTCGCCGTAGCGGCGCTCTGCCTCCGCCACCCGGGCGGGGTCGTCGGTGACCGTCGCGGTGCCCTCCAGGGTCAACCAGCGGCCGCCGTCGAGCTGGCTCACCGCGGCTCGGCCCCCGCCCGCGAGGTTGCGGGCCTTGCGGGACGAGCGGGCGGTGATGATGCGGACGACGTGGGTCTCGGGGTCGTAGGAGAACCCCACGGGCACCACGTGGGGGGACCCGTCGGGCCGCAGCGTGGTCAGGGTGGCGAGGTGGCGCTCGGTCAGGAAGCGGAGCACCGCCGGCCCGGGGTCGTCGACGTCGATGGCCACGGCGGCGAACCTACCGTCGGGCCCGGCCGGCTTCCGGGTCGGGGAGCGGACCGGCCAAGATCGTGGCCATGGCCGACCCCCACGGCGTGGCGCCCGGCGCGGGCGACGAGCACCACGAGCACCACGAGCACCACCATCCCGAGGGCACGGCGCCGTTCCTGCCCGAGTCGTGGTGGGGCCTCAGCCTCCTGCGCCGACGCGAGATCGCCTTCGGGCTGGTCATCGTGGCGGTCCTCGGGCTCGCGCTCGTCGGCTACCTCGTCCTCGGCGGGAGCGGGAGCGGGGAGGACGCCAGCGGCACGCAGGAGGCGGCGGCGGACACGACCCCCACGACGGCACCCGTCGCCGGCGCCACGCCGAGCGCCACGGTCCCCGACACCGACCCGTCGCAGTACGTGGCCTCGATGTCGCCGCAGCGGGTCGAGACCTTCAACTCGATCGCCATGTGCGAGTCGAGCGGCGACTGGTCCGCCGACACCGGCAACGGCTTCTACGGCGGCCTGCAGTTCACCCTCGACTCGTGGGAGCTCGTGGGCGGCTCCGGCAACCCGGCCGACACCAGCCAGGACGAGCAGATCATGCGGGGCAGCCTCCTCCAGTCCCACCAGGGCTGGGTGGCGTGGCCCCGGTGCGCCGCCCAGCTCGGCCTGACCTGAGCGACCGCGCCGATCAGTCGGCGAGGGCGGTGAGGGCGCTTCCGATGCGCTCGCGGGCCTCGTCCGCCACCGGACGCAACTCGTCGCGGTCGACGAGGGTCGCCATCACGCCGGGGTCGAGCGCCTCCACCAGCACCCCGTCGCCCGTCTCGCGCACGACCACGTTGCACGGCAGCAGCACGCCGATCTGGGGCTCGACGTCCAGGGCGCGCGACGCGAGGCCGGGGTTGCAGGCGCCGATGATGACGTAGGGCGCCATGTCCTTGTCGATCTTCGCCTTGAGGGTCGCGGCGACATCGATCTCGGTCAGGGTGCCGAAGCCCTGCTCGGCCAGGGCCGCCTTGACCCGCTCGAGCACCTCGGCGAATGGTGCAGACAGCAGCACAGCCTCTTCGAAGACCACGGGGACCACCTCCTGGACCGCCGGCGGCGCCGGTCGGTCGGTTGACCCCCTCACCGTACGGGCGGACCACGCGCCTCCCAAGGGACCTTGGTCACTGCGGTCCCTAGGATCACCCCGAGCGAGCGCCGCCGGCCCCGGCCGTCGGACCGATCCGAAGGAGAACCCCGTGCGCGCCGTCCTGTCCAACGAGCCCGGCGGTCCTGACACCCTCGTCGTGGCCGAGATCCCCGCCCCCGAGCCCCGGGCGGGCGAGGTCGTCATCGACGTCGAGGCGGTGGCGGTCAACTACCCCGACGTCCTCATCATCGAGGACCTGTACCAGTTCAAGCCCCGCCGGCCCTTCTCGCCGGGCGCCGAGGTCGCCGGGCGGGTGTCGGCCCTGGGGGAGGGCGTGTCCACGCCGGCGGTCGGCGACCGGGTGCTCGTGGTCCCGGGCCACGGCGGCAAGGTCGAGCAGCTCGCCACGCGGGCCGACGCCTGCATCCCGATCCCCGACTCGATGCCCTCCGACGACGCCGCCGCGCTGCTGATGACCTACGGCACCAGCCACTACGCCCTCAAGGACCGTGCGCACGCCCAGCCGGGCGAGTCCGTGTTCGTGCTCGGCGCCGCCGGTGGCGTCGGCCTCGCCGCGGTGCAGCTCGGCACGGCCATGGGGCTGACGGTGATCGCCGGCGCCAGCAGCCAGGAGAAGGTCGACCTGTGCCTGGCCCACGGTGCCGACGCCGGCATCGTCTACCCCCGTCAGCCCCTCGACCGCGCGCAGCAGAAGGCGCTGTCCGAGGAGATCAAGGCGGCCGGCGGTGGCGGCGTCGACATCGTCTACGACGCGGTCGGCGGTGACTACGCCGAGCCCGCCGTGCGTGCCCTCAACTGGGAGGGCCGCTTCCTCGTCGTCGGCTTCCCGGCCGGCATCCCCGCCCTCCCGCTCAACCTCACCCTGCTGAAGTCCTGCCAGATCGTCGGCGTCTTCTGGGGCGCCTTCGTGATGAGCCAGCCGGAGGCGAACGCGGCCAACCTGGCCGAGCTGTTCGCGCTCTACGAGGAGGGGAAGATCAAGCCCCACATCTCCGAGCGGTTCCCGCTCGAGCGCTCGGCCGACGCCATCCGCGTGCTCGCGGAACGGCGGGCCGAGGGCAAGGTCGTCGTCACCGTCCCCTGACGGCGCGGGTCAGGCGGCGCCACCCGAGCCGCCCCGGCCGGCCACGTCGGCGAAGGCGGCGTCGATGCGCTCGTCGATGTCGGGCACGTCGGCGCGCACGAGCTCGCGGACAGCGGCGAGCACGGTGGTGAGCTCGGCGGTGAGCGGGTGGTCGGGGAGGCGCTCGCGGAACACCCGGGCGAGGGCCTCGTAGTACCAGAGCTGGTACTCGGCGCGGGACTCGTTGAAGCGCACCCAGGTCTCCGGGCCGGCGCCGCGGTAGTCGGCCAGGAACGACGACGCGTTCTGGAGCTTGTCGGCCACCGACACCTCGAGCACCTCGTCGGGCTCGCCCGCGAGCTTCTCGACGTACCCGGGCTTGCGCTCGAGCCAGGGCACCTTGGCGATGTCGCTGGTGGTGTCGACCAGGCTGTCCGACAGGGCCGCCACCAGCTCGGCCACGTGGGGGTCGACCTCTGCGGCGATGCGGTCGAGGGTGGCGGTGCCGCCGGCATCCTCGGCGGCGTCGTGCAGGTAGGCGGCCGCGATCTGGGCGTCGGTGCCGCCGGCGCCACGCACGAGGGCGGCCACCGGGTCGAGGTGGCCCTCGACGTACGAGATGCCGCTGCCCTTGCGCACCTGGCCGGCGTGCAGCTCGAGGGCCAGGGTCCGGGCCCGGGACGGGAGGTCGGCGGAGGGCTCGGGCGAGGCGGAGGCGGGGGACGGGTCGCGCACGGTCACATCCTCCCGTACCGGCGAGGCGTGACGGACCCGGCTCGATCAGGCCCGGCGGACCTCCACACGGGCGTCGTTGAAGCGGGCGCCGCCGGCGAGGTCGGAGAGGGTGTCGGGGGCGAAGACGTTGGCGGTGAGGCCCTCGGGCGTGGCCTCGCACCACATCCCCTTGGGCATGGCCGCGACGCCGGGGCGCACGTCGGTACCCACGGCCACGGGGACGTGGACCTCGTGGCGACCGTCGCTCACCACCACGGGGTCGCCGTGGGTGAGGCCCCGGGCGGCGGCGTCGTCCGGGTGCAGCCGCACGGCCGGGTCGGGCGGGTCGTACTCGGCGAACATCGAGGTGACGGTGCGGTTCGTGGCCGGCGTCAGCAGGGTGAGCGGCCCGCCCTCGTGGTCGTTGTCCCGGTAGGTCGGCACCCGGTCGGCGCCGGCGGCCACCTCGGCGTCGGTGGCGACGAGCCGGGCCCGGGGCGCCCCGCCGTCCGCGTGTGCCGGCCACACGTCGGCGAACTGGACGAAGCCCTCGGCCTGGAGGCGGAGGGGGAGCGGCAGGCCGAACAGCAGCGCCTGCTTCAACCGCTCGGGCGACGGGTCGAAGGCATCGCCGTCGAGGCCCAGGCGCACGGCGAGGCCGTGGGCGAGCTCGTTGTTGGAGCGGCTCTCGCCCACCCGGGGGATCACCGCCGGCGCGTCCTGCACGACGTAGCTGCCGTAGCCGCCGACGAGGTCGTCGGTCTCGAAGTGGGTGGTGGCGGGCAGCACGAGGTCCGCGAAGCGGGCGGTGTCGGTCAGCACCTGCTCGTGCACGACGGTGAAGAGGTCCTCCCGAGCCAGGCCGGCGTGGACCGCGGCCTGGCCGGGGCAGGTCGCCGCCGGGTTCGAGCCCTGGACGAACAGCACCCGCACGGGCCCGCCCTCGCCGGCGAGCACGGCGCCCAGCCGGTTCATGTTGACGACGCGGCGCCCCTCGGCCGGGGGAGCGTCGCCGAGGACGGCGGTGCGGATGCCGCCGGTGGCGCTCTCCTTCGGGCTGGTCGAGCCCACCACCCCGGTGCCGGGGCGCCCGAAGGCGCCGGCCAGGGCCCACAGCGACATCGCCGCCCGGTGGGCACCGCCGCCGTTGCGGTTGCGCTCCATGCCCCAGCCCACCCGCAGCAGCGGGCGCTCGGCGGCGGCGAGGTCGGCGGCCAGCCCGGTGATCTCCTCGGCCGGCACGCCGCAGAGGGCGGCGGCGCGATCGACCGGCCAGGCGCGGCAGGCGGCGAGGTACTCGTCGGCGCCCTCGACGTGGGCGGCCACGAACGCCTCGTCGACGCCCCCGAGGCGTTCGAGCTCCGCGGCCACCGCGAACGCCAGCACCACGTCGGTGCCGGGCACCACGGCGAGGTGGCGGTCGGCCTTGCCCGCCAGGGGCGTGCGCCGGGGGTCGATCACCACCACGCGGGTGCCGGCCCGTCGCTGCTGCTCGAGCAGGGTCCCGAAGTGGGAGTTGGACACCGACGGGTTGGCGCCCCACACCACCACGAGGTCGCTGTGGGCGGCGTCGAGGGGATCGGCGCTCGCCATCGTGCCGAGCACGAGGCGCCACGCCTCCGAGGCGGTGGCGGCGCAGATGGTGTCGTGCACCTCGGCCGTGCCGAGGGCCTCGAACAGCAGGGGGGTGAGCCCCGCGGCGGCGACGACCGCGGCGGACGAGTTGTACAGGTAGGGCACCACCGACGCCGGGCCGTCGGTGGCGATGGCCTCCTGGATCGCCGCGGCCATCCGGTCGAGGGCGTCGTCCCACGAGATCGGCGCGAACCCACCCGAGCCCTTGGGGCCGGTGCGCACCAGCGGGGAGGTGAGGCGCTGCGGGCCGTGGACCCGCCGGGTCATGCGCCGCACCTTGCGGCAGATCCAGCCGTCGGTGAGGGGGTTGTCGGCCTCGCCAGCGGGCACCGCGTCGATGGCGGTGATGCGCTCGCCCACGACGGTGACCTCGAGCGAGCAGCCGTCGGGGCAGTCGAGCGGGCAGGCGGTGCGGTGCACCCGGGCGTCGTCGGGGGCGGCGGTTGGGACGGCCATGCCCAGACCCTAGGGACCGGCCGCCACCGCCGCCCGGGAGTTCGTCAGCGCTCGCCGGCGCCGACCGGCTCGAGGCCCTCGTCGGCGGTCGTCCCCTCGGCGACGGCGTCGGGGCCGTCGGCGGGCAGGTCGTCGGAGGACGCGTCCTCGATGTGGCCCTCCACGTCGATGTTCGGGAGGAGCCGGTCGAGCCAGCGCGGCAGCCACCAGTTCTTGTCGCCGAGCAGCTCCATGGTGGCGGGCACCAGCAGCATGCGGACGATGGTGGCGTCGAGGAGGATCGCGGTGGCGAGGCCGACGCCCATCAGCTTCACGGTGCGGTCCTGCTCGAGGATGAAGCTGCCGAAGACGAAGACCATGATCGCCGCGGCGGCGGTGATGACCTTGGCCGTGGCGGCCAGGCCATCGGCCACCGAGCCCCGGCTGTCGCCGGTGCGGTGCCACTCCTCACGGACGCGGGAGAGGAGGAACACCTCGTAGTCCATGGACAGGCCGAAGACGATCGCGAACAGCATCATCGGCATCCACGGCTCGATCGGCGCCGGCTGCACCCCCGTGATGTCGCTGAACCACCCCCACTGGAACAGGGCCACGACGATGCCGTAGGCGGCGCCGATGGACAGCAGGTTCATGATCACCGCCTTCAGCGGCACGAGCAGCGACCGGAACACGACCATCAGCAGCAGGAACGACAGGAGCAGCACGGCCCCGAAGAAGTAGGGGAGCCGGGAGGTGAGGTAGTCGGCGAAGTCGATGTTCACCGCCACCGAGCCGGAGACGTTGACGTCGACGCCGGCCGCCTCCTCGACGGGGGGCAGCACCTCGTCGCGCAGTCGGTTGACCAGTTGCGTGGTCGCCTCGGCCTGCGGACCCGTGGTGGGCACGACGTTCCAGACCACCGCGGTCGGGTTCTCGGGGTCGTTCGGGAACGCCGGTGAGGCGAAGGCCACGCCCGGGTCGGCGGCGATGGCCTCCTGCACGGCGGCGAGGCCGGCGAGGTCGGTGCCCTCGGGCACCGACGCCACGAGGACGAGCGGCCCGTTGAACCCCTCGCCGAAGCCCTCGACCAGCAGGTCGTAGGCCTGCTTGGTGGTGGTCTCCTGCGAGAAGTTGCTCTCGTCCGAGAAGCCGAGGCGCAGGCCGAGCACGGGCAGCGCGAGCACGATCAGGATCAGGGCGCCGCCGATGGCGCTGACCCACGGGTGGTGCTGGATGATGCGGCTCCACCGGTAGGCGGTGGTCAGGTGCCGGGGCTTCACCGGCCGCCGCGGCACCTCCGAGCGCAGGCCCGAGAGCGGCCGGAGCCAACGGCCGAGGATGCTCAGCAGGAGGACGAAGAGCGCGAGCACGAACGCCACCGAGGCGACGGGGGTCAGGTTCAGGCCCGTGGCCATGAGGCCCACGGCGACCAGGCCGGCGGCGACGAGACCCCGCCAGCGGGTGCGCTCGACCCGGTCGCCGGCGAAGCCGAGCAGGGCCGGGAGCAGCGTCAGCGAGGCGAGCACGGTGACGGCGACCACCGCCGAGGCCCCGACGGCGAGGCCCTGCACGAAGCTCACGCCCATCAGCAGCATGCCCAGCAGGGAGATCACGACGGTGGCCCCCGCGAACACCACCGAGCGGCCGGCCGTGTCCATGGCGATGGTCACCGACTCCCGCGAGGTGTGGCCCGCGTGGAGCTGCTCGCGGTAGCGGGTGACGATCAGCAGCGCGTAGTCGATGCCCACGCCGAGGCCGATCATGATGCCGAGGAAGGTGGCGAAGTCCGGGATGGCCAGGACGTTGCTCAGGATCGTGATCAGCGCCGAGCCGATGCCGATGCCGAACAGGGCCACGCCCAGCGGCAGGCCCATGGCCAGCACCGACCCGAAGGCCAGGATCAGGATGATGATGGCGAAGCCGACACCGATGATCTCGGAGGACGGCTCCTCGAACTCGGCGAAGATGAAGCCGCCGAGCTCGATCCGCAGGCCCTCGATCTCGGGGGCGTCGCGCAGGATGCGCTCGCGGATCACGGCGGCCTGGTCGAAGTCGATGTCGTCGGGCACCTCGACGTTGGCGTAGGCGATCTGGCCGGCGCGCTCGCCCTGGCTCGAGATCTGCAGCTGGCCGCCCTCGTCGTAGGGGCTCTGGACCCGCTCGACGTGGGGGAGGGTGGCCACCTCGTCGAACAGCGCCTGCATCTGGGCCTGCACCTCGGGGTCATCGACGCCCTGCTCGGCCTCGAAGACGATGGTGCCGGTGATGCCGGCGCCTTGGCCGCCGAACTCGCCCTCGAGCAGGTCGAGGCCGCGCTTGGACTCGACATCGGGCAGGTTGAACTCGTCGCGGAACCCGTTGCCCATCGCGCCGGCGCCGACGTTGGCGGCGATCAGCAGGAGCACCCAGGCGGCGAGGACCCAGCGCCGGCGGTCGTGGCAGAACGGCCCGATGCGGGCGAAGACGCCGCGCTGGCGCGCCTCGGGGGGCTGGGCGACGTCGGTTCGCACGGGGGCGTCGGCACTCACGGGGTCGGCTCCTTGGTCGCGGCTCACAGGGGATCGGACCGCGCGACGGCCCGAAACTCATCGGTGGTGGCGGGGCGTTGCCGTGAACGGCTGCCGCGACCGCCCGTCGGCGCCCCGGAGGCGAGGTTACCGGCGGGTTGCTCCCCGCTCCCAGGTCATTGCCCCCGACGCCGCTGTGAACCGCGTCACACCCGCTCGACGGCCCGCACCGCGGGCTACTCCTCGGGGATGGCCTCCCACCACTGGCACCACCACTCGGCGCCGACGAGGATCCGCAGCTTCTGGTGCCAGCAGTACGAGATGTCGGCGGTGGGCTCGAGGTAGTAGCGGCAGTTGTCGCACTGCTCGTCACCGGACGGGTGGCCGACGAGGACGGCGTTCGACGACAGGATGCGCAGCTCCATGGAGAGCTTCTCGTCGATCTCCTTGGGCTCGGGCTCGGGGATCACGTAGTCGGACATGGCGCCGAACCTACCCAGGTCGGGCACTACCGTGTCGGCCCGCGTGCCGGCGCCCGGCCGGCCGGACCAGGGGGAAGCCGATGAGCGGCAGCATCGGGCCGTTGCTGGCGGCGGACGAGCGCTTCGACCACCAGATCGTCGACACCTTCGCCACCGTGGCGCAGACCGACCTGGGCTGGACCGAGAAGGTGTGCGGCCAGGCCTGCGCGCGTGACGGGTCGCTGCAGGTCGCCTTCGGGTTCGGCAAGTACACGAACCGCGACGTCATGGACGGCTACGGCGGCACGTCGCAGGGCGTGCAGCAGCGCACCGTCCGGGCCAGCCGCCGCCTCTCGCCCGACCCGTCGTCCACCGTGATCGGGCCGCTGCGCTACGAGGTGGTCGAGCCGCTGCAGGCCATCCGGGTCGTGCTCGAGCCGAACGAGGCCCACCCCATCGCCTTCGACGTGACCATCCGCGGGGTCGTGCCGTGCTTCCTCGAGGAGCGCGAGGACTGGCGGGTCCCGAACCAGTACCGGTACCAGGCCCACCAGATCCGCTACCACCAGACCGGCGTGGCCGAGGGCTGGGTGGAGGTCGAGGGCGAGCGCACGGCCATCACGCCGGAGGACTGGGTCGGCACGCGCGACCACTCCTGGGGGGTGCGCCCCGACGTGGGCTCGCCCATCGCCGACCTCGAGCACCCCGACCGACCGCCGGACCTGTCGGTGCTCGCGATCTGGAACCCGGTGCTGCTCACCCGGGACGACGGCTCGCAGTACGCGCTGCACCACTACCTGCGCCGCATCGAGATCCCCGACCTCTACCGCGACGACCGCTTCCAGGGCGGCATCGAGCACCCCGACGGCCGCAAGGAGCTCTTCGCCACCCACACCCCCGAGATCCGGTTCGACCCGGTCAACCGCCGCTTCCAGGGCGGGCGCTTCGGCTTCACCACGTCGGACGGCACCGCCCGGCCGGTCGACGTCGAGGTCGTGAGCGACACCGGCTTCCACCTCGGCACCGGGCTCTACCACGGCTTCGACGGCTGGCACCACGGGTCGTTCCGCGGCGACCTGCACGTCGACGGGGAGCTCGTGGCCGACTGCAGCACCCGCGAGTCGGCCGAGCGGGTCCACCAGATCCGCGACTGCGTCGTGAAAGTCACCGACCCGGTGGGCGGCGGCGTCGGCATCGGCAACTGCCAGACCGTCGCCCTCGGGGCCTTCCCCGCCTGGGGGCTACCGACCGCCGACGACTCCTTCCTCTGACCCGCGCCACCCGGCGCCCGCCGCGCCCGCGCCTCCAGTCCATCGCGAGCCGTGGCGGGGACGGGCGCGCGGCGTGTGGTGGGGGCAGACTGCGCCGGTGAACGCGATGCTCGGACGCCTGCGGGGCCGGCAGGAGTGGAAGTTCTTCGGGGTGCTGCCGAAGGCCGACGTCCGCCTGGCCGCCGGCTGGTGGCTCGTGCTGGCCCTGCGGGGCGTGCTGCCCGCGGCCTTCGCCGTGGCCATGGGCGTGGTCACCGCAGCGGTGCAGGACGACACCTCGCTCACCGTGCCCCTCACCTTCATGGGGGTGGTCTTCGTGCTGTGGCAGGTGGCCACGCCGATCCACGCCAGCATCAGCGCCAACCTGGGCGACCGCACCGCGGCCTGGCTCTACGACGAGCTCACCGACGCGTGCGTGACCCCGCCCGGCCTGGCCCACCTCGAGGACCCCGAGCTCGCCGCCGACCTGCAGGTCGCCCGCGACTTCGACCTCGGCATGACCGGCCCGCCGCTGTCGGTGTCGCTCGACTTCATCGCCCAGGGCCTCGTCCAGATGGTCGCCGGCCTGGTCTCGGCGGCCCTGCTGTTCGCCTTCGCCTGGTGGGCGCCGATCGTGCTGGGCGGTGCCTGGCTGTCGACCCACTGGCTCCTGCGCGAGAGCGGGGTCTGGAAGGACCGCAACACCGACGAGGTGCGGGCCGCCCAGCGCGATGCCGACTACGCCTACCGGCTCGCGGTGGACCCGCCGGCGGCCAAGGAGCTGCGCCTGTTCGGGCTGGCCGACTGGACCATCGACCGGTTCGTGGCCCGGCGCCGGCGCCTCCACGAACTGCAGTACGAGGCCACCCGCATGCGGGAGCGCTCGCTCGTGTCGAGCCTGGTCGTCGTGCTGGTGGCCAACCTCGTCGTCTTCTGGGCGCTGGCCGAGGCGACCATCGGCGGCGAACTGGCGCTCGGGCGCCTCGTCACCTTCGCCCAGGCCGCGATCGGCGCCGCCCTCATCGCCTTCGGCGGTCTCAACTGGGCCCTCGACGGCTCGGCGGCACCGGTCGCCGCGGTGCTGCGCCTCAAGGCGCGGATGGCGCCGGCGGGTGCGCTCGAGTCGGGCGACCGCCCCGCCGCGGGGCTGCCGGCGGCCGAGCTGCGCTTCCGGGACGTCACCTTCGCCTACCCGGCGGGCGACGGCCTGCCCGTGCTCGACGGCTTCGACCTCACCATCCCCGCCGGCAGCTCGATCGCCATCGTGGGCCAGAACGGCGCCGGCAAGACCACGCTGGCCAAGCTGCTCTGCCGGCTGTACGACCCGCAGGTCGGGGCGGTCGAGGTGGACGGCGTCGACCTGCGCGAGCTCGACCTGGAGGACTGGCGGCGGCGGGTCACCGCGGTGTTCCAGGACTACATCAAGTTCGAGCTGCCGCTGCGGGACAACGTGGTGCCCGCCGGTGAGGTCGCCGGGGTGGGCGACGAGCTCGTGCTCGGGGCGCTCGACGAGGCCGGCGCCGGCGACCTGGCCGAGCTCGACACGATCCTGGCCAAGGGGTACCCGGGGGGCACCGACCTCTCCGGTGGCCAGTGGCAGCGCGTGGCGCTGGCCCGGGCCCTCGCGGCGGTCCGGCTGGGCGCCGGCGTGGTGCTGCTCGACGAACCGACCGCCCAGCTCGACGTGCGGGGGGAGGCCGAGATCTTCGACAGGATCCTCACCGCCACCCGGGACTGCACGACCATCCTGATCTCGCACCGCTTCTCGACGGTCCGCCACGCCGACCGCATCTGCGTGCTCGAGCACGGTCGGGTGGTCGAGCTCGGCACCCACGACGAGCTCATGGCCCAGGGCGGCCGCTACCGCACGATGTTCGACCTCCAGGCCCAGCGCTTCGCCGAGGGCCTCACCGCCGAGGGCGACGCGCCCACCGAGGGCGAGGAGGTGGCCCTCGATGCGTGAGCACCGACCTGTGTCCGAGGGTGGGGAGGTGGCCCTCGATGCGTGACATGGGGACGTCCGGGGGCAAGGACGAGGAGCTGCCGCCGGCGCTGTCGTCGATGTGGCGCCTCTGCAAGCTCGGCTACCAGCACGAGCCCGCGCTCATGGCCGTCGCCTTCGGGCTGGCCCTGCTGGCCGCGGTGCCGGAGGCGATCCTCGCCCTCGGGTTCGCGCTACTGGCCAACGCGGTGGACGACGGCGACGCCTCCCGCATCCGGTGGATCCTGCTGCTGCTCGGCGTGGCCGCCTGCGCCACCTGGATCCTCACCACGGTCTCGGCCCGCGTGCAGCGGCGCTTCCGGGACCGGGTGACGATCGCGCTCGAGTCGCACGTCGCCCGCCTCCAGGCGTCGGTCAGCACCATCGCCCACCACGAGCGCCCCGACCACCTCGACCGCCTGTCGGTCCTGCGGGACCAGATCTTCGTGTTGGACCACATGTACATGTCGGTGTTCTCGACCGCGGGGTGGATCCTGCGCCTCGGCATCACCATCGCCCTGCTGGTGGCCATCAGCCCGGTGCTGGTCCTGATGGTCGTGTTCGCGCTGCCCACGGTGCTGACCTCGTCGTGGCGGCCGGGCGTCGAGCGCAAGGCCCGGGAGGCGGGTGCGCCCCACGAGCGCCTCGCCCGCCACCTGTTCACGACGGCCACGACCGCCCCGCCCGCCAAGGAGGTGCGGGTCACCGGCATCGGGCCCCGCCTGGCCGCCGACCGACGGGCGGCGTGGGAGCAGTGGTACGGGCCCCTGGCGCAGTCGCGCACCGGCTCGGCGGTGTGGCACACCCTGGGCTGGGCCGTGTTCGCCGCCGGCTACGTCGGCGCCGTCGTGTACGTGGCCTCCGGCCTCGATGCGCCGGTCGCCCAGGTGCTGCTCGTGCTCGCCGCCGGCTCCCGGCTCTCGGCCTACATCGGCGCGACCGTGGGCGAGATCGGCTTCCTGCGGGGCATCTGGATGGACGGCTCCCAGCGCCTGGCGTGGCTCGAGGACTACGCCGCCTCGGTGGCGTCGGCCGCGGACGTGCCCGTCCCCGACCGCATCCGCGAGGGCATCCGCCTCGAGCACGTGGACTTCGCGTACCCGGGCACCGAGCGCCTCGTGCTGGAGGACGTGGACCTCGAGCTGCCGGCCGGCACCGTCGTGGCGGTGGTGGGGGAGAACGGCGCCGGCAAGACCACCCTCGTCAAGCTGCTGTCGAAGTTCTACGAGCCGATCGCGGGCACGATCCTGGTCGACGGCGCCGACCTGTCCCGGATGCCCGCCGAGGGGTGGCGCGACCGCCTCGCCGGTGCCTACCAGGACTTCTTCCGCTTCGAGCTGCTGGCCCGCCAGAGCGTCGGCGTGGGCGACGTGCCCCACCTCGACCACGAGCCCGCCGTGGCCGACGCCGTCGACCGGGCCGGCGCCGACGACGTGATCGCCGGCTTCGAGCGGGGCCTCGACACCCAGCTCGGCCCCACGTGGCCGGAGGGCGTCGAGGTGTCGTTCGGCCAGTGGCAGAAGCTCGCCCTGGCCCGGGGGTTCATGCGCGAGGACCCGCTGCTCCTGGTGCTCGACGAGCCCACCGCCGCCCTCGACGCCGAGACCGAGCACGCCCTGTTCGAGCGCTACGCCGCGGGCGCCCGGGAGGACCGCGGCGACGGCCGCATCACCATCCTCGTGTCGCACCGGTTCTCGACCGTGCGCATGGCCGACCTCATCGTCGTGCTCGACGGTGCCCACGTGGTCGAGGTCGGCTCCCACGAGGAGCTCATGGCGCGCGGCGGCCAGTACGCCGAGCTCTACGAGATCCAGGCCGGCGCCTACCGCTGACCCGCCTGGTTTCGATCCCCCCGCCCGTTCCTCCAGCAGAAACGGAAGGTCAGACCGCGCGTTTCTGCTGGAGGAAGCGGTGGCCGGGTCAGAGGGCGAGGCGGATGGGGTCGGTGTAGACCGACTCGCCGCCGGCGTCGTGGAGGTAGAAGGCCACCTCCGCCGACGGCTCGTCGACGTCCCACAGCGCGTGCCAGAACGTGCGCCCACCCTCCAGCGGCGCCACGAAGCGCACCGGGGCGAACTGCTCCCGGATGTCGTCGCGGTCGACCACGGCACCGGCGTGCACCTGCGCGGCCAGCGTCCGCCACCGGGCGTAGGTGAACGCCGCGGTGCCCATGGGCCCGTCGTCGGCCGGGAGCTCGGTGCCCTCCGGCCAGCGGTGCAGCAGGTGGTTCGTGCAGACGAGCCGCCCGCCGCTGCCGTCGGGCGCGGCGACCATGCGCTCGAGGTTGCGCCGGGGCGAGTGCTCCCACACGAACGCGTCGCCGGTGCGGTCGGCCACGAGGAAGTGGCAGGGGGTGAAGAAGTAGTACTGCTTGGCGAGCAGCAGGGCCCGCCGGGCCTCGGCCGCGGTGGCGCAGGTGTCGAGCAGGTAGCGGACGACCTGCTGCTCGGACACGCCGACCTGGGGCCAACCCGACGGCTCCGGCTCGGGCGTCTCGTTGTCGGCGAGCAGCGCCACCGACAGCCCCGCCTCGTTGACGCCGTCCATGGCGCCGAGGACGTCCATGATCCCGATGGTCAGCGAGGCGTACCCCTGGGTCGGGCGCAGCTCGGTCACCCACACGTGGGCGGCGAGCGGCTCCTCGCCGGGGAGGCGGCCGAGGCCGACGAGCTCGCCGAAGGTGGCGGTGGGGAAGTCGAAGTGGCGCGACACCAGGCCGTGGCCGTCCTTGGTGCCCGTGCCGGGGTAGTGCACGACCGAGCAGCCCGCCGGGATGTCGAAGGTGCCGAGCCAGCCGAGCTCGAAGCGCTCGTCGTCGGGGTCGACGCCGAAGGCCTCGGCCACGCCGGCCATGCGCTCCGCCTCGGCGGGCCAGTGGTGCCGGAACCACTCGAGCCGCACGTCCCGGACCAGCGGGTCGGCGGCGGGCAGCGGCCCGGCGGCGGCACCGTGGACCGAGCGGGCGGCGGCGGCGAGGGCCCGCCCGATCTCGCGGTCGGTGCCCTCGGCGCGCAGGTGGTGGACCGTGAGGACGTCGGCAGGCCCGCCGCCGGCGAGGGTGGTGACGAGGGGGGCGGGTGCGGTCATGGCGGTTCCTCCAAGTAGTGCGAGTTCGTAGTAGTATGGAGATAATGCGAGATCGCACTAACTCTGTCAACCCCCTTCCGTACGCGGAGGGCGGGGACCGTCCCGCCGGCGTGCGCGACGACGGCACGACGCTGCTGCTCGACGTCTGGCTGGTGTCCCGTGCGACCCACGGCCTGCTCGACGAGGCGCTCGCCCCCGCCGGACTGACCGCCGACGAGTTCGCGGTGTACTCGATGCTGCGCGGGTCGGAGGACGGCAGCACGCCGAGCGAGCTCGCCGGCTGGATGGCGGCGCCCCCGACCACCGTGTCGAGCTACGTGAAGCGCTTCGAGGGGCGCGGCCACGTCGAGCGGGTCCCCAACCCCGACGACCGCCGGTCCTACCGGCTGCGCCTCACCGGCGATGGACGGGCCGCCCACCTCGCCGCCGCGCAGCGGTTCGCCCCGGTGCTCGAGCAGGTGCTCACGGCGCTCGGCGACGCCGGCGCCGACGAGGCCGTCGTGGCCGATGCCCTGGCGGCGCTGCTCGCCGCTCTCACCACCGCCCGCACCGCCCCCACCCCCTGACACCCCGCCATTCCTCCAGCAGAAACGGAAGGTCAGACCGCGCGTTCCTGCTGGAGGAACGGTCTCTGGCGATCCGGAGGGGGTGCCGTCCGGCGGGGGGTCGGGGGGCTGCAAGACTCGGCGGCGACGTCCCGACCCCTGGGGGTGGTCCTCGTGCGCTTCGCCATCATCGGCGCCGGCATGTCCGGCATCCTGGCCTCGATCAAGCTGGCCGAGGCCGGCTTCGACGACCAGGTCGTCTACGAGAAGGCCGACCGCCTCGGCGGCACGTGGCGGGAGAACACGTACCCGGGCATCGCCTGCGACGTCCCGTCCCACCTCTACAGCTACTCGTTCGCCCCGAACCCGGGCTGGTCGCACCAGTTCTCGCCCGGCGACGAGATCGAGGGCTACTTCGAGCGGGTCGCCGACGACTACGGCGTCACCCCCCGCATCCGCTTCGGCGAGAAGGTCAGCGGCCTCGAGTGGGCCGACGGGCGCTGGCGCATCACCACCGAGGCGGGCACCACCGACGAGGCCGAGGTGGTCATCGCCGCCACGGGGGTGCTGCACCACCCGAACGTCCCCGACATCGCCGGCCTCGACACCTTCGCCGGCCCGTGCTTCCACTCCGCCCGCTGGGACCACGACGTCGACCTGGCCGGAAAGCGGGTCGGGGTCGTCGGCACCGGCTCGACCGCCGTGCAGATCATCTCGGCCATCGTCGACGAGGTCGGCCACCTCGACGTGTTCCAGCGGACGCCCCCGTGGATCTTCCCGCTGCAGAACACGGCGTACACCGAGGAGGAGCTGGCCGCCTTCCGGGAGCAACCCGAGCGCCTGAGCCGGCTCCACGACACGCTGGCCGAGCTCTTCGCCGGCTTCGCCGCCGCGGTCACCGACGCCGACTCCGAGCAGAACAAGGGCATCGCCGCCGCCTGCGTCGCCAACCTGGAGAACAGCGTGAAGGACCCCGAGCTGCGCGAGCGCCTGCGCCCGAGCTACGCGCCGGCGTGCAAGCGCCTGATCATGTCGGGCGACTACTACGAGGCCATCCAGCGCCCCAACGCCGAGGTGGTCACCGAGGGGATCGAGGGCGTCGTCCCCGAGGGGGTGCGGACCAAGGACGGGGAGCTGCACGAGCTCGACGTGCTCGTCCTCGCCACGGGCTTCCGGGCCGACGCCTTCATGCGCCCGATGGACATCGTCGGGCGCGGCGGCGCCACCCTCGCCGACGCCTGGGACCCCCGCCCCAACGCCTACCTGTCGATCTCCATCCCCGAGTTCCCCAACTTCTTCATGCTCAACGGCCCCAACGGCCCGGTGGGCAACTTCTCGCTCATCGAGGTGGCCGAGCTGCAGATGGCGTACGCGATGCAGCTGGTCGAGGAGGTCGCCGCCGGCCGCTGCCGCGAGATCAGCGCCACCCAGGCGGCCATGGACGCCCACGAGGAGGCCCGGGTCGCGGAGATGGGCCACACCATCTGGGTGACCGGCTGCAAGAGCTGGTACCTCGACGACCGGGGCATCCCGGCGACCTGGCCCTGGCCCTTCCAGGACTTCCGCGACGCCATGGCCGCCCCCGACCTCGCCGCCTACGACCGGCGCTGACGGGCCGGCGGAGGCGCCTGGCCGCGCAGCGACGAGCCGAATTCCTTGTTGAGAAACCCCCAGATCGGGGGTTTCTCAACACGAATTCCCGGGAGGTGGCGGCCGATGGGCGGTCAGGGCGCCGGCGGCTGACCGGTCTCGCGGCGGACGAGGGCGTGGAGGGCCTCGGCCTCGCCCGGGCGGACGTTGGGGTCTTCGAGGCGGTACCTCGCCACCTCGGGCAGGACGGCGCGGGCGGGCTCCCGCCGGCCGGTGGCGTCGAGGAAGGTTCGCAGGAACCGGGCCCGCAGCCGGGGCTCGGCGGCGCGCTCGACGCGCGCCCGCAGGCGGTGGGGGAGCGAGCCGGCCGGCGGTTCGACGTCGTGGTCGAAGGCGCCCATCAGCAGCCAGGTGATGGCGACGTCGAGGTCGGGGTCGCCGGCGCGGGCGTTGGTCCAGTCGATGACCAGCGGTCCGGCTGGCGAGAGCAGCACGTTGCCGGGGTGCAGGTCCTGGTGGACGATCGCGGGGCCGGGGAGCACGGGGTGCGGGCGCAGGTCGGCGGGTGCCGGCAGGGCGTGCAGGCGGACGTGGAGGTCGGCCAGCGTGCGGGCGTGGCGGTCGACGTGCCACACCTTGGCCTCGATGGCCTGGAGCATGGTCGGCCCCTCGACCCGCTCGAGCACCATCTCGCCCGGCCCCACCCGGAACACCTGCGGCACCGGGTAGCCCCGGGCCCGTACGTGCTCCATGACCTCGGCCTCGGCTCGAAGGTCGCGATCGGGCGAGGGCAGGCGGCGCAGCACCCGGTCCTCGCCGAGGGCGTGGACCGTGGCGTCGCGGCCGGTGGCTAGCACCGGCCCGAGCTCGCCCTCCGGGGTGCGCCGGCCGTCGACCTCCACGCCGCCGACGCTACGCCCCGACCTCCCTCGCCGCTCCGCCCGTCGAATTTCGTGGTGAGAAACCCCCGCATCGGGGGTTTCTCACCAAGATTTTCCGGCTGCCGTCTACGTGGCCAGCGCCGCCTGGATGCGGGCGAGGACGTCCTCGTCGAGGAGGGGGACCACGTCGAGGGCGGCGAGGTTCTCCTGGAGCTGGCTCACGCGGCTGGCGCCGAGGATCACCGTGGACACGTTGGGGTTGCGGGTGCACCAGGCGATGGCGAGGTGGGTGAGGCTGCACCCGAGGTCGTCGGCGACGGCCTTGAGGGCCAGCACCTTCTGGTGGGCGTCCTCGGTGAGGAGCACGTCGCGCAGCCACTCGTAGCCCTCGAGGCCGAGGCGGCTGCCGTCGGGCACCTCGTCGAGGTACTTGCCGGTGAGCAGGCCCGACGCCAGGGGGCTCCAGGTGGTGAGGCCGAGGCCGATCTCGTCGTAGAGCGGCGCGTACTCGTCCTCCACCCGGCCGGGCACGAGCAGGCTGTACTGCGGCTGCTCCATGACCGGCTTGTGCAGGTGGTGGTGGTCGGCGATCTGCCAGGCGGTGCGGATGTCCTCCGCGCTCCACTCGGACGTGCCCCAGTAGAGGGCCCTGCCGGAGGCCACGATGTCGTGCATCGCCCAGACCGTCTCCTCGATGGGGGTCTCGGGGTCCGGCCGGTGGCAGAACAGCAGGTCCACGAAGTCGAGGCCGAACCGCTCGAGGCTGCCGTCGATGGCGGACAGCAGGTACTTGCGGTTGAGCGTCTCCTTCATGTTGACGTCGTCCTTGATGCCGAAGAAGAGCTTCGTCGAGACCACGTAGGTGTCCCGGTCCCAGCCGAGGTCGGCGAGGGCCTGGCCCATCACCCGCTCGGACTCGCCGCCCTCGTAGCCCTCGGCGTTGTCGAAGAAGTTCACGCCGGCGTCGCGCGCCGTGCTCAAGCACTCCAGGGCGAGGTCACGGTCGACCTGGCGACCGAAGGTGACCCACGAGCCGAACGACAGCACGCTGAGCTTGAGGCCGGATCGTCCGAGGCGGCGGTACTCCATGGCACGTTCCATGGCCCCGGTTCTACCCGGTGGCGGGCACCTCGCGGCGCCGACGCAGTGCCCCGACGCCTTGGAGGCACAGCCCGGCGAAGGCGGCGAACCACGCCACGAGGGCGATGACGAGGGCGGCCTTGGGCAGCCACGAGAGCCCGTCGAGCTGGGTGGCGGCGAGCATCTTGAAGGTGGCCGCGCCGTACATGCCCAAGGGGAACACGAGGGCCCAGTACGACGGGTGGTAGCGCAGCGGCAGGCGGCGCACGACGTGGCGCCACACCCCGATGGCGATCATGAGGGGGAACCAGAAGGTGGCGGTGGCCCACGCCAGGGTGACCATGCCCTCGACGAAGGGCGCGACCCGCTCGAGGCGGGCCGAGACGTCGGCCGCGCCCAGCAGGTTGGAGCCGGCGAGCACGGTGATGGCCACGGCGCCGGCCGCGATCCATGCCGGGGGCGAGGCCTCGGTCGGGTCGAGCTCCTGGAAGGTCCAACGCAGGAAGACCATGGTCATGACGATGAGGTAGAGGACGATGCCGAGCAGGAAGGTGGCCAGGCACAGGAACGCCAGGCGGTCGTCGGGGTGGCGGACGAGCAGCAGCGCCCCCAGCACGGCGATCGACTCGGTGGAGACGGTCAGGAGGAACCACGTGCCGTTGATGCCGTCGCCGAGGCCCGGCTTCGGGGAACGCAGGACCACCGCGACCAGGGTCGAGTAGAGCAGCGCCGCCCACAGGGCGAGGCTGACCCACCACAGCACCCACGCCAGGTCCGCCCAACCGTGGATCACCAGCGATGCGCTGCCGAGCACGTTCGTCCCCGCCACCATGGTGAGGAAGGCGAAGCCCTTGGCGTGGCTCGTGAGGTCGGCGGCCAGCAGGCGGGGGAAGCGCACGAGTCGCACGACGGTCAGCACGAGAAGCACGACGTAGGCGGCTGCGGCGACCGCGTAGAGGGCCTCGGCCAACCAGGTCAGGTCCTGTTGGAACGCGCCGATGGCCACGATGCCCGTGGCCATGACCATCGCGAAGTAGCCGGGGAACAGCGCGGCGATCGGTGAGGTGCGGCCGCCCGCCGTCCCCGTCACGGTTGGAGGTACCGGAGCAGGACCGCAGAGGCGGCGGCGAGGGTCACCGACACGATGGCGGTGGCCCACCCGAGGCGCTCCTGGTCGGTCTGGAACGCCTCGACCGCCACGGTGAGGAGGAAGACCTGGAACGCCACCAGCACGATGACGTAGAGCGCCACGGCCGATGAGGTCCGGCGGCCGCGGTCCGAGACCCTCACGTGCTCGCCCCCAGCGCCCAGATCACGTCGTCACGGAGCTCGACCTCGATGCGGCCCAGCGGGCGCGGGGGTGGCCCGGAGAGGACCGCGCCCGTGCGGACGTCGAAGTTGCCCTCGTGGCAGGGACAGTGCCAGCGCTGCTCCTCGGCCTCGAAGTACACGACGCAGCCGAGGTGGGTGCACTTCTGGCTGAAGGCGACGACCTCGCGCTCGTCGAGGCGGATGAGGATGGCGGGATCCTGCGCCGTCGGGTAGTCGAAGAGGTAGGTGCCGCCGACCGCCACCTGGTCGAGGGGGACGATGGCGCGCGGCTCGCCGGTGTTGATGGTGCGCATCTGGGTCCAGATGGCGAGCCCGAGGTTCCCGGCCGCCATCACGCCGGCGCCCGCCACCAGGTAGCGGGTGAACTCCCGCCGGGTGACCTCCTCCTCGGCGGCCGCCTCGTAGGGGAAGTCCTGCTTCCAGGTCGGCGTGGGGTCCGGCACGGGCACACCTCGGGGGGTCACGGTGCCGCCTCCGTGGTCGAGGGATCGGACAGGCCGAAGGGGTCGTCCAGCCAGGTCGCGGGGGCCGGGCCGAGGACGTCGATGGGGCCGGCGGCGAGGTCGTCGACGACCGTGCGGACCTTGGTGTGGACGTGCTGGCGGCCGAAGAGCCAGTTCGAGACCAACGAGCCCCGGCGCCGTTCCTGGAACTCGTCGACGGTGCCGTACCAGAGGGCCTCGCTGGGGCACACCGACGCGCACATCGGGGCGTAGCCCTCGGAGGTGCGGTCGGTGCACATGTCGCACTTCATCATCTGGTCGAACTCGGCCACGTACTTCGGGACGCCGAACGGGCAGGCCAGCACGCAGTTCGAGCAGCCGATGCAGCGGGGCTTCAGCGCCGACTGCACGATGCCGCCCTCGTTCTGCTTGATGGCGTCGGCGGGGCACACCTGCGCGCACGTCGGGTCCTCGCAGTGCATGCAGACCATCGGTGCCGTCTGGGTGGAGACGGCGCGGTCGACCCGCTCGAGGTGGATCAGCGACCGGCCACGGTGGGTGCCGCACTCGGCGCACGCGGCCACGCACGCCTCGCACCCGATGCACCGGCTCGGGTCGATGACGAACACCGGGTCGTCGTCGACCCCGTAGCGGGTCGTCTTGGTGCTCACCGGCTCGCGTCCCCGTGGAGGTCGAGGTCCCGGTCGTCGGTGGTGGGCCGCCGGCCGCCGGCCCGCTCGACGCGCACCGCCGCCACCTTGAACTCGGGCATGTTCGAGCGGGGGTCGACGGCCCGGATGGTCAGCTGGTTCGCGGCCTTGGCGCCGGGCCAGTGGTAGGGGATGAAGACCGTGTCCGGGCGGATGGTGTCGACCACGTGGGCGGGCAGGGTGATCGTCCCGCGCCGGGAGGACACGGTGACGAGGTCGCCGTCGGCCACGTCGAGCGTGGCCGCCAAGCGGGGGTGCATCTCGCACAACGGCTCGGGGTACTGCTCGACGAGGGCGGCGATGCGGCGGGTCTGGGTGCCCGACAGGTATTGGCTCACCACCCGTCCGGTCGTGAGCCACACCGGGTAGTCGTCGTCGACCACCTCGGCCGGCTCTCGGTAGGGGACGGACAGGAAGCGGGCCCGGCCGTCGGGGTGGGCGAAGCGCCCGCCCTCGTGCAGGCGGGGCGTCCCCGGGTGGCCGACCTCGGGCACCGGCCAGAACAGGCCGTGCTCGGCCTCGATGCGCTCCCACGTGGCGCCGGTGTAGTCGGCGGTGCCGCCGGAGGACGCCCGGCACAGCTCCTCGAAGATCTCCTCGGTGTCCTGGTAGCGGAAGTGCTCGCCCCGCCCGAGGCGCTCGGCGATCTCGAGCAGGATCTGCCAGTCGAGGCGCGCCTCCCCCGGGGGCTCCACGGCGGCGTTGATCTTGATGATCCGCCCCTCGCCGCTCGTCGAGGTGCCCTCGTCCTCCTCGTGCAGCGACCCGGGGAGCACGACGTCGGCGTGCTGCGCGGACTCGGACAGGAAGAAGTCGATGACGCCGTAGAACTCGAGCTTGTCGAGCGCCTCCGCGGTGAAGTTGGCGTCGGGGGCGGACACGACGGGGTTGAAGCAGATCGACAGGAGGCCCTTGATCGACCCCTCGTGGATGGCCTCGATGATGGCCTCGGCGGGCAGCCCCTTGCCCGGGATCTCGGACTCGTCGCACTCCCAGACCTTCGCCACCGCGGCGCGGTGCTCGGGGTTGGTGATGTCCCGGTTGCCCGGCAGTTGGTCGCACTTGTGGCCGTGCTCCCGGCCCCCCTGGCCGTTGCCCTGGCCGGTGATGGTCGACACACCGCACCCGGGCTTGCCGAACTTGCCCGTGGCGAGGCCCAGGTTGATGGCCGCCAGCACGTTGTCGACGCCCTTGGACTGCTGCTCGATGCCGCGGGCGTGCAGCATCATCCCGGTGGCGGCGGTGCCCCACCACTCGGCCGCCTCCTCGATGCGGGCCGCGGGGACGCCGGTGATGTCCGCGGCCCACCGGGGGGTCATGTCGGCG
>WBZL01000135.1_pt1 | contig 76364 bp, 68 predicted proteins | sample 5204291 | NCBI WGS metagenome assembly WBZL01 (sample SAMN12344345, study PRJNA552823) | activated sludge metagenome | biome: Activated sludge suspended growth; feature: Nitrification reactor; material: Wastewater; isolation source: activated sludge from nitrification reactor of wastewater...
CCAGTCCGAAGGTGTCGCCGGGGAACTCCAGCATTTCACCCTGCATGGCGTCGGCCAGGCCGTGCACGCGGCAGATGCCGTCGGTCACGGAAACCACCGTGCCTTCGGTGCGCGCGGTGGCGGCCAGCTGAAGATTCTGAATCTTGCTCTTGATCAGGTCGCTGATTTCAGAGGGGTTGAGTTGCATGTTTGATGCTCCTAATTCTTAAGCGCCGTAGCCATGGCTGCGAGCTTGCCGCGTACCGAAGCGTCGATAACCTGATCGCCGACGGCGATCCGAACCCCGCCAATCAGCTCGGGGGCCATTCTGACTGTCGCCTGGATCCTGCACTGGAAGCGGGCTTCCAGTTCGGCGACGAGATTCTTCAGCGTGGCTTCGTCGAGCGGGAAGGCGGAGGCGATGTCGGCCTCCTGCACGCCCTCCTGCCCGTTCTTCAGGTCGACGTAGAGTTCGCGGATCTCGGGAAGAACCTGCAGACGTTCGTTGTCGACGAGCAGTCGGGCGAAGTTCTGCTGTTCGGCAGAAAGCGACGACCCGGCGACATCGAGGAACAACTTGGTGACCTGCGAGGGCAGCAGACGCGGATTGGCAATGCAATCCAGCATCTGCGCATCGGCGGCGACGGCCGCCATGCGGTCAAGCGCCTGCTGCCATGGCCCCAGCGCGTTGGTCTCCCGCGCCAGCTGGAATGCGGCTTCGGCGTAGGGACGTGCGAGGGTGACGTTCTCGGCCATGGCTTACTTGAGTTCCTGTTTCAGGTTGGCGAGCAGGTCGGCGTGGACTTGGGCGTTGATTTCCTTGCGCAGGATGCGCTCGGCGCCGGCGACGGCCAGAACGGCAACCTGCTCGCGCAGGGCCTCCTTGGCACGCTGGGCGGCGACGCCGGCTTCGGCCTCGGCGGCCTGGCGGGCTTGCGCAATGATGCGGGCCGCTTCCTGGCGGGCTTCCTCGACCAGTGCGACACCCTGCTTCTCGGCACCGGCACGCAGCTCGGTGGCCGACTCGCGGGCCTTCTTCAGCTCGTCGACGACCTTTTTCTCGGTCAGCGCCAGTTCGGATTTCGCCTTGTCCGCGGCCGATAGCCCGTCGGCAATCTTCTTCGCTCGCTCGTCGAGTGCCTTCATGATGGGCGGCCACACGAACTTCATCGTGAACCACGCCAGAATGAGGAACACAACCAGCTGGGCAAACAGCGTTGCGTTCAGATTCACGGTAATCGCTCCTTCTTAATCAGACAGGGCCGATTACTTGATGAACGGGTTGGCGGTCGTGTACCAGAGGGCGATACCGGTGCCGATGATGAACGCGGCGTCGATCAGGCCGACCAGCAGGAACATCTTGGTCTGCAGCGTGTTCATCAACTCGGGCTGGCGGGCCGACGACTCGAGGAAGCGGCCACCCATGATGCCGATGCCGATACAGGCGCCGGCGGCGCCCAGACCGATGATCAGGCCGGCGGCAAGAGCGACGAAGCCAACAACTTGTTCCATGACAACTCCTTTATTTCGAGGTTTAAGACAAAAACGGGTTGGTAATTTAGTGACTCTCGTGCGCCTGACCGACATACACCAGGGTCAGCATCATGAAGATGAAGGCCTGCAGCGTAATGATCAGGATGTGGAAAATGGCCCAGATCGTGCCGGCGATGACGCCGCCGATCCAGAGCAGGCCGGAACCCAGGGTGCCGACCCAGGCTGCGCTCATCAGGGCGATCAGCATGAAAATCAGTTCGCCGGCGTACATGTTGCCGAACAGTCGCATGCCGTGCGAGACGGTCTTGGCGACATATTCGATCATCTGCATGGCGAAGTTGATCGGCCACAGCAGGGGGTGGGCGCCGAAGGGTGCGGTGAACAACTCGTGCATCCAGCCACCGAAGCCCTTGATCTTGACGCTGTAGTAGAGGCACAGCAGCAGCACTGCAAGCGACATGCCGAGCGTGGCATTGAGGTCGGCCGTCGCCACGACGCGCATATAAGGTACACCGGCGGCTTCGCCGGCACGCGGCAGCAGGTCGACCGGGACCAGGTCCATGGCATTCATCAGGAAGATCCAGACGAACACGGTGAGCGCCAGCGGCGCGACGAACTCGCGCGATTTCGGCGAATGCACGATGCTCTTGGCCTGGTCGGCAACCATTTCAATCACGATCTCGACGGCGGCCTGGAAGCGGCCGGGCACGCCGGAGGTGGCGCGGGCGGCCAGGCGGGCCATGATGAACACGGCGAGCAGGCCTAGGCCAATCGAGAAGAACAGGGTATCGAGGTGGAGAACCGACCAGTCAACCAGGCCAACCTGCTTCTGGTTGGTGAGGAAGGTCAGGTGGTGAACGATGTATTCGGAAGCAGTGGGAGCGTGTTCGGTAGCCATGTTCAGAACTTTTTGCTTAAAAGTGCCAATAGATTCGCTTTAAGGGCCCCCACCAGTCCGGCGATCAATGCGAGCCAGTGCAGATCGCGGTACAGGCTTGCGGCCGCCGCCAGCAGCGCAATGGTTGCGGCGACTTTCATGAATTCCCCGACAAAGAACGCAGCTGCTGAGGCTCCGCCCGGCTTTCGGCTCTCTGCAAATAGGCGCAGGGCAAAAAGCGAATTGGGCAGAACGACGGCGACCCCTCCCAGCATCGCCGACACCGCACCGTGCCTTCCGGCCAGCAATCCCGCGAGAGCCGCAACGACAAAGGTTGCGGCAATTTGCAGAAGGACCGCCCGGAACATCAACATGACGGCTTCACCACGCTCCGGTGACACACTCACAAATTGCGCGCTGCAAAACTTCGGCTGCGCAATGCGTGCCACCGCTCACAAAAGACGGCGATTTTATAGTCTTATAAAAGAATTGTCAAACCGGGAAACCGCGCCAGTACTGGCAAGCAGGCCTACTAAAGCTTCAGTTATCAATCACATCCGGCCGTCTACTGGATTGTTGCTTTGCAGCAAAAAACTCCCTTGACAGAACGTAACTAAATAACTAGATTCTTGGTTATGAATCCTGATTACTCGCACGCCATCCCATCTGCCTGGAGGCACATGTCCAGGGTATTTACCGCACTCGGCGACGAGCACCGCCAGCGCATCCTCCTCACTTTCGAACCCGGCGAAAGGCTGAATGTCGGCCAGATCGCCGAAGTTTCCACCCTTTCCCGCTCTGCTGTCTCACACCACCTGAAGGTCCTGCGGGAAGCCGGTGTGCTGGAAAGCCGCAAGGAGGGCAAGGAGATTTACTTCTGGATCAACAAAGCCTTCCTGCGGGAAGTCTTGACCAACGTGCTCGACTACATCGACTCGAACGCATGAACCGCCGCCGTTTTCTGATCACCGCCGCCACGGCCGGCTTGGGCCTCGCCGGAGCCGCCGCCTGGCGGTTCTGGCCGGAACAGGGCCTGCTCAATCCCTGCCTGGCTGTTCTACCGCGCATTCTCGCGGAGCATGAACTGGTGCGGACCGCTTGGGCGGGCCTCGATCCCACTCAAGTTTGGGACTGCCATGCCCACCTCGTCGGCACCGGGGATTCGGGCAGCGATATCTGGCTCAACCCGGCACTGGAATCCATGATCCACCCGGTGCAGTACGCCCAGCGGCTGTTCTTCCTTAATGCCGGCTGCGCCCACGATGCGCCGGGGCGGGTCGATCAGAGCTACGTCGAGCGCATGCACAATCTGCTGGAGGGCATGCGGCCGGGTGCAAAGCTGATGCTCTTTGCCTTCGACTATCTCTACCGAGAGGACGGCCAGGTCGACCGCGACAACAGCGCGTTCCATGTGCCGAACGATTACGCGCGGGACATCGCGCGCCAGCATCCCCAGTTCTTCGAGTGGGTGGCTTCGATCCACCCCTACCGCCAGGATTGCGTCGAGGCGCTGGCGCGCGCCGCGGCGGACGGGGCGCGCGCCATCAAGTGGCTGCCCGCCGCGCAGGGCATGAATCCTGCCTCGCCTCTGTGCGACCGTTTCTTCGCCGCGCTGGCGAAGCTGGATCTCCCGCTCATCACTCACGCTGGCGAGGAGCGCGCGGTGCACGGCGGCAACACCCAGCATTTCGGCAACCCGCTGCTGCTGCGCAGGGCGCTGGATCACGGTGTGCGCGTGGTGGTCGCCCATTGCGGCTCGATGGGCCAGGATCGCGATCTCGATCGCGGCGAGAACGGCCCCCATGTCGACAGCTTCGAGCTCTTCGCCCGCCTGATGGACGATCCGGTCTATGGGCCGAAGCTCAATGGCGACATTTCCGCCATGACCCAGTTGAACCGTGCCGGGCCGGCACTGGAGACCGTGCTGCAACGCGATGACTGGCACGGCCGCCTGCTGAACGGCTCGGACTATCCGCTGCCGGGTGTGATGCCGCTGTTTTCCGTTACCTTCATGGTGCAACTCGGCCTGATTCCCGCAAAAGCTGCGCCGGTACTCACCGAAATCCGCAAGCACAACCCGCTGCTGTTCGACTTCGTGTTGAAGCGCCACCTGGTTTCCAATGGCAAGTCGTTCGCACCGTCCATTTTCACCACCCGATCTTTTTTTGAGAAGAAGGAGAAGAAATGAAACTCCAGTCTGTCGTGCTGCTGTCCGCTGCCCTCCTGATTGCCGTGCCGACCTTCGCGCAGGATCCTTCGCGCGCCTCGGCCAACGCCTCGGCTGCTGCTTCCCGTGCGGTCGGCGTGATCGTTGCCGGCACCGCTTCGGTGCTGGCGGCCGGTTCGGTACTCACCGTTCAAGCCATCGAGAAGGCCGGCGAATCCGTCATACTCGTGCTGAAAGGCGCCTCCGACGCTGCCACCGTCTCGGTCAGGGTGGCGGCCGATCTCTCAGGCAATGCCTCGGTTGCCGTGGGCACCGCAGTATCCGTGGTCGCCGAGTCCACGGGGCAGGCGTTGGTCGTTTCGGGCAAGATCATCGCCTTCATTCCCAACGAGATCGGGAAGTCGCTGATCCACCATTCGCGCGTGAAGAACGAGGGGCTGGCCAAATGAGGAAGGCCATTTCGTTCGCGCTGGCCTGCCTGGCTTTCTTCGTCGGCCACGCTCAGGCCGGCCAGACCTGCTCCGAAAACCCGCCCACGGCGGAAACGCTGCAGAAGGCCTTTCGGCTCGCCCTGAAAACCCGTGACGCGCTGGAAGCTTCCGGCGCCGAAATCGCCTTCATCGGGCGCGTCGGGCAGGACCTGTCTCAATACCGGTTGCGCTATTCCCACCTCGGCTTCGCCTGGCGCGACCATCCGCGGGGGCGCTGGCTGGTGGTGCATGAACTGAACCAGTGCGGCACCGCCACTTCGGACCTGTTCAACGAGGGGCTCGCCAATTTCTTCCTCGACGATCTCTTCGCCTGGGAAGCGATGATCTTTCTTCCCGGCGCAGAAACGCAGAAGAAAATCGCCGCCAGCCTGCGCGAGGGAAACTTCGTCCGCCTGCACGAGCCGAGCTACAACATGCTCGCCTACCCATTCTCGACGCGCTACCAGAACTCGAACCAGTGGGCGCTGGAAGTGCTGGCCGACGCCGTGGGCCCCGGCCCGCTCTCCGGCCGCACCGAAGCGCAGCAGTGGCTGAAGGCCAGCGGCTACGCGCCGACGACGCTGGAGATCCCGGCCATGACGCGGCTGGGCGGGCGCATGTTCCGCGCCAACATCGCCTTCGACGACCACCCTTCCGATCGCCGCTGGGCCGGCCAGATCGACACGGTGACGGTGGAGTCGGTGTTCGCCTTCATCGCGGCGCGCGATCCGGCCAGCAAGCGGGTGCTGGTCCGCCTCAACTGACGTCCACTCGACAACGACAGGAACCAACATGTCATCGGGCCAGTTTTCCCTGCTGCGCGAACGCCGCTTCGCGCCCTTCTTCGGCGTGCAATTCCTCGGCGCGCTCAACGACAACGTCTTCAAGCAGGCGCTGGTGATCCTGCTCACCTACTCGACCGCCAGCTACACGACGATGTCGACGGACATCCTGCAGAACCTGGCGCAGGCGCTGTTCGTGCTGCCCTTCTTCCTCTTCTCGGCCACCGCCGGCCAGCTCGCCGACAAGTACGAGAAGTCGCGTCTCATCAGCATCACGGTGTTCATCGAGCTCATATGCATGGCCGTTGGTGCGGCAGGCTTTTTCCTGCACAGCCTGCCTCTGTTGTTTACCGCACTCTTTCTCGGTGGTATCCAGTCGGCGCTGTTCGGCCCGGTGAAGTACGCGATCCTGCCGCAGCACCTGAAGGAGACGGAACTGGTCGGCGGCAACGGAATGGTCGAGATGGGCACCTCGGTCGCCATTCTGTTCGGCATGATGCTGGGCGGCTGGCTGATATCGCAGGAGGGATGGGGCGTGGCCGCGGCGGCCGTCGTCACGATGGCCATTTCGGCGACGGGCTTCCTGCTCTCGCGTCTGATCCCGCTGGCGCCGGCAGCGGCCCCTGAATTGAAGATCAACTGGAACCCGCTCACCGAGACCTGGCGCAATTTCCAGTTCATGCGCGGCAACCGCACGGTGTTCCTCTCGGTGCTGGGCATCTCCTGGTTCTGGTTCTACGGTTCGATCTTCCTCACGCAGTTCCCCAACCTGTCTAAGGACATACTCTCCGGGCAGGAATCAGTGGTAACGCTGCTGCTGATCGTCTTCTCGATCGGCATCGGCGTCGGCTCGCTCCTGTGCGAGCGCCTCTCCGGCCACAAGGTGGAAATCGGCCTGGTGCCCTTCGGCTCGATCGGCATGACGCTGTTCGGCATCGATCTCTACTTCGCCCTCGGCGCGCACCTGCAGCACGAGCCGATGGCGCTCGCCGCATTCCTGCGGGACGCCGGCCACTGGCGCATCCTTGGCGACCTCTTCCTGATCGGTCTTTTCGGCGGCTTCTACATCGTGCCGCTGTATGCGCTGATCCAGATCCGCTCGGAACCGTCGCACCGCTCGCGCATCATCGCCGGCAACAACATCCTCAACGCGCTTTTCATGGTCGCGGCGGCGGGCATCGCCATCGGCCTCTTTTCGGCGGGATTCAGCATTCCGCAACTGCTGCTCGCTACGGCGCTGATGAACGCCGTCGTGGCGCTCTACATCTACCGGCTGGTGCCGGAGTTCCTCATGCGCTTCATCGTGTGGCTGTTGATCCACTCGGTGTACCGCCTGAAGAAGGAGGGGCTGGAGTACATCCCCGAGGAAGGCCCGGCGGTGATCGTCTGCAACCATGTCAGCTTCGTCGACGCGCTGGTGGTGATGGCGGCCTGCCCGCGGCCGATCCGCTTCGTCATGGATCACCGGATATTCAAGATCCCGGTGCTCAACTTCGTCTTCCGCGAGGGTCGCGCCATTCCCATCGCCTCTGTCAAGGACGATCCGGTGCTGCTGGAGAAGGCCTACGACGAGGTGGCGAAGGCGCTCGAGGCCGGCGATCTGGTCGGCATCTTTCCGGAGGGCCGCATCACCGACACTGGCGAGATGTATCCCTTCAGGAAAGGCATTACGCGGATCGTCGAGCGTACGCCGGTTCCGGTGATCCCGATGGCGCTGAAGGGTTTGTGGGGCAGCTTTTTTTCGCGCAAGGACGGGCCGGCGATGACGCGACCGTTCCGCCGCGGTTTAATTTCGGCTATCGCCCTGGCGATCGCACCGCCCGTGACGCCGACGGCCGCTACGCCGGAAGCGCTTCAGGGAATGGTCGCCGGCTTGCGCGGCGACAATAAATGAAGGAGCAACGATGGAAACCGTCTTCGGATTTTTCATTGCACTGATCTTCTTCTACGTCCTGCTGGAATGGCGGCTGGGCAGGGCGCGACGCGAGTCCGAGCAGCGCTACGCCGATCTCGAGGCGAAGACGCGATGGCTCTACAAGATGCTGAACGAACTGCGGGTTGCCCCGCAGAAGCCAGCAGACGCACCAGTCGAAGACGAGCCAGCCGCGCAAACGCCTATCGAGGCTCAGGCCGAGTCCGCCGCCGTCCCGCAGCGACTGACTTTTGCGGAAGAAGCCGTTACCGAACCGCAAGCCGAGGAAAAACCCGCATCGAAAGAACCAGGCTGGCTCTCCAAACTGCTTTTCGGCGGCAATATCCTCGCCAAGATCGGCGTGGTGCTGCTGATCTTCGGCGTCGGTTCGGCGCTGAAGCTCGCCGCCGAGTTCGGCGTGCTGCCGGCGGAAGCGCGCCTTGGGCTGGCCGCGCTGTTCGGCGTGGCGTTGGGCGTGCTGGGCTGGCGCAAACGCGCCGGCCACGAGATGTTCGGCTTCGCCTTGCAAGGGGGCGGCATCGCCGTGCTCTATCTCGTCGTCTATTTCGCCCTGACGCGCTACGCGTTGATCGGCACCACCGCCGCCTTTGTTCTCTTCGTGCTGCTCGGGGTCGGCGGCATGCTGTTAGCCGCGCTCCAGGACGGACGCTCCCTGGCGGTGCTCGCGCTCGTCGGCGCCTTCCTTGCGCCGATCCTCGCTTCGAGCGACACCGGCAACCACGTCGTGCTGTTCTCCTACTTCACGCTGCTCAACCTGTTCATCTTCGGCCTGAGCTGGTTCCGCTCGTGGCGCTCGCTCAACGTGGCGGGCTTCCTGCTCACCTTCGCCATCGGCGTGAACTGGGGATTGAAGTTCTACCGGCCGGAATACTTCTCCACCACCGAGCCCTTCCTCGTCGTGCTGTTCCTCATCTACAGCCTGATCCCGATCGTGTTCGCGCTGCGCACGCCGCCCGGCACCGCGGCAGTGGACCGCGTCGACGCCATGCTGATCTTCGGCACGCCGGTGGTGTGCGGCTTCCTGCAGGTGCCGCTGGTCGAAGCCTTCGAATACGGCCTGGCCTGGTCGGCGGGCATCGCGGGGCTGTATTACCTTGCGCTCGCCTTCATCGTCGCCGTCCGCAAGCGGGAGGAACTGTCGGTGCTGGCGGAAAGTCTGCGCTGGGTCGGCGCGGCGCTGCTGACGCTGGCCGTGCCCTTCGCCTTCGGCGCCCGCGCGACGGTGGCGCTGTGGGCACTCGAAGGTGCGGCAGCAGCGTGGATGGGCGCGAAGCGCGAACGCACGCGCATTGCGCTGGCCGGCCTGGCGCTGCAGCTCGTCGCCGGCGGCTACTTCCTGTGGCACATCGACGAGCTCAGACATGTCACCGCGCTCGCCAACGATGTCTTCGTCGGCGGCATGCTGGTGGCGGTGGCCGGATTGATCGGTGCGCATGCCGCCAGCCGGCTCGACAAGCAGGCTGCACCGCATTTTCTTTCCGCCGCGATGCTGGCATGGAGCGCGCTGTGGCTCTACGGTACCGGCCTGAACGAGATCGACGTCTTCGTCGAGCGGCCCTGGCGCTTCGCTGCCTCGTTGGCGCTGGTTGCCCTGCCGCTGGCAGCGGCGGAGTTCGCCGGCAAGAGACTCGAGTGGCACGTGCTGCGCCGGGCTTCCATGCTATTGCCACTGGTGCTGGCCTTCGGCGCGCTGGCGGTGTTCGACATGAAGCGCCATCCCTTCGCCGACGCGGCGTGGATCAGCTGGCTGCTGGCCTATGCCGGCCATTTCATCGTGCTGAAGCGACATGAACCTGACGAGGAGGATTTCCTTCTCGCGTGGCGGCACGCGCTGGGCTTTGCCGCGCTGGCCGCCCTCCTGGGCTGGGAAGCCAGCTGGCAGATGAAGGAACTGCTGCCCGAAATCCGCCTGGCGCGCATGCTGGGCTGGGGCGTCGTGCCGGCGTTGCTGCTCGCCGCCGCGCACTACGCGGCGCGCGCGCAAGCCTGGCCGCTCGCAACGAACCGTGGCGCCTACCTCAGTCTGGGTTCGAGCCCGGTTGTGCTGGCGCTGGCTGCGTGGGCCTGCGTGCTCAACGCCGACTACTCCGGTGCGGCCGGCGCGTGGGCCTACATTCCCCTGCTCAACCCGCTCGACCTTGCGCAGATCCTCGTGCTGGCCACGATGTTCGTCTGGGTGCGCGAACAGTCGCGCGCGAAGGGGTTCTTTTTCGCCGTACTGGGGGGACTGACTTTTGTCTGGGTCAGCGCCGGCGCGGCGCGCACGGTGCACCACTGGCTGGGCGTGCCCTTCGTCTGGCACACGCTGGTCGACTCGGTGGCGCTGCAGGCGAGTTGGTCGATCCTGTGGACCCTTCTCGCTCTCGGCCTGATGATTCATGCCACAAGGCGCGGCCTGCGCGCGCTGTGGTTTGCCGGCTTCGGTCTGCTCGGCGTGGTCGGCCTGAAATTGATTCTAGTGGACACGGCCCACGTCAATACGCTGGGCCGTACGGTGTCGCTGCTCGGCGTCGCGCTGCTGGTGATCGCCGCCAGCTACTTCGCGCCGACGCCGCCGAAGAAGGCGGCGGATAATTCTTAACGCAGCTTCTCGAGAATGCCGTCCAGCTGGTCGAGACTGGAAAAGCCTATGACGATCTGGCCGGCGCCCTTGGCGCTCATCTTGATCTTCACTTGCGTGCCGAGTGAATCCGCGAGTTCCTCTTCCAGGCGCGCCACGTCGCGGTCTTCCGCCTTGGCCGCGGTTTTCTTTTTCGGCGGATTGAGTTCGTGCTGCACCATGCGCTCGGCCTCGCGCACCGAGTAGCCCTTGGCGGCGATGCGGTGGGCGAGCTGCAGTTGGCTGGCCTTGGCCAGCGGCAGCAGCGCACGGGCGTGGCCCATGTCGATCTCGCCGGACATGAGCAGATCCTGCACCGGCTTGGCCAGATGCAGCAGGCGCAATAGATTGCTGGCGGCGGGACGCGAGCGGCCGACGGCATCGGCCGCCTGCTGATGGGTCATGCCGAATTCATCGATGAGGCGCTGGATGCCCATCGCCTCTTCCAGCGGGTTGAGGTCCTCGCGCTGGATATTCTCGATGAGCGACATGGCCAGCGCGGAATCGTCGGGGATGTCGCGCACCAGCACCGGCACTTCGTGCAGGCCGGCCAGTTGCGAAGCACGCCAGCGCCGTTCGCCGGCGATGATCTCGTAGCGGCCGCCGTCGACCGGGCGCACCAGGATGGGCTGCATGACGCCCTGCGCCTTGATGGAGGCCGCCAGTTCGTTGAGCGACTCCTGGTCCATGTGGGTGCGCGGCTGGTACTTGCCGGGCTGGAGGTAGTCGACGCGCAAGGTGTCCTGCCGCTGCGGTTCGCTGCTGTTGCCGGCGAGCAGGGCGTCGAGCCCGCGGCCGAGGCCTTTCGGTTTGGCTGCCATGTTCTGTACTCCCTAAAACTAAAACGTCTTGACGCGTTCGATCATCTCGGCGGCGAAGGCCAGGTAGGCCTGCGCGCCCTTGGCGGCACGGTCGAAGAGCACGCCGGGTACGCCGTAGCTCGGCGCTTCCGCCAGCCGCACGTTGCGCGGCACGATGGTCCTGAACACCTTGTCGCCGAAGTGCTGCTCGAGCTGGGCGCTCACCTGGTTGGACAGCGTGCTGCGCGTGTCGAACATGACACGCAGCAGGCCAATGATTTTCAGGTCCGGGTTGAGATTGGCGTGCACCTTCTTGATGGTGTTCACCAGGTCGGAGAGGCCTTCCAGCGCGTAGTACTCGCACTGCATCGGGATGATGACGCCGTTGGCGGCGCACAGGCCGTTCAGGGTCAGCAGGCTGAGCGAGGGCGGGCAATCGATGAGGACGAAATCGTATTCTTTGTCGTGAAGCGCCAGCGCGTGCTTGAGCCGCGTCTCGCGCTTGTCGAGGTCGACCATTTCCACTTCGGCGCCGGCCAGGTCGCGGTTGGCCGGCAGCGTGTCGAACTTCCCCGTCTCGGAGGGCTGGCGTGCTTCCGCCAGCTCGGACATGCCGAGCAGGACATGATAGACCGACTTCCTGAGCGTGCGCTTGTCGACCCCGCTACCCATGGTGGCGTTGCCTTGCGGATCGAGATCCACCAGCAGCACGCGCTGGCCCTGGGCAGCGAGCGCGGCGGCAAGGTTTACCGTAGTGGTGGTCTTGCCGACCCCGCCCTTTTGATTGGCGACCGCAAAAATGTACGACATGTTTTTCCTGTTATCCGCGTTCCACGCGCACCAGATGGCGCGCGCCCTCCACTCCCGGCACTTCAAGCGGTATCACTTCCGCCACCTGCCAGCCGGCCGGCAGCAGGGCGATTTCCTCGTAGGGATGCACTCCCTTCATGGCAAGCAGCGCGCCCCCCTCGGCGAGCAGGTGGCCCGACAGCCTGACGAACTCTGCCAAGTCGGAGAAGGCGCGCGAAATCACCACATCGAATTTCGCCGTCGGCTGCCAGGCTTCGACCCGCTCGCAATGCACCGACACGCTGGCGAGGCCCAACTCGATCTTCGCCTGCTGCTCGAAGGCCGATTTCTTCTGGTTGCTCTCCACCAGCGCAACCTGCATATCCGGCCGGGCGATGGCCAGCGGGATGCCCGGCAATCCGCCGCCGCTGCCGATGTCGGCCAGTCGGCGCGCCTCGCCGAGATGTGGCAGGACGGTCAGCGAATCGAGCAGGTGGTGGCTGATCACCTGTTCGTGGTCGCGCAGCGCCGTGAGGTTGTACACCTTGTTCCACTTGGCCAGCAATGCGGCGAAGGCGAGCAGTTGTTCCTGTGCGGTCGCCGGCAAATCCAAGCCCAGCGCGGCGAGTCCGCGCGACAATTGACCGGCGGACGTCATGCGCGCTTGCGGGATTCCCGCGCCAGCGACCCGCGTCGCTTGAGGTGGACCAGCAGCAGCGAAATGGCTGCCGGCGTGATCCCCTGGATGCGCGAAGCCTGGCCGAGGTTTTCCGGCTTGTGTTGGTTGAGCTTCTGCTGCACTTCGATTGACAGGCCGCGCACCGAGCAGTAGTCGAGGTCGGCCGGCAGTGCCATGTCTTCCAGATCGCGGCTTTTGGCGATCTCATCTGCCTGGCGGTCGATGTAGCCCTGATACTTCGACTGGATTTCCAATTGCTCCACAGCCTGCTGGTCGGCAATCGGCTCGCCCGCCCCGGGCAGCGTCATCAGACTGGCGTAGCTCACGTCCGGCCGGCGCAGCAGATCGGCCAGGCTGTATTCGTGCTCGAGCGGTTTGCCCAGCACGCGTTCGGCACTGGCGGCATCGACCGTCTTCGGATTGACCCAGGTACGCTTCAATCGCTCCTGCTCGCGGGCGATGGCATCGCGCTTGCGGCTGAACGCGTCCCAGCGAACATCGTCCACGATGCCCAGGCGACGGCCGGTTTCGGTCAGCCGCAAGTCGGCATTGTCCTCGCGCAGGCTGAGACGGTACTCGGCGCGGCTGGTGAACATGCGGTAGGGCTCGGAGATGCCGCGCGTGATGAGGTCGTCCGCCAGCACGCCGAGATAGGCCTCGTCGCGGCGCGGGCACCATGCCGCCTCGCCCCTGGCGTACAGCGCGGCGTTCAGGCCGGCAAGCAGGCCCTGCGCGGCGGCTTCCTCATAGCCGGTCGTGCCGTTGATCTGGCCGGCGAAGAACAAGCCGCGGAGGGCTTTCGTCTGCAACGAGGAAGCGAGGCCGCGCGGGTCGAAGTAATCGTATTCGATGGCATAGCCGGGCCGCAGGATGTGGGCGCTCTCCAGACCCGGAATGGACTGCACCAGGGCCAGCTGCACGTCGAAGGGCAGGCTGGTGGAAATTCCGTTCGGATAGATCTCGTGCGTCGTCAGGCCTTCCGGCTCGAGGAAGATCTGGTGGCTCGACTTGTCCGCAAAGCGGTGGATCTTGTCCTCGATGGAAGGGCAGTAGCGAGGGCCCACTCCCTCAATGACCCCTGTAAACATTGGGGAACGGTCCAGTCCGCCGCGGATGATATCGTGCGTGCGAGAGTTGGTATGGGTAATCCAGCAGGGCAACTGTCGCGGGTGCCGCGCCGCATCGCCGAGGAAGGAAAACACCGGCGCCGGATCGTCTCCAGGCTGCACGGTCATCACCGAAAAATCGATGCTGCGCCCGTCGAGGCGCGGCGGCGTACCGGTCTTCAGGCGTCCGGCAGGCAGGTTCAATTCACGCAGGCGCGCGGCCAGACTCACGGCGGGCGGGTCGCCCATACGGCCTGCCTGATAGTGATCGAGGCCAACGTGGATGAGGCCGGCCAGGAAGGTGCCAACAGTGAGTACGACCGCTTCGGCTTCGAAGCGCAGACCAAGCTGTGTGACGACGCCAGTGACGCGGTCGCCCGATACAGTGAGGTCATCGACGGCTTGCTGGAACAATGTCAGGTTGGGCTGGGTCTCCAGCCGGCGTCGAATCGCCGCCTTGTACAGTACGCGATCGGCTTGGGCGCGCGTTGCCCTGACCGCCGGCCCCTTGCTGGAATTGAGGATGCGAAACTGGATGCCGGCCTCGTCGGTGGCGGCCGCCATGGCGCCGCCCAAAGCGTCGACTTCCTTGACCAGATGCCCCTTGCCGATACCGCCGATGGAGGGGTTGCATGACATCGCTCCCAGCGTTTCGAGGTTGTGCGTCAGCAGTAGCGTGCGACTGCCCGCCCGAGCCGAGGCGAGCGCCGCCTCGGTGCCGGCATGGCCACCGCCGATAATGATGACGTCATAGCGCGTGGGGAATAGCATGGCTTTGCGAACGCTGCGGAGAGGCGCCATGATACGCGAGGACGGCATAAAAAAACAGGGAAATGTTTCACGTGAAACATTTCCCTGTTTAATGATTATATTTCATTAACTTACTTCTTCTTCCCTCCCAGCCCGAGGTAGGTCTCGACGACTCGCGGATCATCTGCCAGCGCCCGGCTTTCCCCCTCCAGGGCGACGCTCCCGGTCTCCAGAACGTAGCCGTAATCGGCGATCTGCAGTGCCGCGCGGGCATTCTGCTCGACGAGCAGGATGGCCACACCGGTCTTCTTGAGATCGGCGATGATGTGGAAGATCTCGCGCACGATGAGCGGAGCCAGTCCGAGACTGGGCTCGTCGAGCATGAGCAGCTTCGGCTTGGCCATGAGGGCGCGTCCGACCGCCAGCATTTGCCGCTCGCCGCCGGACAGGGTGCCGGCCAACTGGGCGCGGCGTTCCTTCAGGCGCGGGAAGGTGACGAAGACCAGATCCATGGTCCTGCCTTCGTCGCGCTCGCCGGCACGGTAGCGCTGAAAGGCGCCGAGCAGCAGGTTGTCCTCGACGCTCATCTCGCCGAAGAGCTCGCGCTTTTCCGGCACCAGTGTCATGCCCATGGCGACAAGATGCTCGACTTCGATGTCGGTCTGCACTTCGCCCTGAAACGCGATCTCCCCCTTCGAAGGCAGCAAGCCCATGATGGCGCCCAGCAGGGTGGTCTTGCCGGCACCGTTGGGGCCGATCACCGTGACGATCCGCCCCGCCCCTACCTTGAGGTTGATGCGATGCAGCGCCTCGACCTTGCCGTAGGAGACGCAGAGTTCGTTGATTTCAAGAATGGGTGTCATTGGCTACCCCCCCATCCCACGGAAGAGCGTGATGGGTTCGCTGCGATCGGATACGTACATTTCACTCGGCTCGGGGCGGCCCTGCACCGTGCGGTCATTACTCGACCCCCCCAAGATAGGCTTCCAGTACGACAGGGTCCTGCTGCACTTCCTCGGGCAGGCCCTCGGCGATCTTTTCACCGAACTCCATCACCACGACGCGGTCGGCAAGGCCCATGACGAAATCCATGTCGTGCTCGACCAGCAGGATGCCCATGCCCTGGGCGCGCAACTTGCGGAGCAGCTCGGCCAACGCCTGCTTCTCCAGGTAGCGCAGGCCGGCCGCCGGCTCATCAAGCAGGAGCAGGCAAGGATCGGCACTGAGCGCACGGGCAATCTCCAGAAGGCGCTGCTGTCCCAGCGGCAGGCTGCCGGCCTCGTCGAACAAATGCTCGCCCAGGCCGACGCGCTCGAGCTGGCGCCTCGCCTCGGCCAGCAGGCGCGCTTCCTCGGCGCGCTCCAGATTCAAGGCCGCTGACAGCACGCCCTTGCTGCCGCGCAGATGGGCGCCGATGGCCACATTCTCCAGCACGCTCATGGTCGGCAGCAGGCGAACATGCTGAAAGGTGCGGCCCATGCCGCGCCGTACGTTCTCCCGCGAGGCCAGCCTGTCGGTGCGCTCGCCAAGGAAATGGATCTCGCCCGAGGTCACCGGATCGACGCCGGAGATGCAGTTGAACATGGTGCTCTTGCCGGCGCCATTGGGGCCGATCAGCGCCATCACCTCGCCCGCTTTGACGGTCAGGTTCATATCGTTATTGGCCACCAGGCCGCCGAATTCCTTGCGGGCGTCCACCACTTCCAGCAGCACCGTGCCGGACGCCGGCATCTGCCGGCACGGCAGCTTCTCGGCCTCCGTGACAGTGCGTTGGCCGGCCTGCACCGGCGCCAGGCGGACCAGCCAGGGCCAGATGCCCTCGCGGGCACGCTGCAACACGATGACCAGCAGGATGCCGAAAAAAATTGTCTCGAAGTTACCGCTCTGGCCGAAGATCTTCGGCAGCAAATCCTGCAGCCACTGCTTGAGCACCGTGATAAGACCGGCGCCGACCAGCGCACCCCAGACATGCGCCGCACCGCCCACCACCGCCATGAATAGGTACTCGATGCCAATATGCAGGCCGAAAGGTGTCGGGTTCACGAAGCGCTGCAAATGAGCGTAAAGCCAGCCCGAGAGGCACGCGTACAACGCCGCAATGAGGAAAATGACGGTCTTGGTTCGGGCGGTATCGACGCCCATGCTCTCGGCCATCAGGCTGCCGCCCTTGAGGGCGCGGATGGCGCGCCCCACGCGCGAATCGAGCAGGTTCTGCGTCGCCATCACGGCGCCGAGCAGGACGGCCCAGATGAGGTAATAGAACGCGCGGCCGGTGTCCAGTTCCAGGCCGAACAGCTCGACGACTGGAATCCCAGTCAGCCCGGTGTGACCGCCGAGGAAGCCGATGTTACCGAAAAGGAAGTACAGACTGATGCCCCAGGCGATCGTGCCGAGCGGCAGATAGTGGCCCGACAGGCGCAGCGTAAGCAGGCCGAGCACCAGTGCCACGGCGGCCGTCACGGCCAGGCCCGCCAGCAAAGTCAGCCACGGCGACACGGCGTGTGCGGTGGTCAGGTAGGCCGTCGTGTAGGCGCCAAGACCGACGAAGGCCGCCTGTCCAAACGAGGTGAGTCCGCCCACGCCGGTGAGCAGCACCAGGCCCAGCGCGACGATCGAATACAAGCCGATGTAGTTGAGCAGCGTGACGTGGAACTCGGGCAGCAATGGCGGAACGAGCGCCAGCAGGACAATGAATGCAATGAGCGGCAGTCGCGCCTTCATTCCTCTTCCTCCACATGGTGGGAGGTGAACGAGCGCCAGATGAGCACCGGAATGATCAGGGTAAACACGATGACTTCCTTGAAGGCGCTGGCCCAAAAGGAAGAGAAGGCTTCGAGCAAGCCGACCAGGATGGCGCCGACCGCGGCCAGCGGATAACTCACCAGGCCGCCGATGATGGCGGCCACGAAACCCTTCAGGCCGACCAAGAAGCCGGTATCGTAATAAACGGTGGTGATGGGTGCGATCAGGATGCCGGAGAGCGCACCGATGCCGGCGGCGAGCGTAAAGGAAAGCTTGCCAGCCATGGTGGTCGAGATGCCCATCAGGCGCGCGCCGACCCGATTGATGGCGGTGGCGCGCAGCGCCTTGCCATAGAGAGTGCGACCGAAAAACAGGTAGAGCGCGACGATCAGCATGGCGCTCGAGCCGAGCACCCATAGTGTCTGGCCGTTCACAGTGAGCGTGCCCAGATTGAATTGTGCTTCGCTGAAGGGCGTCGTGCGCGACCCCTCGGCGCCGAAGAAGAGCAGCCCCAGCCCGACCAGGGCCAGGTGAACCGCCACCGATACGATGAGAAGCACCAGCACCGGTGCTGCCGCCAGCGGCTGATAGGCGAGGCGATAAGTCAGCGGGCCGAGCGGCACCACGATGGCCAGCGACAGGGCAACCTGAACCGCCAACGGCAACTTGCCCGGCTCCAGCCAGAGCACGAGAGCGGCCACGACACCCGGCAATACCAGATCCCATAACACGATGCGCTTCAGGCGACCCGGACTGCCGGCACGTACCGCCATGACGGTATCGATGAGCGCCACCAGCACACCGGCGCCCAGCAGCAGCCAGAGCGTGCCCGGTGTCTTGCCGGCCTGGAAGGCCGCCAGCGTCAATGCGCCGTAGGCAACAAACTCGCCCTGGGGAATGAAAATGACCCGGGTCACGGCAAACACCAGAACCAGCGCCAGGGCCAGCAACGCATAGATCGCGCCATTGACAATGCCGTCCTGGCCGAGCAGCAATGCTATTTGCAAGTCCATTGTTATATTGCTTCTAGTCTTGTTTGGTGCAAAAAAGGGCGCTGCGCGAGACGGTGATTGTACGTCACCGTCTCGCGCAGCGCCCTCTCCCGTTTCTTGCTCTTTCCGACAGCTTCTCCTGCCGGTTGCACCCCTAAGCGGGGTGGCGAACTAGCCTGCCTTGTTTACCTTTGCGCCACCCACTTGCCCCCCTCGATCTTCACCATCACGCGCGAACGCTGGTCTAGGCCAAGGTGATCGGACGCCGTCATGCTGTATACGCCATGTGCGGCATGCAGGTTGTTGGTGGCTTCCAGCGCGTCGCGCAGGCCGTTGCGGAATTCCCTGCTTCCCGGCTTGCCTTTCTTCAGTGCCGCGGGAATAGCGTTTGCCAGCAGCAGGCCGGCATCCCAGGCGTGCGCGCCGAAAGTGGATACGCTGCCCGGGCCATGCACCTTCTCATACTTGGCAATGTAATTCAGCGCGGTCTTCTTCACCGGATTGGTATCCGGCAATTGCGCAGCTACCAGCACCGGACCAGCGGGCAGGTAAGTCCCTTCGCAGTCCTTTCCGCAGACACGCAGGAAATCGTTATTGGCGACACCGTGCGTCTGGTAGATCCTGCCCTTGTAACCTTTTTCCTTCAGGGTTTTTTGCGGCAGTGCTGCCGGCGTGCCGGAACCGGCAATGAGAATCGCATCCGGATTGGATGAGATGATCTTAAGTACCTGCCCGGTCACCGATGTGTCGGCGCGGTTGAAGCGCTCGCTGGCCAACAGCTTCAATTTCCGCACTTCGGCGATCTTGCTGAACTCCTGCCACCAGCCCTCGCCATAGGCGTCGGCGAAGCCGATGAAAGCCACCGTCTTCACGCCGCTTTTGCTCATGTGCTCGGTAATGGCGGTGGACATCTGCACGTCGTTCTGCGGCGTCTTGAACACCCAGCGACGCTTGGCATCCACCGGCTCGACGATGCGCGCCGAAGCGGCCATCGAAATCATCGGCGTCTCGGCCTCCGCCACGATGTCGATCATCGCCAGTGAATTCGGCGTGATCGTAGAACCGACGATGACGTCGACCTTGTCTTCGGTGAGCAGCTTGCGGGTGTTCTTGACGGCGGTCGTGGTGTCGGAGGCGTCATCGAGAATGATGTAATTGACCTTCTCGCCGGCGATGGTCGTCGGCATCAGGGCAAAGGTGTTCTTTTCAGGAATGCCCAACGAAGCCGCCGGTCCCGTCGCAGAGACCAGTACACCCACATTGATGTCCGCATAGGCAAAGGTAACCGCACCGGCAGACAGCAGTACGGCAACAAGTGTTTTGAATCTCATGGACTCCTCCTTTATGAATACGTTGTGGCGGGTAGCCGGCCCACGCCTATTGCAGCTGTGTATTTGAATCTCGCCGGGGCTTCGTTGCTCTGCTGCTATTCTGAATACTCTTTACTTTTCAATTAATTGACACAACAATACCATGATACAGCATACCAATTACATATGTGTAATTGTGAATCGTTTTTTAATTCATGGCCACTGACTGAACGTGTCCCAGGCGAACTTGATGATCATGACGCCCGCCACACCGAGAAAAACACGCCGCACGAAACCCGCGCCACGTCGAATCGCCAGATGTGACCCCAGCAAAGATCCTCCAATATTGAAAACCGCCATGGCCAGACCTGTGGCCACCAGAACATGGGCATTGGCTCCAAAAAACAGCAGCGCGGCCAAATTAGTGGCCGCGTTGACGATCTTGGCTGAGGCGGAAGCACGCAGGAAATCCAGGCCAAAGATGCGAACAAACATGAATATCAGAAAGCTCCCCGTGCCCGGGCCGAAAAAGCCGTCATAAAATCCAATCGCGCCTCCCATGATAGCCGCGAGCAACATGTCCCTGCCACCGAAAGCACGCCGCTGATCCATGGCTCCCAGATTCTTTCTTGCATAAGTGTAGGCGGTGACGACGACCAGCAGTACCAGTACCAGAGGGCGTAGCCACTCCTTGGGTATCAGCGCCACCGTCATGGCGCCACAATAGGACAGGACAAATGCCGACAATGCTGCCGGCAAGGCGGCTCGCCAGGGGACATCGATTCGTCGGGAATAACGCAAGGCAGCACTGGCGGTACCAAAAATACTGGCCAGCTTGTTGGTGCCGAACAGGGTAGCAGGCGAGGCCTGGGGCAAGACGCTGAACAACGCCGGTATCTGAATCAGCCCGCCCCCACCTACAACCGCATCGATTAGACCCGCGGCAAATGCGGCGATGCACAATAAAATCAGATTGATGGGTTCCACGTGAAACAATCCGGTTGCGCCGACCTTATTTGCCTATGCAGAAGCGGGAAAAAATCTTCCCAAGCAGATCGTCTGGAGTGAATTCGCCGGTGATGGCCGTCAGCGACTCTTGTGCCAAACGCAACTCTTCCGCAAGTAGCTCGAACACGCCCAGCTGGGTCTGCGCTGCTTGCAGATGTGCCAAAGCCCTTTCCAAAGCCGAGAGATGCCGCTCCCTTGCGAGGAAAACGCCCTCCGCTGCAGCTTGCCAGCCGGCGACGCGCAACAGCTCACTCTCGAGTGCATCCATGCCTGCTCCGGTCTTGGCGGAAAGCCAAAGGGCGACGCGACCATTGACTTCCTCGCGGCGTCCGGCTTGGTTCGTCAGATCATTTTTGTTGAATACCGCAATCTGCTCCACCCCAGCCGGCAAGCGGGCTGAAATCGCGTCGTCTGCCGGGGTGCTCCCCGATCGCGCATCCAGCAGATGCAGGATCACATCGGCCCGCTCGATTTCCCGCCAACTGCGGGCAATGCCGAGCCGCTCGACTTCATCCCTGGATTCACGCAGTCCTGCCGTATCCACGATATGCAATGGAATGCCGCCCACCTGGATGGTTTCACGGAGGGCATCCCGCGTCGTGCCTGGAACTGCGGTAACGATCGCGCGATCCTCGCCAGCCAGTCGATTGAGCAAGCTGGACTTGCCAACATTGGGCTGACCGGCCAGAACGACATGCAGACCATTGCGCAGAAGACTGCCCTGGCGTGCCTGACGCTGCAGCAGGCCGACATCATCAATCAGGGCACCGACCTGACTGGAAGCATTCGCCTGTCGCAGGAAGTCGACCTCCTCTTCGGGAAAATCCAGCGTTGCCTCGACCAGCATTCGCAAGGCGATCAGCCGCTCGACCAGGTCATTCACCTTCCTGGAAAACTCCCCCGACAGGGACCTCACGGCGGAGCGGGCCGCCGCCGTCGTAGTCGCTTCGATCAGGTCTGCAACCGCTTCAGCCTGAGCCAGGTCTAGCTTGCCGTTGAGGTAAGCACGGCGGGTGAATTCTCCTGGCTCGGCCAGTCGGGCCCCCAGCTCAAGGCAACGCTTCAATAGCAACTGCTGCACGACCGGACCGCCATGCCCTTGGAGTTCGAGCACATCCTCCCCCGTATAAGAGCGGGGTGCGGGGAAAAAAAGGGTTATACCTTCGTCTATCTCGACCCCCGCCTCATCCAGAAAACGGGCCAGGGTGGCGGTGCGGGGTTGCGGGAGGCTGCCGGTCAGTCTTTTGGCAATCGAACCGAGATCCGGTCCGGATAGGCGCACGACGCCAATGCCGCCGCGACCCTGCGCGGTAGCAATGGCGGCAATCAGATCAGCTGACTTTTTTCCTGCCACCCTCGATCATGCGCGTAATCTGCCACTGCTGGGCTACCGACAGGACATTATTGACCGTCCAGTACAGCACCAGGCCAGACGGAAACCAGAGGAACATGAAGGTGAACACAATGGGCATCGCCATCATGACTTTAGCCTGGATCGGGTCCGGCGGCGTTGGATTCAGCTTCATCTGGATCAGCATCGTCGCGCCCATGATGATCGGCAGCACGAAGTACGGATCTTTTACCGAGAGGTCATGGATCCACAGTATCCAGGGCGCATTGCGCATCTCGACACTGCCCAGCAGCACCCAATACAAAGCGATAAAGACCGGAATCTGAACCAGGATAGGCAGGCAACCCCCAAGAGGGTTGATCTTCTCCTTGCGATAGAGCTCCATCATTTCCTGATTCATACGGTTGCGATCCGCGGAGAACTGCTCCTTGATCTTCATCATCTTGGGCGTCACCAGCTTCATCTTGGCCATTGACTTATAGCTGGCCGCGGACAGCGGGTAGAAAGCGCCCTTGATCAAGATGGTCAGGAAGATGATCGCCCAACCCCAATTGCCGACGAAGCGGTGAATCAATTCCAGCAACCAATAGATCGGTGCCGCAATTACCGTCAACCACCCGTAATCCACCACCAGATCGAAACCAGGAGCAATTTTTTCCAGCTTCGCCTGTTCCTGCGGACCGGCGTAGAGGGGCACGCCAATACGAGCCGTTTGACCCGGCGGGATTGCGGCGACCGGCAGGATGATGCCCGCGGAGAAAAGATTGTCCGCAACCTTTCGCATGAAAAACTCTCGCTCGTCCTGGCCTTGCGGCGTCCAGCCGGCGACGAAATAATGCTGCACCATGGCCAGCCAGCCGTCCTTGGCCGTCTGCACGTACTTAGCCTTGCCCTTGTCGATATCGGTGAAGTCCACTTTCTGGAATTTGCCGGCGTCCGTGTAAACCGCCGGTCCGGTAAATGTGGCAATGTTGGTCATGCTGGCTTCCGGTACCCGGCCGTCGCGCGTCAACTGATAGTAGGCGTGCGCAGCGAAAGGAGCCTGCCGCCGATTGACAATCTCGTACCCAACGTCCATCTGGTAGCTGCCGCGATGAAACGTGTAAATCTTGGTCACTTTCAGTCCGTTCGCTTCGGGTGCCGTCAGCCTGAGTTCCAGCGTGCTGGAACCCGGTTTCAGTTCACGCATGCCCGGCTCAGGCGCGAACTCGGTCTTGTGGTTGGGCAATCCCTCGCCGATCAGGCCAGTCTGAGCGACATAGGTCGAATCCTTCGAAATTTCCATCAGGACAAAATTCTTGGCCTTATCCTCCGTTGACCGGTGCCGGTTAAGCTCAAGACGAACCAAGTCACCCCCAACCGAAGAGATCTCGGCCAGATAAAGGTCCGTTTGAATTGTGGTCGTTACGCCTGACGCCAAAGCCAAGCCCTGGGCAGGCGTTGGTACGGATGAAGAGGATGGCTGGGATGCCGATGGCAAGGTAGTGGTCGGCGTCGGGGAGGCACCCGGAACCTGTGTTGTTGCCTGCCGTGAAGGTTGATCCTTTGCGGCGGACAGTGCCGGCTGGTTATGCCGTTGCCAGCCATCCCACAACATGAATACGGAAAAAAAGAATACCAGAAGCAGGATAAGGCGTTGATTGTCCATCTATTGGATCTCGTATTCAGGGGGTTCAGGGAACGGGGTCGTACCCGCCCGGATGCCATGGATGGCAACGCGATAGGCGCTTGGCGGCAATCCAAGAGCCTTTGCAGCCGCCATGTTTTTCAAGCGCCTCGATAGTATATTCGGAACAGCTCGGATGAAACCGGCAATTCCTGCCCACCAGAGGACTGATTGCCAGCCGATAGATGCGCACTATCAGAACAAGCAATTTACTCATTGGACCAGACGGGCAAACAACGCGTCTATTTCTCCACGCAGGGCGTATTTTCCCGGTGAATCCATGCGGGTCGAGACGCGCACTACGATATCGCAATGCTGCAACCTCATCCGGAACTGGCGGAAGGATTCTCGCACAATGCGCTTGATCAAGTTGCGGTTGACCGCCGAGCGAACGAGCTTTTTTGCGATGACCACACCAAGCCTGGCCGTCCTTGACGAATTGGGGCGGTGGAGCATATCGAAATGTTTGCCGCGAAAGGCTCTTCGAAAAGCAAAAACGGATGAAAATTCATCCGTTTTACGCAACCGATACTCGTCGCGGAAGCCTAGATCAACGACTGGAGGCGGTCCCAGCGGGGCTCCCACCGCCGCTTCAGACGCCGAGACGGGCCCGCCCTCTGGCACGTCGTGCCCGAATGACAGCACGTCCGCCACGCGTACGCATGCGAACAAGAAACCCATGGGTGCGTTTGCGCCGAATTACGGAAGGTTGGTATGTGCGTTTCATGGCTGCCGTCTGTGCAAGAAGAGAAACGCATGATTACATCGCTTCATCATTGATTTGTCAAGCCCATTTTTTTTCCCCGCCTGTGGATAACTCCTGCGGAATAACGCTAAAATTCATCTCTTGGAGCAAAAGGCTAGACCCGCTTTAGGTGGCGTCACAGAATATAATAATTATAAAAATCAAATAATTATCTTAACTTCACACTTAACAGCGCTCACCCGTCATCAGGCGTGGTGGCGGATCTATAAGAATGAATGCATTCTGGTCATCCTGTCTCCAGCAACTTGAGCAGGAACTGCCACCCCAACAATTCAATACCTGGATCAAGGCCCTGCGCCTCGAGGATGGTAACGAATCCAACCCGGGCCTGAAGCTCGTCGCCCCCAATCGGTTTGTTCTGCAATGGGTGCGCGAACGTTATTTGCGTCGATTCGAGGATCTAGCCAAGCAATTCTTTACAGAGCCCGTCCAGATATCCATAAACTTGCCAGAAAATTCGGACATGGAGCGCCTTGATGCCTTCCCGCCGATAGTCGCGAGCGCGCACATCGCACCGGAAGCAACAGCCGCTCCCGTTGCCGCTTTATCTCGTCCCGGCCCCGATGCGGCTTACGAAAAAACCCGTCTCAACCCTACATTCACCTTCGACACACTGGTCACCGGTCGTGCCAACGATTTGGCTCGAGCGGCTGCCTATCAAGTGGCATTGAACCCGGGCACTTCCTATAACCCGCTTTTTGTTTATGGCGGCGTCGGCCTCGGAAAAACCCACTTGATCCATGCACTAGGCAATGAAGTCTATAGACAAAATCCCGACAAGGTTATCCGCTATGTCCATGCCGAGGATTACTACGCTGACGTCGTGCGCGCCTACCAGCAGAAATCATTTGATGTATTCAAGCGTTATTACCGGTCTCTGGATTTGTTGCTGATAGACGACATTCAGTTTTTCAACAACAAGAATCGCACTCAGGAAGAGTTCTTCTACGCATTTAATGCGCTGATAGAAGCCAAGAAACAAATCGTCATCACCTGCGATACTTATCCAAAGGACATCACAGGACTGGAAGATCGCCTGATTTCACGATTCGATTGGGGATTGACTGTCGCCATCGAACCGCCAGAACTGGAAATGCGCGTTGCCATCCTGAAAAAGAAAGCCGAAGCCGAGCGAATCGAGGTCAATGAAGACGTCGCTTTCCTCATTGCCAAGCATCTACGTTCCAATGTTCGGGAATTGGAAGGGGCACTGAAGAAAGTTCTGGCATTCGCCCGCTTCCATGGCCGAGAAATAAACCTGGAAGTTGCCAAGGAAGCCCTCAAGGACCTGCTTGGCGCACACAACCGCCAGATCACTTTCGAATCAATCCAAAAAACCGTGGCTGAGTATTACAAAATCAAGGTCTCGGACATGCATTCGAAAAAGCGTACGCGCATCGTAGCCCGCCCTCGCCAAGTTGCCATGTGGCTCGCCAAAGAACTGACGCCCGCAAGCCTACCCGCAATCGGGGAAGCTTTTGGCGGCCGTGACCACACTACTGTCTTGCATGCCTGTCGTACCATATCCGACCTTCGACTGAAGGACACGCTTATCAATCATGACTTGCTGGTACTCACTCAGGTTTTGAAAGGCTGAATAACCTGATGATGATTTGTGGATAACAGAGAAAAACAGCTTGTGGATATTTTTCATCAACATTTACCCCACATGCAACCTATCACTTTATCCATCTCTTTATCAACATAATAACTTATTGTTTTATTGTTTATTTTTTATGTTTTCCACAGATATTGCCTGTGTACTAATTACTAGTTGGAGATTTATATATGCTCCTTATTAAAACCCAGCGTGACAACATTCTGATGCCACTTCAATCGGTTTGCGGCATTGTCGAGAAACGTCACACCTTGCCTATCCTGTCGAATGTTCTGATTGAAAAGAGCGGTGATCAGCTGACTTTGCTGGCAACCGATATAGAAATTCAGATCCGGACGCAGACAGACGGAAAAGAAGGCACGGAAAAAACTGCGGTGACTGTGGGCGCGAGGAAGCTCCAGGATATTTTGCGTTCTCTTCCGGAGAGCGCGGAAGTCAGTCTGGAACTGACGGAAAAACGAATGCAGGTGCGTGCGGGAAAGAGCCGTTTCAACCTGCAGACGCTTCCAGCCGAAGATTATCCGCGCATGGCCCAGCCGGACAACGAACAAGCGCGGCTGCAACTTACCCAAAAGCAATTCAAGCGATTGATTGGGCTGGCGCAATTTGCCATGGCCCAACAGGATATTCGCTATTACCTGAACGGTCTGCTATTGGTAGTGGCGGGCAATGAAATTCGCGTAGTGGCTACGGACGGCCATCGCTTAGCCTATGCCAGCGAACAATTACAGGATTCCCAGCCCCGTACGGAAGTTATCCTGCCACGCAAGGCGATTCTGGAGCTTTCCAGGCTGCTTGCTGACAATGATGAAGTCCTGGATATCAGCCTTTCGCCTAATCAGGCGATATTTCGCTTCGGCGCGATAGAATTGGTGTCTAAATTGATCGATGGCAAGTTTCCGGATTATGAACGTGTCATTCCCCAGAATCATAATAAGGTCATTACCATTCCGAGAACGACTTTCTTGCAGTCCTTGCATCGCGCAGCGATATTGACCAATGAAAAATTCCGTGGAGTCAGAATCGTTTTGGCTCCGGGAAGCTTGAAGATCATCAGCAGCAATGCCGACCAGGAAGAAGCTCAGGAAGAACTTGAAATAATCTATGAAGCCGAAGCACTGGACATAGGCTTCAACGTCACCTATCTGCTGGATGTCCTCAACAATGTCTCCAACGAGGACGTGGAAATCCGTCTTGCAGATGCCAACTCGAGTGCGCTCATCACACTGCCCGGCAACGACAGCTTCAAGTACGTCGTGATGCCGATGCGAATCTGAAGTACCTTTGGAGCATGTAATTGATGGCCGAGAATAGTCAGGGCAATAACGGAAACTACGATTCATCCAGCATCAAAATACTCAAAGGCCTGGAAGCCGTCAGAAAACGGCCTGGCATGTATATCGGCGATACGTCCGATGGCACCGGCCTGCACCACATGGTATTCGAGGTGGTGGACAATGCCATCGATGAAGCGTTGGCAGGCCATTGCGATGACATCGTGGTAACCATCCATCCTGACAACTCTATATCGGTTGCCGACAACGGCCGCGGCATTCCGACAGACCTGAAGGAAGACGACGAGGAAAAGCGATCCGCAGCGCAAATCGTCATGACGGAACTGCATGCCGGAGGTAAATTCGATTCGAACTCCTACAAGGTTTCCGGGGGTTTGCATGGGGTCGGAGTTTCAGTGGTAAACGCCTTGTCGGAATGGTTGCGCCTGACAATCCGCAGGGATGGCAAGAAACACGCTCTGGAATTTCGCGATGGTGTAGCGGTCGAGCCGCTCAAGGTTGTAGGCAGCACGGAAAAACGCGGTACCGAAGTGCATTTTTTGGCCTCGATTGCGACGTTCGGCAACATTGATTATCACTACGATATTCTGGCGAAGCGACTGCGCGAGCTCTCTTTCCTCAATAACGGCGTGAAGATCCGCCTGATCGACCAGCGCAGTGGAAAAGAAGAGAACTTCGCTTATTCGGGTGGCGTAAAAGGCTTTGTTGAATACATCAACCGCAGCAAGTCCGTTCTACATGGCAATATTTTCAATGCCACCGGGCAAAAGGATGGCATTACGGTAGAGGTCTCCATGCAGTGGAACGACTCCTATCAGGAACAGGTACTTTGCTTCACCAATAACATCCCGCAGAAGGACGGCGGCACCCATCTAACTGGTCTTCGCGCGGCCATGACGCGCGTCGTCAACAAATACATCGAAGACAACGAATTGGCGAAAAAGGCCAAGGTCGAGACCACTGGCGACGATATGCGGGAGGGGCTCGCATGTGTGCTTTCGATCAAGGTGCCAGAGCCGAAATTTTCATCCCAAACCAAGGAAAAGCTGGTTTCCTCAGAGGTGCGCCCGGTGGTCGAGGAGGTCGTTGGCCAGAAACTTGCCGAGTTTCTGTTGGAGAAGCCGGCCGACGCAAAAATTATCACGGGCAAGATTATCGATGCCGCCCGCGCCCGAGAAGCGGCTCGCAAGGCGCGCGAGATGACGCGTCGCAAGGGCATACTTGACGGAATCGGATTGCCCGGCAAGCTGGCAGACTGCCAAGAGAAGGACCCCACACTGTGCGAACTGTACTTGGTCGAGGGTGATTCAGCAGGCGGCTCCGCCAAGCAGGGGCGTGACCGGAAATTCCAGGCCATACTGCCGCTCAAGGGAAAAATTCTCAATGTCGAGAAAGCGCGGTTCGACAAACTGCTTTCTTCGCAGGAAATCGCGACGCTGATCACAGCGCTTGGCACCGGCATCGGCAAGGGTGAGGACTACAAGCCGGAAAAGCTCCGCTACCACCGCATCATCATCATGACAGACGCGGATGTCGACGGCGCCCATATTCGCACCCTGCTGCTGACCTTCTTCTACAGGCAGATGCCGGAGTTGGTTGAGCGCGGCCACATTTATATCGCACAGCCACCCCTTTACAAGATCAAGCACGGCAAGAGCGAACGCTACATCAAGGATGACCACGAATTGAATCAGCACCTGCTCAGGCTGGCACTGGAAAATGCGGAGCTGTTCCCGGGCGAAGGTGCGATGCCCCTGAGCGGAGAAACGCTGGCCGAGCTGGCGCGCTCCTATCTGCTCTCTGAAGCGGTCATTCTTCGCTTGGGCAGCTTTATCGACGGCGAGGTCCTGCATGCCCTGCTTGCCCATAGCATTCCCATCGATATCACCGAAGAAGCGGCTGCGCGAGCATCCGCAATCCGACTATCCACGCATTTGCCAGTCGACATCAAGGTAGGGGCTTATTTCGACGATAAGCTGGAGCGTTGGCAATTGCGCGTGGAAAAAATGCTTCATGGCAACCTCAGGACCGGTGTGATAGATGAGGAATTCCTTCTCTCCGGCGACTACCAGCAGATCCGGAATACTGCGCAGTTGATCACCGGGCTCATCGGTAAGGATGCTGTCATTCGACGCGGCGAAAAGTCCCTCGCGGTGAAGAGCTTCGCCGAGGCAATGGAATGGTTGTTGGCCGAAGTCGAGCGAGGCCTTTCAAAGCAGCGATACAAGGGACTGGGGGAGATGAACCCCGGGCAGCTGTGGGAAACGACCATGGATCCGGCCATACGTCGTCTGCTTAGGGTTCAGATCGACGATGCCATCGCAGCCGACGAAATATTCACGACGCTCATGGGCGACAATGTAGAGCCGCGTCGGGCCTTCATCGAAGGCAATGCCCTGTATGCTCGCAATATCGACGTCTGATGCAGTTTCGCGTTATTCCTGTCACGCCCTTTCAGCAAAACTGCTCGCTGCTGTGGTGCGAGCAGACCATGAAGGCGGCCGTAGTAGACCCGGGCGGTGATCTCGATGCCATTCTGGCGGCCGCAGGCCGCTTCGGCGTGGGGGTAGAGAAGATTCTTCTTACTCACGGCCATATCGATCATGCCGGCGGCACGGTGGAGCTCAGGAACAGGCTGGGGGTGCCCGTCGAGGGTCCGCATCGCGAGGAGGCTTTTTGGATCGATCAACTACCGCAGCAAAGCCTGATGTTCGGCTTTCCGCGCGCAGAGGCCTTTGTTCCGGACCGCTGGCTGGAGGATGGCGATATCGTGACTTTCGGTGAGGTTAGGCTTGAGGTCATTCATACGCCCGGGCATACGCCGGGGCACATTGTCTTTTTCGAGCGGGCTTCCAAGATTGCAGTCGTTGGCGACGTGCTGTTCCAGGGCTCGATCGGCCGAACGGATTTTCCGCGCGGGAACTACGATACGCTGATACGCTCCATCCGCGAGAAACTGTGGCCGCTCGGCAATGATGTGACATTCATTCCCGGTCACGGGCCCCTGTCGACATTCGGCGAGGAGCGGGAGGGCAATCCTTTCGTCGGCGACTTCGTCTAGGATTTCCTGGCGGCTTTCTTTTTCTTTGCTGGCGATTTAGCTGCCGACTTGGCCTTGGTGGTCTTTGTTGGTGTCTTATCTGCCTTTTCGGCAGCCACTGTAGTGGTCTTCTTTGCGCCCGCCTTTTGCGCGCGCGGCTCGAATTCAAAACCGACCTTGCCGTCGCCGCCTCTTACCAAGTAAGCGGAGAACTTGCGCTTGGTGCGCGCGGAAATGAAACCGCGCAGCAATTCGGTGCGCCCGTCGGCGAGCAACTTGGCCATCTGGGCACGCTCGACAGGCTGCTGCAGGATAATCTTGCCGGAACGGAAATCACATGCCTTGGCTGCACCCACCGACTTTTCGCAGACATAGGCCATGCCGTGCTCGTAGATGGACGCGCCGCACTTCGGGCACTTGCCGAGCGCCTCCTGATTGCTGAAATCAACGACCTCCGCTTCCCCTTCGCCAGAGCCGCCCTGGCCGAAGTCGAACTCCGGCAGGTGTTCAGCGTTGAGGCGGATCATGGCGGCAAAGGGGCGTCCCATCTTGCTGCGAAAGCCCTGCAGCGGGCCGACTACGCGCTTGCTGAGCAGTTCCTCGACTTCCTCCGGTTCATACTGTCGACCGGCGACAACCTTCCATAGAGCGTAGTTGCATTTCTTGCACTGGAACTTTTTGTAGTTTTCCTGGATCACGCCGCCGCACTTCGGACAGGGGCTGGAGAGCGTGCTGAAAACCTCCTCGGGAATTTCGCCGTGCTTGATGCGGTCCACCATCTCGCGCGTCTGCTCGACGATGTGATCCATGAATACATTACGCCCGAGTTCGCCCTGCTCCATTTGCCTCAGCTTGTACTCCCAGTTGCCGGTCAGTTCCGGTGAATGCAGTTCGTCAATGCCAAGCGTTGAGAGAGCAACCATCAGGGAAAAGGCCTTGGCGGTGGGCTGCAGCTCGCGGCCATTGCGGTGCACGTACTCTTCCAGAATGAGCCCTTCGATAGTAGCGGCACGCGTGGCCGGCGTACCGAGGCCGCGCGCCGACATGGCTTCGCGCAATTCCTCTTCCTCGATCAGCTTGCCTGCACCCTCCATGGCCGTCAGCAGCGTCGCCTCGGTGAAGCGTGTCGGCGGCTTGGTCTTGTTCGCCTTGACCTCGACATCGTTGGCCCAGACGCGCTCCTTGGGCTGTACGGGTGACAATTGCGGTGTTTCGTCATCTCCTTGAACCTCTTTGCCATAAACGGCAAGCCAGCCTGCCGACACCAGTACCTTGCCTTCCGTCTTGAAAGCTTCTCCCTCGACGCGTGTGATCCGTGTCGTGACGTTGTATTCCGCGGCGGGAAAGAAAATGGCGAGAAAGCGCTTGGTAACGAGGTCGTACAGCTTTTGTTCGGCGTCCGAGAGGCTGGTTGGCGTTGTGCCGGTTGGAATGATGGCGAAATGGTCGGAAACCTTGGCGTTGTTGAAGATGCGCTTGTTCGGGTGCACCCAGCCACCCTTGAGAATCTGGCCGGCGAAACCCGCATACGGCGTTCCGGAAAAACTCTTCAGCGCCGCCTTGACCGTCGCGATGTAGTCTTCCGGCAGGTAGCGCGAATCGGTACGCGGATAGGTCAGCGCCTTGTGCTTCTCGTAGAGAGCCTGCGCCAGCGCAAGCGTTGTCTTGGCGGAAAAGCCGAAGCGGCCATTTGCTTCGCGCTGCAGGGAGGTCAGGTCGAACAGCAAAGGCGAGAGCTGCGTCGTCGGCTTGCTTTCCTCGACCACAGTGCCGTGCTTGCCGAGGCATTTCTGTCGGATCGCTTCGGCCCGCTCGACGTCCCAAAGCCGCTCGGGCTTGGCATGTTCATCCTCGGATTTTCCGAATTTTTCGTCGAACCAGCGACCATGGTAATTGCCTGCGACGGCGGCAAATTCCGCTTCGACTTCCCAATAATCGCGCGGCCTGAAGGCGCGTATGCGCTCCTCGCGCTCGACCAGAATGGCTAGCGTCGGCGTTTGCACGCGGCCGACGGGCGTCTTGTGAAAGCCGCCTTCCTGCGAATTGAAGGCAGTCATGGCGCGCGTGCCGTTGATGCCAATCAGCCAGTCGGCTTCGGACCGGCAGCGCGCGGCATCCGCCAGAGGCCGCATTTCCTTGTCCGTGCGCAAGTGGGCAAAGCCTTCACGAATGGCGCTCTGCGTCATTGATTGCAGCCACAAGCGGCGCACCGGTTTGTCGGTCTTGGCATGCTGCACCAGGTAGCGGAAGATGAGCTCGCCCTCGCGGCCCGCGTCGCATGCGTTGATGAGGCCGCCGACATCCTTGCGTTTCATCAGCCGGGTCAGCACTTTGAGGCGATCTTCGGTCCGTTCGATCGGGTTGAGCGAGAAGTGCGGGGGAATCACCGGCAGGTGGGCAAAAGACCACTTGCCGCGCTTGACCTCATATTCATCTGGCACGGCGAGTTCGAGCAGATGGCCGATGGCAGACGACAGCACGTAGTCGTCGCTCTCGAAATACTCACCCTGCTTGCTGAAGCCACCCAGCGCCTTGGCGATGTCCTGGGCGACGGAGGGCTTCTCTGCGATGATCAGTTGTTTACTCATGCGATCGGGCGGCGCGCCTGCGCGCTGCCGTCAGTGCCGGGAAAGGGCGGGATGATAAGGACTGCGCAGCGGACTGGCAAGCCGGGATGATGAGCGCTCAATGTAGATAGGGGGCATCGTTGCCAGCCAGCAGTTCTTCGAGGATTAGCGTGTCCATCGCCTGATGCTGGTTCCACAGCACCATCAGAACGATGATTTTCAGTCTGGAAAGCGACACCGCATGGTCCGACAGCGCCATGGCGCGCTCGAGAATCAGTTCGCGCGTCAGCGGTGTCAGCACGCAGGCACTTTCCAAAAAAACCAGGAAGCCGCGGCACTCCGTGTCTAGCTTGGCGATTTCCTCCGGGCTGAAACAGCGGGTTGAGCGATTGTCTGCGGCAATCGCGGGTGGGCTGTCGATGCCAGCCTCCTGAAGCCCGTCAAGCCATTGCAGGGCTTCGCTGATTTCCTCGTCCTCGAAGCCGGCGGCGGATAGCTTCAGAGCGAGTTGCTCGGGTTCGGGATAGGCGTCAGCGTGGAAAAAATTTTCGAAGAGATAGACAAGTATGTCGAACATGGCGGCGTCGTGTCGTCTGTTCATGGGCCGATGCGTTGGAACCGTCCTCCCGGCAGGCTGGCGATCCAGCCGTCCAGTTCCAGTTGCAACAGGATGGCGTATAGCCTCTCGGCCGTCAAGCCGGATCGCGATGCAAGCGTATCGAGATCGCAAGGATCGAAGCCGATGCAGTCGAGCAGCCCGGCGGTTTCGGCATTATGCTTAGATGCGGCGGCGGCGGCGGCGGCGGCGGTGCCGGGAGCGGCGGGAAGATCCAGCTCATCCAGAATGTCTCGCGCATCGTCCACCAGCTTGGCTCCCTGCTTGATCAGCTTGTGACACCCCTTCGACAGGGGTGAGTGAATCGAGCCTGGAATGGCGAAGACGTCTCGCCCTTGTTCGCCGGCCAGCCTTGCCGTGATGAGTGACCCGCTGCGCTCCGCCGCCTCTACCACCAGGCAGCCGAGCGCAAGGCCGGAGATGATGCGGTTGCGGCGCGGAAAGTTCTCCTTCAGCGCCGGCGTGCCGAGCGGAAATTCACTGACGATAACGCCTCGCGACGAAATTTCGCGCGCCAGCGTCTGGTTGCGCCCAGGATAGACGCGATCGATGCCGGTGCCGATCACGGCTACGGTCGAACCATTCCCTCGAAGGCCGCCGCGATGCGCGCTTGCGTCGATGCCGAGCGCCAAGCCGCTGACAATGGTCAGTCCGGCATCGGACAGGGCGGCAGCGAAAGCCTCTGCGTTGGCCTCGCCCTGGGGTGTTGCGTTGCGCGAACCGACGATGGCGAGCGCCGGGGCATTGAGCAATTCGATGCGACCCTTTACATACAGAACGGTGGGCGGATCCGGTGCATCGAGCAGGCGCTGCGGATAGGCTGAATCGGCCAGCGTCAGGACAGCGTTGCCTGCTTCGGCAGCCCAGTCCAGCGCTGCGGCGATTTCGTTCTCGGAGTCTTGCGACAGCAGCAGTTCGGCTTGCTTGAGCGGGATCGTGCGTGCCAGCGTAGCTGCACTGGCGGAGAAGATCTGCTCGGGCAGACCGAATGCCGAGAGCAGCCTGCGCTGCGTGTCGCCGCCGATGCCCCGCGCAAGTGTCAGGCGCAGCCAGTCGGCGAGTTCGCTGGCACCCGGCACTTTGGGCGCTTATGGAGTGCGAACGATATCGGATACCACCACGGATCGTGAAACGTCCATCACCAGTGCATAGGAGATGCGGTCGAAGACGCGGAAGACGAACACCAGACCATAGCGCTCGGGCGGAAGTCTGACGATGCTGGTTTCGTTGTCGTTCCTGTAGGGGCGCTCGCCGCCGTTGCGATAAATCGCCAGCACATGGCCAGTCTCGACCCCGTCCCGGCTGCCCCGATTGAGTGTCACGATGGAATGGCGGCCGGTTTCACGGACACCGCCGTAGATGGCAGCGATCTGGCCCTGGATTTTCTTGCTTGGCACGTGAGGGGCATAGCTGATGATGTCGGCGCGCACAGTCGGCACCAGCAGATCATGCACCCCGATCTCCTGGACGGCGGTCGTGATGTCCAGCGAGGCCGGATCGCCCTCTGCGACCAGGGTGGCCGTGCCAAGATAGAACGCCTCATATCCGATTGGCTTATTGGTTTCGGGATCGATGACCGGCTTTGTCTGACGGAAGACCTGCCAAAGCTTGGCATTGCCTTTCAATCCGCTGACATATATCCGGCCACCCGGACCGAGGTAGACACGATCTTCCTGTGTGGCGACGATTCTCGGTGCGTCCTTCAGCCCATCCTCATCAAGCACCATGGGCTTCGACAGAAAAGGTTCGATGTGGCTCGGTGGAATGCTTGGAATCGCCAGTGAAATGGGGTCTGAATACACCTTGGGGTCAACCTTGACGGTCTCCAGCCGCAGCTGCGGATCGGCGCCGCTCCTGTCCAGAACCAGAACCTGACCAGGGTAGATGCGGTGCGGGTTCTTCACCTGATCCTTGTTCATGCGCCAGAGCTCCGGCCAGCGATAAGGCTCCTTGAGGAACTTGCCGGAAATGCCCCACAACGTGTCTCCCTGCACGACGATGTGACGGTCAGGCGCCGTATCGGACAGCTGCAGTGGCGGCTTGGCGTCCTGCGCCAGTGCGCAGGCGGTTGAGAAACTCAGAAGCAGCGCAGATATAATGCGGATCATCGTCTTGGCCTCGCGCAAGGTTCCCGAGCCCGGGACACGGTTTCTCTTCGAAGTCTAGCACGCTAGCTTCGATTTTTACAAGTTTGGATTAATTGTCGCACCTAATTACCTAAATCAGCAAGCTTTTTATGGCCCTTTTACCAATTCTTCGCTTTCCTGATCCCCGGCTGCATAAGAGAGCGGCTTCAGTGGACCGGGTCGATGACGCTGTCCGCAAACTGATCGCAGACATGGCGGAGACCATGTATGAAGCGCCCGGCATCGGCCTGGCCGCCACCCAGGTGGATGTGCACAAGCGGATCATCGTCATCGACGTATCCGAGGACAAGTCGAAATTGCTAGCCTTCATCAACCCCGAAATTCTCGAACGCTCGGGCGAGCAGGTCTGTGAAGAGGGCTGCCTCTCGGTGCCGGGCATCTATGAGAAGGTCACCCGCAGCGAACGCGTCAAGGTGCGAGCCCTCGACCCGCAGGGCAAGCCTTTCACAATGGAAGCCGAAGGCCTGCTGGCGGTGTGCGTCCAGCACGAGATCGACCACCTTGAAGGCAAGGTTTTTGTCGAGCATCTCTCGCAGCTCAAGCAGGGCCGCATCAAGGCCAAGCTGGCCAAGCAGGCCCGAATTACCGCCTGATGCGCATTGTTTTTGCCGGCACGCCAGAATTTGCCGCCAGGGCGCTGGAAGCCATACTGGCTGCGGGGCATACTGTTTCGTTAGTGCTCACTCAGCCGGATCGGCCTGCAGGGAGGAGCATGGCGATGAATGTCAGTCCGGTGAAACAGCTTGCGCTGAAGCACGGCTTGCAGGTTCACCAACCCCCCTCGCTCAAATCCGTGGAGTCGCGCCAGCCTATCCTGGACGCGGAAGCGGACATCATGGTGGTGGCGGCCTACGGCGTCATCCTGCCGCAAGCGGCGCTGGACATCCCGCGCCTGGGCTGCGTCAACATCCACGCTTCCCTGCTTCCGCGCTGGCGCGGTGCCGCACCCATTCAGCGCGCGATCCTCGCGGGCGATGCCGAAACCGGCGTGACCCTGATGCGCATGGAAGCCGGTCTCGACACGGGTCCCATGCTGAGGAAGAAAAGCCTGCCCATCGCAGATGCCGATACGGCCGGAACCCTTCACGACAAGCTGGCCGCACTGGGGGCGCGCCTGATCGTCGAGTCGCTGCCCGGTCTGGAGCGGGAGGCATTGCCTGGCGAGCCGCAGCCTGCCGAGGGCGTCACCTATGCGACCAAGATCGAGAAAGCCGAAGCCGTGCTCGACTGGCGAAAACCGGCCGCTGAATTGAACCGCGCCGTGCGCGCCTTCAATCCTTATCCCGGTGCGGTCGCCCAGATCGACGGGCAAGCCATCAAAATATGGCGGGCTGTGCCGGAACCGGGAAAAGGCGTGCCGGGCACCGTAGTGGCGGTCGCCGACGGCAGCATCGTCGTGGCCTGCGGCGATGGCGCCTTGCGCTTGACCGAGCTGCAGAAATCCGGCGGCAAGCGCCTGCCGGCGGCAGAATTCCTGCGCGGCTTTTCCCTGAAGCCCGGCCGGCGCCTGGCGGTCAAGGCGGATTGAATTTCTTCCCGCATCCCCCATCTAAGGGGTGCGTTCATTTCCTGGAAACGACACTATGTTCGGCAACTGGCTGAAAACCGCGGTCCTAATGGCCGGCATCCTAGCGCTGTTCGGCGCGGTCGGCGGTGCGCTGGGAGGCGGCCAGGGCATGCTGATTGCGCTGCTCATCGGCGGCGCCATGAATGTCTTCGCCTATTGGTTCTCCGACAAGATGGTGCTGCGCATGTACAACGCGCAGGAAGTCGACGAGACTTCGGCACCGATGCTCTACAGCATGGTGCGCGACTTGGCGCAGCGTGCCGAGCTGCCCATGCCGCGCGTCTATCTTATCGACGAGGCGCAACCCAACGCTTTTGCGACGGGGCGCAACCCCGAGCATGCGGCGGTGGCGGCCACCACCGGCATCCTGCAGTTGCTGTCGACGCGCGAACTGCGCGGCGTCATGGCGCATGAGCTGGCCCACGTCAAGCACCGCGACATCCTTATCTCGACGATCTCCGCAACCATTGCGGGCGCCATCTCCAGCCTCGCCAACTTCTTCATGTTCTTCGGCGGCTCGCGCGATGAGCGACCCAATCCCGTCGTCGGCATCTTGGTCATGATCCTCGCTCCGTTGGCCGCCATGCTGATCCAGATGGCCATTTCGCGCGCCCGCGAGTTCGAGGCCGATCGCGGCGGCGCCGGCATCTCCGGCGATCCCCATGCGCTGGCCGATGCGCTGGCGAAAATCGACGCCTACGCCCGCGGCATCCCCATGCAGACGGCCGAAGCGCACCCGGAAACGGCGCAGATGATGATCATGAATCCGCTTTCCGGCGGCGGCCTGCGCGGCCTGTTCAGCACCCACCCGGCAACGGAAGAGCGCATCGGGCGCCTGCGCGCGATGACATGATGCGTCGGTCTGGCAGAAGCCCGATCTGCGGATTTATTTGAGCTTGGCCTGCAGGTAGGTCAGCACGTCGCCCAACGTCACCAGCTTGGCGTAGTCGGCCTCGGGAATGTCCACCTTCAGCTTCTCATGCAGGCCGATGAGGAAGTTGAGCCAGTCCATCGAATCGAGGTCGACCTGGTTGCGCAGCGGCTTGTCGGCATGCAGGTCGCCCTCCTCCACTTCCGGCGCGATGGTTTTCAGGGTGGCGATGACGATCGCGCGCAGCTCGGGTTCCTTCATTGCAAATCCTCCGGTTGTTGCAGCAGATTGCGCAGTTCGGCGAGAAACAATGCGCCGCGGTGCCCGTCCGAGACGCGATGGTCGGCGGCCAGGCTCGCCGTTACCGCCGGCGTGACCGATAGCGCGCCCTTGTCCGCCCAGGCCTGTTCGACGATGCGGCCGAAACCCACCAGCGCCACCTGCGGCGGATAGATCACGCCGTACACCGCCGCCACGCCCTGCTCGCCGAGGTTGGTCACGGTGATGGTCGGGTCGGACATTTCGGAGCTGCGCAGGCTGCCCGCGCGCGCGCGCCTCACCAGGTCGGTCAATTCGCGCATGAGCTGTGCCAGCGGCTTGTCGCCGACATCATGGATCGCCGGCGCGATGAGGCCGCCCTGCCGGAGCGAGATCGCCACGCCGAGGTGTGCCGCCGCCGAGGCCTGGAAGGCGCCGTCGCGGAAGAAGCCGTTCATTTCGGGGTATTTTTTCAGCGCCAGTGCGACGGCCTTCAGCTGCACGACCGCCATCAGCAGGCGCTCGGTGACGGGTTTTCCTGCGTTGGCGGCAGCAAGCCAGTCGAGCGCCGCCTTCATCGGCACCGTCTCGGACAGGTAATAGTGCGGGATCTCGCGCTTCGAGCGGCTCATGGCGGCGGCGATGGCACGGCGCATCTCGCCTTGGCGATCCTTGGCCGGCGCGGCCGGGGCCGCGGCGCGCTCCACGTCCTCAAGAAGCACGGCGCCGCCCGGGCCGCTGGCCGCGACGGTGGCGATATCGATGCCGAGTTCGCCCGCCCGCCTGCGCGCCGCCGGCGTGACGGGCCGTCGCGGCCCGGTTTCTGCCGTGGAGGCGGCCGGTGCGGCGCTTGCGGCCGGGGCCGCGCGCTCGACGTCCTCGACGGTCACGCCGCCGTCCGGGCCGCTGCCGGCGAGATGTTCGATGTCCACGCCGCGCTCCTCGGCGTGCTTGCGTGCCGCCGGGGAAATCCGGTGCGCCGCTGCGGCAGCTTTTTCGGGAGGAGGCGCCGCAACCGGAGCGCGCGTTGCCGGCGCGGCTTCCTCGGCGCCGTCCAGCGTTGCCAGCACCGCGCCCACCGGTACCGTCTCGCCGGGATGGACGCACAGTTCGCGCACCACGCCATCGACCCAGATTTCGACATCCACTGCCGCCTTCGAGGTGTCCACAACGGCGACCACCTGGCCCTTCTTCACCGTGTCGCCGGGGCTGACTTTCCACTCCAGCAGCGTGCCCTGGTCCATATCGGCGCCGAGCGAAGGAAGCTTGAATTCGATCATTTTCCGAGCAGCTCCCGCACGGCGGCGACGATCTTCTGCGCCTGCGGCAGCGCGGCCTCCTCCATGTGCCGGGCGTAGGGGATCGGCACCTCTTCGCTGCACACCCGCTTCAGCGGTGCGTCCAGCTCGAAGAAGGCATCTTCGGCGATGCGCGCCATGACCTCCGCAGCAAGGCTGCCGCTTTTCCAGCCCTCGTCGACGACCACTGCGCGGCGTGTCTTCTTCACCGAGGCAAGGAGCGTGGCCGTGTCGAGCGGCCGCAGCACGCGCAGGTCGACGACTTCGGCGTCGATGCCGGCCTCGGCCAGTTCATCGGCTGCCGCCAGCGTCTTTGGCAGCGAGCCGCCGTAGGTGATCAGCGTGACCGCCGCGCCTTCCCGGCGCACCGCCGCCGAGGCGATGTCGCACTGGACATTCTCGCCCAGTTCGCCTTCCAGGTTGTAGAGCTGGGCATGCTCGAAGATCACCACCGGGTCGGGATCGGCCAGCGCCGGGGCGAGCATGCCGCGCGCGTCGGCGATCGTCGCCGGCGCCAGCACCCTGATGCCGGGGATATGCGCGTACCAGTTCTCCAGGCTGTGCGAGTGCTGCGCCGCCAGCTGGCGGCCGGCGCCGGTGGCCATGCGCAGCACCAGCGGCACGGAGAACTGGCCGCCCGACATGTGGCGCAACGCCGCCGCGGTGTTCACGATCTGGTCCAGCGCCAGCAGGCTGAAGTTCACCGTCATCACTTCGACTATCGGCCGCAGGCCGCCCAGCGCGGCGCCGATGCCGGCGCCGACGAAGCCCAGTTCCGAGAGCGGCGTGTCGCGGATGCGCTCCGGCCCGAATTCCTCGAGCAGACCCTTCGAGCAGGCATAGGTGCCGCCGTACTTGCCGACGTCCTCGCCCATGAGGAAGACGCGCGGATCGGCGGCGAGCGCCTCGTGCATGGCCTGGCGGATGGCCTCGCGGTAGCTCATCCTCATGATGAAGCCCCCGGCGTGTGTACATCATTCAGCAAGTCTTCAATGGGCTCCCAAGGTGCGGCCTCGGCGAAGTCGACTGCCACCTGCACCTCGGCATTCGCCTTGGCATCGAGGGCGAGGAATGCCTCCTCGGTCAGCTTGCCCTCCGCCTTCAGTCGCGCGGAGAAGGTGTGCAGCGGGCCGCGCTGCTTCCATGCCTCGACTTCCGCCTTGTCGCGGTACAGCTCGGGATCGAACATCGAGTGCGCGCGGAAGCGGAACGTCTGGAGCTCCAGGAAGAACGGCCCAAGTCCCTCGCGAACATGCTGCGCGGCAATTCGCGCGGCTTCGTGAACCGCCACCACGTCCATGCCGTCCGCCTTCATGGCGGGCACGCTGTAGCTGGAGGCCTTGGCGCACAGATCGGTCTGCGCCTCGGAGCGCGCCAGAGCGGTGCCCATCGCATACAGATTGTTCTCGCAGCAGAAGAGCACAGGCAAGTGCCATAGTGCGGCGAGGTTCATTGCTTCGTGGAAGGCGCCCTCGGCCATGGCGCCCTCGCCGAAGAAGCAGGCCGTTACCGCCTGTCGCCCCTGCAGCTTGTCGGCCAGCGCCAGTCCCACCGCCAGCGGCAGGCCGCCGCCGACAATGGCGTTGCCGCCATAGAAGCGCGTGGCGGCGTCGAAGAGGTGCATCGAGCCGCCGCGCCCGCGCGAGCAGCCTGCCGCCTTGCCGAACATCTCCGCCATGATGGCGTTCATGGAGACGCCGCGCACCAGGGCGTGGCCGTGCTCACGGTAGGTGGCGACGATGTTGTCGTCCGGCGCGAGGGCATGCAACGCGCCGACGGCGCAGGCCTCCTCGCCGATGTAGAGGTGGAGGAAGCCGCGGATCTTCTGCTCGCCGTACAGCTCGGCGCACTTCTCCTCCATGCGGCGGATGCGCAGCATGTCGGCGAGCAGATTCTTTGCGAAGGCCTTGTCCCACGGAACCGGGCCGGCAGGCGGCGGCTGAATCATTGGGGGGACGCTCATGAAGACTCCAGTGTAGACGTGTCACCTTCCGGCAGCCCCAGTTCGCGCGCCTTGAGCAGGCGGCGCATGATCTTGCCGCTGCGCGTGCGCGGCAGCGTGGGCAGGAAGTCGATCTCCTTCGGCGCCACCGCCGCGCCGAGTTTCTTGCGCGCGTGGCCGAGCAGTTCCAGGCGCAGGGCGTCGGACGCCTCGAAGCCTTTCTTCAGCGAGACGAAGGCCTTCACCACTTCGCCCACCGTCTCGTCGGGCTTGCCGATAACGCCGGCTTCCGCCACCGCGGGATGCTCCATCAGCGCGCTTTCCACCTCGAAGGGGCCGATCAGGTGACCGGCCGACTTGATCACGTCGTCGGCGCGGCCGACGAACCAGAAGTAGCCGTCGGCGTCGCGCCGGGCCAGGTCGCCGGAGAGATACCACTCCCCGGCGAAGCACTTGCGGTAGCGCGCCTCGTTGTGGAGGTAGCCGCGCAGCATCGACGGCCAGCCCGCCTTCAGCGCCAGCTCGCCCTCCGTATCCGCCGTGCCCACGGGGCTGACTTTCCCCTCGGCGTCCTTCTTCACGATGGCCGCCTCGATGCCCGGCAAAGGCCGTCCCATCGAGCCTGGCTTGATGTCGAAGGCCGGCGTGTTGGCGATCATGATGCCGCCCGTCTCGGTCTGCCACCAGTTGTCGTGGATGGGCAGGCCCAGCACTTCCTTGCCCCACCACACGGCTTCCGGGTTGAGCGGCTCGCCGACGCTGGCGATGAAGCGCAGCTGCGGATAGGCGTGCTTGCGCGCGATCTCCGCGCCGGCCTTCATCAGCATGCGGATCGCCGTCGGCGCCGTGTACCAGACGCTGACTTTCTGCTCGGCGAGGATGCGATACCAGCGCTCGGCGTCGAACTCCGCGGCGTCGACGATGGAGGTCACGCCGTGCAGCAGAGGCGCGATGATGCCGTAGGAGGTGCCCGTCACCCAGCCCGGGTCGGCGGTGCACCAGTAGATGTCTCCCGGATGCAGGTCGAGCGCGTATTTGCCGGTGGTCCAGTGGGTCGCCACTGCACCGTGCACGTGCATGGCGCCCTTCGGCGTGCCGGTGGTGCCGCTGGTGAAGTGCAGCAGCGACATGTCCTCGGCCGTGGTCGGCACGATGTCGAAGTCGTCCGGGGCCTCGGCCATCAGCGTGGCCAGGTCCAGCGTGCCCGGCACGTCGGTCGGCTGGCCATCCTCGCCCGCCAGAAGCACATGGCGCAGGGTCGGCAGCTCGGCGCGGATCTTTTCCACCTTGCGCCGGTAGAGCAGCTCGGTGGTGACCAGCACGGCGCCCTCGCCGAGGTTCAGGCGCGTGGCGATCGGCTCCGGGCCGAAGGCGGAGAACAGAGGCGAGACCACCGTGCCGTTCTTGAAGCTGCCGAGCACGGCAATGTAGAGCTCGAGGATGCGGCCGGAGAGCACGAAGAGGCGCTCGCCCTTGCTCACGCCGAGCGACTTGAGGACATTGGCGAAGCGGTTGGTGAGGCGGGAGAGCTCGCCGAAGGAGACATCCCGCAGGGACGCCTCGCCGAGAAAACGGAAGGCTGCATGGTTGCGGCGGGCACCTTGCGCATGCCGTTCGACGGCTTCGTGGGCGATGTTCAAGCCGCCGCCCGGCAGGCCGGCCAGTTCGGCTTGCGCCGCGTCCCAGCTAAAAGCCTGCCGCGTTGCAGCGTAGTCCGCCAGGTTCGGCGTCGCGCGCAGATCCGCTGCGGTCTTGCGAATGATTGCCGGACGTTCCATCGCGCCTCTCCCTCGCGAATGACGAAAACATTCTGGCTGCGCCGCGCCATGCGGACTTTGATGTGGGACAAATAATCAGGCGACGCGGAAATTCTTGAACTGCCAGGGATCGTCCCGGTCGATGTCTTCCTCGAAGAGTTTGCTGCGGTCTGCAAGCGGTGTCCAGTCGCTGTAGGCGCCGACGACTTCGCCGAGGTAGGGACGGATGAAATCCAGTACTTGCGCGTGGTCCATTTCCTCGGGTTCGATGACGCCGCGATCCGGATGCTTCAGCGCCCAGATCACGCCGGCAACCACCGGCGCCGTCACCTGCAGGCTGGTGGCGCTGTTGTGCGGGCAGAGCGTGCGCGCCTGCTGGATCGACAGGCGAGAGCCGTACCAATAGGCTCCCTTGGCGTGACCCATGAGCAATACGCCCAATTCGTCTACGCCCGACACGATCTCGTCCTTCACCAGGCGGTGCTGCCCCTGGAGTTTCCAGTTGCGGCCGGCCAGTTCATGTACGGACTGCACGGTATCGTCCGAGGGGTGATAGGCATAGTGCACGGTCGGCCGATAGGCGCCGCCGTTGTCGCCGAGGGTCAGGTAGTCGGCCAGCGAAATCGATTCGCTGTGCGTGATGAGAAAACCGTGGATCGGCCCGGCCAGCGGCGTCCACGTCCGCACCTGGGTGGCGGCACCCGGACGGTTGAGCCAGATCGCCGCCCTGCAGCCGGATTCATGGCGGCGGCCGTCTGCCGGGAAATGCTTCTCGTGGCTGCCCCAGCCCAGTTCGGCGGGCTGGCAGCCTTCGCCGACGAAGCCTTCCACCGACCAGGTGTTGACGAACTCCCCCGGCACCTTGCGTGGTTCGGCCACCTGGGTGTCGCGTTCGGCGATATGGATGGTGCGGATGTTCAGGTTGCGTGCCAGTCGTGCCCAGCCGTCGCGGTCTTGCGGCCGGGCATCCAGGCCGGTGTCGCGGGCGATGTTAAGCAGTGCTTCCTTGACCAGGTGCGACACCATGCCGGGATTGGCGCCATGGGTGAGGATGGCCGTCGGCATGCCGGGCCGCTTGAGCGCCAGGGCCCGCTCACGCAGGGCGTAGTTCGAGCGGGCCTCCGGCGTGACCGAGGCATCGGTGTAACCGCCGACCCAGGGTTCTATGCAGGTGTCGATATAGAGGGCGCCGAGCGACTGGCAAAGCGCCACGAGGGCGACGCTGGAAACGTCGTTGGAGCAATTCACCAGGAAGTCGCCGCGTGCGAGGCGCGACTCCAGCAGGCTGCGGTAGTTGGCGGGGGTCAGGGGGGTGGCATGGAATTCGACGCCGTATTCGGCGGCCACCGCGCGTCCGTTTTCATCCCCGGTGACGATGACGATCTGGTCGGGCCGGATATCGATGTGGCGCAACAGCAGAGGCAGGGTGCCTTGACCGATCGAGCCGAAGCCGACCATGACGATGCGGCCGGCAAAGGCCAATTCTTTGCGGATCGCTACCAATTCCTCTCCCCTAAAAACCTTTCCGTGGCCCTTTGGGCGACATGGTTATTATTTACGTAAGGCCAAGCAGAATAAGGGAATTTTCCCTGAAATGCAATGTTGCTGGACAAGACCGCGGCGGATTGGTGCAGTTGCGTCCCAGTTGCGTCCTGAGATCGGCCGGGGCGTAAAATCCCCCTGCCATGCGCAAGCCCCGGGAAAAAATCGACTTCAGCGCCGACATGAAGCGGCACGATTCGCCGGCCATGCGCCTGCTGTTCGTCGGTCTGGGCACCCTGTTCCTGCTGCTGGGCATCGCCGGTGCCTTCCTTCCCGTGCTGCCGACCACACCCTTTGTGCTGCTTGCCGCCGGATGCTATGCGCGCGCTTCCAGCCGCTTCTACAACTGGCTGCTCAACAATCAGGCATTCGGCCCGAGCATCCTTGAGTGGCGGCGTTATCGCAGCATCCCCTGGCGCACCAAACTGACCGCCATCGCCCTGATGGCCGTGACGCTGGGCATTTCCATCGTTTTCTTCGTGCCCTGGCCCGAGTTGCAGTTGGCCTTGGCTCTCTTCGGCCTGCTGCTGGCAACCTACCTCTACCGCATTCCCTCGCGCGACAGGCCGTCGCGGTAGTCGCCCGCCAGCTCGCGGCGACGCAGACATCGGTTCGCGCGAGCTTTCGATTTGTATGCAGATATCCCGGGATCGGCTCGATGCCTGGCATGCGCACGGGCTATCTGGCCAAGACGCTATGGTGTATGTTGCCGCCTTGCATGACCGTCAAATTCCAATCTGATTCCCTCGCTTTCGCCCTGCATCTGGCCGCCGCCGTCCTTGAGGAGGTGATTGCCGGACGCAGCCTGGGCGATGCGCTGTCGCACTGCTGGCGCGCCCGGCCTGCACTGCCCGCCGGCCAGCGCGGCGCTATCCAGGATCTTGCCTACGGCGCGCTGCGCCGGCATGGCCGCGACGATTATTTCCTGTCCAGGCTGATGGAGAAGCCGCCGGCCCCTGCCGTGCGCGCCCTGCTGCTGGCAGCCCTTGCGCGCCTCGCGGCGCGTCCGGAGGAGGCGCATACCATCGTCGACCAGGCAGTGGAGGCGGCGTCCGCCGTGGCGCGCGGACAGTACAAGGCGCTGGCAAACGGCGTGCTGCGCAATTTCCTGCGACGTCGTGCCGAGCTCGAGGCCGACGCAGCGCAGGACGAGGTCGCCCGCTGGCAGCATCCACGCTGGTGGATTGCACGCATGCGCCAGGCCCATCCCGAGGCGTGGCAGGCGATCCTCGAAGCCGGCAACGGCCGGCCGCCGATGACGCTTCGGGTGAATCGGCGCCGTATCGCGGCGACTGACTTTCAGTCGCGCCTGGCCGGCGCGGGTGTCGCGTCGCGCCTCCTGGACGGCTGCGCCCTTCTGCTAGAACGTCCCCAGCCGGTGGAGCGCCTGCCCGGTTTTGCCGAGGGGCTGTGCTCGGTGCAGGATGCCGGCGCGCAGCGCGCAGCGCTGCTGCTGGACGTGCATGATGGCATGCAGGTGCTGGATGCCTGCGCCGCGCCCGGCGGCAAGGCGGCGCACATTCTCGAGACCGCCCGGGTCGACTTGCTGGCGCTGGATGCCGATGCCGGCCGCGCCGTGCGCGTCTCGGAGAACCTGTTGCGCCTGGGCTTGCAGGCAAGCGTCCGGCCGGCCGATTGCCGCGAGGTTGATGCCTGGTGGGACGGCCGCGGGTTCGACCGCATTCTTGCCGACGTGCCCTGTTCCGCGACCGGCGTCGTGCGCCGCCACCCGGATGCCAAGTGGCTGCGGCGCGAAACGGACATCGCGACGTTCGTGCGTACGCAGGGAGAAATTCTCGACGCGCTGTGGCGGGTGCTCGTGCCCGGTGGTAAATTGCTGTATGCGACCTGCTCGCTCTTTCCCGAGGAGAACAGTCGCCAGGTCGCGGCCTTCGCCGCGAGACAAGAAGACTGCATGAGGCTGCCCGTAGCCGGACTGCCCGAACTGACGCTGCTGCCTTCCGAGGAACATGACGGTTTCTACTATGCGCTGCTGGAAAAGCAGGCCTAGCCTGGCAGGGCGATGCCTCGGGCTGGCGCTGGCGGCGCTGCTGTCGTTCGCGTCTCTGGCCGGCGCAGCGGAGATCGAGGTGAAGCACGCCGAGATCCTGCCCGGTGAGGAATCCTGGCTGCTCGATGCCGAGTTTGCCGTCGACCTCGGCCCCCGCCTGGAAGAGGTCGTCGCGCACGGCGTGCCCCTCTATTTCGTCGCCGAATTCACATTGACCAAGACGCGCTGGTATTGGGTGGACGAGCATGCCGCCGGTAAAAAACAGACCTGGCGGCTTTCCTATCACGCACTGACTCGGCAATACCGCCTGTCTTCCGGCGCGCTGCACCAGAATTTCATCACACTGGAGGAGGCGCTGGGCGTGCTGGCGCGCCTGCGCAACTGGCCGGTGGCCGACAAGAACGCGCTGAAGGCCGGCGAACCCTACATTGCGGCGCTGCGCCTGAAGCTGGATCTTACCCAGTTGCCAAAGCCCCTGCAGGTCGGCGCCATCGGCAGCAAGGAGTGGAACATTCCGGCCGAGGTGAAGCGCTGGAGCTTTACCCCGCCCGCCGCGGCGGCAGAGAAATGAGAGCGCTCCTCATCGTTGCCGCGGCCTTCGCCGCCATCATGCTCTTCCTGCTGACGTCGGCGTCCGCCAACACGGCGCTCTTCGCCGGACAATACCGCCTGCTGCTGGGTTTCACGGCGGCCGCCGCCGCCACGCTGCTCGGCCTGGTGCTGTGGCAGTTGCACCAGCTCTGGCGAGAGCATCGCACGCAGACCTTCGGCTCGCGGCTCAAGCTGCGCCTGATGCTGATGTTCGCGCTGATGGCGGTCGGTCCCGGCGTGCTGGTGTATGCCGTATCGCTGCAGTTCGCCGTGAAGAGCATCGAGTCCTGGTTCGACGTGCGCGTGGACAGGGCACTGGAGGGCGGCCTCAATCTCGGTCGCAACGCGCTCGACTATCTGTTGGCCAACCTGTCGGAAAAGGGGCGCACCATGGCGCTCGATCTCGGCGATGCATCGGATGCCACGCGCGCGGCGCAGTTGAACAGGCTGCGTGAGCAGGCCGGCGTGCAGACCGCCACGCTGCTCTCGGCAGGCGGCCAGGTGATCGCCAGCAGTTCCTCGGCCGAACGCACCGCGTTGCTGCCAGACCTGCCTTCGCCCGCGCAATTGCGCCAGGCGCGCCCGGGCCGCGGCGTCTCCTCCGTGGAAGGCGATGCCACGACAGGCCTGACGCTGCGCGTGCTGGTGCCGGTGGCCTCGCGTTCCTTTTCCGGCGAGATCCAGATACTGCAACTGTCCCAGCCGGTGCCGGCGTCGATCGCCGCCAACGCCGAGAGCGTTCAGGCGGTCTATCGGGACTATCAGGAGTTGTCGCTGGCGCGTAGCAGCCTGAAGTGGATGTACTTCCTGACCCTGACCCTGGCCCTGCTGCTTTCGCTGTTTGCCGCCATCGCCCTGGCCTTCCTGCTGGCGCGCAGGCTGAGCGCGCCGCTGTCCATTCTCGCCCGCGGCACCGAGGCGGTGGCGGCGGGCGACTATTCGCCGCGTGAGACGGTGTCCACGCGAGACGAGCTGGGCGTATTGACGCAGTCTTTCAGCCAGATGACGCGCCAGCTGGGCGAGGCCCGCGCGCAAGCGGAAAGCAGTCGGGCCGAAACGGAAGCTGCGCGCGCCTACCTGGAGAGCGTGCTGGGCAATCTGTCGGCTGGCGTACTGGCCTTCGATACCGACAGCCGGCTGCGCGCCGCCAACGACGGCGCCCGCGCCATCCTGCGCGACGACCTGGCCGATGTGCAAGGACAATCCCTGTCCGGCTGGACGCGGCATCTTGAGTTGCGCGAGGCCATCGCGGCCGGCGGCACCGAGCGGTCGGGCGAGTGGCAGTGCGAGATCGAGATGCAGAACGGCGCCGGCGTGCCGCAGGCGCTGCTGGTGCGCGGTTCGCGCCTGCCCGAGGCTTCCGGCGGCGGCTGCGTGGTGGTGTTCGACGACATCACCCAGCTCATCGCTGCGCAGCGCTCCGCAGCCTGGGGCGAGGTGGCGCGTCGCCTGGCGCATGAAATCAAGAATCCGCTCACGCCGATCCAGCTCTCCGCCGAACGCCTCGCGCACAAGCTGGCGGACAAGCTTGCCGGCACCGACCGCGAGATGCTGGAGCGTGCGACGCAGACCATCGTGAACCAGGTCGAGGCGATGAAGCACATGGTGAACGACTTCCGCGACTATGCGCGGATGCCGCCGCCCCAGATCGGCGCGCTCGACCTCAATGGCCTCGTCGGGGAGGTGCTGGGCCTTTACGAGACCTCGCGCGCGCGCCTGGCCGTGGATCTCGCAGAGGGGCTGCCGCGCGTGGCCGGAGACGCGGCGCAATTGCGCCAGGTGATTCACAATCTGGTGGCCAACGCCGAGGATGCACTGGCCGAGGTGGCCGAGCCGGAGATCCGCATCAGCACACGCGCCGAGGGGCGCGGCGCCGTGCTGGCGGTCGGCGACAATGGCAGCGGCTTTCCCAAGGAAATACTCGCCCGCGCGTTCGAGCCCTACGTGACGACCAAGGCGAAGGGCACCGGGCTGGGACTGGCCATCGTGAAGAAGATCGTGGATGAACATCACGGACAGATCGAGATCGCCAATGCCGCGCCACATGGCGCGCAGGTCAGGATACGGCTGCCGTTGGCGGCCTGAGCGCCGTCCCGACACAAGGGCGGCCGCAGCCAAGGGCATGGAGCCGCATTGCGGCGAACAACCGTCACTCCCTTCCGCGGGAAGGGGGGGCGGGGGGATGGTGGGAATATATGGCAAACATACTGGTTGTTGACGACGAAGCCGGCATCCGCGAGCTGCTCTCGGAAATCCTCCGCGACGAGGGCTACGACGTGCAGCTGGCCGAGCATGCCGCGGCGGCGCGCGCCGCGCGCCACGCGGCGCGCCCCGATCTGGTGCTGCTCGACATCTGGATGCCGGACACCGACGGCATCACGCTGCTCAAGGAATGGTCGGCCGCCGGCCAGCTCAACATGCCGGTGGTGATGATGTCCGGCCACGGCACCATCGACACGGCGGTGGAAGCCACGCGCATCGGTGCGCAGGACTTCCTGGAAAAGCCGATCGCGCTGCAAAAACTGCTTTCGGCTGTCAGGCGCGCTCTGCAGAAGGCGGCGGTGTCCGCCGTCCGCACCGAGCTGACTTTGGCTGCGTTCGCGCGCGCCGCGCCGCTGCGCGACCTGAAGAAGCGCCTCGATCAGGTCGCCGCGAAAAGCCGCGTGCTGATGCTCAAGAGCGGCACAGGCAGTCTGGCGGAATTGTGCGCACGCAGCCTGCAGGCGCCGGGCAAGGCCTGGCTCGACCTGACCCATCACGGCCAGCCGCTGGCGCTCGAGGCGCTGGAGCAGGCGGCGGGCGGCATGCTGTTCGCCGCCGAACTGGCGACGCTCTCCCGCCTGCAGCAGAAGAACCTCGCCTTCGCGCTCGATCGCCTGGAGAAATATGACTTGCGCCTGGTAGCGGCCAGCGTGCAAAGTGCGGCCGAGCTGGCGTCGGCGGGATTCGACGAGGCGCTGCTGCGCCGCCTGGCAGAAGTCAGCCTCGGCGCGCCGGGTCTGGCCGACCTGAAGGACGAGGTGCCGGAAATCGCCGCCCAGATCCTCACCCATCTGGTCGAGGCCGGCGAGGTACCGCTGCGACGCTTGTCCACGGCGGCGCTGAATGCCCTGCGCAATCAGAAGTGGGCGGGCGGGTACGCGGAACTGAGGAATGCCGTGCGCTCGCTGGCGCTGGGCGCGCTGGAGGAGGAAATCGCCGTCGAGGAGGTGTCGAGCCTGCTGGCGCCGCAACCTTCTGCCGCCGCGCAGGCCCTGCCGCTCGACCTGCCGCTGCGCGAGGCGCGTGAAGCGTTCGAGCGCGTCTATTTCGAGCATCACCTGCAGATCGAGGGCGGCAACATGACGCGTCTGGCGGAGAAGACCGGCCTGGAGCGCACCCATCTCTATCGCAAACTCAAGGCGCTGGGCATTTCGAGCGGGCGCAAGGGGGAAGAGCAATGAAGATCATCATCCTCGGTGCCGGCCAGGTCGGCACCTCCGTGGCGGAAAGCCTGGTGTCCGAAGCCAACGACATCACCGTGGTCGACACCGATGCCACGCGTCTTGCCACGCTTCAGGACCGTCTCGATCTGCGCACCGTGACGGGAAACGCCTCGAGTCCGTCGGTGCTGCGTCAGGCTGGCGCGGAGGATGCGGACATGCTGATCGCCGTGACGCAGAGCGATCAGACCAACCTGTGCGCCTGCAAGACGGCGCATGCCCTGTTCAACCTGCCGACGCGCATTGCGCGCGTGCGCTCTTCGGATTTCGCCGATTACGCCGAATTGTTCACGCCGGAGAACTTCGCCGTCGATTTCTCCCTCTGTCCGGAGCAGATCGTCACCGACTACATCGTCAAGATGATCGAGTTTCCCGAGGCGCTGCAGGTGCTGGAGTTCGCGGACGGGCTGGTCAGCCTGGTGGCCGTGCGCGCATTCGGCGGCGGTCCGCTGGTCGGCCATCCGCTGAAGGACATCCGCAAGCACATTCCCCAGGTCGATGCGCGCGTTGCCGCCATCTTCCGCCTCGACACGCCGATCATCCCGGAGGGCGACACGGTGATCGAGGCCGGCGACGAGGTGTTCTGCCTGGCGGCGACGAAAAGCATCCGCCAGGTGATGCGCGAACTGCGCCGCATGGACAAGCCGGTCAAGCGGATCATGATCGTCGGCGGCGGCAACATCGGCTACCGGCTGACGCGCGCCATCGAGAACGACTACCAGGTGAAAGTGATCGACCACAACAAGCGCCACGCGGAATGGCTGGCCGAAAACGTCAGCAATGCGCTGGTTCTGCAGGGCGATGCAACCGACGAGAAATTGCTCGAGGACGAGAACGTCGACCAGATGGACATGTTCATCGCGCTGACCAACGACGACGAGAACAACATCATGGCGGCGCTGCTGGCCAAGCGCATGGGCGCCAAGCGCGTCGTGGCGCTGATCAACCGGCGAGCGTATGCCGAACTGGTGCAGGGCAGCCAGATCGACATCGCCATCTCGCCGGCGCAGACCTCCATCGGCACCCTGCTGGCCCGCGTGCGGCGCGGAGACGTGGCGGCGGTGCACAGCCTGCGCCGGGGCGCCGCCGAGGCGCTCGAGCTGGTGGTGCACGGTGACGAGAAATCCTCCCAGGTGGTGGGTCGCCGCATCGAGGAGTTGCCGATGATCAAGGGCGCCACCATCGGCGCCATCGTGCGCAAGCTGCCGCAGAAGGAAACCGTGGTGCTGCGCGACGACCTGGCCGAGGAACGGCAGTACAAGGTGATCATGGCGCACCACGACACAGTGATCCAGTCCGGCGACCACGTCATCGTCTTCGTCGTCTCGAAGCGCCTGGTGCCGAAGGTGGAGAAGCTCTTCCAGGTCGGCTTCGCCTTCGTGTGATCCGCGGCGCCCGAGCGATGGAGCGCGGTCGATGAGCAACCCGTTGGCGGTATTGCGCGTTTTCGCGCTGGTGCTGCTGGTATTCGCCTTGACGCTGCTGCCGCCTGCCGCGGTTGCCCATATCAGCCTGGATGCCGCCGCGGACAGGTTTCCCTTTGCCACCGCCTTTGCGGTCACGTTTATTGTGGCGTCGTTGATGTGGCTGCTCACGCGGCGACACACCGACGAGCTGCGCGTGCGGGACGGTTTTCTGCTGGTGTCCCTGGTCTGGGTGCTGGTGCCCGTGTTCGCCGCCATTCCCTTCGTGGTGTTCTTCCCGGCGATGAGCTTCACCGATGCCTACTTCGAGGCCGTGTCGGGGCTTACCACGACCGGGGCCACGGTGATCGAGGGGCTGGACACGCTGCCCTTCTCCGTCAATCTGTGGCGTGCCGAACTGGTCTTCCTCGGCGGCATGGGCCTGATCGTGCTGGCGGTGGCCATCCTGCCCCTGCTCGGCGTTGGCGGGCGCCAGCTGTTCTCGGCGGAGTCGCCCGGACCCATCAAGGAAACCAAGCTGACGCCGCGCATGGCGCAGACGGCAAAGGGACTCTGGCTGGTCTACCTTGCCCTGGCCATCGCCTGCACGCTCGGCTACGTCTGGGCCGGCATGGGCTGGGGCGATGCCTTCATCCACATGTTCACAACTCTCGGCCTGGGCGGCTTTTCGAGCCACGATGCCTCCTACGCCTACTTCAACTCGCCGCGCATCGAGGCGGTGGCCATTGTCTTCATGACGCTGGCCGGCATGAACTTCGCCACGCACTTCATGGTGATGCGCCGGCGTTCGCTCTCCTTCTATTGGCTCGACCCGGAGATCCGCTGGTACGTCAGCGTGATGTACGCCAGCGTGCTGGGCATTGCCGCCTATCTCTGGCTGGCCGGCACCTATCCGGATTTCATCACGGCGCTGCGCTTTGCCGCCTTCAACGTGGTGTCCATCGCCACCACCACCGGCTTTGCCAACACCGATTACGCGCAGTGGCCCTTCTTCGCACCCTTGTGGATGCTGTTCCTGTGCAGTTTCGTCACCTGCGCCGGTTCGACCGGCGGCGGCCTCAAGATGATGCGCGCCATCATCGTCTTCCGCCAGGTGATGCGCGAGATCGTCAGGACGGTGCATCCGAACGCGGTGCGCGCGGTCAAGCTGTCCGGCGCGCCCCTGCCCAACAAGATCATTTTCGCCGTGCTGGCCTTCTGCTTCGCCTACATGGTGATCATCGTCTCGCTGACGCTGCTGATGGTCTTCTCAGGCCTCGATGTCGTCACCGGCTTTTCCGCCGTGGTGGCGAGCTTCAACAACACCGGGCCCGGCCTGGGCGAGGTCGGCCCGGCCACCACCTACAAGTCGTTGACGGACTTTCAGACCTGGGTGTGCAGCATCGCCATGCTGCTCGGCCGGCTGGAGATCTTCACGCTGCTGGTGGTGTTCTCTCCCACCTTTTGGAGAAAGTAGTGGATCGTCTGCTCGCCGTCATCCAAACCTTTTCGCGCATCGCAATGGTGTTTGGCTTGGCGCTGCTGCTGCCGATCGGCGTTTCCTTGTGGATCGGCGATGGCGCGCACGGCGCTTTCGATGAGGCCTTGCTCGGGACGCTGGCTGGTGGCGGCATCGTCATGCAGGCGACGCAGCGATTCCGCCGGGAGTTGCGCGCCAACGACGGCGTGCTGCTGGTGGTGATGTGCTGGCTGCTGCTGCCGGCCATTGCCGCCGTGCCCCTGCTGCTCGGCATACCCGAACTGCGCGTCGCCGACGCGTATTTCGAGGCGGTATCGGGACTGACGGCCACCGGGGCGAGCGCGCTTTCCGGACTGGACCGCCTGCCGCCTTCGCTCAACCTGTGGCGCACCGAGCTGCACTGGATCGGCGGCCTGGGCATCATCGTGCTGGCGGTGGCGATCCTGCCGATGCTCGGCGTCGGCGGCCGGCAACTGATGAAGGCGGAGGTGCCCGGCCCGGTCAAGGAGGCCGGCATCACGCCGCGCGTGACGGAAACCGCCAAGGGGTTCTGGGTCATCTACATCGTGCTGACCGTCCTGTGCACACTGGCTTACGGCCTGTTCGGCATGGACTGGCTGGACGCGCTGACCCATGCCTTCAGCACGGTGGCGCTGGGCGGCTTCTCCAGCCACGACGCCAGCCTGGGCTTCTTCAATTCACCGGCGCTGGAGGCGATCACCATCGTCTTCGCCCTGATTTCTGGCATGAGCTATGTAACGCATTTCGCCGCCCTCTCCGGCCGCAGCCTTCGGCCCTACTGGCGCGACGGGGAGGTGCCCTTCTATCTGGGGGTGCTCGGCGCGAGTGTGCTGCTGATCGCGGCCTATCTCTGGCACGACAACTATTACACCGAGTTTGCCACCGCGCTGCGCCACGCCGCCTTCAATACGGTGTCGGTGGCGACCACGCTCGGCTACGCTTCCACCGACTATTCGAAATGGCCCTTCTTCGCCCCGCTGTGGATGCTGTTCCTGTGCAGCTTTGTGACCTGCTCCGGTTCGACCGGCGGCGGCATCAAGATGATGCGCGCCATCGTCCTGTACAAGCAGGTCTTCCGCGAGATCACCCACGCCATGCACCCGAACGCGACGACCTACGTCAAGTTCGGCGGCACGATCGTGTCGAACAAGATCATCCTGGCAGTGCTCGGTTTCGGCTTCCTCTACATGGCCAGCACCATCCTGTTTACACTGGTTCTGGCGGCGAGCGGGCTGGATATCGTGAGCTCCTTCTCCGCGGCGGTGGCCTGCTTCAACAATACCGGCCCCGGCCTCGGCCTGGTCGGGCCGGACAGCAATTACGGCGTTTTCAACGATTTTCAGATCTGGGTCTGCAGCTTTGCCATGCTGCTCGGCCGGCTGGAAATATTCACCCTTTTAGTCGTCCTGACACCGGCTTTCTGGCGCAAGTAGTAAACTCGCGCCATGAACAAGCCCAAGAACGACACTTTTCTCCGCGCCCTGCTGCGTCAGCCTACCGAACATACCCCTGTCTGGCTGATGCGCCAGGCGGGCCGCTACCTGCCCGAGTACTGCGAGACGCGCCGACGCGCCGGCAGCTTCATGGATTTGTGTCGCAACCCGCAGTTGGCCACCGAAGTCACGCTGCAGCCGCTGGCACGCTACGATCTCGACGCGGCGATCCTGTTTTCCGACATCCTGACCGTGCCCGACGCGATGGGCCTCGGCCTGTATTTCGTCGAGGGCGAGGGGCCGAAGTTCGAGCGTCCGCTGCGCGAAGAGTGGGAAATTCGCAATCTGACCGCCCCCGATCCCGACGTGGAACTGCGCTATGTCATGGATGCGGTGGCGGAGATCCGCCGCGCGCTGGGCAATTCGGTGCCGCTGATCGGCTTTTCCGGCAGTCCGTTTACCCTGGCTTGCTACATGATCGAGGGCGGCGCCTCGGACGATTTCCGCACCATCAAGGCCATGCTCTATGATCGTCCGGACCTGCTGCACCATGTGCTGGAAGTGAATGCCGGCGCAGTGACTGCTTACCTCAACGCCCAGGTCGAATCCGGCGCCCAGGCCGTGATGATCTTCGACACCTGGGGGGGCGCACTCTCCCACCGCGCCTATCGGGAGTTCTCGCTTGCCTATATGGAGCGCATCGTGGACGGCCTGATGCGCGAGCACGGCGGGGCACGCGTCCCGTGCATCGTGTTCACCAAGGGCGGCGGGCAATGGCTGGAGGAGATCGCTTCAATTGGATGCGACGCTGTCGGCCTGGACTGGACCACCGACATCGGCGCGGCGCGCAAGCGTGTCGGCGACAAGGTGGCGCTTCAAGGCAATCTCGACCCGGTAGCGCTGTTCGCGCAGCCGGAAAAAATAGCCCGGGAAGCCTGCGCGATCCTCGATGCCTTCGGGCCCGGCAGCGGCCACGTCTTCAATCTCGGCCATGGTATTTCCCAGTTCACGCCGCCCGATCATGTTGCTGCGCTGGTGAATGCCGTTCACGAACACAGCCGCAAACAGCGTCAAATCTAGGCCTTCGCGACCCCCTCGCCAGAACCCAGACGGGGCGCGGCTTGGCGCGATGCCCCGTCGAAAAACCGCATGAAAAAAGGCGTTCCGGGAGGGCCTGTGGACTTGACTTATGCACAAGAGCCTGAATCAGCCATGAAAACCGGCTTTTCCTCGGTGGATTTCGGCTGAATTTTTATCTTGTTGTTTTTAAATAGTATTAATAATGCTATTTTCCGGGCAAAGCAAGGAAATGCCTTGCCTGATGCGGGTTTAAGCCAAGCGCGAAGGTGTTTCCCACAAAGTTATCCACAGAATTTGTGGACAAGAATATTGCGCTTTTATTGCAGTACGTTAGCGGTGATTTCAATACTTCGCGCGAAGATGTGAAACCAAGCCGAGTGGCACACGAAATTTTTTCGAAATGACCTCGTCGATTGTGCGCGTCGCGCTCGATGTGCCGTTGCCGAGCGGCTTCGACTATCTCTCGCAAGATGCGAATGCCGATGATGTCGGCCGGCGCGTCAGCGTGCCATTCGGCCGCAAAGAGAAGATCGGGGTCGTTCTGGAAGTGCTGGCGTCGAGCGATGTACCGCTTGAAAAGCTCAAGCCGGTGCGCGCCATTCTGCGCGATGCGCCGCCCTTCCCGCCGGACTGGCTGGCGCTGGTCGATTTCTGCAGTCGCTACTATCAGCATCCCATCGGGGAGACCATCGCACTGGCCCTGCCGCCGGCGTTGCGACGGCGCGATGCCCTGCCGCGCATGCCGGACAGGACGGCGTTCCGCATTACGGAAGAAGGCCGTCGCATGTTGCCGCAGCTGGCGCAGCGCAGCATTGCTGCGCGTCTGCTGGCCGCGCTGGTGTTGAGCGGATCGATGTCGCGTCGGGAACTGCGTACGGTATCCGCCGCGGCCGCAAGACGGCTGCCGGATCTGCTGGAGAAGGGCTGGCTTGCCGCAACCATCGATGCGCCCGACCTGAAGGCAATGGCCGGCCCCGATTTGCTTGATGAACAGCGCTTGGCGGTGGACGGCGTGGCGCAGGCTTTCGGACGCTTCGAGCCATTTCTGTTGCACGGCGTCACCGGCAGCGGCAAGACGGAAGTGTATTTGCGCCTGATCGATCGGGTGCTTGGGCGGGGTGGCCAGGCCTTGGTGCTGGTGCCGGAGATCGCGCTGACGCCGCAGTTCGAGGCGAGGGTGAGCAATCGCTTTCCCGGTGCGCGGCTGGTCAGCCTGCACAGCAGCTTGGCCGATGGCGCCAGGGCGGCGGGATTTCTCCAGGCCATGAATGGCGAGGCGGACATCGTGCTGGGTACGCGGTTGTCGGTGTTCACGCCGATGCCGCGATTGGGATTGCTGGTGGTCGACGAAGAGCACGACGCCTCGTTCAAGCAGCAGGAGGGCATGCGCTACTCGGCGCGCGACGTGGCGGTGTGGCGCGCCAAGCAGCGCGGCGTGCCTGTCGTTCTCGGTTCCGCCACGCCCTCGCTTGAAAGCTGGGCCGCTGCGCAGGCCGGCCGCTACCGCCTGCTGGCGTTGCCACGCCGGGCGGTGGCCGAAGCCCTGCCCGACGTGCGCTGCGTCGACATACGGCGCGAGAAACTGCAGGACGGCATGAGCGAGCACTTGCTGCGGGCGCTTGCCCACCGGCTGGAACGCGGCGAGCAGAGCCTGGTATTCCTCAACCGCCGCGGTTACGCGCCGGTGCTGGCCTGTCCTTCATGCGGCTGGGTGAGTCGATGCCCGGGTTGTGCAGCGAATCTGGTGGTGCACCTGGCGGATCGACGGCTGCGCTGCCACCATTGCGGGCGCGAGGAGCGCATTCCCACCGCCTGTCCGGCCTGCGGCAACCAGGACATCCACCCCTTCGGCCGCGGCACGCAGCGACTGGAAGAAACACTGGCCGCCCGCTATCCGCAGGCACGCATTCTGCGCGTCGACCGCGACAGCGCAAAAAGTCAGTCGCGGTGGCACGGCGTATTGGACGCCATTCACAAGGGCGAGGCCGACATCCTGGTTGGCACGCAGATGCTCGCCAAGGGACACGACTTTCCCCTGCTGACGCTGGTCGGCGTGCTGAACGCCGACGCAGCGCTGTTCGCCGCCGACTTCCGCGCGCCGGAGCGCCTGTTCTCGCAACTGATGCAGGTAGGCGGCCGCAGCGGTCGCGCCGCCCTGCCCGGCGAAGTCCTGATCCAGACGCAGTATCCGGATCACCCCCTCTATCGTGCGCTGGCCGCACATGACTATGCCGCTTTCGCCGCCGCGCAACTAGCCGAGCGCGAGCGGGCCGGCTTTCCGCCCAGCACGCACCAGGCAATGCTGCGTGCGGAAGCGCCGGAGCTTGCCCAGGCGCTGGCATTTCTCAAGGCGGCGGGCGAGTCGGGCCATGCGCTGCGGACCGGCGAGGTGTCGCTCTACGATGCCGTGCCGATGCGCCTGCACCGTCTGGCGCACCTGGAGCGCGCCCAGATGCTGGCCGAATCGCGCAGCCGTCCGGCGCTGCAGGCCTTTCTCGCGCAGTGGGTGGCGGCGATCCGCGGCCTGAAGGCGTCGAAAGCCCTGCGCTGGCATGTCGACGTCGACCCGCTCGAATTCTGATTGCCGCCATAAAGGAGACAACCATGCCGGCCAAGTTCATCCCCCATACTGGCTACGTCGAGTACCCGCCCGATGTCATGGCGCGGCGGGCGAACGACTTCTATGCCGACATGAATCGGCGGCGCACCATACGCGAATTCTCGGATCGCCCCGTGCCGCGCGGCGTCATCGAGGATTGCCTGCGCACGGCGGGAACCGCGCCGAGCGGCGCCAATCTGCAGCCGTGGCAGTTCGTGGTGGTGGAAGATCCCGTGAAGAAGCGCGAAATCCGCCTGGCCGCGGAGCAGGAGGAGCGCGAGTTCTACAACGGCAAAGCGCCCCAGGAATGGCTGGATGCCCTCGAGCCGCTGGGGACGGATGAGCACAAGCCGTTCCTCGAGATCGCCCCCTGCCTCATCGTCGTCTTCGAGAAGACGCACACTGCATTGCCCGACGGGCGCCGCATCAAGAACTACTATATCTCCCAGTCGACCGGCCTTGCCTGCGGCCTGCTGATCGCCGCCGTGCACCACGCCGGCCTCGTGTCGCTCACGCACACGCCGAGCCCGATGAAATTCCTCAACGGCATACTGGGCCGCAACAGCGACGAACGGCCGTTCCTGATTCTGGTGGCGGGGTATCCCGCCGGGGCTGTGCAGGTGCCAGACATCCGGCGCAAGCCCTTGTCGGAGATCGCCGTCTTTGTCTAGGGCTTGTTCTCAATGGCTTTGTCGGATGCGTTGCGGCCTTCCAGCACGAACCAGGCGTAGGCCGCCGCCTGCATGAGAAACATGGCCGCAAAGGCGGCGCGGTAGGCCGCGCTCGTGTCGATACCGACGGCGAGCAGGCCTTCGACGACAAGGCCGATGCCCCATTGCAGGCTGAAGGCGCCGACGAAGGCAAGCAGGTTCAATGCCGTGGTGACGCGGCCGGACAGAGCCTGCGGAAACAGCGCCGCCAGCAGCGCATAGCCCAGCGTGCCGGTGCTGACGAAAAGCGCGAAGCCGGCCCACAGCGGCAGCGTCGGGCCGAGGCCGAGGATGATGGCGGCTTCGCAGGCGAGCGCCAGGACGCTGCCGCCCGAGAGCAGCATGATCGGCCGAATGCCGGCGCGCGCCAGGCGCGTGGCCAGGGTGGCGACGCCGAGGTTGCAGGCGAGCATGGCCAGTCCCATGGCCAGCAGATGTTCGGCGGCGACGGCGCGCGAGGTGCCGGACACATTCATCAGCCACGGCACGGCCCACAGGCCTTGCAGCGCCATGAAGGCGCCGGGAAAGAGCGCCATCTGCGGCGCGAAACGCCAGAATCGGCGATCGCGGAAGATCGCCGCCACGCTGGACAACTGATCCTTCAGGCTGCCGGCCTGGGTTTCCGCATTCTGCGCCGGCAGGGAGAAGTATATGAAAGCGGCGGCAACGAGAGCGGCTACGGCCAGCACGATGAAAGCGCCGCGCCAGCCGAGGATCGGCAAGGCCAGTTCGAGGGGCACGCTGGCGGTGAGCGCGCCGAGGCCGCCTGCCGCCATGATGGCGCCGGTGAGCGAAGCCTGCTTCTCCGGCGGAAACCACTGCAGGAAGCCCTTGAAGGATGCCATCAGGCAGGCCGACACGCCCAGACCGATCAGACCGCGGGCGAGGGCCAGTTCTGTCAGGTCGCGGCCGAAGGCGAAGAGTGCTGCCCCGGTAGCGGCGATCAGCAGGAGGCCCGCCTCGACCTTGCGCGGCCCGTAGCGGTCGAGCAGGATGCCAAGCGGAATCTGGAAGGCGCCGAACACCAGCAGATAGGTGCTGGTGAGCAGGCCGAGGTCGGCCGGCGAGAGCGCCAGTTCGTTCGACAGCACCGGCGCGATGACGGCATTGGCGTTGCGCAGGAAATACGACAGGTAGTAGCCGACCGCGAAGGGCAGGAAGACGCGCAGCCAGAGGTTCATGTCAGCCATTCTGCCGCAGCCACTCGAGGCGACCGCGCAGTTTTTCCGCCCAGCCCTCCGACAGGCCCGGCGTCCAGGCGAGGCGCGAAAGTTCCTCGGCGTCCGGGCGATGGCTGCGCGTCACCTGCCACAGGCGGTGCAGCGTGACTGGATCCGGATAGCGCTCGAGCAGTTCGAACGGATCGCCGGCGGCGATGGTGCCGCTGTCGATGACGCGGCAGTACCAGCCGGTGATGCCGCGCTCGGCGACGAGCTGCAGCGCATTCTCCAGGCCAAAGCGTGCGTTGATCTTCCAGCAGGGGCTGCGCGGTTGCGTCACCTGCACGCGGGCCGCACCGATGCGGAAGATGTCGCCGACGCACACGTTGTCCTCCGTCCAGCCGGCGGTCGACACGTTCTCGCCGATGCTGCCGGGCACGAATGCCTCGGCACTCGCCGGAAAGGCCGCACGCAGCACCGCATAGTGCTCGGCGGGATAGTGGTGCAGCGCCTTGTCCGGCCCGCCGTGCACGCGGCGGTCGGCTTGCGCGTCGCCCACCAACCCTTGCGGGCCGAGCAAGACCGGGCCGGACACGGCCAGCTTCACGATCCCCGAGGGATGCCCTTCCGGCGGCAGCGGCCGCACCCCGCCGGCGAAGACGGCGTCGATCATGCGGAGAGTTTCGCCAGAGCGCCGGTTTGGGCGGATTCGATGGCATCGAGCGCGCCGATCGAGATGCCGAGGTCGCGCAGCCGCCCGTCGGAGAGACCGTAGATCCAGCCATGCACCGCGACGGACTGGCCGGCCTGCCAGGCGTCGCGCAGGATGGTGGTGCGGGCGACGTTGATGACCTGCTCGATGACATTGAGTTCGCACAGGCGGTCTAGTGCCGCGTCGTCGCTCAGCGGTGCCAGCAGGCCGGCGTGCTTGTCGCGCACGTCCTGGATATGGCGCAGCCAGTTGTCGATGAGGCCGAGCCGGTCGCCGAACAACGCCGCGCGCACGCCGCCGCAGCCATAGTGGCCGCAGACGATAATATGCTTCACCCTCAGCACGTCGACGGCGAACTGCATGACGGAGAGGCAGTTGAGGTCGGTGTGCACCACGACATTGGCGACATTGCGATGCACGAACACCTCGCCCGGCGCCAGCCCGGTGATCTGGTTGGCCGGCACGCGGCTGTCGGAGCAGCCGATCCACAGATACTCCGGCGCCTGCAGGCGGGACAGCTTGTCGAAGAATTCCGGCTCCTGGGCGAGCATCCTCTCAGCCCAATTGCGGTTGTTCTCGAAGAGATGCTTGAGGGTCATGGGCCGAATTCTAGCAGTGCCCCGCGCCCTGGTATCAATTGCGGGCACCGGTATAATCCTCGCCCATGCTGATCATCTTCAAATCGAAGGCTGCGGGCGACGTCATGATGTTCGGCGACGTGGCTTACGCCATGATGGACATCATGGGCAAGCCACGCACCGAAAAAGGCATCGTTACCGCCGAGCAATTGCCCGGGGCGATTGCTCGCCTGAAGGCCGCCGTGACGCAGGACAAGTCGGCCAACCCGGCCATCGACCACGACGAACGCCACTTCGAGAAGACGCCCGAGGGCGGCAAGCGCGAGCACGTCAGCCTGGCGCGCCGCGCCGTGCCGCTGATCGAACTCCTGGAGTTTTCCCTGAAGGAAAACGAGCCGGTGGTCTGGGGCGTCTAGAGCACGGGCGCCAGCCAGCGCTCCGCTTCCGCAGTCGCCATCCCCTTGCGCTTAGCATAGTCCTCGAGCTGGTCGCGGCCGATCTTCGTCACGGCGAAGTAGCGCGCTTCGGGGTGGGCGAGGTAGAAACCCGACACCGAGGCGGCCGGGTGCATGGCAAAGGATTCGGTGAGCGCCATGCCGGTGTGCCGTTCCGCATCGAGCAGGGCGAAGAGCGGGCCCTTCTCGGTGTGGTCGGGGCAGGCGGGATAGCCGGCGGCGGGGCGGATGCCGCGGTACTTTTCCTCGATCAATTCTTTGTTGGAAAACGCTTCGTCGGCGGCATAGCCCCAGAACTCGCGCCGCACACGCTGGTGCAGGTGCTCGGCGAAGGCTTCCGCCAGGCGGTCGGCCAGCGCCTTGAGCAGGATGGCGTTGTAGTCGTCGTGCTGCGCCGCGAATTCGGCGAGCTTCTTCTCGATGCCAATGCCGGCGGTGACGGCGAAGGCGCCGATGTAATCCGCCACGCCGGAGGCCTTCGGCGCGACGAAATCCGACAGGCAGTAGTTCGGTTTCCCTTCTGGCCGCGCCTGCTGTTGGCGCAGGTTGTGCCAGATCAGTCGCAGCGTCTGGCGCGATTCGTCCGTGTAGAGCTCCACGTCGTCGCCGACGGCATTCGCCGGGAAAAGTCCGTACACGCCGTTGGCGGTGAGCCATTTCTCTTCGACGATGCGCTCGAGCATGGCCTGCCCGTCGGCGAACACCTGCCGCGCCGTCTCGCCGACGGTCGGGTCGTCGAGAATCGCCGGATAGGATCCCGCCAAGTCCCAAGTCTGGAAGAACGGCGCCCAGTCGAAGAAGGGCACCAGCGCGGCGAGGTCGTAATCGGCCAGCGCCTGCACGCCGAGCTGCTTCGGTTTCGTCGGCGCGTGATCCGTGAAGCGGCAGCGATTGGCGCGTGCCGCCTCCAGCGAAACAAGCTGCACGCCCTGCTTGCGGCTGTGCTGCTCGCGCACCTTGGCGTAGTCGGCGGCGATGCCGGCGCGGTAGTCCGGGCCCTGCTCGACGGAAGTCAGGCTCGACACCACGCCGACGGCGCGCGAGGCGTCGGGTACGTATACCGTCGTGCCCGAATAGTTGGGCGCGATCTTGATCGCCGTGTGGGCACGGCTGGTGGTGGCGCCGCCGATCAGCAGCGGCTGCGTGAAGCCCTGGCGTTCCATCTCGGCGGCGACATGGGCCATCTCCTCGAGCGAGGGCGTGATGAGGCCGGACAGGCCGATCACATCGGCGTGGTGTTCGCGCGCCGCGGCGAGAATCTTGTCCGTGGCGACCATCACGCCGAGGTCGACCACCTCGTAGTTGTTGCAGGCGAGCACCACGCCGACGATGTTCTTGCCGATGTCGTGCACGTCGCCCTTTACCGTGGCGATGACGATCTTGCCTTTCGTGGAGGCGCCGCCCTGCGCCTTGTCCGCCTCGATGAAGGGCAGCAGGTGGGCCACCGCCTGCTTCATGACGCGGGCCGATTTCACCACTTGCGGCAGGAACATCTTGCCGGCGCCGAAGAGGTCGCCGACGACGTTCATGCCGTCCATCAGCGGACCCTCGATGACGTCGAGCGGGCGCTTCGAGTCAAGGCGCGCTTCCTCGGTGTCGGCGACGATGAAGTCGGTGATGCCCTTCACCATGGCGTGGGCAAGGCGCTCGCGCACCGGCTTGTCGCGCCAGGCGAGGTCCTGCGTGATTTCCTTCGTGCCACCCTTCACGCTGGCCGCGATGTCCACCAGCCGCTCGCCGGCGTCCGGGCGACGGTTGAGCACCACGTCTTCGACGCGTTCGCGCAGGTCGGCGGGGATGGCTTCGTACACGCCGAGCTGGCCGGCGTTGACGATGCCCATCGAGAGCCCGGCCTGGATGGCGTGGTAGAGGAATACGGTGTGGATGGCTTCGCGCACCGGGTCGTTGCCGCGGAAGGAAAATGACACGTTGGAGATGCCGCCCGAGACCTTGGCGCCGGGCAGGTGGGCGCGGATCCAGCGCGTCGCCTCGATGAAGTCGACGGCGTAGTTGTCGTGCTCCGCGATGCCGGTGGCGATGGCGAAGACGTTCGGGTCGAAGATGATGTCCTCGGCCGGGAAACCGATGCCGGTGAGCAGGTCGTAGCAGCGCTTGCAGATGGCCGTCTTGCGCGCATAGGTGTCGGCCTGGCCCTGCTCGTCGAAGGCCATGACGATCACTGCCGCGCCGTAGCGCCTGACCTTGCGTGCCTGCTCGAGAAATTTCGCCTCGCCTTCCTTCAGCGAGATGGAATTGACGATGCCCTTGCCCTGCAGGCATTTCAGGCCCGCCTCGATCACCTCCCACTTCGACGAGTCGACCATCACCGGCACGCGGGCGATGTCCGGCTCGGAGGCGATGAGATTGAGGAAGCGCACCATCGCCGCCTGCGAATCGAGCATGGCCTCGTCCATATTGACGTCGATGACCTGGGCGCCGGCCTCGACCTGGTTGCGCGCCACGCTCACCGCCTCGGCGTACTGCTCGTTGAGGATGAGGCGGGCGAAGGCCTTGGAGCCGGTGACGTTGGTGCGCTCGCCGACGTTCACGAACAGGGCATCGTCGCCGACGTTGAACGGCTCCAGGCCGCTCAGACGCAACTGCGGCCGCAGCGCAAAGTCAGCCGCCACGGGACGGCGCGGGGGCATCGTGGCGAGCGCCTGCGCGATGGCGCGGATGTGATCCGGCGTCGTGCCGCAGCAGCCGCCGGCGATGTTGACGAGGCCGTGCCGCGCCCAGTCGGCGATTTCCGCGGCGAGCATTTCCGGCGTCTCGTCGTAGCCGGTCGGCGAGAGCGGATTGGGCAGGCCGGCGTTGGGGTGCGCCGAGACGAAGCAGTCGGCGATGCGCGACAACTCCTCGACGTACTGGCGCAATTCCTTCGCACCCAGCGCGCAGTTGAGGCCGAAGGACAGCGGCCGCGCATGGCGCAAGGAATTCCAGAAGGCCTCCGTCGTCTGGCCGGAGAGCGTGCGGCCGGAGGCGTCGGTGATGGTGCCGGAGATCATGATCGGCAGGCGCCGCCCGATCGCATCGAAGTGCTGCTCGACGGCGAACAGCGCCGCCTTGGCATTCAGCGTGTCGAAGATGGTCTCGACCAGGATGAGGTCGGCGCCGCCGTCGCACAGGCCGCGCACCGCTTCCGTGTAGGCGGCGACCAGTTCGTCGAAGGTGACGTTGCGGTAGCCGGGGTCGTTCACGTCCGGCGAGATCGAGGCGGTGCGCGAGGTGGGCCCCAGCACGCCGGCGACGAAGCGCGGCCTGCCGGGCGTCTTCGCCGAGTATTCGTCCGCCGCCTCGCGCGCCAGCCGGCTGCCGGCGACGTTCAGTTCGTAGGCGAGTGCTTCGAGGCCGTAGTCGGCCTGCGAGAGCGAGGTGGCGTTGAAGGTGTTGGTCTCGACGATGTCGGCGCCGGCGTCGAGGTAGTCGGCATGGATGGCGCGGATCACCTCGGGCTGCGTCAGCAGCAGCAGGTCGTTGTTGCCCTTGAGCTCTTTCGGGTGGTCCGCGAAGCGCGCGCCGCGATAGTCAGCCTCCGCGAGACGGCGGCGCTGGATCATGGTGCCCATGGCGCCGTCCAGGATCAGGATGCGCTGGTCGAGGAGGGCGCGGAGATGTTCGCTGCGATCGGGCTGCATGGCGTATTCGAATCAATAAATAAAAAACCCGTTCGGCTTGTGGGGCGAACGGGCTTGCGCTCGCTTTAGCGGGATTTGTAGGGCGCCCCGCAAGCTGATCTCAAATCGGCGCGAGGCGAACCTTAACCCGGCCGTCAGGCGCTGTCAATTTCAGGAGAAGCTCGGCCCGCTCGCCTTGTAGAACACGCTGCGGTCGGTGCGCAACACGCGGCCGTCGACGCCGAAGTAGGCGTTGAAGTACACGGTTTTCTCCGTGGTGTCCTCGATGCGCCAGGACCAGACCTCCTCCTCGGGCTTGAGGGCGAATTGAAGCTTTTCCTCGGGGCCGCCGAGCAGTCGGCGCGTTTCGTCCTGCGTCAGTCCGGGCACGACGCGGCGGAGGTTCTCCTCGCTGAAGGCCTGGCGGATCTCGCGCACCTTGCCGTCGGGCCCGACGGTGATCATGTAGCAGAAGGTGCCGCTCGGCTGTCCCGAGAATTCGAGCAGCTTGCCGCCGTCGGGCTCCACCCACACCTTGTCGGGTGCGCCCAACCTTGCCCGCAGCTCCGCTTCGGTGGTCGTGCCCGGTGCAAAGCCGCTTACGCCGAAATGGGTACAGCCGGCGCCGACAAGCAGGAGGAGGGTTGCGAATAAAGACCCGATCAGCTTGCGCAAGAGCCGCTTCCTTCCGAACGTAAAATGCCAGTCTAATCCCGCTTCGGCGCGGCATCAAATCCAGCGGAATGCCTCTGCTATACTCGAAGCGCACTCAGGAGAATTGCCATGAAACACCTCGAACCCAAGGCCGCCCATCAGTTCCTGCACGACAATCCGACCGCCCTGTTCATCGACTGCCGCAGCGAGATGGAGTTCCTCTTCGTCGGCCATCCGGTCGGCGCCATGATGATCCCCTGGAACGACGGCCCGGACTGGGACATCAACCCGCATTTCGTCGCCCATGTGAAGAAGGCGGCGAGCGTCGATCGCCCCATCGTCCTCATCTGCCGCAGCGGCAACCGCTCGGTGTCCGCCGGGCAGGCCCTGGAGCAGGCCGGCTTCACCCAGGTATACAACGTGCTGCACGGCTTCGAGGGTGAACTGGACGACCATCACCGCCGCGGCACCAAGGCCGGCTGGCGTTTCGAGGGATTGCCCTGGGAACAGTGTTGAGCGCAATGGAGCCGGCGCCGCCTTCGCGGCGGCGCTTCGGCCTGCCTTGGGAAATCTGGTTCTTTCTGCTGGCTTTTGTCGCCATCCAGTTCTGGCAGTCGCGCGACATGCAGGGCGGCACCATGCCGCCGTTGGCCGGGCAGCTTGCCGATGGGGGCCAGACCAGCCTCGAAACAATGCTGCGCGAGGCCGGCGGCAGGCCGTTGCTGCTGTATGTCTGGTCCAGCGCGTGCCCGATCTGCCGTGCCGAAGAAGGCGCCATCACCTCCCTCGCGCAAGACTGGCCGGTGATGACCCTGGCAATGCAGTCCGGCGATGTCGACACCGTGGCGAAGTTCATGCGGGAGCGCGGCCTGACCTACCCGGCGCTGGTGGATATGCGCGGCGAGATTGCCTGGTCGCTCGGCGTGCGCGCCACGCCGGCCTGGTTCGTCGTCGACCGGCGAAGCGCCATCCGCTTCTCCGGCATCGGCTACACCACCGGCTGGGGTTTGCGCGCCCGGCTGCTTTGGGCGCAAACGTTCTCGTGACATGACGGAACAGCGCTATCCGCCCGCCCGGCTGGCCTGGTTCGTCTGGGGCCTGGGTGCCTTGCTCTACCTCATCGGCTTCTATCAACGCGTGGCGCCGGCTGTCATCACCGACCGGCTGATGACCGATTTCGCCATCGGCGCAGCAGCGCTGGGCAATCTCTCGGCCTTCTATTTCTATTCCTACGTGGCGATGCAGATCCCGACCGGCGTCATTGCCGACCGCTGGGGCCCGCGCAAGCTGCTGACGCTCGGCGCCGGCGTCGCGGCACTGGGCACGCTGCTGTTCGCGCTGGCGCCGAACCTGTGGTGGGCCAGCGCCGGCCGCCTGCTCATCGGCGGCTCGGTGGCGGTGGCCTTCGTCTCCATGCTCAAGCTGGCCAGCCACTGGTTCACGCCGCGGCAGTTCACGCTGGCCTCCGGCATGGCGCTGTTCGTCGGCATCGTCGGCGGCGTCTTCGCCGGCGTGCCGCTGCGCCTGCTGGTGGAGGCCTTCGGCTGGCGGCCGGTGATGGGGGTCACCGCCGCGCTGACGGCCCTGCTCTGCGCCGCCATCTGGCTGCGCGTGCGCGACGACCCGGCCGAGGCCGGTTATGCCAGCCACTACAGCGGCGCGCATGGGGAGACCGCGCACGGCTCGATCTGGCATGGCTTGAAGGAAGTGATGTCGTACCGCAATAGCTGGCTGCTGATGATCACGCCGGGCGGCGTGGCCGGCGCGGTGATGACCTTCGCCGGGCTGTGGGGCGTGCCGTGGCTGATGCAGGTATACGGGCTCAACGCGCGCGAAGCGGCGGCCATCGCCTCCGCGCAATTGGTGGCGTGGGCGCTCGGCGGGCCGTTGCTCGGCACCTGGTCGGAGCGCATCGGCCGGCGCAAGCCGCTGTATGTCGCCACCAGCATCCTCGCCCTGCTCGGCTGGGGCGCGGTGATATTCGTGCCGGCGCTGCCGCTGCCGCTCCTGATCGGGCTGATCATGCTGCTCGGCTTCGTCTCGGGCAGCATCATCATCGGCTTCGCCTACGCCAAGGAATCGGTGCCCCTGCGGCTGACCGGGACGGCCTCGGGCGTGACCAACATGGGCACCATGATGGGCGTCATGATCCTGCAGCCGGCGGTGGGCTGGATGCTCGACCGCCACTGGAGCGGCGCGGCGGTCAATGGCGTGCGCGCCTACGATGCCGCGGCCTGGCAGGCCGGCTTCGCGCTGGTGTTCGCCTGGGTGGTGGCGTCCTTGGTCTGCATCGCGCTGACGCGCGAGACGTACTGCAAGCAAGCGGCCAGCTAAAAGTCAGTCCCGGCAATACGGCGATAATGGATCGCTTCGGCGATGTGGGCGCTCGAAATGCGCTCTGCGCCGGCGAGATCTGCGATGCTGCGCGCCACCTTGAGCACGCGGTGATAGGCGCGCGCCGAGAGGTTGAGGCGCGCGATGGCCTGCTTGAGGAGTTGCGCGCCGGCATCGTCGGGCGCGCACAGCTTGTCGATTTCCTTCGTGGCGAGGCGGCTGTTGGGTTTGCCCTGGCGAGCGCGCTGCGCGTGGCGGGCAACAGACACGCGTGCCTGCACCGCCGCCGAGGATTCTCCCGCGGCCTTCCCCTGCAACTCGCCTTCCGCCAGCGCTGGTACTTCGATGGTCATGTCGATGCGGTCGAGCAGCGGGCCCGACAGTTTTCCTCGGTAGCGCGCCACCTGGTCCGGCGTGCAGCGGCAGCGCGCCGCACCGAGGTGACCGCAGGGACAGGGGTTCATGGCGGCGACGAGCTGGAACTGCGCCGGATAATCGATGCGGTGCGCCGCGCGGGAAACGCGGATATGGCCCGATTCGAGCGGTTCGCGCAGCGCTTCGAGCACGCGCCGCTCGAACTCCGGCAGTTCGTCGAGGAACAGCACGCCGTGGTGGGCCAGGGAAATCTCGCCCGGGCGCGGATTCGATCCGCCGCCGACCAGCGCGGCGCTCGAGGCCGTATGGTGCGGTGCCTGATAGGGCCGCCGCTTCCAGTGCGCGATGCGGAAGCCGCCGTTGAGCGAGTGGATGGCCGCGGCCTCCAGCGCTTCCTCGTCGTCCATCGGCGGCAGCAGGCCGGGAAAGCGCGCGGCGAGCATGGACTTGCCGGTGCCGGGCGGGCCGATCATGAGCAGGCTGTGGCCGCCGGCCGCGGCGACTTCCAGCGCGCGCTTGGCCTGGGCCTGGCCCTTCACCTCGGACAGGTCGGGATAGTCGGACTGGGCGTCGGCGGCTTGGCCGGCATAAGGCGCCAGTGCCTGCTGGCCATTCAGGTGCGCGCATACTTCCAGCAGCGAACCGGCGGGCAGGATGGTTGCCGCCCCCACCAGTGCCGCCTCGGCAGCGCTCTCCAAGGGCAGGACGAAGCTGCGCGCATCGCCGCGCGCGGCCAGGCACATCGCCAGCGCGCCGCGAATGGGGCGCAAGTCGCCGGTCAGCGACAGTTCGCCGGCGAATTCATGTTCTGCGAGATGCTTGACGCTGACCTGGCCCGAGGCGGCAAGGATGCCGAGCGCGATGGGCAGATCGAAGCGGCCGGATTCCTTGGGCAGGTCGGCCGGCGCGAGATTCACGGTGATGCGGCTGGCGGGAAATTCGAAGCGCGCGTTCTGGATGGCGGCGCGCACGCGCTCGCGCGCTTCCTTCACCTCGGTGTCGGCCAAGCCGACGATGGTGAAGGACGGCAGGCCGCGGCCGAGATGCACTTCGACGGTGACTTCCGGCGCTTCCATGCCGGCAAGGGCGCGGCTTTTCAGAACGGCGAGCGACATGATGATGGCAAGTTTAACCGAGCGGCGGGCTCGCCCGGTGAGCTTGCAAACAAAAAGGGGCGCCGCAGCGCCCCCTTGGGTAAAGCGCGAACGGACCTAGTCGGCCCTGATCGCCTCGATGGCGATTTCCAGCGTGACTTCGTCGCCGACGTTCGGGGCGTACTTGCCGGCGTTGAATTCACTGCGCTTGATCATGGTGGTGGCGTTGGCGCCCAAGGCGTCCTTTTTCAGGACCGGGTGCGGCTTGGCCAGGAAGGAGGTGACGCTGAGGGTGACCGGCTTGGTGATCCCCTTGATGGTGAGGTTGCCTTCCACGCTTACCGGCTTGTCTCCATCGAACTTCACCCTGGTGGACTTGAAGGTGGCCGTCGGATGGTTCGCCGTATCCAGAAAATCCGCTCCCTGGATATGCTGGTCGAACAGGTCGCTGCCGGTATCCACCGATTTCATGTCGATGGTGACATCGACCGCCCCGGTTTTCGCCGCCTTGTCCAGTGTTACGGTGCCGGTCGTCTTGTTGAAGCGGGACAGCTGCTTCGAGAAGCCGAAGTGGCTGTAGGAAAAGCGCGGGAAGGTGTGGCTGGCGTCCAGCGCATACGTTTCGGGGGCGGCGAAGGCCGGGGCAAAAGTCAGTGTCGCCAGGACGGCGGTCAGGGCTTTCAGTTTCATGCTGATGTATCTCCTGTAGGGGGTTGGGACTGCTTGGCCGCGGCTATTTCTTCGCCGTGACGATTCGAAACCTGATCTGCACTTCATCGGCGACGGTCGCGGTGTCCTTCCATTCGCCTTCTCCGATGTTGAACGCCAGCCGCCGGATCGGCAGCACGCCCTCGAAGACCTGCTGGCCGCCTTCCGACTTGAAGCTGACCGGGGCGACGACATCCAGCGTCTTGCCCTTGATGGTGAGCTTGCCGGCGGCTTCGAACTTGCCGGCGCCGGCGGGCTTGATGGCGGTGGTGACGAAAGTGGCCTTGGGATATTTTGCCGCGTCGAACCATTCCTTTTTCGTGGTTTCCCGGTTGAAGTCCGCGTCGCCGAGGTCGAAGCTGGCGATGTCGATTTCGAGGCTGGCGCGGCCTTCGGCCGGTTTGGCCGGGTCGAAGCCGATCTGCGCGCTGAAGCGCCTGAACGTCCCCTCGACGGGCACGCCCATCTGCTTCGAAATGGCGACGACGCTGCTTTTCGCGGCGTCGAGCTGGGCCAGCGCCGGGGCCAGCAAGGCGATGCCCAGCGCCAAGGCAAGGAAGGTGCGTTTGGTCATGGTTTCTTTCTGTTCAGCAAGGGGATCATGCGGCCGAGCACCTCGTCGCGATCAACGAAATAGTGCTTGAGCGCCGCGCCCAGGTGCGTGGCGACCAGCGCCGCCAGCGTGAAATTGAGCGCCTGATGCACGACCAGCAGCGCGTCGCCCAGCGCCTTGTCCTTGGTTAACAGGTCGGGCAGCGGAATTATTCCCAGATACACGGTCTGGAAGCCCTTGGCCGAGCTCATCAGCCAGCCGGAGAGCGGCACCAGGATGAGCAGCGCGTAGAGCATGTGGTGGGTGGCGGTGGCGGCGATGCGCTGCCAGGCCGGCATGCCGGCGGGCGGCGGCGGTGCCGGATGGGTCAGCCGCCAGGCCAGGCGGACGATGGCCAGCATGAAGACCGTGACGCCCAGCCACTTGTGGTACGAGTAGAGCTTGAGCCGGCCCGGCGAGAAGGGCAGGTCGCTCATGTAGAGGCCGAGCGGGAACAGGCTGAAGACGAGCAGGGCGATGAGCCAGTGCAGGGCGATGGCCGTGCGCGAGTACTCGGACAGGGACGTGGGCAGCCTGCTGACGTTCATCATTTGGCGTTTGCCTTCCGGCCGTCGGCTGCGGTGAAGGTTTCGCGCAGGCTGCGCAGAACGGACTCGATCTGCGCGAGGCGTTGTGCATCCAGTCCGCCCAGGGCCAGGCGCATGTGGGCGAGGTGGGCGGTGAAGACGCGATCGAAGAGGCGTTCGCCGGCCGGCGTCAGGCTGACGATCATGCTGCGGCCGTCCTCGGGCGAGGCGCTGCGCCGCACCAGTTTCTGCGCCTCCAGACGGTCGACGACCCCGGTCAGCGTGCCCTTGGTGATGAGGGTCTTCTCGCCCAGTTCCCTGAAGCTCATGCCCGGCGTGTTGCCGAGCGTGGCGACGATGTCGAACTGCGAGGGCGTCAGCCCCAGGCTGCGCACGTGGGTCGAGGAATAGGCCTCGAAGGCCTGATAGCAGCGAGCCAGTTCGCGCAGCATGGGCAGAAAGGGTTCGCGCGACAAATGCGAGCTCCATATAGTCCTAATGCGAACAATAGTAGTACGCGTTAGGACTATATGTCAAGCCGATCGATGGTGCGGTGGCGGCTACTGCTGGGTAGGCAGGCGGGCGGCTTGTGCCTCGAGTGCGGCGACGCGCGCTTCCAGGGTGGCAAGCTTCTCGCGCGCGCGGGCGAGCAGTTCGCGCTGTACTTCGAATTCCTCGCGGGTGACGAAGTCGAGGCGGGCGAACAGCCCGTTGAGCAGGGCGCGCGTGTTCTTTTCCAGGTCGCGAACCGGGCTGCTCGCAGCGAGTTCGGCCAGGCGGGCGGAGAAATCGTCGAGGATTTTGGGGTTCAGCATGGCGTCGTGTTGTGCGTGCTTGAAGGCCAGTCTACCGCAGGTTCTCGGCCCTGCACCAGCTTAGTGCGGCCCGGGGCATTCACGCGACGACTTGGTGCGCAGGGCTTTTCATCAAGACACGACGCTGCTTCAATGCATTGTTTATATAGAAAAATAATTCTGGCACGGTTGATGCATGACAGAGTTGCAAGTTTTCCATTTTCAACTTTGTTCTGGAGTCAGCCATGCGTAAAACACTGCTTGCCACCGCCTTCGCCCTTCCGTTTTCCCTGTCCATGACGGCGCATGCGCAAACTGCGCCCGCCGCCGCCCCGGCCAGCCCGCATACGCTGACGGCCAACCTCGGCCTCTACAGCAGCTATCGCTTCCGCGGCATCGACCAGACCTACGGCAAGCCGGCCTTGCAGGGCGGCATCGATTACTCGCACGCCAGCGGCTTCTACCTGGGCAACTGGAACTCCAACGTGAACTCCGGCGCCGGCTATCCCGCGGGCAACCTGGAGATGGATTTCTACGGCGGCTGGAAGGGCGCCTGGGGCGACTGGGGTTTGGATGTCGGCGCCATCTATTACTACTACCCCGGCACCAACGCCAGCATCACGCAGGGCACGGCGCTGGCCAACGCCAAGACGACCAGCGTGCATACCGGCAATGTTAACAACGCGGAAGTCTATATCGGCGGCAGCTGGAAGTTCCTCTCGCTGAAGTACTTCCATGCCGTGAACGACTACTTCTCGGTGCCGCATACCAGCGGCTCGGGCTACCTCGACCTGTCGGCGAACTATGACCTGGGCGACGGCTGGGGCGTGAATGGCCACGTCGGCCACCTGCGCTTCAAGAATTTCCACAACGGACGCTCGAACGGCGACTACACCGACTGGAAACTCGGCGTCACCAAGGATATTTCCGGCTGGGTGATCGGCGCCGCCTACGTCGGCACAAACGCCAAGGGCAGCTGCACTCCGAACGGCGCCGGCCTGACCCAGCCCTACTGCTTCGGCAACGATGCGCCGGGTGCGACCAGCACGAAGAACGCCGGCCGCGACACGCTCATCGTATCGGTTAGCCGCACTTTCTGAGAGGAGCCGTCATGAAACTGGTAACCGCCATCATCAAGCCGTTCAAGCTCGACGAGGTGCGCGAGGCGTTGTCGGCCGTTGGGGTGGCCGGCATCACCGTCACCGAAGTCAAGGGGTTCGGCCGCCAGAAGGGCCACACCGAGCTTTATCGCGGCGCCGAATACGTAGTGGACTTCCTGCCAAAAGTGAAGGTCGAGGCCGCCGTCAAGGATGACCTGCTCGAGCAGGTCATCGAAGCCATCGAGAAGGCCGCCAGCACCGGCAAGATCGGCGACGGCAAGATCTTCGTCTTCGACCTCGAACAAGCGATTCGCATCCGCACCGGCGAGACCGGCGCGGACGCGCTCTAGGAGAACGCCATCATGAAACGTTTTATTGCAATCCTGCTGACGGCTTGCAGCCTGGGCCTCGGCGGCAGCGTCCTGGCCGAGGAGAAGGCGGCTGCGCCGGCGGCATCGATGACGGCACCCTCGGCTGTGCCGTCCGCCCCGTCGGCAACACCCGCCGACGCGGCGCCCGCGGTCGCGCCCCAGCCCAACAAGGGCGACACGGCGTGGATGACGGTGGCCACCGTGCTGGTCATCCTGATGACCATCCCCGGCCTGGCGATGTTCTACGGCGGTCTTGTCCGCGCCAAGAACATGCTCTCGGTGCTGATGCAGGTGTTCGTCATCTTCTCGCTGATCAGCGTGTTGTGGGCGATCTACGGCTACACGCTGGCCTTCGGCGGGGGCGGATCATTTTACGGAGGCTTGGACAAGCTGTTCCTGAAGGGCATCACGGTGGATTCGGTGGCGGCCACCTTCAGCAAAGGCGTGGTCATCTCCGAACTGACCTTCATCGCCTTCCAGGCGACCTTCGCCGCCATCACCTGCGCGCTCATCGTCGGCGCCTTCGCCGAGCGCATGAAGTTCTCCGCGGTGCTGCTCTTCACGGTGATCTGGTTCACCCTCGCCTATCTGCCGATGGCGCACATGGTGTGGTACTGGGACGGCCCCGACGCCATCACCGACGCCGCCTCGCTCGAAGCCGTCACGGCCTCGGCCGGCTGGCTGTGGGGCAAAGGCGCGCTGGACTTCGCCGGCGGCACGGTGGTGCATATCAATGCCGGCGTGGCCGGACTGGTCGGCGCCTACCTGATCGGCAAGCGCGTCGGCTACGGCAAGGAATCGATGGCGCCGCACTCGCTCACCACGACCATGATCGGCGCTTCGTTGCTGTGGGTGGGCTGGTTCGGCTTCAACGCCGGTTCGAACCTCGAAGCCACCGGCACCGCTGCGCTGGCCTTCCTCAACACCCTGGTGGCGACGGGCGCGGCTACGCTGTCTTGGACGCTGGCGGAGTGGATGCTCAAGGGCAAGCCCTCGATGCTCGGCTCGGCCTCCGGCGCGGTGGCCGGCCTGGTGGCGATCACCCCGGCCTGCGGCTTCGTCGGCCCGATGGGCGCCATCGTCATCGGCCTGGTGGCGGGCGTGCTCTGCCTGTGGGGCGTGAATGGCCTCAAGCGCATGCTCGGCGCGGACGACGCGCTCGACGTGTTCGGCGTGCATGGCGTGGGCGGCATCGTCGGTGCCATCCTCACCGGCGTTTTCGTCTCTCCCGATCTGGGCGGCACCGGCGTCTACGACTACGTCGCCAACAAGGTCGGCGACTTCAGCATGGGCAGCCAGATTGTCAGCCAGCTCTGGGCCGTGGGCACGGCCATCGTCTGGTCGGCCGTGGTTTCCTTCGTCGCCTTCAAGATCGTCGACATGCTGGTCGGTCTGCGCGTGCCGGAAGACGAGGAACGCGAGGGCCTGGACATCACCTCGCACGGCGAGACGGCCTACCACCACTGACCTTCGCCCTCCCTCGGAGGTCGGTGACGGGCGCCCCGGATCAACCGGGGCGCCCGTTTTTTCGTTGGCACGGCATTTGTGTGCCCAACCTCAATCATGCTAACGTAATTGCGCAACACGGGGCTGCGTTTGGCTCGGCAGACCTCCCAAGAAAGAGAAGCGGCTGGCCGTGCGGGGTTGTCCGGCGGACCGCTCCCTTTCCAGGCAACCCCGCCAAGGAGGAAAAAGCCATGAAAGC